>Ga0228535_1000677_pt1 | contig 82676 bp, 61 predicted proteins | sample SJ1metagenome_FD_168457 | JGI IMG/M metagenome (GOLD analysis project Ga0228535, IMG submission 168457) | Enriched culture of PCE-dechlorinating microbial communities from Ithaca, New York, USA - SJ1 | ecosystem: Engineered > Modeled > Simulated communities (microbial... > Unclassified | place...
TTATTTTTGCTCAGAATTTACTGTATTCCTGTTCCCGAAAATACTGTAGGTAATGTTCCCAAAAACACTGTACAGGATTTTCCCATTTTCACTGTATTTTTAATTCCTGTTTACACCAAAATATCAAATTCAATGATATTTTAAAATAGTCAGTTATCTTACAACTAAATATATATCAGAAAAAAATTAACCTATCCTTAATTATATTTGTACATTTTTTTTAAAATTGGATGGAAATTTATATATCTATATTATTGTCTGATTACCTGTTAATGCAAAATAATATTACACTGTATCACAACAATATACAAAATACATTTCATTCAGACCATGGGCAAAATAAAAAAATATAATAATTGGATCATCATGAAGTTCGTAATTATTTCCTGGCTTCGATAATATTTCACCCCAAATGTCCCTCCAGAATTTTTCGTTAAAAAGCGAGCGATCAATTTATACTTCGGAATGGTCAACATCGTTTTGCCCGCCCAAGTAAAGAGATGTCCATTTTTACTAGTTATTCTACCTCATCGTTATTATAGTTGTTCCCAATGTTGCTACAGGAGATTCTTTTTCTTACATGAAAACATGCGTAAATAGTTTTTCAACCTGTGTACCTGTTTTGATGATGCAAAAAATATACATAACAAGCTTTTTATCAAAAAAATAAGTTTAAAAAAATATAGAAATCAATAAACATATAAAAAACGAAAAATATCACATATATCATAAAAAAAATCATTTTTGACAGTTGGTAATTACTTTTTAGGTATAGCTTTGTAAAACGTGGAGTCTAAATAATGTTGATACAATAAAATTAAAAACTATCGCTTAAACCTATTTAATATGCAAATGTCCACAAACACCACCCAATATTAACAAAAATTTATCATTGAATAGTATATCAAATTGAGTTGAAACTACGTAAGCAAAAAAATAATTCATTCAAAATCAATAATTTAATATGATTTTTTTATAAATTCTTTCCTAATGCCTTAAAGCTCATCCGTTATTTAGATAATTTTACCAAATAACAGTATAGTGTTTTCGGGAACAATTATGTAGCATTTTTGACAATAGCTGTATTATTCTTATTTTAAATGTATTTTACAAAAAATTAAAAACAACTGAAAAAGTTATGAGAAACATTTATTTTAAAGATAACAATGTATCTTACTTATTGATAGGATTATTTTCTATCATTTTAAATGCTTGTGGCGATAATTTTCAGGAAATAGGTGTGGAAACTATCACTGTAGATAAAAATGAACTTACCGTAATGGTGGGTGATAAAGAGACAATCAAAGCTGCCATTTTTCCCTATGAAGCCAGTAACAAGAAAATTAACTGGAGTTCCTCCAACACCAATGTTGCAACAGTGAATGTAAAGGGTGAAGTTCTGGGCATCAAAGAGGGTGAGGCCGTGATTTCGGTAACTACGGATGACGGAAACAAAGTAGCTTCATGCAATCTCAGCGTTACTACAAAAATTTATTATGTGGTAAACATCACACTAAATACCGAAACAATACATCTGTATGAAAATGAAACCGCGGAGCTTGAAGCAACGATATTACCTGAAAATGCCACCAATAAAAAAATCATATGGACTTCCGATAATGAAACGGTGGCAACAGTAGACGAACATGGAGTGGTGAAAGCATTATCCGAAGGTGAATCCTTAATTACCGCTACCACTGAGGATGGCGGTAAAAGCGCCTCGTGCCTTGTCAGTGTCACCCGATTTGGAAAGGTGACAGGCGTCACATTGGATCAAACCGAATTATCCTTGTTACCCGAAGAGAAAAAGATGCTCTTAGCAACAGTATTACCCGAAGAGGCGATGAATAAAAATGTAACCTGGTCTTCAGACAATAAGACTATCGCTATCGTAGACGAAAATGGTACTGTTACAGGAATTTCATCAGGTAAGGCCACTATCACGGTCACCACAGAAGATGAAAGTAAAACGGCACAATGTAATGTTACGGTGGGAGCTGTCTTTCAGGATAGTTTTGATCGGGGTAACACGGATTGGGGAGACAAAAACACATCGCCTAGTCCCGTCGCACCCAATTGGCGCATCGTTGCGGGATATGCCCAAATATCAGATCAAAAGATGAATGTTAGATCCATGTCCCCCGGCCTACCCAATATGGGAGATGCCCTTGTTTTGTATGAAGCTCAGGGAGCTATCACTAAAAACACAGCAGGCAGTTTCAAATTTTCCATTGATTATAAGCTCAGTGAAGCTACTACTTCTTGGATGGGATTTATTATCAATGCGCAGGATGATCAACGCTATTATCTCTTAAGATTCAGATATGGAGTGACTGCAAATCCAGCGGTTCAATTTCTGGCAACGGAAAATGGAGGAGCGGTTTGGAGCGTGATTCTCAACACCGGAGTTTCATTAAAACAAGCGGATATTGATTACCATCTTGAGATCAATTCAAGTCAAGCGGGAGTCTTTGATGTAAAAATAACAAATAAGAAAGATGGTTCCATATATTTCCAAAAAACAATTACAGATAGTCAAGCACGTTTCAGCAATGGCCGGGCAGGCGTATGGGCACAAAATTTAGTATTATTTGATAATTTGAATTTGGAAGTGAGATAACAAAAAATACCACTATATAAACAAATAGAAATTTTATGAGTAAAATTAACAACCAATTATTATTCCCTATGATAATGGCTATTGCCATGATACTCTTTTCCTGCGCTGATGCAGATGAGAATATCCGCGTAGAGAAAATAAAATTTGAAAAAGAGGCATATTCGGTCATGGTGGATGGGATTATTTTTATCAAAACTTACCTGTTCCCCCAAGAAGCCATGGGCAGAGAATTATCTTGGACTTCAAGCAATCCGGAAATTGCCACCGTGATGCGGGGGGAAGTCATTGGGATCAAAGACGGCGAAACCACAATCACCGCATCTGCCGACGGGAACAGTGTGTCGTGTAAAGTACAGGTTATTTCCAAGAGAGTTCCAGTAACCGATATACGGTTTGAAAAACATGAGCTGGTGATTACTGAAGAGGAAAAAACCACATTACCCATTTTATTTGAACCAGAAAATGCTACTGACCAAAGGGTTATATGGACATCAGAGGATGAAAGCGTGAGTGCCGTGAATGAACAGGGTGAAATCACGGCTGTAAAAGAGGGTGAGACTTATATTATTGCCAAAAGCGTGGATGGGGGAAAGATAATCTCTACCAAGGTAATTGTAGAAAGGAAAGGAAAAGTAACCGGGGTAATTCTTGACACCGAAACGTTGACGCTTCCTATCGGCGACTCTCATACCCTTGTTGCAACGGTTCTCCCCTTGGATGCTGTAAATAAAAATGTGCAGTGGTCATCAGACAATGAAACTGTGGCTACTGTTGATAACAATGGAACAGTACATGCAGTGGCCAAAGGAAATGCGAATATTACTGTCACTACCGAAGACGGTGCAAGAACTGCTGTGTGCAAAGTCACCGTATCCTTGGTTTATCGTGATAATTTTGACCGACCCAATACGGGGTTGACAAACCAGTCAAGTGTGATAGGAAAAGACTGGCAAATTAACAATGGACAATTTGAGATTTTGAATAACTACTTACGGGCGATAAGAGGTGGTACCCCTTTACAATCGGTCATTATAAATAAAAACAATGACGCTGTTACACAAAATATTGGGGGTAGTTTTGTATTCAAAATAGATATTACACATAATATTGCGGGATGGGGCGGAGTAGTGTTCAATGCCCAGGATGATAATAGCTATTACGTACTAAGATTTAATTCAGGTTCGAGTGCCCTGCAATTTTTGGCCACACAGACCAATGGCGCAAGCTGGGGTGTACTCTCTATTCAACAACTCCGAGGTCAGCCCACCTTGGGCACAGGTACTACTTATCGCATGGCCGTTCGTTCAAATGAGCCGGGTAAATACCATGTGCTGATCACCGATCCATCGGAAACAATCATTATTGGAGAAATGAATCTCACTGATAATCGCAATTTCTTATTTGAAAATGGCTATGCGGGCATATGGTCCCAAAGCGATGGTATTATGTATGACAACTTCTATGTAGAAACAAAATAAAAAAAACAAATTAACTATGAATAAAATGATTGATATGGTGAACTCAATCCTGCTAACAATATGTCTTGCGCTGATGCCCTCTTGTACCGAAGAAAAAGATCTATCTTATAAAATCGGCGATTATCCCGTAGCTTCAGGCAATGAATACCGGATTTTAGAAAAAATCCCGGTTGAAAAAGTCTGGGCAGCTACAGCAGTAGGATATTCTCTCTTGACACACGACAACCATCAATTTGTTGCTTATTACGATGCCAACAGGCAGATGACGGTGGCACAACGCACCCTTGATTCCAAAGAATGGACATTCAAAAAACTGGATTCTTACATTGCGTGGGATTCTCATAATTATATCGCCATGGCTTTGGACAAGGAGGGCCATCTTCATGTAAGTGGAAATATGCATGGAGTGCCGTTAATTTACTTCCGTACATCAAAACCTTATGATGTTACTACTTTGGAACCTATCTCGTCCATGGTTGGCCAGAACGAGAATAAAGTCACCTATCCCCAGTTTTTAAAAAACAAAGAAAATGAGTTGATTTTTACCTATAGAGACGGGGGAAGCGGGGATGGAAATAATTTCTACAATATTTATGACACTGCAGCAAGCAAGTGGCACCGGCTGTTGGAGGAGCCGTTTACAGACGGGGAAGGTTTGATGAATGCTTATAACCACGGCCCTATTGAAGGCCCCGACGGATGGTTCCACATGTCCTGGATATGGAGAGACACACCGGCCGCAGAAACCAACCACGATCTCAGCTATGCAAAAAGTCCCGATTTGGTCAATTGGTTCACAGCAGACGGATCCCCTATTTCATTACCCATTAAATTAAGTACCCCGGGGGTTATTGTGGATCCCGTGCCGATCAAATGCGGTATGATCAACGGAAATGGCCGAATCGGATTCGATTCAAAAGGCCGTATTATATTATCATACCATAAGTTCGAAAATTGCACAGACCCCTACTCTCCTTCTCAATTTTATAACGCCCGATTCGAGGATGGAAAATGGAAAATCTATCAAACCACAAACTGGGATTATAGATGGTACTTTGAAGGAGGAGGATCGTTACGCACTGAACTGGGAATCGGAGAAGTGGTATATTTAAATGGAGAGTTAAGACAAAATTATAGCTATACCGGAAAAGGAGCCGCTATTTTCATCTTATCAGAAGAGACGTTGAGACCAATCACGACCGTAGCCTCTACACCATGGCCTTATGATGTTCGCACACTACGTTCAACATTTCCGAATATGAGAGTGAATGTAACCCGAGATGCGGCAGGAACGATAAATGGAGAACAGTATATCATGCGCCATGAAACACTTCCATCAAACAGGGATCAACCTTATCCCGAACCATGGCCCGAACCCGAAATGCTTGAGGTTTACAAGTTAAAAGAGGGTTTGTAGTCTTATCGAGCTTAAGTGATGTATAATTATCGGAAAAAGATTTATGAAAACTTTATCTAAAAAACATGATATCTTATAAAAGAATTAGTATGAATGAAATAACTAAATTTAAAATTATATACATCTTCGTTATTTGCCATTTCCTGTTGTTACTTTCAACATCCATTGTAGCGGCTAATACCTCTCATGAGGCCCAACAGCAAGCCAGGAAAAGGATAACGGGACATGTAGAAACTTTAGACGGCGAGCCCCTGCCCGGAGCAACTATTCTCTTCCTCGGCACTGAAAGTGGAGGAACGGTCACAGATATGGATGGCGACTTTTCCGCTTTGATTCCAGAGGGAGCAACACAATTCCAGGTCTCATTTATAGGGATGAAAACACAAGAGATAACCATTGGGAATAGAGACTCCTTTACGATCACTATGGAAGAAGAGAGCATTGGACTCCAAGAGGTTGTTGCCGTGGGTTATGGCATACAGAGGAAAGAGAGTGTAGTGGGTGCAATTGCCCAGGCAACCGATGAGCAACTCAAGAAAAGAGGGAATGTAACCGATATGAAGCAAGCACTCAGTGGCCAGGTTCCCGGATTGATCACACTCACCTCTTCGGGAGAACCGGGTGGTGTGGGAAGAGGGGGAAGTTCTACTCAGTTTTTTATTAGAGGTCAAAACACATGGAATGGGGGTCAGCCGTTGATTCTGGTCGACGGGGTGGAAAGAGCAATGGAAAATGTGGATGTGAATGAAGTAGAAACAATTTCCGTATTGAAAGATGCTTCTGCCACAGCGGTTTTTGGTGTGAAAGGAGCCAACGGAGTGGTTCTTATTACCACCAAAAGAGGCGCGTCAGGCAAACCATCTATTTCAGTTTCCTATAATACCACTGCTAAAATGTTGTCAAAAGTGCCGGAAATCATGGACTCATATCACGGCCTGTTGATAAAAAATGAAGCGATTGAAAGAGAAGTGGTGTTGAACGAACCGTCTTGGTCAGACTATCTGCCTTATGAAATTGTTCAACGGTATCGTCTTCCACAAACTCCCGACTATGCAGTGATTTACCCAAACGTAAAATGGCAGGAAGCACTTTTTAAAGATGTGGGATTCTCTCACAAAGCTTCTGTGAATATTTCAGGCGGGACCCAGGTTGTCCGCTACTTTGGCTCACTTGCCTATTTGCATGAAGGCGACATGTTCAAAAAATATGAAAATCACAAAGGGTATAAGCCCAATTATAATTTTGACCGGTTCAATTTCAGGAGCAATTTAGATATAAATATTACCCCATCTACCCTATTGAAGGTAAATCTTGCCGGCTATTTTTCTGTAAAGAATACATCTTATTCAAATGAAGGAAGTGCATCAAGTGCTGATTTTATGATATGGAGGGGTATTTATGGACTGCCGCCCGACGCGTACATACCTCAATATGAAGATGGTAGGTGGGGGTATAGCAACAAAATTGGAGATTGGAACCCTGTGGCTACGGTATATAACTTGGGTATAAGAAACATCAAACAAACAAATTTGTCTTCAAATTTTGAGCTTCAACAAAAATTAGATTTTATAACAAAAGGCCTGGTAGCCAAAGCGATCTTTTCGCAAGACAATGAAATAATTTCAGAGGAGGGACTTTATGATATCGCAAATCATGTGCGCCCCAATGAACCTTACAGCAATACGCCGGAGAAACAAATAAACCCTGAAAATTATACAGGACCGGGCCAAGACCCATCGGAGTACACAACAATCTTACCCATATCAGGAGTAAACAACTACGATTGGGTTTTAAGGCCATGGACGAGACGACCTGAAATTATTGGTTCAAACTCACATTACAACTGGATTCCCGTAACTCGAAGGATGATGTACCAATTTCGCTTGGAGTATGCCCAGCAGTTTGGCCTACACGATGTGACAGCTTTGGCACTCCTTAAAAGAGATGAATATGCCCGTGGAAATATGTTCAAAAATTATAGAGAGGATTGGGTTTTCAGAACCACTTACAATTACGACGCCAAATATCTATTCGAGTTCAACGGGGCATACAACGGCTCTGAACAATTTGGTCCGGGTTACCGCTTCGATTTCTTTCCTTCGCTGGCAGCCGGCTGGTATTTGTCTAATGAGAAATTTTTCAATGTGGACTGGGTTGACCGGCTTAAACTAAGATACAGCATAGGATGGGTGGGAGACGACAGAATTGGAGGTAGCCGATGGTTGTATTTGACTCAATGGGCTTACAGCGGTTCTTCTCCCCTCGGTTCATTGGCGACAAGCAGGAGCCCATACACCTGGTTTACTGAAAGTGTGATGGGCAATAAAGATATCCATTGGGAAAAAGCAAAAAAACAGAATATCGGGATTGAATTGGGTGCTTTAAAAAATGCCCTCTCTCTTAATTTTGATTATTTCATTGAAAACAGAACAGATATACTAATGACCGGTAATAGCATGAGTATTCCCTCTTTTTTCGGTGGGACCCCGCCTGCAGCCAATCTGGGAAAGGTGAATTCAAACGGGTACGAATTGGAAATAAAATGGGACAAAAGGCTCGGAAATGGATTTCGTTACTGGTCTACATTGGCTCTCACGCAAACCAAGAATGAAATTATCTATAGAGATGATCCGCAGTTGCGACCGGCATATATGAAACAAGAAGGTTTTTCCATTGGGCAAAAGAGATCTGCTGTAAACTCCGGCTTTTATAATAACTGGGATGAGGTGTATGCCAGTATCCCCACGGAGATCAATGACAATTATAAACTCCCCGGATTCTACAATTTAATTGACTTCAATGGTGATGGAATATATAAAGGATCTGATGACAATATCCCTATAGGCTATTCGGATGTGCCCATGAATACATATAGCTTCTTTTTGGGCGGGGATTACAAGGGTTTCAGTGTAATGGCACAACTCTACGGGGTTAGAAACGCTTCGCGTACTGTTCCATTCGGTAATTTCCGGGGAAATTATACGGTAGTATATGCCCATGTGGAAGATCATTGGTCCAAATATAACCAGGATGCAACTTCTTTTCTTCCAAGATGGAAAACTCCGGGCCAAAATATAGGAGATTACTATATATATGATGCCTCATACTTACGTCTAAAAACAGTAGAGTTGTCTTATACATTTAATAAAAACAATCACTGGCTACAAACGATGGGAATCGACAATCTTAGATTGTATCTCAACGGCAGTGATCTGTTTTTATGGTCCAAGCTCCCCGACGATAGAGAATCAGCCGCTTCCGGCGGTAGTGCCACGGATGGAACGTATCCCACTGTAAAACGTATTAATCTTGGAATTGACTTCACCCTTTAAAAAACAGAACAATGAATAATAGAATATATCATTCCATAAAATATATTTTAATCTTGGTAATCTTGACTGCTTCATGTGAAGATTATTTGGACAAATCGCCTGATTCGGAGATTGATGAAGGGGCAATTTTTACCAACTTCCTGAATTTCCAAGGATTTGTAGAAGAACTATACAATTGTGTAACCGACTATGACAAGGCAGTAGCTCCCAATCGGTATTTATATGCAGATGAAACACTCATGCATGCGATACATCGCTTCGACCAAGGTGATTACTGGGGCCAGGGAGATTTGTTGTATGCAACATCCAATGCGGTGAGTACCGCAACCGGTGAAACCCGTAATAAAAGAGTGTGGCCATTGTGCTGGTATGGCATCAGAAAAGCCAATATAGGACTGTCTAACCTTGATTTATTTCGAGGCACACAAGAAGAGAGAGATTTGTTGGAAGGACAAATGCTTTATTTCAGGGGATGGTTCCATTTTGAAGTCATGCGCTACTGGGGGGGAATGCCGTACGTTGATACGGTATTAACAGCTACATCTAATTTACACCTGCCTCGCCTGAATTATAGAGAAACAGCTTTAAAAGCCGCTAAAGACTTTGAACAGGCAGCCATTTTACTTCCTGTTGATTGGGACGGAACAAATGCTGGCCAACGGACCTTGGGCGATAACCGACAAAGAATCTCAAAAGTCCATGCCCTTGCCTATTTAGGAAAAAACCTGTTGTATGCTGCCAGCCCCATGATGAATGAAGAATCGACAAATAAAAATGAATATGATACGGAACTATGTAAAAAAGCAGCTGAAGCATTTGCGGAGGTACTAAAGATTTCGGAGGAAAGTGGGAAATATCAGTTACAAACGTGGGAAACTTGGACGGATAATTTCTGGGTCATGAGTCTGACCGACCTGTCGGGGGGTACTGAAGTAATACTGAACCCTCCCCCTTATCAACCGGGAAGAACAAGAACAAACACACTGAACAATTATGTCCCTGTAAAACTTCAATCAATGGCTAAGGACACGGAAGTCCCCACCCATAACTACGTGAAAAATTATGCAATGGCCAATGGCTTACCCATAGATGATCCCGATTCCGGTTATGACCCTGATGACCCATGGGTAGGTAGAGAGCCTCGCTTTTATGCGGATATCACAGTTGATAGAGACGAATTGACCTATACGAATGTTTCAGGGTCCGATAAATACGCTCAATTATTCACAGGCGGACGTCATAGAGATGCAGAGGGTAGTGTTACCGGTTATTACTTCAAAAGATTCTCCCCAAAAGGATGTAACCTGTACGACCAGTATTGGAATAGATTCCAGGAATACATTCCTTACATGCGTTTGGCGGATATATATCTCATGTATGCAGAGGCTGTATTGCACGGCTATGGCTCACCCGCATCCAGTGTCCCCGGATTCGATTTAACAGCGGTTGATGCCATAAACGTCATAAGAAACAGGGCGCAACTACCCGATCTCACCAACAAGTACGCGGCCACAAAAGAGGCATTTATGGGGGAAATTATCAGAGAACGTGCTGTAGAGTTGGCTTTCGAAGGCCATAGGTTTCATGATCTAAGGAGATGGAACATTCATGATCAACTAAAATACAGAGAAAAGACAGCGGTTGATTTCGATAGGGATCCGGTAACCGGAAAACCAAGGAATATCAGGGAGAGAGTAATTATTACCCGTGTAGTGGAAAAGAAACACAACTGGTTACCGCTTCAATTATCGGATACTTATATCTATCCTCACTTTGGACAAAATCCGGGTTGGTAAGGCTTGATGTGACACAAAATAAAAAATTACAAAAAATGAGATATATAAATTTAACAATATGGATTGTTCTTTTCCTTACCACTGCAGGTATAAAAGCACAGAATCCGGCAGATTTTGAATCTCTCATCAGCAACACAAGTGATTCAGTTCATATTGCCTTTGGTAAGGTTGCTAGAAACGATGCCGTCAGCACCTTATTTACAGTGGATCCCAAAGAAATACTCGAATTTGATCAAATCCTGGAGATACCCATTTCTTTGATTGGGCGTGTGCCCGGATTCTTTGACATCTCAAACCTGAGGGGTTTGGGCGGATCCTTGTATATTGTAGATGGGCTTCCCCGCGATCCTTATGCCCTTAACCTTTCGGAGGTGGAACAAATCACCGTTCTAAAAGACATCAATTCTGCTGTACTCTACGGAAGTGAAGCGATAAACGGTATTGTATTGATCACGACCAAGCGGGGGAAGGTACAAAAAAACAAAGTAAATGTAACCGGATATTACGGTGTGTCTACTCCGGCGGAATTACCTAGATACTTGTCCTCAGCCAATTATGCCAAACTGTATAATGAAGCAAGGGTCAACGACGGATTGAATGCTACATATTATCAGAGCGACATCAACGGGTATGAATCGGGAGAAAATGTGGTCATGTATCCCAATGTAGACTATTATTCCGATCAGTTTTTAAAGCAGTTCCGGCCTTATTCAAATATAATCGCAGAGCTCAACGGAGGCAATAGAGTTGCCAGGTATTATACTAATTTCGGATGGAACAGATCCGGTTCCTATTTCAATATAGGAGAAGGGAAAAACAGCCAGACCAATGAATTTAATTTCAGAGCCAATGTAGATCTGGATGTAAACTCATTCATCAAAACGGCAGTGGACGCTTCAGCGATATTCCGCAATAGTTCCGGTCCCAGATCAAATTATTGGTCGCAGGCTTCCGTGCTCAGGCCTAATCTTTACCAACCCCTTATCCCGATGGACCTGATTGAAAAGGACGATCCTTTCCTAGGTTCGGCAAGGAACATCATTGAAGGGAAGTATTTATTAGGTGGGACCCAACAATATTTAACAAACCCAATTGCCGATATGTATTCGGCAGGAAAAAATGAAAACATTTATAACCACCTTTCCTTTAATAACAGGGTAGATATAGACCTGGATATGATCACAGAAGGACTTGGCTTCCACACAAACCTGAGTTTTGATTATCTGACTTTTTACAACCAATATATCAACAATACATATGCGGTGTATCAACCAAAAATAATTGGAGATTCTATCAGAATTACCAATCAATACAACAAAGATTCCCGCTCCGGTGAACAATATATATCCGGTCAAGGTTTCCAAAGAAGGATTGGTTACTATGCAATGGTCGACTATGACAGGAAATTTAACGACATCCATCATCTGTATGGAGCATTGACTGCGATGGGGAATCACCGGAAGAATCAGGGCGCTATCCAAGAAATTAAAAATGCAAATATTGGATTGAGAACAGCCTATATTTATGACAAAAGATATGGCATTGATTTCAGTGGCGCCTTCATCAATTCGGTTAAATTACCTCCTGCATCCAGGACTGCTTTCTCTCCTTCTATTGGATTGTCCTGGATAGCCAGCAATGAAGATTTCATCCAATCCATCGATGCCATTAATCACCTTAAATTCAGAATCAGCGCGGGAATTCTGCATACCGACCATGAAATTGGAAGTTTCAATTACTATTATAGCCCTTATGGAAATTCTGGGAACTTCCCCTGGTTTGATGGCCGTGTATTTGCATCTGGGGTAATTTCTCAATATGGTGGGAACCCATACTTAAGTTTTGAGAAAAGAAAAGAGATCAATCTGGGCCTGGAAGGACGGTTTTTCAACAATATGATCGTTGCAGACGCGAACATATATTTTAGTTCTATCGTGGACAGAATTACCAGACCCACCACAATCTATCCCAGCTACTATACGAATTTTATTCCTTACTCGAATTTTAACTCCGAGGGTTATAGAGGAGCCGATTTTGGGCTGGCACTGAATAAAAAATTGGGTGATTTTACAATATATATTGAAACAAATGTACTGTATCAACTTACCGAAACGCTACAAAGGGATGAGGTGTATGCTGAATCATATCGTTACACCAAGGGACGACCAATTGATGGTTTATACGGCCTCGAAGCGGACGGATTCTTTGAAGATCAGGACGACATTGACAATCACCACTACCAGACATTTGGAACTGTGAGACCCGGTGACATAAAATACGTGGATCAAAACAATGACCAAATTATTGATGAGAACGACATGATATACCTCGGAAGACAATGGCCCCCTTTCACGTATGGCCTAAATGTAAGATTGGGATACAAGAATTTCACGCTATTTGCAATAGGGAATGGACAGCGGGGAGCAAAAAGGATGCTATCGGGGGACTATTACTGGATCGATGGAAACAAAAAATACACCGAGATAGTGTATGACAGATGGACAGAGGCCACCAAACATACGGCTACCTATCCAAGATTAAGCTCGCAAGCCAATAACAACAACTATAGAAACTCCACATTTTGGATGTATAATAATGACAAGTTCCTGCTACAGCGTGTCCAGGTAACGTATGATTTTCCAAATAAATTGACAAATTCATTGCATCTCAATGGACTCAGTCTTTTTGTACATGGAAATAATCTCCTTACAATTTCCAAGCAACGGAAAGTAGATGAACTCACAGTGGGGGGTGAACCATTTTCTCGTTCATATGCGGTAGGTTTAAAAATCAAGTTCAATTAAAAAAATGATCAGGTCATGAAATATATACATATTACTTTCTTGCTCTTTATGAGCATGATTATATCCACCTTCTTTTCGTCTTGCGAGAATGTACTGGTTCCTACCGATGAAAATTTAAATACGGAAGACCGGTTATCAAAAGACCCCTCCTTTTCGGAAGGGCTCCTCATGACAGCTTATCTGAGGGTTCCGTCACGCAGTATTGCATTTGATGAGGTTGCCACCGACGACGCAGTGTCTAACAACAAGACAAACGGCTACTTAAGAATGGCTACGGGGCAGTGGTCTGCTTCATTTAACCCGAAAAACATGTGGGATAATTCCATTTCTTCCATTTTGTATTTGAATAAATTTCTAACTTACATCGATCAGGTTGAATGGAAGTGGTCGGATTTGGAATTGAACACATTGTATAAAAAAAGATTCCAAGGAGAAGCATACGCCTTGAGAGGTCTGTTTGGATTACTCTTGCTGGAGTCATGCGCCGGGATTGGGGAAAACGGTGAATTATTGGGTATTCCCATCATCAGGAATTTTATTGAGGCTGAGGAAAACTTCAATATCCCCCGCCTGGGTTTCTTCGAGTCGGTAGACAGCATCTATGCCGACTTTGACCATGCATTGAAATTTCTCACGATGGATGACTATGTGGATATTCAAAACCCAGAGCAGCTTCCGGAAGGTTATAGTGAATTTTCAGTATCAAGTTACAACGAAATATTCGGGAAGAGAGTGAATCAAAGAATAAGTGGAAGGGTTGTCAAAGCTTTAAAAGCCCGCCTTGCTTTGCTTGCTGCCAGCCCGGCATTCAATCTGCAAAATGAGACATCTCTTTGGGAGAATGCGGCAATGAATGCGGCGGAGGTCATCAATATCAATGGAGGGATCAATGGGTTAGACCCAAATGGTCACACATACTACCTTCCCGCCCAAATCAACAGGATCAACCTGGATAATAATCTGGATCAAAAGGAAATTATTTGGCGGACAGCAATGAGTGTTTCCAATGCTATAGAAAGGCAATGTTTCCCCCCCTCTCTTTTTGGCAATGGCGATATAAACCCCACCCAAAACCTTGTGGACGCATTTCCCACCCTTGATGGATATCCCATTGATGATGCCACATCGGGATATGACGAAAACAACCCCTATGTAAACAGAGACCCGCGTCTTTCCCAATATATTATTTACAATAACAGTGTGTTCAAAGGTGCGCGTATCAACACTTCTTTGGGTGATAATATAAATGCTAAAGACGCTACCGACAATTCTACCAGAACAGGGTATTATTTAAAGAAGCTATTGAGAGATGATATCAACTTAGATCCCGTAGCAACCACAAGTTTAAACCACTACAACGTGCATATCCGCTATACTGAAATGTTTCTTATCTATGCGGAAGCGGCCAATGAGAGCTGGGGTCCGGACGGTAAGGCACCCAATGCATCTTACTCCGCGAAAGAAGCCATTGCCGCACTGAGAAAAAGAGCCGGCATCAAACAACCTGATCAATATGTGGCATCCATTTCTTCAAAAGAGGAGATGAGAGATTTAATAAGAAATGAACGCCGCCTGGAACTTTGTTTTGAAGGCTACAGGTTCTGGGATATGAGAAGATGGTTGATGGACCTGACCGAACCTGCCATGGGAGTCAATATCACTGATGTATTGTATAGTTATGTACAGGTTGAATCCAGAGCATACAACAATGCATACATGCATTACGGGCCGATACCTCAAAGAGAAGTATTGAAGTATGATGCTTTGATTCAAAATAAAGGATGGAAATAATCACATTTAATTGTAATTGTATGAAACAAGCATGTACATCATAATATCCATGTGGATGTGATTAAAAGCGAATTCCATACACCAACAAGAAAAAATAAAATAATCGTATGAAAAAGATATTATTGGTTTTAGTGATACTTTGTAGTTTGGCTTCCTGTGAAAATGCAGAACAAGATTTTCCGGACTTTGACTACACCACCGGATTTTTCCCCTATCAATATCCCATAAGAACCCTTGTGCTCGGAAATTACATTTACGATAACACAAACGACAACAATCATATGTTTTTAATTTCCGCGGCGTTGGGCGGCGTATACCACAATGATCATGATCGCAATTTCAGCATCGAGGTGGATGAATCGCTCACCCGCAACGCCCTGTTTGGTGCCTCACTCGACACCATCCGTTTGATGCCTTCTCATTATTATAAAATGGAATCTACAAAGATCACCATCCCAAAAGGGAAATACAATGGAGGAGTGAGTGTACACCTAACGGATGCATTCTTTCAGGATTCATTATCCATCCATACCACCTATGTGATACCGGTACGGTTAATCAGCTCAAATGATGTGGATTCTATTTTAAGGGGTAAAACAACAATGGCGGAAGCTGATCCCAGGATAGTAAACGATTGGGAGATAACCCCAAAAGATTTTACCATGTTCGCTGTGAAATTTATCAATGCGTATCATGGTAATTATTTTTATCACGGAAGCAGCCAGGTGAAAAACATCAATGGAACCATCATTGAGAATCACAGTTATGGGGAAAAATATATCGAGAAAAATCCCATAACTTTTCTTAAAACTACCGGAAGAGACCGGGTGTCATTAAACATTAATATGAAATCCGGATATATGAATGACAACGTGGAACTCGTTCTGGATTTTAATGGAAACAACTGCTCCATCACCGGCAAGGGTCAATCTCAGTATACTGTTTCAGGTAGCGGAGAATTTAAAGAAGCACAGTTTATTTGGGGCAATAAGCTTCGCGATGGAATTGTCATAAATTACGAAATCTCCAATCCCTCTTACACCTATCTGGGGCAAGACACACTCATCGTAAGGGATAGAGCTGTTGTAATGGAAACCTATGAACCTCTTATCCGGTATTAGATGAGCAGGATATGGACAAGCATGAGCTACAAGCAATTGGCATAATCAATTGATTCACAATAAGAATTGGCAGTTACAAACTCAACAATCATTACACACAAATTGAATTAAACAATCAAATTATATGACAAAAAAAATGCGGAAACAATCCATCCTGTTGCTGACCCTGTCACTCATAATGGGGTATGCGCTGGTTTTTTCTTGCACAGCAAAAAAAGGCCTACAAGACAATCGCACCATACATCCTTCTTCATTCCAAATTTTGGAAAAAATACCGGTCGAACCCGTTTGGGCGGGGACACGCGTAAGATATGCCTTGTTGACACACGACAATCATCAGTTTGTTGCTTATTATGATGCAAACAAGCAGATGACGGTGGCACAACGCACCCTCGATTCCAAAGAATGGACATTCAAAAAACTTGATTCTTACATTGCGTGGGATTCTCATAATTACATCACCATGGCTTTGGACAAGGAGGGCTATCTTCACGTGAGTGGAAACATGCATGTCGTACCTTTGATTTACTTTCGCGCGTCAAAGCCATATGATGTTACAAGCTTGAAACGTATCTCATCCATGGTGGGCAAGAACGAAAGAAGGGTTACTTACCCTCATTTTTTAAAAAACAAAGACAAGGAGTTGATTTTCACCTACAGAGACGGAGGAAGTGGGAATGGAAATAATTTCTATAATATTTATGACACCGCCACAGGCAAATGGCGGCGGTTGTTGGAACAACCGTTTACAGACGGAGAGGGTTTGATGAATGCTTATAACCATGGCCCTGTTGAAGGACCCGACGGGTGGTTCCACATATCCTGGATATGGAGAGACACACCTGCCGCAGAAACCAACCATGACCTCAGTTATGCAAAAAGTCCCGATTTGATCAACTGGTTTACGGCCAGTGGAACCCCTCTTTCCCTGCCCATTAAGTTAGGTACCCCCGGCGTTATCGTGGATCCCGTGCCGATCAAATGCGGTATGATCAACGGGAATGGCCGAATCGGATTCGATTCGAGAAATCGCGTCATCCTGTCATACCACAAGTTCGATGATTGTTCGGATCCCTATGCTCCCACCCAATTTTATAATGCCCGATTCGAGGAGGGGAAATGGAAAATCTATCAAACCACAAACTGGGATTATAGATGGTACTTTGAAGGAGGAGGATCGTTAGCGAGTGGCGGTGTCTCCATTGGAGCCGTTGAATATACAGATGGGGAATTAAAACAGACTTACAGCTATCCCAGACAAGGATTTGGTGCTTTTCTTTTATCGGAAAAGACGTTAAAATCGGTCAAAACAGTGCCTCTAACACCCTGGCCTAAGGAAGTGCTCATATTACATTCAACATTTCCGAACATGAGGGTAAGCATAACCCACGATGCGGCTGGAGTGATAAATGGAGAGCAATACATCATGCGCTATGAAACGCTTCCTGCAAACCGAGACCGGGCTTATCCGGAGCCATGGCCTGGACCCGAGATGTTAGAGGTTTACAAACTGAAAAAATTATAAGTCCCATACACCAACAAGAACAAAATAATTTAATCTTATGAGAGATTGCATTTCCACATACCAAATAAAAAAAAATCCGGTTTTGCTCGTGATCGTTTTTTGTGTATTTTTTCAGGTAATGTGTGCGAAAAAGAATGAACTGAAAGATTTCCCGCATGGCTACACACCCCAGGAGATTGGATTGTTATTATCCGAACGCTTTGTGCCAAGCGAACATTTTTTGCATAGAAAGCAATGGATCCATTATCCGGAGGTATGCGCTCACCTGGGAGCGCTACGTTTTGCCGGGAACATCAATAATGAATTGTTGATCTATAAGTTACAAGACAGGTTTGAGCCTCTTTTTTCCTCAGAAGTGGATAAATTACCTCCTAAAAACCACGTGGATATGAACATGTTCGGTTCCTTGCCACTCGAACTTTATAAAATCACCCACGATCAGAGATATTATGACCTGGGCATGACTTATGCCGATTCTCAGTGGGAAGTCCCAGAGGAAGCTTCGAAAGAAGAGAAAAATTGGGCAGATAAAGGATACTCATGGCAAACCCGTCTGTGGATTGATGATATGTATATGATTACAATCGTACAATCACAAGCGTATCATGTAACAGGCGATCGGAAATATATCGACCGGACAGCGCGTCAGATGGTCCTTTACCTCGACGAATTACAAATGCCCAATGGATTGTTTTATCACGCACCCGATGTGCCGTTTTATTGGGGAAGAGGAAACGGATGGATGGCTGCGGGAATGGCCGAACTATTGGGTGTATTGCCCGCTGACAACCCCGATCGTGCTCGCATTATGGAAGGTTATGTAACCATGATGAGAAGCCTCAAGAAATTTCAAGGTGAAGACGGCATGTGGAAACAATTGGTGGACGATCCGGAATGCTGGTCCGAAACATCCGGTTCAGCCATGTTTACCTATGCCATGATTGTAGGAGTCAACAACGGATGGTTGGATGCATCTTATGTCCCGGTAGTTAAAAGCGCATGGATGGCATTGGTCTCCTACATCAATGAAGAAGGAGATATGACGGAAATATGTGTAGGAACCAATAAAAAGAACGACCGGCAATATTATTACGACCGTCCCCGGATGATAGGAGATTTCCATGGGCAAGCACCCATGCTTTGGTGTGCAGCCGAACTTATTTCGGATTAAAGAAATTATTTGAACTCAACTATTGACCCATAAAAGGAGGTGGATTTTTAAATTAGAAGTAGTAAATGATTTATTAAAATTGGAATAGACATGTTCAAAAAATTATTATTGTTGCTCTGGGTACTCGTAATACACACGGCATTCGCAGGGAAAAAGTATTCGGCAGCCATTGATGTGAATGCTGTAAAAGAAGTCATAAATGATGCCATAGCCTGGCAGATAAAAAATATGCCCACAACGGGAAGAGCAATATGGAATCCTCAATTTACCGGATGGGCAGACGGTGTGTTCTTGAGTGCGGTGACCGATTGGGCCCATTATGACAACAGTCGTGACTTTAAAAAATGGTACAGGAAGATCGCCGAAAATAATCGTTGGGAAGTGGGAAACCGTTCTTTAAATCCGGCTAACGACATTGCAGTCTCTTTAATGTATGGACGCATATGGTTGGACGATCCCAAGCCCTATTATATTGTAGAGAAAGTAGATAAATGGGATCATAAAATGGTTATGGACCTATTTGGAGGATGGGTTCCTCTTATTCCAACTATCGAACGGTTGGATTACCAGATGAAATATTATCCCGAAACAGACAATCTCCTTTTTGAAAATCCTCAGAATCAGGAACGTTGGTGTTGGTGTGATGCATTATACATGGCAGCCCCTACATATGCTCTTTTTGCAAACATAACGAAAAATGATGCATACAGGGAGTTCATGAATCGGGAGTTTTGGGAAACACACAAAGCCCTGTATGACAAAGAAGAGAAACTTTTTTATCGGGACACACGATTTATTACCCAACGAGAAGCCAATGGTGAAAAGGTATTTTGGGGACGGGGTAATGGATGGGTGGTAGGTGCCCTCGCACGTGTATTGGATTTCCTACCACATGACTACCATTCCAGGGATCGGTATGCAACTTTATTCCAGGAAATGATGAAGCGTATAGCTACGCTTCAAGATGAAAATGGTTACTGGCATACAAGTCTGCTCGACTATGAAACGTTCACCTCGCCGGAAACCAGCGCGAGTGGCTTTTTTACCTTTGGACTTTGGTGGGGAATCAACCGCGGACTACTGGATAAAAACACTTACCTGCCTATTGCAATGAAAGCATGGAAGGCAATGGTAGAGGCCGTCCATGACAATGGAATGCTCGGCTATGTTCAACCGATCGGAGATGCTCCACAAAATATCACAGCAGAAAAAAATGAAGTATACGGAACAGCCGCATTCGCTTTAGCAGGACTTGAAGTGGCTAGATATGCCGAAATGCCGAAGTAAATTAACGATCTATCATTACATACAGAATAGAAAACATGATGAAAAGAATAGCTTTTAAGATGTTCTTGAAACCGGGATTCGAAAAAGAGTATGAAAAAAGGCATACGGCGATCTGGCCGGAATTGAAGAAGTTATTGCAGGAGTCCGGCGTTACAGACTATTCGATTTATTGGGATGAAGAGACAAACATTTTGTTTGCAACACAAAAAACAGATGGAGATAAAACTTCACAGGAAATGGGTGTAAATCCAGTCGTTCAGAAATGGTGGGATTACATGGCAGATATTATGGAGGTAAACGAGGACAACTCCCCCATCTCGACCCCACTGCGTGAGCTGTTTTACATGGAATAGGGCATCCGTTTTATTTTATATTTTACGAACTTGGATATTACAAAAACTCATGTACCTTTGAAATTTATTGGAAATCAAATGTTGGAACACGGTTCTGCTTAGTGCTCTTGTTGTATCATGCAAATATCTATCCTCAATGAAAATCATTCATTCCTTAATAGTCCTATCGTTGGTCGTCATCCTCTCTTGTTCAGGGTCTTCAAACTACACTTCTAAACAATTTTCTGATGTGCTGGAAAGCGGGTTTGTAACTCCACCCGATTCCATTCAGACAAGTATCTACTGGTATTGGATCTCTGATAATATATCCCGGGAAGGGGTGGTGAAAGACCTGCATGCAATGAAAAAGGCGGGGATAAACCGTGCATTTATCGGAAATATCGGCATTGCAAAACTCCCGTATGGAGAAATAAAGATGTTCAGCGACGAGTGGTGGGAGATCCTTCATCTTGCATTGAAGACAGCTACTACACTCGGTATAGAGATAGGCATCTTCAATTCACCCGGCTGGAGCCAGTCCGGAGGGCCTTGGATCAAGCCTGAACAATCGATGCGGTATCTCGCTTCTTCGGAACTAAGTGTACAGGGCCCCCAGAAAATAGAACAATCCCTGAATCAACCCACGGAGTCTTTTCAGGACGTGAAAGTGATCGCTTTTCCCTCTGTAAGCAATGGGAACAAAATGCTGAGTCACCAAAACGCTACCCTACAATCCACTCCAGTCGTGGCAGGCCTCTCCAGGATCACCGACGGCGATTGCGCCTCCGGTATCACTTTTCCAAGCAGTGGAGAATTCCAAATAACATTTAAAACAGAAACTCCCTTCACCACGAGGAGCCTGACGGTTCACACTACACAGGTACCCGTTCATATACAAGCATCGTTGGAAGCGAAACAAGAGAACGGTACATTCAAAACTGTTTCGGAGTTTGGAATAAACCGCTCCAATCCAGCGCTCAACGTGGGGTTTGAACCCTATGCCCCGGTAGCGATCTCTTTTCCCAAAACATCGTCCAGTGAGTTTCGTTTAACGTTTGCAAATGTACGCCCCAAGGCCGGTCTGACAGAAGTTCAATTAAGCGCCATCCCCCGCGTGGAAAGATACAGCGAGAAGACACTGGCAAAGATGCATCCTACGCCCCTCCCTTACTGGGATGCATACATGTGGCCCGAGCAGCCGGAGACAGAGGAGCCGGACCTTGTCCTTCAAAAAGATCAGATAATAGATATCTCCCGACACCTCTCCGAAGAGGGAGTGCTCACATGGAACGTTCCCGAAGGAGAATGGACTATCCTGCGCATGGGAATGGCTCCCACACTCGTGACCAACGGACCCGCCTCACCCGAGGCAACCGGCCTGGAGGTGGATAAAATGAGCAAACAGTGGGCAGCAGAGCATTTTGACCGGTTTATAGGGGAGATTCTAAGAAGGATACCGGAGGAAGACAGAAAGAGTTTCAAAGTGGTGGTTCAGGATAGTTACGAGACAGGAGGACAAAACTTCACCGATGGTTTTCTGGAAGAATTTGAAGAAAGATACGGGTACGACCCGCTCCCCTATCTTCCCGTCTACAAGGGATTCGTGATAAACAGCCAAATGGAGTCGGACCGCTTCTTGTGGGATATGCGCCGCATGGTAGCCGATAAAGTGGCATACGACTACGTGGGAGGACTGCGGAACATAAGCCACGAACACGGGCTGACTACCTGGCTGGAAAACTATGGACACTGGGGATTCCCGGGCGAGTTTCTGATGTATGGCGGCCAGTCTGATGAAATTGGAGGAGAATTCTGGAGTCAGGGGGAGCTGGGTGATATCGAAAACCGCGCTGCCACGTCTGCAGGACATATTTATGGCAAAAATAAAATCTCTGCCGAATCAAATACATCCGGTGGCCCCGCTTATTCACGTCACCCGGCAATGATGAAGCAACGCACCGATCGGTTTTTCGCAGAAGGCATCAACAATACATTGCTCCATGTCTATATCATGCAACCCTACGAAGAGAAGAATCCCGGCGTTAACGCATGGTTTGGAAATGAGTTTGACCGCAAGAACATTTGGTTCTCGCAACTAGACCTCTTTACTACATACCTGAAACGATCCAATTTCATGCTACAACAAGGATTGAACGTGGCAGACGTGGCCTATTTTATCGGAGAAGACACTCCTAAAATGACCGGTGTGGCCGATCCTCCTCTTCCCATTGGATACCAGTTCGATTATATGAATGCTGAAGTGATCCTAAGGGACATGGAGGTAAAAGAGGGATTGCTCACATTGCCCCACGGCACGCAATACAAAATGCTGGTTCTTCCGAAACAAGAAACCATGCGTCCCGAAGTGTTGGAAAAGATCAAAAAACTGGTCAGCCAGGGTGCCACGGTGCTAGGACCCGCCCCTAAACGTTCGCCTAGCCTGCAAAACCAACCGGAGGCCGACGAAAAAGTACGTACCATGGCTGTCGAGCTGTGGGGAGAAGTAGATGGAACACAGGTGAAGCAGGGACGGCACGGCGAAGGACGGATCATGAACGGCCTTACCATGGAAGAGGCATTCGGGATCATCCACTGCATCCCCGATTGTAAGCTCCCCCAAGATAACTCCATCCATTACGGCCACAGGACGATGGATGGAATTGATATCTACTTTATTTCCAACCAGACAAACGAAGTGAAAGATATCTATCCTGAGTTCCGAGTAACCGGAAGGCAACCGGAACTGTGGGATGCCGTCACCGGTTCGGTAAGGGCATTGCCCGCTTTTGAGCAGAAGAAAGAAACAACCCTTGTACCGATAAAATTGGCTCCTTATGAAAGTACATTTGTGGTTTTCCGTCACAGAACGTCTTCGAGTTCGTTGACCGCAATTTCCAATAACTATCCGGAGCCGACGGTACTCGAGAAGTTAGAGGGACCGTGGAAAGTTTTGTTCGACACGGCTCGCAGGGGGCCGAAAGAATCGGTTATCTTTGAAACATTACAAAACTGGACAACGTCCTCCAATGAACGTATAAAATACTATTCCGGCGAAGCAATCTACACGATTCAATTCACGCTCCCCGAAAAGCAGGAAGGAGAAACCATCCTGATCGATATGGGCAGCCTTACCGCAATGGCAAAGGTGAGTGTGAATGGAGCTTATGCCGGGGGTAGCTGGACCCCACCCTATCGGGTGGATATCACGGAACATGTAAAAATGGGTGTAAATGAGTTGAGCATCACCGTGGTCAATAACTGGATGAACCGGATCATCGGTGATCTGAATCTGCCGGAAGCTCAGCGTAAAACGTGGTACATAGTGAATCCGTATAACGCACAAAGTCCGCTACAGCCATCAGGGTTATTTGGCCCGGTTACCATCAATAAGATCAAATATTAACTGTTTTTTTAGTTATTCCCAAATAAAAATGGTCAAAATGGAACGAGGTTCATTCATCATTCTGTTTATACTCTGCAGCTACTGTTTAAGAGGTGAATCTTCATTTTTACCGGTGGATCTAAAAATCGACTACCTGGAAAATCCTATCGGAATAGATAACCCCAACCCCAGATTTACGTGGAGACTGGATGATAACAGTATTGCGGCAAAACAAACTGCGTACAGGGTAATATTAGGGAAAGATTCCAGCCAGGTGATCAATGGAAAAGGGAATGTTTGGGACCTCGGCAAAATAATCTCGAATCAACAGCTGGTTCATTATGCGGGTGCCACACTCAAGCCCTTTACCAAATATTACTGGATGGTGATCATCTGGAATGAGAAGGATCATACAAGCACCTCCGCCGTGCACTCCTTCGAGACGGGAATGATGCATGCCGCTAACTGGCAGGGCAGCTGGATCAGCGACGGCCGGGATATCCATCACAAGCCGGCACCCTATTTTCGCAAACAATTCGAGGCGCGCAAGGCGATTGCCTCGGCACGGGTCTATATTGCCGCAGCCGGATTGTATGAACTCCATGTCAACGGGGAGAAGATCGGCAACCAGCGTCTTGATCCGATGTACACCCGTTTCGACAGAAGAAACCTCTATGTCACCCACGATGTGACCACGCAATTGCAGCAGGGAGAGAATGCCGTGGGTGTGATCCTGGGCAATGGCTGGTACAACCACCAGTCGCTGGCGGTATGGAACTTCGACAACGCTCCCTGGCGAAACCGGCCCGCGTTTTGTCTCGACTTGCGCATCACCTATACCGATGGAAGCGTGGAGACCATCCCCTCCGACCTGAGCTGGAAGAAAGCCGACGGCCCGATCATCTTCAACAGCATTTACACGGGAGAACATTACGATGCCAGGCTGGAACAGGAGGACTGGAACAGGCCGGGGTTCGATGATACCGCCTGGCAGGGAGTGGCACTGCGCGCGGCTCCCTCACAAAACATCACCGCACAACAGTTGCGGCCCATTCGCAATGTGCGCACACTGGCGGCTGTCTCCTTCAGAAAGATCGATGAGCGAACTTACCTTTACGACTTTGGCCAGAATATGGCGGGCGTGACCCGAATAAAGGTTTCCGGAAAAGAGGGCACTCAACTCCGGATCAGACACGGGGAACGGTTGGATGAAAATGACCGCCTCGATTTATCCAATATCGATGTCTATTACCGCGGGGATAAAGAGAAGGATCCTTTCCAGACAGATATCCTGACATTGAGCGGGAAGGGAGAGGATGCGTTCATGGCCCGATTCAACTACAAGGGATTCCGTTACGTGGAAGTAACGGGCAATGAACCTGTCGAACTGGATGAACAAAGCCTGACGGCCTACTTCATGCACAGCGATGTACCACCGATTGGAAAGATTGAAACCTCCAGTGAACTGATAAACAAATTATGGCGAGCCACAAACAATGCCTACCTCTCGAATCTGATGGGGTACCCCACCGACTGCCCGCAGCGGGAAAAGAACGGCTGGACCGGTGACGGCCATTTTGCCATAGAGACCGCCCTCTATAATTTCGACGGGATCACCGTCTATGAGAAATGGCTGGCCGACCACAGGGACGAACAACAACCCAACGGAGTACTTCCCGATATCATCCCCACTGGCGGATGGGGTTATGGTACGGCCAACGGACTGGACTGGACAAGCACCATTGCCATCATTCCCTGGGAAATATATCGTTTCTATGGCGACAGCAAACTGCTTGCCGACAGTTACGATCACATCCGGCGCTATGTGGATTATGTGGATCGCATCAGTCCTCAGGGACTCACCTCCTGGGGACGGGGCGACTGGGTACCGGTAAAGTCTCACTCAAACCTGGAGCTGACCTCTTCTGTCTACTTTTTTGTGGATGCCACCATCCTGGCCCGGGCAGCGAAGCTCTTCGGAAAGGAAGCCGATCACCTGCATTATTCGGCACTGGCAAAAAAGATCAGAAATGCAATCAACGGGAAATTCCTGAACCGTGAGACGGGAATCTACGCAAATGGAACGCAGACCGAGTTGAGTGTGCCGTTACAGTGGAAGGTGGTGCCGGAAGACATGAAAGCCAGGGTGGCTGCAAACCTGGCCGCGAAGGTGGAAGAGGCCGGTTTTCACCTCGACGTGGGGGTGTTGGGTGCCAAGGCACTCCTGAACGCGCTGAGCGAAAACGGATACCCCCATGTGGCATATAAGGTGGCGGTGCAGGACACCTACCCCTCCTGGGGCTGGTGGATTATGAACGGGGCCACCACGCTGCTCGAGAACTGGAATCTGGATGCGGCACGGGATATCTCGGATAACCACATGATGTTCGGTGAGATCGGCGCATGGTTCTTCAAGGGGCTGGGTGGCATCTATCCCGACACGGAAAAGCCCGGCTTCAAGCACATTATCCTGCATCCCCATTTTGAGAAAGACCTGGAACATTTCAGCGCAGAATACAAATCACCCTATGGACTGATCAAATCAAACTGGAAATGGGAAAATGATCGGATAATCTACGAGGTGGTTGTTCCGGCAAACAGCAGTGCAACACTTTATCTTCCGGAAAATACAGAAATCGACCCGAAAGAGAAGAGGAAAGTAAAGAAAGATAAGAGAGAAAATAACATAGTGGAACTGTCAGCCGGATTTTATACATTTATAATCAGAACTCGCGTTTAAAAATTGCAACATCCATCAACTCTTGAAAGACAAACGATGAAAATACGGAGTAAAAGTATCCTGCCTCTGCTGATCATTACCGTTACGCTTGGTGCGTATGCGCAAGGTAGCGGTTGCGACTGTAGCATTGCACCGGTACAACTCACCTGTGAATATCTGGCGAACCCTTCCGGGCTGGATGTGAAGCAACCCCGTTTTAGCTGGAAGCTGCAGGCTGCAGACGAGGCTGCCCATGGACAGCGGCAAACAGCCTACAGGATTCTGGTCGCCGGTTCACGGCAGCAACTCGACAGCCACAGGGGCGACATGTGGGACTCAGGCTGGGTGCCGTCGGATGCCTTGCAGCTGATCAAATACAACGGTAAACCGTTGCAGTCTGATCGCCGATACTTCTGGAAGGTGTCGGTAAAAGATGAAAGGGGAAACGAATCCGGTCTCGGTGAGGTAGCCGAGTGGAGTACCGGCCTGTTTACCCGGCAAGAGTGGACGGCGAAGTGGATCGGCACGGGAGAAGCTTATGACCCGGCAGAAGGAGGCAATAAGATGCAGGACCCCTGGTTCCGGAAGACATTCGACCTGGATGAGAAGCCTTCCAAAGCCACCCTCTTCGTAGCATCGGTGGGGTATCACGAGGTGTATGTGAACGGGCAGAAAATGGGCGATCACCTGCTTGCTCCTGCCGTCACCGATCATACCAAACGGGCCCGCTATATTGCCTATGAAATCGCTCCGGCACTGGAGCAGGGAAACAATGTCATTGCATTGTGGCTGGGGACCTCCTGGTCCATTTATGCCCCCTACGCCACCGCCGACAAGCCACGTGCGCCCATTGTGATTGCGCAGGCCGATCTCTTTGATGAAAAAGGGGAAAAATCGAGACGTATTACAACCGATGAAAGCTGGAAAACTTATCCGAGTCCCAATAAGCTGACCGGCAACTGGGGTTTTGGTGTGGGAGGTTACGGCGGTGAGATCTGGAATGCCCGCAAGGAGGTGAAGGGATGGAATCTGGCCGGCTACGACGATCGTACATGGGAACATGTCCATGTTTTTACACCCGCTCTCGCATTGTCGGCTCAACAAGTCGAAACCAACCGGATGATTGATGAAATTAAACCGGTCGACATAGAAAGTCGCCCCGACGGCTCCTACAGGATCGATATGGGCGTTAATTTCGCCGGAGTAACGGAGATCCGGGTGAAGGGTAATCCCGGGGATACGATCCGTTTTTCGTTCTCTGAACGAGCACAGGAGGAGATGACCTTCAATCTGCAGAGTGCCTATGTAATGGGCACCTCGGGGGAAGGTCTCTTTCAGAACCGGTTCAACTACATGTCGGGCCGGTGGATCACCATCAAGGGCGCTTCATCTCCTCCCCGGAAGGAGGATATCAAAGGGTGGATGGTACGAACCGGTTTTGGAGATGCAACCACCTTTGCCTGTTCCGATTCGTTGCAGAACTGGATTTACAATACTGTAAAATGGACCTTTGAGAATTTGTCGCTCGGCGGATATATCGTAGACTGTCCCCAGCGGGAACGATTCGGCTACGGAGGCGACGCGCACGCCACCTCCGAAACGGGACTGCTGAACTATAAACTTGGCGCCTTTTACAGCAAATGGCTGGAAGACTGGCGCGATGTGCAGGGTACCGAGCCAATGGTTGGCAACATGAACAATCCGGACTGGGCACGCAAGCAGGAAGGCAGCGGCCGCTACCTGGGCGGAGGCATCCTGCCGCAGACGGCTCCCACCTATCACGGGGGCGGAGGCCCCGCCTGGGGTGGCATCGTGGTCACCCTCCCCTGGTTTATCTACCAATATCACGGCGACACGGAGGTGCTGAAGGGGAATTTCGAAATGATCAGAAGTTGGCTGTCTTTTCTGGACACACATGTTGAAAACAATATGCTGAAGCGATACGGCGGGAAGTGGGATTTCCTGGGAGACTGGCTCTGGCCGGGAGCGACAGCCGCGGGGATGAATAATTATTTCGAAGAGAACCTCTTTTTTAATAATTGTTATTGGGTCCATAACCTGAAAACAGCGGCACGGATCGCCACCCTGACCGGCAAAACCGTGGAGGCGCAAAAATGGCAACACCAGGCGGAAGCAGCCGCTAAGGCGATCCATACAAAATATTACCTCCCCGATGATCATAATTATGCCGATGGAACCATGCGAAGTCTGGCTGCTGCACTTTACGGCGATATCATGCCGCCGGCAGAGCGTATCCATGTCATGAAGAGACTGGAAAAAGAGATCCTTGTCCACCGGAAGGGGCATATCGATGTGGGTATAACCGGTGGTGCCATGCTTTTTAAGGTGCTGCGTGAGGAGGGTCGTGATGACCTGATATACTCCATGGCATCACAAACAACCTATCCGGGTTGGGGTTATATGCGGGAGCATGGTGCCACCACCATCTGGGAGATGTGGGAGAAAGATCTTCCGGGCCATTCCCTCCTGCACAGTTCCTATCTCTATCCCGGCGCATGGTACATCGACGGAGTGGCAGGTATACGCAAGGATGCCGGGGCTCCGGGTTACCGGAATGTGCATATCAGGATACCCCGGCTGACCGAATCGCAGGTCTCGTGGGCACGTGCCGATTTCGACTCACCGACGGGCCTGATCCGCTCCTCATGGAAACGCACAAAGGGAAGATTAACACTGGAGGTGACCGTTCCTCCCAACTGTCGCGCTACGGTGTGGTTTCCCGATGAAGCAGGTAAAGAGGTAAAGGAGGATTCCGGCCTGTCAAGGCGGAAGGATAAAAAGGAAGGATACATTTTGTTTGAGATCGAGGCAGGGACTTATCAATTTACAAACTGAAAACTGCTTTTCTCACAACATATTTTTGTCTTACCCAATTTATTCAATCACGAAAATTCAGCATTCTCAAGGAAATACAATCTAAACAAGAAAAGAATCGTATGAAGAACATCTACTTACTAATCGGTCTCCTGTCTGTCGCTCTGATGGCCGGATGCGGGAAAGCACAAACAGAAGTAGTCTCCTTAAACGTGGAGATGCAGGAAAATCCGCAGGGTGTGGCAGCCACCCACCCCCGTTTCTCGTGGCAAATCAGATCGGCCTTGTCCGATGTGGTGCAGCTAAGCTATCAAATTCAGGTTGCATCTTCTGAAAATGACCTGAAGAAGGAACAGAACCTGCTGTGGGACTCCGGTGTCGTTGAAAGCGATCTGTCGGTGCTTATCCCCTATGCCGGCGAGAAGCTTCTATCGCGTAAATCCTACTTCTGGCGGGTGAAGGTGATCACCAACAAGGGAGAGACAGCCTGGAGCAATACCGGACACTGGAACATGGCCCTGCTTGATAAGGCGGAGTGGCAGGCCCGATGGATTGGAGAAGACTCGCTCTCCAACCCGGAAGAAACAATGAAGGGAAATACACGACTGGCTGCCCGTTACCTGCGCAAACCTTTCACTGCCGGAAGACAGGTAAAACGGGCCATGCTCTACATTTCGGGGCTGGGCAGCTACGAAGCCTACCTGAACGGGGACAAGGTATCGGACGACGTTTTTGCGCCCACAGTCTCCTGGTATCCTGAAAGGGTCTACTACAACGTGTACGATGTCACATCGCTGGCAAGAAAAGGCGATAACCTGCTGGCCGTGAAGCTGGGCAACGGTCGCTATTTCGGCATGAGAGAGTCGCCCACACAATTGTTCGGGCTCCCCCGTCTGCTGGCACAGCTGGAACTGGAATATGGCGACGGCACATCGGACCTCATCGTGAGCGATGCATCCTGGAAGGTGACCTCCAAAGGTCCCATCATTGCCAACAACGAGTTCGACGGGGAGGAGTATGATGCACGACTGGAAATAAAAGAATGGAACAGGGCAGGATTCGACGACAGCCTGTGGCAGCCGGTAGATCTGATGGCCGAACCGGGGGGCGAACTCACCGCCCAGCCCAATCCCAATATCAGGGTAATGGAAGAGATTGCTCCCGCAGGGATCACCGAAGTTGCCGACGGCAGATATATTCTCGACATGGGACAGAACATGGTGGGCTGGCTGCGGATGACAAACCTAAAAGGGAAAAAGGATCAACCTGTGACTTTTCGTTTTGCCGAACTGCTGAACCCCGACAGCACCCTCTACCTCGCCAACATACGCAGTGCCAAGGTGACCGACCGGTATATTCCCTCCGTGGATGGCCTATTCAGCTGGGAGCCCTCGTTCGTTTACCACGGATTCCGCTTCGTGGAGATCACCGGACTGGCAGAAAAGCCGGCGTTGCAAAACTTCACCGGCAGGGTCATTTACGACCAAATGGAAACGACCGGAAGTTTCGAGACAAACAATGAAATTATCAACCGGACATTTAAAAATGCCTATTGGGGCATCCGTGGCAACTACCGGGGGATGCCCACCGACTGCCCCCAGCGCGACGAGCGGCAGGGGTGGCTGGGTGACCGTGCAACGGGCTGCTTCGGTGAAGCATTTGTATTCAACAATGCACATCTCTATGCCAAATGGTTGCAGGATATCGAAGATTCTCAAAGTCCCGAAGGAAGCGTCTCGGTGGTGTCACCCCGCTACTGGACCATCTACAACGATGACGTGACCTGGCCGGCAGCCTGGTTCTACGGAGCAAAGATGTTGTGGCAACAGTATGGCGACACGGCACCCATATTCCGGCACTATGCTTCCATGAAGCATTACCTGGAACGTATTCAGCAGGTATCGATGCAGGATTACATCATCACCAAAGATACGTATGGCGACTGGTGCATGCCTCCCGAACGGCAGGAGCTGATCCATTCGGCCGATCCCTCACGGAAAACGGCGGGACCCGTATTGAGCACCACCATGTATTACAGCCTGCTGAACATCATGGTTGAATTTGCTGAACTCACCAACAATCGTGAAGACGTACCGGGATTTCTTGAGCTGGCCGGAAAAATCAGGGATGCCTACAACCGCACCTATTTCAATGCTGATTCTGCAAGGTACGACAACAATACCGTCACCGCCAACATTCTCTCGTTGCAGCTTGGCCTGGCGCCGGAAGAATCAAAGGCAGCGCTCTTTGAGAACATCGTGCAGAAGACAGAGGTCGATTTCGGCGGCCACGTCAGCACAGGTGTGCTAGGCATCCAGCAGCTGATGCGGGGACTCACCCAACACGGCAACGTGGACCTTGCTTACAAGATTGCCACCAACACCACCTACCCCAGCTGGGGCTACATGATTGAAAAAGGCGCCACCACCATCTGGGAACTCTGGAACGGAGACACGGCCGATCCTGCCATGAACTCGGCGAACCATGTGATGCTACTGGGCGATCTGCTGATCTGGTATTACGAAGATCTGGCCGGCATTAAAAACTATCCGGGCACTGTGGCTTACAAGAAGCTGTTGATGGAACCCCATTTCCCGGAAGGACTATCGCATGTGAAAGCATCCTATGACTCCGTGTATGGAGAGATAAGAAGTGAATGGTCTAAAACAGGCGATAGCTTTGACTGGGAGATATCAATCCCCGCCAACACATCAGCCATCGTCAGGCTACCACGCGAGATGCATATCACCACACCGGCAGGTGAAGGCGTGAGAAGCGTCAACCAGACCGATACCGCCATTGAAATTGAACTGGGCTCAGGCACTTACCACTTGATGGGAAACTCCTGATCCCTGATCCCTGATCTCTGAATCCTGATTCCTGATTCCTGATTTTTCAATCCTCGTCGGTGACACAACCCTGTGAGGCATCCTTTACCAGTTTGGCATACTTGTAGAGGATGCCTTTTGTTACGCGCAGCGGAGGCTTTATCCAGGAAGCGCGTCGCCTTGCAATTTCTTCGTCCGTTATTTTCACATCGATGCTGTTGTTCACCGCATCAATCACAATGAGATCGTCGTCCTCCACCAGACCGATCAATCCCCCTTCAAATGCCTCCGGGGTGATATGACCGACAACAAATCCATGGGTGCCGCCACTGAAACGGCCGTCGGTGATCAGAGCGACCGAATTACCCAGCCCGGCGCCAATGATGGCAGAAGTGGGCTTGAGCATCTCCGGCATACCGGGAGCCCCCCGAGGTCCTTCATTTTTTATTACTACCACATCGCCCGCTCTGACACGACCATTCGCAATCCCGGCAATAAGGTCTTTCTCCCCATCAAACACACGGGCAGGCCCTTCGAACCGTTCCCCTTCCTTGCCGCTGATCTTGGCTACACTCCCCCGCTCGGCCAGGTTGCCGTAAAGGATCTGCAGGTGACCGGTAGGCTTTAGCGGCTTCTCCAGCGGATGGATGATATCCTGCTCTTCAAAATCGAGATCGGGAATGTTCGCCAGATTCTCTGCGATAGTTTCTCCGGTCACCGTCATACATTCCCCATGCAACATCCCCTTCTGCAACAAATATTTCATCACAGCCGGTACCCCACCCTTTTTGTACAGATCTTCCATCAGGTATTTGCCACTCGGCTTAAAATCGGCCATCAGCGGCACCCTATCACTAAAAGACTGGAAATCAGCTAATGTCAGTTTCACTTCCACAGCGCGTGCCATGGCCAGCAGGTGCAGTACGGCATTGGTGCTTCCTCCCAGGGCAATTACAAGGGTGATGGCATTCTCAAATGCTTTGCGGGTCATGATATCTCTTGGCTTGATATCTCTTTCCAATAGCAAACGGATATATTTTCCGGCGTCCAGACACTCCTGCCTCTTCTCTTTGCTGATGGCAGGATTGCTGCTGCTGTAGGGAAGACTCATTCCCATAGCTTCAATAGCGGCGGCCATGGTGTTGGCTGTGTACATGCCACCGCAGGCGCCCGGTCCCGGACAACTTCGCTTCACAATCTCTTTAAAATCCTTCTCGTCGAGCTTCCCGGCAATCTTCCGACCCAATGCCTCAAAAGCGGAAACAATATTCAGATCCTCTCCTTTATAATGCCCCGGGGCAATGGTGCCGCCATATACCATGATGGCCGGCCGGTTCAGACGCCCCATGGCAATCAGTGAACCCGGCATATTCTTGTCGCACCCCGGCACGGCAATCAGCGCATCGTAGTATTGCGCGCCACAGACTGTCTCTATCGAGTCGGCAATCACTTCACGGCTTACCAGTGAATAACGCATGCCATCCGTTCCGTTGCTCATACCATCACTCACACCGATGGTGTGAAAGATAAACCCGGCCAGGTCATACTTCCATACTCCTTTCTTGATCTCCAGGGCCAGGCTGTTCAGATGCATGTTACAGGGATTTCCATCGTAACCCATGCTCACGATGCCCACCTGCGCTTTTTTCAGATCCCCCTCACTCAGGCCCAATGCATAGAATTGGGCCTGTGCTGCAGGTTGTGTGGGATCCTGGGTAATTGTCCTTGAATAGCTGTTTAAATCTTTCATCGCGTGAAATAAACATATTTCCGGAAGATATTATTTATAATCGGTATAAATTAACGAAATAATCTGCTTTTTTTGATTACTTTATATTAAATAGGTTGTTTCTTAACTTTTAATCGTCAAATTTTGCAGAAAGTGGTTAACTACACCTTGTAATTGGTGAGGATTGGTAATTTTGGCAAAATATATCGGCATGCAACGCGCGTAATGAAGGCAAACATTCTGCACAGGCCAGGCAGAACCATCGGGAAAGTTTTTTCTTTATTTTTATTTTAATCAACTAATTATTAGCATGATGAAACATATTTTTTTCATTTTGCCGCTGATTTGTCTCCTCTTTTTAGCGTGCGAAGGAGAAACCATTGACCCTGCTCGGGCAAGTAAGAGCATCAAGGTGACAGCAGAAATTGAAAGGGTGAAGACGCGTCTTTCGGGCTCCACCTGGGAGAAAGGCGACGGTATTGGCATTTATATGATGAAGTCGGGCATGCCCCTCGGCAGCACAGCCCTGGCTAAGAACGTGCATTATCGGTATGATGAAACCGGTATTTTTACACCCAGAAACGAGTCGCAGGCAATTTATCTGCCATTTAACGGTTCGAATGTCGATTTTATCGCCTACTATCCCTATCGGGAAGAGTTAACCGACTTTATCTTTTCAATAGATCTCACGGTACAATCGAATCAGGCTGCTCTCGACCTCATGTATGCAGACAATGTGAAAACCAAAAACATGACCAATCCCAACGTGAACATGATTTTCTCCCATCAGCTTTCCAAGATTGTACTGCAGATTGCTCATTACAGAAATATCGACTTGAGTGAGCTCTCGGTTATCCTTACCAACGTGCCCACCAAAGCTTCATTTAATCTGGTGAACAGCACCCTTGCATGTTCTCCGGAAACCGAAGACATCGCCCTGGCTATCAACAGTGATGGTACCGTAGCAGAGGCCATTCTGTTACCGGGGAGCGACCTGTCGGATAGTAAATTGTGGTTTGTGGTCGGCGACAACGAACAGGTCTATCACTCGGCACTGCCTCCGAATATCACAGCAAATCCATTGACATCATCCACCCTGCACAACCTGAATGTCACCCTCTACACCGAAGAAGAGAGAGCCGTCATTGAACCGGGAAGTATTACACCCTGGACTACACCACCTTCCGAAACGGTCACTGCCGACCGCACCGAGAGTGCTCCTCCCGCAATAAAAGGGTCGATCAGTCATCCCTATACCGTAGCGCAGGCTATGGAGGCACAGGGAAAAAATGATGTCTGGGTGAAAGGATATATTGTGGGAGCCTTTAACAGCTCCATCAATAAGTTTGTCACCGACACCACCGGGCAGGTGAAAACCAATATCGCCTTGGCTGACAACATGAACGAGACAGTGATCAGCAACATGATCCCGGTGAATTTCACCTTGACCTCAATTAAAAACGCCCTGAACATCGTGGATAACCCGGCAAACATCAGCAGGCATGTCTATATCCGGGGTGATCTGGCCACTTATTATTCCGTGGCAGGAATGAAAAATGTAGATGCTTACCTGTTTATGGACTAAAAGTGTAAACAAAATGTTCCTTACGGCTGTTTGCTTATAAACCGGCAAAAATGAGTAAAACAGCCTGCAAAAATAAAAAACTGATCGTGAAAGAAGGAGCACAGTTCACCTGTAAGAAGTGCGATGCCACGGTGAAGAAGGAAAGACATGCCTGTAAGCCAAAGAAAATAAAAAAAGAAAATTAAATGGATGAGATCGGGAAACTGCATCCGAACAACGTGCGCGGAATTTTGAAATTCGCCAACGACCGGAATATATTTCTGCTGAACGGGTTCCTCGCAATCGTCGAGAACCTCTCGTACAGGAACATCTTTTCAGCCGGTTAATATATTTTACTCGTTGCAAATATCAATGTTTTTGACTATTTACGTAATCAAGAATAATAACGCAATAAATGTTGCAGATAAAGCCGGTCTTCGTAAGCAACGGGCAGAAAATTATCGTGGACGAGGTAAATACACTTGTTAGCGAATCATGAAAAGTGCCACGCATCTTTTCAAATTCTGATCGCAAATCATTGAAAAGTTTTCGCCGATGCCGGGTTAGGCGCTTTCCACATCAAAAGCGCCCTCGCGATGGCATGCTCCACGATGGGGCCCATGACGGCATAACCGGCAAGGTTGGGATGGACACCGTCTTCAGATAGTTCCTTGGGAAGGCCATCACGCTCGTCTGCCATGGCGGTAAAGAAATCGCAATAGACCACTCCGTGTGTATCGGCATACTGCTTAAGGCGTTTGTTCAATTCCACAATCTTCGGCGCAGGCTCCAGCCCGGTACGCCATGGATAGTCGTATGCCGGAAGAACAGAACAGATTACAACCTGTATACCGTGAGCCTGTGCCAGCTCTGCCATAGAGTGAATATTATCCTCAATCATCTCCAGGGTGGAGGGGCCAGTATTGCCTGCGATATCATTTGTACCGGCAAGAATCACAACCACCTTTGGAAAGAGTTTCACTACATCCTGTCTGAAACGAAGCAACATTTGCGGAGTAGTCTGTCCACCAATACCCCGGTTAATGTAGTTTCGTCCGGCAAAAAATTCGGGAACACGCTCTATCCATCCCTGGGTAATGGAATTTCCCATAAACACTACCCTGTCATCGCACATTCTGGCAGGGCCTAACTTTTCGTTATCGTCCCTGAAACGATTAAGATTTGCCCAATCCTGGGCTTCAGTTATAGTTATCCAACACATAATCGATGCAAGCAGCAGAAATATTTTTTTCATATTTACTAAAGTTAATTGTTTTATTCATACTTTTTCTCATGATAACATAATTCGACAAAACAAATAAATTTGTTCTGCACTTACTTAATGAAACGAGCATGAATTACGAAGTAATCGACGTAGTCAAAACCGTTACACACAAGAATATGATTATTTGCGAGTTCCATACACCAACAAGAAAAAAATAAAATAATCGTATGAAAATATTCATTATTTACTTTCAAAGGTATCACATGGAACTCGCCTTAATCATGTTTTTGTAATATAAATGATTATAGTGCTCGTTTCACTGATCAAGCTGAATCGTCAAAATTAGTTATAAAAATCTATTTTGAAGCCACTGTTCATCGGTTTTTTCGCTCGATTGGTCGATAAGTAACCCTAAAAAAACTAAAATAGTCTCTTGACATTCTGTCCGGTCAGGTTTAAATGGGTAAATTTGGGCAAATTTCTTTTATCACATGAATAAAAAAAGCAAAATTATTGTTTTCAGCTCTATTGCTGTTTTGATACTGGGTATGGCCTTTTTTCCGACAATCAAACAGCGTTTTGCCTCAGACGACCGTAAGGCTGCTTCGGGTCAACGCACCACAGCCGGTATAGCCGGACGGACAGAATTGGCTGTCAATGCGACCATTCTACAACCCCAGACACTGAATAACCTGTTTCGTATTACTGGTGTACTGCTGCCCGATGAGGAGGTAGACCTGACATTTGAGTCGTCCGGAAAGATTACCCATATTTATTTCAGCGAAGGAACATTTGTACAGGAGGGCACCCTGTTGGCAAAGGTGAATGATGCTCCCTTGCAGGCTGAACTCAAAAAGCTGGAAGCGCAGTTGCCGCTGGCCCAGGACCGTCTGTTCCGGCAACAGACCCTGCTGGAAAAAGATGCTATCAGTCAGGAAACATATCAGTCCGTATTCACCCAGCTGGAAACCCTCAAAGCCGAGATTGAGCTGGTGAAGGCACGTATCCGTCAAACGGAGCTGCGGGCACCTTTCAGTGGCATGATAGGTCTGCGCCAGGTGAGTGAAGGTGCCTATGCTTCACCTTCCGTGGTGGTGGCCAGCTTAACTAAGATATCACCTCTCAAGATCGAGTTCTCCCTCACCCAAAATTTTGTGAATATGATCAGACCGGGAACAGAGATTACCTTCACGGTAGAGAATAATCTGGAGGTATACAATGCATCGGTCTATGCCGTGGAGTCACGTCTCGATGTACAGACACTCAGCCTGTTTGCCCGGGCACGTTACGCAAATGCCGACGGAAAAATAAAACCGGGCCAGTCGGCCGGCATACGCATCAAGCTGGACCAGATTGACAATGCCATCGTGATCCCGAGCATCTCCACAGTAAAGGAGATGGGACGAGACATTACCTATGTCTATAAAAGCGGGAGAGCAAAAGAGGTGGAGATTATCACAGGCATGCGCACCTCTTCCTCGGTGGAGGTTGTAAACGGACTCTCTGTAGGTGACACGTTGCTGACTACCGGCGTGATGCAGCTTCGCAGCGGTATGCCGGTAAGAATAGACCAAATGGTTTCTAACAATGCAGATTAAATCGTATGAATTTTTCTGAACTTAGCATCAAACGGCCGGTACTGGCTACGGTGATGGTGTTGGTCATCATCATCTTTGGCCTCATTGGATATACAAACCTGCCGGTACGCGAGTTTCCCAGCGTAGATAATCCCGTCATCACAGTATACGTCTCCTACCCCGGTGCAAATGCCGAGGTGATCGAGAACCAGATTACCGAACCTCTTGAGCAGAATATCAACGGCATCCCCGGGATCCGTTCGCTTGTGAGCCGCAGCAGCCAGGGCAGCTCACGTATCACTGTGGAGTTTGAGTTGAGCGTCGACATGGAGACTGCAGCAAATGACGTACGGGATAAGGTATCTATTGCCCAGCGTTACCTGCCGCGCGACACTGATCCGCCAACGGTTTCCAAAGCTGATGCCGACTCCGATCCGATCATGCAGATTACCGTTCAGAGTCCGCTCCGATCCCTGCTGGAGCTGTCGGAGATCACCGACCTCACCGTGAAGGAACGCCTGCAGACCATCTCTAACGTAAGTGCGGTGGAGATATGGGGCGAGTACCGATATGCCATGCGACTTTGGCTCGATCCGCTTCGAATGGCTGCCTACAATGTCACACCCATGGATATCAAGAACGCCCTCGACAGGGAAAATGTGGAGTTGCCTGCGGGTAGCATCGAGGGCGACCACATAGAGCAATCGATCCGTACCATGGGGTTGATGCAGACACCTGAAGATTTTAACAATCTTATTCTGATTGAGGATAATTTCCGTATTGTTCGTTTCAAAGATGTGGGTTATGCGGAACTGGATGCGGCCGACAGGCAAAACATTCTCCGCAGGAACGGCGTACCGATGGTGAGTTGTGTAATCATCCCACAACCGGGAGCCAATCATATCAACATTGCCGATGAGGTAAGGGTGCGCATGGACCAGATGAAAAAAGACCTCCCGGAAGATGTGATTCTCGATGTGGCTTTCGACAACACAAAATTCATCCGGGCCTCCATTTCGGAAGTACAGACAACAGTAATCATTGCTTTTATCCTGGTGGTCTTCATCATCTTTGTCTTTTTGCGAAACTGGCGGGTTACCCTGATTCCGGCGGTAGTAATTCCCATATCCCTCATTGGTATTTTCTTTGTGATGTATCTCGCCGGCTTTTCAATCAACGTCTTGTCGATGCTCGCCGTAGTGCTCGCTGTGGGTCTTGTGGTGGACGATGCGATTGTAGTAACCGAGAACATCTTCCAGAAAGTAGAGTCGGGAATGGATCCCACGGAAGCATCCATTGCCGGCTCCAAGGAGATCTTCTTTGCTGTGATATCAACCACCGTCACGCTGGTGGCCATTTTCTTTCCGATTGTATTCCTTGAAGGGATGACAGGGAGGTTGTTCCGTGAATTCAGCATTGTGATATCGGGAGCAGTAATCATATCTTCCTTTGTAGCCCTCTCATTCGTACCCATGCTCTCTTCCAAGCTGCTGAACCGAAGAAGGAAGAAAAACAGATTCTACGAAAAAACCGAGATTTTCTTTTCCGGAATGAACCGTTTTTATGAAAAAGGACTTCATTCGTTTCTCCGTCACAAATGGCTTGTCCTGCCCATTCTGATTATCTCGACCCTGTTGATCATACTGCTCTGGAATATTCTTCCCTCCGAGATGGCACCACTTGAGGACCGTTCTCAGGTGATTATCCGCAGCTCCGCACCCGAAGGGGCCACCTTTGAGTTTGTACGGGATTACACCGACCGCATCTCGGCCATTGCCGACTCAATTGTTCCCGAGAGAGAATCGAATATTATATTTACCCGCAGTAACTTCAGCATAGTACGTCTGGTGCTGCCCGACATCAGTGACAGAGAACAAAGCCAGATGGAGATCGCCGCTAAGCTAGCACGCGGTGTGCGCGATGAAACGGCTGCACGTGCATTCGTGCAGCAGCAGTCCACCTTCGGCGGACGTCGTTCAGGCATGCCAATACAATATGTGCTGCAGGCACCCAATATAGAAAAGTTGCAGGAATTCATTCCTCCCTTCATGGAAAAGGTAAATCAAAGTCCTTACTTTCAGATGGCCGATGTGGATTTGAAATTCACAAAGCCCGAAACCAGAATCATCATTGATCGTGACAAGGCGGCCTTGCTGGGGGTAAGCACCCGCGACATCGGGCAGACACTGCAATATGCCCTGAGTGGGCAACGGATGGGCTACTTCTACATGAATGGCAAGCAATATCAGATACTGGGAGAAATAAACCGTCAGCAGCGTAATACACCGGTAGACCTGAAAACCATTTACATCAAAAACAACAACAGACAGATGATCCAGATGGACAATCTGGTAAAGCTGGAAGAGTCGGTAGCACCTCCACAGCTCTATCGATACAACCGTTTCAATTCGGCCACTATCTCCGCAGGTCTTGCTCCGGGTTATTCGTTGGGGGAAGGGCTGGAAGAGATGGACCGCATTGCGGCAGATGTACTCGACGAGAGTTTCAGGACAGCGCTTGAAGGTGAATCGAGAAACTTCAGGGAAAGCTCATCGAGTCTATTGTTTGCCTTCGGACTTGCAATCATTTTAATTTTTCTGGTTATGGCTGCTCAGTTTGAAAGCTTCAAAGATCCGTTTGTGATCATGTTCACCGTGCCCATGGCACTCTTCGGTGCCCTTCTGTTCATGTGGATGTTCGGTGTGACCATGAACATCTACAGCCAGATTGGTATCATCATGCTGATCGGGCTGGTTACCAAGAATGGCATTCTCATGGTAGAGTTTGCCAACCAGCGACAACAGGCAGGACTCAACAAACAGAAAGCAATCATTGAAGCCTCCCTGCAACGCTTACGACCCATTCTCATGACAAGCATCTCCACGGTGCTCGGCCTATTGCCGCTGATGTTTGCCAGCGGGGAGGGTGCCAATGGCCGCATTGCCATGGGTACTGCCGTGGTGGGAGGTTTGCTGACATCCACGCTGCTCACTCTTTTCGTGGTTCCGGTGATGTACATCTATTTCTCTACCGACAGGGAAGTCAAAGAAAAGAAGAAAAAAGAAGAAAAATTGCGCAATGTATAAACGAATAATAAAAACAGGATTATTTGTCTGGCTCCTGCTTCCCTCCCTCGTGCTGTCGCAGGAGGTGATGAGTCTGCAGGAATGTCTGCGAACAGGATTGGAAAACAATTACGGATTGCAGATTACCCGCAACGAAGCAAGGATCGCTAACAACAACGTCACACCGGGTAACGCCGGATTTCTTCCGGAAGTGTCACTCAATGCCGGTTACAACCTGCGCAGCAGCAATAGTGACCAGTTTCCCGCTGAAAATGGAGAGACAGTACAGACACGAAATGCAGCCACGGGCACTACCGATGCAGGAGTAAACCTCAACTGGACGCTCTTTGAGGGATTTCGTGTACAGACCAACTACAAACGTCTGCAGGAGCTGCAAACGGCCGGTGAACTAAACACCCGCATGGCAGTGGAAAATTTCATTGCGGATCTCACGGCGGAATATTATAATTATGTGCAACAGCAGTTGCGGCTGGGCAATCTCAAATATGCAGTGGCTCTTTCCAGGGAGCGGTTGCGGATTGTGGAAGCCCGCTACCAGGTGGGCTCACTCTCACGGCTCGACCTGCAGCAGGCTCGTGTTTACTTCAATGCCGACAGCTCTCTGCTGATTCAACAATATGAAACTCTTCACCGTTCCCGTATTCTGTTGAATGAGATGATGGGTGGCGACGTAAACCGCTTTTTTACCGCAAGTGATACTACCATCCGGTTCAACCCGTCCCTATCAAAGGAACAACTGATCGATGCCACCTTGCGGCATAACACCGGCCTGCTTCTCACAGAAATGAACAAGCGGTTGAGCGAACTGGAACTCAAAAGTATGCAAAGCCGTAACTATCCTTATCTGCGTCTGAATGGAGGCTATGGCTTTACACACTATAACTACAACCGCGGCACACTCGAACGACAACGCAACTGGGGACCTACAGTGGGGATGACACTAGGATTTACCCTCTTCGACGGTTTCAACCGTAAACGGGAACAGAAAAACGCGAGAATATCCATCCAAAACAGCGAGCTCAGGGTAGAGCAGCACAAACTGGCACTGCAAAGCGATTTCGCCGGGATGTGGATTGCCTATCAGAATAATATTGAATTGACCAGCCTGGAGCTGGAAAGTCTCATTAACGCAGAATTAAACTACGAAATCGCCATAGAACGCTATAAAATCGGTGATTTGTCGGGACTCGAACTCAGGGAAGCACAGAACAGCCTACTGGAGGCAGAACAGCGTCTTCTGACTGCTCAATATAATACCAAGTTGTTTGAAATATCACTTCTCCAGATCAGTGGCAATGTGATATCATATCTTGAAAATGACATCAGCAACAGGTAAAAATGGAGCATTATCAATTATTCCAAAAAGTCTCCTGCCCGCTCCCATAGGTGAAGAGCTCCATCTATTCAAAAAAACGCATAAAAAGGGAAAGATATACTTTCTTTTTTGTAACTTTGTATATGTTTAAACTCACTTAAAAATCAGCAGACAGGGTTTAAAATTTCCAACAGGATTTTCCAATCAGAAGCCGAACGACAAAAACATAATACATACTATGGACAAAATTCAGGAACTCACCTCCAAACTCTATTCCGAAGGAGTGGAAAAGGGCAGGGAGGAGGCCGGTAAAATTATTGCAGAAGCCAACGCTGTGAAAGTACAGATATTGAACGAGGCAAAGGCAAAAGCAGGAGAAATTATCTCTGCCGCAGAAAAAGAAGCCGCAGAATTAAAGAAACATACCGAAGCGGAGTTGAAACTTTATGCAACCCAATCATCAGAAGCGCTTAAATCGGAAATTACCAATCTGGTAACCGACAAGCTGGCCACCATGAATGTAAAGGCAGCCACTGCCGACAAGTCATTCATGCAGGAACTGATTGTGGAGCTGGTGAAAAACTGGGCAGAAAACGGAAAATTAACAATCGCTACCAGCGATGCTGCCTCACTGGAGTCTTACATAGCTTCCAACGCGAAAAAATTACTGGATGAGGGCTTAAATATTGAATCGGTGAACGGCCTTGAAACGGGCTTTATCCTTTCACCCGCAGATGGTTCCTATAAAGTAAAGTTCGGCGAGGCCGAATTCATCGCCTACTTCAAGGAGTTCCTGCGTCCCGCTATCCAAAAACTGCTTTTTCAGGTTTAACATATGCTCTTCAAAAACCAATATTATTATTTTGTTGCCGGACTGCCCGATTTCTCATTTGATAGCATGAAGCTTCCCTTTACCGCGGAGGAGTTTATGGAGATGCTGAACGAAGTATTAAAGCAGGACGACAGGAAACTTTTGAACAGATATTTTCTGAAGTACGACAACAACAACCTGCTTAACTTGTTGAAAGACAGAAACGCGTCCTTCAACCTGAAGGGTAGACTTTCCCGTGAGGAAATACTCGATGTAGTTTCAAAAGTAAAGGAAGAGCTTCCGCTCAAGGGTTCAAAAATACCTCCCTACTTCGAAGATTATATCAAAAGATGGTTGGGAGAGGAAAATCCACATGAAGGAGGCCATCTTTGGGAAGACATGCTTTCCTCCCTCTATATGGACTACGGCATGGAGATAAAAAACAGTCTAATGTCGAGGTGGTTTGAGCTCAACCTGAACATTGGGAATATGCTTACTGCCGTGTATGCCCGCAAGTATGGGATGGATGTGGCAAAATATATCGTGGGCAACAACAAGCCGGCACGTACGATTCGCGAAAATGCCCATACACGTGATTTCGGCCTTTCCCGCGAGCTGGAGTACTTCGATACGCTACTCCGGATTTCCGAAGAGCCCGATATATACGATCGTGAACGCAGGCTTGATAAGTTCCGCTGGGACTGGCTTGAAGAGAATACCGTTTTCGACTACTTCAACATCGAATACATCTTTGCCTTTCTCTGCAAACTTCAGATACTGGAGCGCTGGGTGCAACTCAATGCAGAAGAAGGAGAGCGTGTTTTCCGGGATCTGATCAAAAATCTGAAAAATGAAACAAAACTACCGGAAGATTTTTAACAAGTGCGATCTGGTCGTACATCTTCCATATGAAGCAGAGTTCCTGCTTTCTGACAATTGTGACAAATTAGAACGATTTTAGCGATAGAATAAAAAATTATATATGTTAACAAAAGGAACAGTAAAAGGAATCATATCCAACCTGGTCATTGTGGAGGTGGATGGGCCTGTTGCGCAGAATGAGATCGCTTACATTGACCTGGGTGGCACCAAACTGATGGCAGAGGTCATCAAGGTGGTGGGCCGGAATGTCAACATTCAGGTATTTGAAAGTACCCGCGGGCTGACCGTGGGAGCGGAAGTGGAATTTCAGGGTCACATGCTTGAGGTGATCCTTGGTCCGGGCCTTCTGCAGCGCAATCTCGACGGCCTGGAAAACGACCTTGACAAGATGGAGGGAGTATTCCTGAAAAGAGGAGACTACACCTTCCCGCTGGATAAGGAGAAATTGTGGCACCTCAAGCCGCTGGCAAAGGTGGGAGACAATGTTACGGCTGGCTCCTGGCTGGGTGAGGTGGATGAAAACTTTCAACCCCACAAGATTATGGTCCCCTTTGCGATGAAGGGTAACTATACCATAAAAAGCATCGTTGACGAAGGGGATTACAATATATTCACCACCGTGGCTGTGGTAACAGACCGCGAAGGCAATGAGACCGAAATCAATATGGTACAACGCTGGCCGGTGAAGGTGGCAATCACTGAATACAAGGAAAAACCCCGGCCTTTTAAGCTTCTGGAAACCGGCGTACGTTCAATTGACACGCTGAATCCCATCGTGGAAGGAGGAACAGGATTTATTCCGGGTGCCTTCGGAACGGGGAAGACGGTACTACAACATGCCATTTCCAAACAGGCGGAGGCCGACATCGTGATCATCGCTGCCTGCGGTGAGCGTGCCAACGAGGTGGTTGAGATCTTTACCGAGTTCCCTGAACTGGTAGATCCGCACACGGGCCGCAAGCTGATGGAACGTACCATCATCGTGGCAAACACTTCCAACATGCCGGTTGCCGCCCGTGAAGCATCTGTATATACGGCAATGACCATCGGTGAGTATTACCGTTCCATGGGATTGAAAGTATTGCTGATGGCCGACTCCACCTCCCGCTGGGCACAGGCACTACGTGAGATGAGTAACCGACTGGAAGAATTACCGGGCCCCGACGCTTTTCCGATGGACCTGTCGGCGACCATTTCCAACTTTTACGGCCGTGCCGGGCATGTGAAGCTGAATAATGGTGCAGAGGGCTCAATCACCTTTATTGGTACAGTATCACCCGCCGGAGGAAACCTCAAGGAGCCGGTGACTGAAAACACCAAGAAGGTGGCACGTTGCTTTTATGCGCTGGAGCAGGAGCGGGCCGACAAAAAGCGCTATCCCGCCATTAACCCGATAGAATCATACTCCAAGTATTTCGAATATCCGGAGTTTGAAAAATATATTTCAGATCATATCGCCGAGGACTGGACAGAGAAGGTAAGCGAAATAAAAACACGCCTTCTGCGCGGCAAGGAGATCGCCGAACAGATCAATATCCTGGGCGACGACGGTGTACCTGTGGAATATCATATCACCTTCTGGAAATCGGAGCTGATCGATTTCATCGTACTACAGCAGGATGCTTTCGACGAGGTGGATGCGGTCACCCCCATTGAACGCCAGAAAAATATTCTGGATATGGTTGTGGATGTATGCCGCACCGATTTTGAATTCGACAACTTCAACCAGGTTGCCACCTTTTTTAAGGAACTGATTAACATCGGCCGACAGATGAACTATGCCGAGTTCAAATCTGAAAAATTCAACCAATATCAAACACAATTACGAGAACTGACAAAAAAAAACTCGGCGGTTGTCCGGTAGTAATTTGGTAATAACACGAACGAAGTGAACTATAAAATCAAGGTATAATGGCAAAAGCATTTCAAAAAATATATACGCAAATTACCCAGATCACCAAGGCCACCTGTTCGGTGAAAGCCACTCAGGTGGGGTATGATGAACTGGCCACGGTGGAAGGGCGGTTGGCGCAGGTGGTAAAGATCATGGACGATGATGTGACATTGCAGATTTTCGAAGGCACCGAAGGTGTCCCCACCAATGCCGAAGTGATATTTATGGGAAAATCGCCCTCCCTCAAGGTGAGTGATCAGCTGGCGGGTCGTTTTTTCAACGCTTATGGTGATCCCATCGACGGAGGACCGGCTCCCGAAGGAGAAGAAAGGGCCATCGGCGGTCCTTCCGTCAATCCTGTGCGACGCAAACAGCCCTCGGAGCTTATCGCCACTGGTATCGCGGGGATCGACCTTAACAACACGCTTGTATCTGGTCAGAAGATTCCCTTTTTCGCAGATCCCGACCAGCCCTTTAACCAGGTGATGGCGACAGTGGCACTGCGTGCCCAGGCCGACAAGATCATTCTCGGCGGCATGGGAATGACCAATGACGATTACCTCTACTTCAAGAACGTCTTTAGTAACGCTGGTGCACTCGATCGTATCATCTCATTTATGAACACTACCGAGGATCCCGCCGTAGAACGGCTGCTGGTGCCTGATATGGCGCTCACGGCGGCCGAATATTTTGCTGTAGACAAAAACGAAAAGGTGCTGGTACTGCTCACCGACATGTCCTCCTATGCCGACGCACTCTCCATCGTATCGAACCGCATGGATCAGATTCCCTCGAAGGATTCCATGCCAGGGTCGCTCTATTCCGACCTGGCCAAGATTTACGAGAAGGCGGCCCAGTTCCCTTCAGGTGGCTCCATCACCATCCTGGCAGTGACCACTCTCTCGGGAGGTGACATCACCCATGCCGTACCCGACAATACGGGATATATTACCGAAGGACAGTTATTCCTGCGTCTGGACAGCGATGTGGGCAAGGTGATCGTAGATCCGTTCCGTTCGCTCTCCCGCCTGAAGCAGCTGGTACAGGGTAAGAAAACACGCGAAGATCACCCTCAGGTGATGAACGCTGCAGTGCGCCTCTATGCTGACGCTGCCAATGCGAAGACCAAACAGGAGAACGGCTTCGACCTCACCGACTACGACCAGCGTACGCTTTCGTTTGCAAAAGATTACTCAAGGCAGCTTATGGCTATCGACGTCAACCTGAATTCCGTGGAGATGCTCGATAAAACGTGGGAGCTGCTTTCGGCACATTTCAAGCCGACAGAAGTAAATATGAAACAGGAGATGGTGGATAAGTACTGGAAATAAAACATGGCGATCAGATTTCAATATAACAAAACTTCCCGTCAGCAACTCGAAAAACAACTGAGTGTGCGTGAACGTGCGCTTCCTACGTTGCAAAACAAGGAGACTGCGCTACGCATGGAGGTTAGAAAAGCCAAAGAAGAAATAGAATCCCTGGAAAGAGAGCTTGAGGCACAGGTACGATCATACGACAAGATGATGGGAATGTGGATGGAGTTCGATCCTACGCTGATTAGCGTGAAAGATGTGCGTCTCTCCAGGAAAAAGATTGCGGGTGTGGTAATTCCGGTACTCGAAGGAGTGGAATTCGAGCTGAAACCCTTCAGCCTGTTTAACCGGCCCAAATGGTTTCTCGACGGTGTAAAGACACTGGAAGGACTCGCTGAAACAGGTATACGCCACGATTTCCATCTCATCCGCCTGAGCCGCATAGAGCATGCCCGCAAGAAAACCACCCAGAAAGTAAACCTCTTCGAGAAGGTGCAGATACCGGGTTATCAGGAGGCAATTCTCAAAATAAAACGTTATCTCGAGGACGAGGAGAACCTCTCCAAATCATCACAGAAGATCATGCGTACCCATCAGGAACAACGAAGAAAGGAGGCTGACAACATATGGTAGCACAAATGAAAAAGTTCACCTTCCTGGCTTTTCACAAGGAGTATGACCGGTTTCTTCACGACCTTCGCAACCTGGGAATGATCCATGTGGTGGAGCAGGATCATACCGAAGCCGATGAAGAGAGCCTGCAACAGTTCATGGTCGAAGCAAAGAAACTGGGTGAAGCAATAAAGGCACTAAAGAAATACAGGGATAAAAAGACCGCGACGACATGCAATGAACCGGATGTGGAACTCGGGAAGAGGATTCCTGCGTCCATTGAAACCATAGAACAGCAAAAATCCTCCCTGAACCAACAACTGCAGGTAGCAGTGAAGGAGCGGGAAGCACTGAGACCCTGGGGTGATTTCGATCCTGAAAATATCCACCGTCTCAGACGGGCAGGCTACCATGTACACTTTTTCATCTCACCCGATAACAAATACAATCCGGAGTGGGAAACCATCCACGACGCAGTTGTGCTCCAAAAGGAATCGTCGAAAACCTACTTCATGACGATCAACCACACCGCGCAGATGGGTGACCTGCTTGACCTGGAAGAGATCAGGCTGCCCGATGTGTCGCTTTCCGCACTCGACCAGTTGATCTTTTCTCTCCGGGAGAAAATAGACATGCAGGACAAAGCACTGCAAAAGCTCGCGAACGATCTTCCTTCCGTGGAAGCTGCCCTGAATGCGCTGGAAGCACGGATAATCTTTCAAAAAGTATCACAGAGTGGCACGCCGCTGGCCGATGAGAAGCTGATGCTCCTTCAAGGGTGGGCACCCGCGGAGAATACAGCTGAGATTGTCTCTTACATGGAATCGAAGGATGCCTGGTTCGAGGTATCCGATCCGATGCCGGAAGATGATGTACCCATTAAGTTTCGTAACAACGGCTTCTTCCGGCTATTTGAACCGGTAGCCGAATTATATATGTTGCCGAAATACAATGAAATAGACCTCACACCCTACTTTGCACCCTTTTACATGCTTTTCTTCGGCCTGTCGCTGGGTGATATAGGGTATGGCTTATTCCTGCTTATCGTGGCTACCCTTGTGAAGTTTATTCAGAAAAAAAAGCTGTCGGCGAGTATAAAAACCGTTCTCTCACTGGTGCAGGTATTGGGTGCCTCCACCATGGTAGCAGGCCTGCTCACGGGGGGATTCTTCGGATTTGCGGTCTATGACCTGGATAATCCTGTCTCCCAGGCATTGAAGGAGAAAGCATACTTCGATAATAACCAGATGTTTGTGCTATCGCTCGTACTGGGAGTTATACAAATACTTTTCGGGATGTGCCTGAAAGCAGCCAATCGCATCAAACAGTTTGGGCTGGCTCATGCCATATCCACCATCGGCTGGATCATCTTACTTTCCAGCGTCATCGTTGCCTACCTGCTTCCGGCCCTGATGCCGATGGGAGGACTGCTGCATCTGGCAGTGATGGGGTTCTCGTCCATACTCATCTACTTCTTCAATTCGCCCGGAAAGAACCCGGCGGTGAACCTGGGCCTAGGACTGTGGGATACCTACAATATGGCTACCGGATTGCTTGGAGACGTGTTGTCTTACGTGCGACTATTTGCACTCGGTCTCTCGGGTGGTATCCTGGCCAGTGTCTTCAACAGCCTGGCTGCGGGGATGAGTCCCGACAATGCCATCGCCGGTCCAATAATCGCCATTCTGATATTTTTGGCCGGCCATGCCATCAATATTTTCATGAATGTGCTGGGTGCCATTGTGCATCCGGTGCGACTCACCTTCGTAGAGTTTTACAAAAATGCCGAATTTAGCGGCGGTGGAAAGAAATATACTCCTTTCAGGGAATCATGAACAAAACAATCAAACAATAAATTTAAACAGTAAATAAATGGAAACAAATTTGTTAATTGCCTACACAGGCATCGCGGTAATGATTGCACTTTCAGGTATTGGGAGTGCCTACGGAGTTACCATTGTGGGGAATGCTGCCATTGGGGCGGCAAAGAAGGTGGACGGAAAATTCGGCAACTTTCTGGTTTTGACAGCCCTCCCAGGCACACAAGGTCTTTATGGTTTTGCCGGCTATTTCATGTTTCAGAATATTTTCAATATCCTGACACCCGAGATCACATTTTATCAAGCCATGGCCACACTGGCAGCCGGTCTTGCATTAGGTTTCGTTGGATGGTTATCGGCCATACGGCAGGGGCAGGTGTGTGCCAACGGGGTGGTTTCTATTGGTCAGGGACATGATGCTTTCAGCAACACGCTTATCCTCGCCGTATTCCCCGAGCTTTACGCCATTGTGGCGCTTGCTGCTGCATTCCTTATGGGTTCTGCCGTAGCATAGTACGATCAATACCGATATCCTCCATCGACGCCGGATCATCTATCGGCTCAATGTGTGTAGAAACAGTTACCGGCTCATCAAAGAGACCGATAATTGTTTCTTCTATCTGATCGGCCCAGTCGTGCCCCTGCTTCACGCTCCACTCACCCGGCACGAGCAGGTGCATTGAAATAAACTTCCGCTGCCCCGCCATGCGGGTCAGCAGGGAGTGATATTCAATCTCATCTTCTTTAAGAGAATCGAGGTATAAAGTCACTCTCTCCAGATCCTCCGCAGGAATGGTCGCATCCATTAGACCGCTGGCAGAGCGGCTGATCAGTTTGTACCCGGTAAAGATGATGTTGAGGGCGACCAGTATCGCGATGATGGGGTCGATGATAAGCCATCCGGTCAGCTTCACCACTATAATTCCTGCAATCACTCCCACAGAGGTCCATACATCCGTCATCAGATGCCGCCCGTCTGCCTCGAGTACGAGCGACTTCCTTTTTTTACCCTTGCTTATCAGGGTGAGGCCCACCACCAGATTTACTACCGACGCCAGGAGAGAGAACAGCAACCCGGTGTTGATATGCTCGAGGGATACCGGTTCCGTCAGGCGCGGTATCGCCGTGCGGATAATGCTGAATGCCGCAAGCAGGATAAGTGCTCCCTCAGCGGCACTGGAGAAGTATTCCGCTTTGCTGTGCCCATACAGGTGCCCTTCATCCGCCGGCTTTTGGGAAATATGGAGCATGAGTAGCGCAAACAGGGCTGCAAAAAGGTTTACGAACGACTCCAGCGCATCGGACAGGAAACCCATCGATCCGGTTACATGATAGGCGTAAAACTTCAGCACGATTGTCACTATCGCCGCAGCAATAGAGAGGTACAAATACTTTGAGAGTGGCGATTGTTTCATTCGGCAACTGATTTATGCAGAGCACAAAAATAGTCATAATTTTCAGAAATTGCACAATGGAATATCCTCTATTTGAGAAAGCTTGTACAATGCAGGTTGCCCTTGTTTTTTATCTTTATCGTTTGGAAATAGCTCGTTTTTCATGTACATTTGTGTTTTGAAATGCACCCTTGCAGAGAAGAGTGAAGGGATGAGCGTTAAACCCACAAGCTTTAAGAAGAAAGATGTTTGAAAATTTAAGTGAAAGACTGGAGAGGTCGTTTAAGATACTGAAGGGTCAGGGCAAGATTACCGAGATCAACGTGGCCGAGACATTGAAAGAGGTACGTCGTGCCCTGCTCGATGCCGATGTGAACTACAAGACAGCCAAAGAATTTACCGAAACGGTCAAGCAAAAGGCAATGGGACAGGATGTGCTCAATGCTGTGAAGCCGGAGCAGCTGATGGTGAAGATCGTACACGATGAGCTGGCCACGCTGATGGGTGGCACTGCCACTGACATTCAGACCAAGGGAACACCAGCCATCATCCTCATGTCCGGCCTCCAGGGATCGGGTAAAACCACCTTCTCAGGCAAGCTTGCCCTTATGCTCAAAAGTAAAAGAGGTAAAAATCCACTGCTAGTGGCTTGTGACGTCTACCGTCCCGCGGCCATTGAACAGCTTAAGATCCTGGGTGAGCAGATCGGTGTATCTGTATTCGCCGAGGAAGAGAACAAGAATCCGGTAAAGATTGCCCAAAATGCCATACAGCATGCCCGCCAGCATGGAAAAGACCTGGTAATTATCGACACCGCCGGTCGTCTGGCCATCGACGAGCAGATGATGCAGGAGATTGAATCGATCAAGAAAGCGGTCAACCCACAGGAAATCCTCTTCGTGGTGGATGCAATGACCGGTCAGGATGCCGTAAACACAGCCAGGGAATTTAACCAGCGGCTCAACTTCAATGGTGTGGTACTCACCAAACTCGACGGTGATACCCGGGGGGGGGCGGCTCTATCCATCCGGTCGGTAGTGGATAAGCCCATCAAGTTTGTCGGTACCGGAGAGAAGCTCGATGCCATCGATGTGTTTCACCCCGAACGTATGGCTGATCGAATCCTGGGGATGGGTGACATCGTATCGCTGGTAGAAAAAGCACAGGAACAATATAACGAGGAGGAAGCACGCCGCCTGCAGAAGAAGATCGCAAAGAATCAGTTCGACTTCAACGACTTCATAGCCCAGATTCAGCAAATTAAAAAGATGGGTAACCTGAAGGATCTGGCTTCCATGATTCCCGGCGTGGGTAAACAAATCAAGGATCTCGACATCGACGACGATGCCTTCAAAGATATTGAGGCAATTATCCGCTCCATGACCCCTGATGAACGCAGCAATCCCGAGATACTGAATGGGAGCCGTCGAGCCCGTATAGCCAAAGGGAGCGGTACCAACGTACAGGAGGTGAACAAACTGATCAAACAATTCGACGAGACCCGTAAGATGATGAAAATGATGACCTCGGGTGGTGGAAAACAAGCCATGCGAAATATGCGGAGAAGGTAGATGAATGTACCGACAAAGTGATGATATAAGAATATATTGCGGTCAGATCGCTGAAAGATAAAAGACTTAATTCCAAACCAATGTTGCTATGAAGCCTGCTCCTGGGGAGCTGATCGCTGATAAATGACAACTGAAAGCCAAGAAACATGCAATTAATAGATGGAAAGGCGATAGCCGCACAAATAAAACAGGAGATAGCCGAAGAGGTAAAACAAATAAAGGCAGCCGGAGGCAAAACACCCCATCTGGCAGCGGTATTGATAGGCCACGACGGAGGAAGCGAGACTTATGTGGCCAACAAGGTACGTTCCTGCGAGGAGGTAGGATTCAAGTCGACCCTCATCCGTTATGAAGTGGATGTGACCGAAGCGGAACTACTCGCCTGCGTGGATCGTTTGAACAGAGATGCCGACATAGACGGTTTCATCGTGCAACTCCCCCTCCCCTCGCACATTTCCGAAGATAAAATCACTGAAGCTATTGATTACCGCAAGGACGTAGACGGATTTCATCCGGTGAACGTGGGACGCATGTCTCTCGGTATGCCCTGCTTCCTCTCCGCCACCCCTGCCGGCATCGTGGAGCTGCTGAAACGGTATGAGATAGAAACAAAGGGAAAACATTGTGTAGTACTGGGGCGCAGCAACATTGTCGGCAAGCCGGTATCGATGCTGATGATGCAAAAGGGATATCCGGGCGACTGCACCGTTACTGTCTGCCATAGTCGTACCACAAACATAAAGGAAATATGTCTGCAGGCCGATATCATCATCGCTGCGCTGGGCGTGCCCGAATTTCTGAAGGGAGATATGGTGAAAGAGGGAGCAGTGGTGATTGATGTAGGCACCACACGGGTGCCGAGCGACAAGACAAAATCAGGGTTCAAGCTGACAGGTGATGTGAAATTCAACGAGGTAGCCCCCAAATGTGCGTATATTACGCCTGTACCGGGTGGTGTGGGCCCGATGACCATTGTTTCGCTACTCAGAAACACTCTGTTGGCAGGAAAAAAGGAAATTTATTTCTGAAAAAAACAGCATGAAACGAACATGCAAACATGTGATTGTCACCGGTGGTGCCCAGGGTATCGGACGGATCGTGACCGAAGAATTGTTGAATCATGACTACAACGTATCGGTTTTCGATATCGATAACGAGGCAATGGAGGAGCTTCGTCCCCATTTCCACAGGCGCAGTTGTGATTTTTTTATCACCGATGTCTCCAATGAAGTGAGCGTACGATCATCCATCAGGGCAGCCCTCAAGAAATTCGGGCCTGCATACGGACTTGTAAATAATGCCGTATACGAAATCTTCAAGCCTATGGAAGAACTCACCCCCGATGAATGGAACAGAGCCATCGCGACCAACCTTACCGGTACTTTTTTTTGTAGCAGGTATCTTATTCCTTCCCTGAGGGAGACAAAGGGGTCGATCGTAAACATGTGTTCCACCAGAGCCTTTCAATCCGAAGCCAATACAGAATCTTATTCAGCATCGAAGGGAGGCATCTTTTCGCTCACCCACGCCATGGCTGTGAGCCTCGCACCCGACGTAAGGGTGAACAGCATAAGCCCTGGCTGGATAGATGTGTCTGCAATAAAGAAAAAGAAGATAGCCCGACAGGTACCGTTGTCAGAAGAGGACCACTTACAGCACCCCGCAGGACGTGTGGGCAATGCATGGGATATTGCACGGATGGTATTGTTTCTGATGGATGCAGAAAATAGTTTCGTCACCGCCCAAAATTTTGTGGTGGATGGAGGAATGACAAAGAAGATGATCTACGTGTAACAAAAAAACAGATCAGTTACGGCTCACTTTGATCAGCATGATGCCCACCACCGTCCAGAATATCTCCCGGATACGCTTACACAGGCTCACGAAAACCGCATAAGAGAGTGGTATCGACAAAATACCATAAACCATCATCATCCCTCCCTCACGTGACCCCATCTGCATGGGCATAAAAAACAGCAGATTACCCACTAGCGACTGAATGGATTCAATCAGCACACTTTCTCCGAATGTAACCGGCCAACCAATTGCCTGCATCATCAGCAGTACTTCGACACAGATTAGAAAACGCGAAAACAGTTCCAGTAAAAGAGAAACTATAAAATCCTTTTTCCGGTTCCGGTAAAGATCGGCAATCAGGTAATCCATTTGATCGATTTTATCCTGATGTCTCATTCTGTAATTCCTGATCCGCCGGCCCACAAAGGGCAGCCTGCTACCCAAAATCAGGGCCCTGTTCACCCCACCCCGCGTATATATACGATACGCCCAAAGCAGTAACAGGAAGGAAGTGGCACTGGAGAGAATCATTCCCAGTTCAACCGTATCGGAAAGAACCGGTACCAGAAAAAGCAGCAACGGTATGGAAACCATCCAAAAAATAAAATGAGAGACAAAATGCATCATCGTAGCCAGCAAGACGGAAGAGGTTGCTTTTTGGATACCCAGTGTGGGTTGTAGTTCGATGATCTTGTAGGGTTCTCCTCCCATAAGTCCGAACGGAGTAATATAATTGATAGCAAACCCACTGACTATCAACTTAAACAGCTTAGAGAACCGCACATTCTTTGCCTCCGGGCTTCCATCCTGAATAATGAGATTACAAGAGATTGTATTTTGGAGATAGACGATACCCCAAAGTCCGATGATGGGAACAAACCACCAGCCTGTCTGCCTGATATCACGCCAAATGCTGTCGATACCAATTTTATAGATCATTATTCCCAGTGCAAGCAGACCGAGAAAAAAGAAAATATTTTGCGCAATTTTTGCTTTTTTTACCATATCGAGCAGCTTCTTCACCTGTATAAATGGAATATTACTTCCTGAAAGGCGGTTTCACGACCTGCGCCTTCAGATTTTTGCCACGTATCCTGATGTAGATTTCGGTACCTGCCCTTGCATATTCCGGTTTCACATATCCCATACCGATACCGGTTTTCAGTACTGGTGAAATGGTGCCAGATGTAACATGGCCGATCTCCTCACCATTAGCATTCACTATTTCGTAACCAGGACGGGGGATTCCTCTTTCCAGAAGTTCAAAGCAACACAATTTGCGGGATATGCCTTCGGCCTTCTCCTTTTCAAGCATTTCCCGGCCAATAAAAGATTTGTTTTCCGAGAATTTGGTAATCCATCCCAAACCGGCCTGCAAAGGAGATGTTGTTTCGTCCAGATCGTTTCCGTAGAGGCAGAAACCCATCTCCAGGCGGAGGGTATCACGTGCACCCAGGCCAATGGGCCTGATACCGTACTCGGCACCCTTCTCAAAAAGTGCATTCCATATCCTGTGTCCATGTTCGGGATAAAAATAAAGTTCAAAACCGCCTGCACCGGTATATCCTGTATTGGAAATAATCACATGCTCTACGTTGGCAAAGGGTCCTGTAGTGAATGCATAATAAGGAATGGCGTCAAGATCGACAGGAGTCAGTTTTTGCAATAGCTCTTTTGCTTTCGGTCCCTGTACAGCCAGCTGGGCCATCCATCCGGAAGCATTCTCCAGCTCGGCTCCCATGGTATTATGCTGCACACACCAATTCCAATCTTTCTCTATATTGGCAGCATTTACCACAAGCAGATATTTCTCCGGTTCAAAGTGATAGACGATAAAATCATCCACAATGCCTCCTTTTTCATTCACAAAACAACTGTACTGTGCTTTTCCCGGAGGCAGTGTGGACACGTCATTGCTACCTACTCGCTGCAGAAACGCCTGTGCCTTGGGTCCCTTTACCCAAAACTCACCCATATGCGATACGTCAAAGACTCCCACACCGTTTACCACAGTGAGATGTTCATCAATGATGCCGGAATATTCAATGGGCATGTTATATCCTGCAAATTCGTGCATTTTAGCTCCCAGGGCAATGTGTAAATCGGTAAAAGGGGTATGTTTCATATTTTCAGCTTTAAGCGGTTCACTTTCAACTTCCGGCTCTTTAGGGGCAGGCGTTACAGTGACAGCGGTTTGAAATTAAGTTTTTTAATCTTCGGTGAGCAACTGATAGCTCCTGAGGAATGTGTGTTGCACCGACAGCAGTTTATGAATTAGTTTTCGGGAGAACTACCATCTCTGGCAACAAGTTCGGCTATTTTCACAATTACCTGCGATGCTTTTTGCAGCGAAGGCACCGGAAGGAATTCATATCTGCCATGAAAGTTCATACCTCCTGCGAAGATATTGGGGCATGGTAGCCCCATGAACGAGAGACGGGCACCATCGGTACCTCCCCTGATTGGTTTGATATGGGGTTTCACACCTACTTCTTCCATTGCACGGAAAGCATAATCCACCACGTGCTTCACCGGTTCCACCTTCTCTTGCATATTGTAATACTGATCCTTTAGTTCCAGCTTTAGCCGGTTTCCATATTTCTCATTCAGGAAATCTACTGAATTAATCATCTGCCATTTACGTGCTTCAAATTTTTCCCGGTCGTGGTCACGGATAATATATGAAAGTCTTGCTTCCTCCACGGTACCGTTCAATGAGATCAAATGAAAAAAGCCCTCATACCCTTCCGTCGTTTCCGGACGTTCATTTTCCGGAAGCAGGGCAATCAACTCGTTGGCGATATGCAGGGCATTAATCATCTTACCTTTTGCATATCCGGGATGCACATTACGACCTTGTATTTCTATCCTGGCCGAAGCTGCGTTAAAATTCTCATACTCGAGCTCACCCACCTCACTCCCATCCATCGTGTATGCCCAATCGGCTCCGAATTTGACTACATCAAACTTGTCGGCTCCCCGCCCGATTTCCTCATCCGGAGTAAAACCGATACGTATCTTGCCATGTTCTATTTCGGGATGATCCAAAAGATATTGCATGGCGGTCATTATTTCCGCGATCCCCGCCTTATCATCGGCTCCCAGCAGCGTATTCCCGTCGGTTACGATAATATCTTCTCCTACGTGGCGGAGCAACTCCGGAAAATCTGCAGGCGACATGATTATTTTTTTTGTTTCGTTCAGCGTTATGTCGTTTCCGTCATATTTTTTTACAATCCGCGGATTCACATTTTCGCCACTCATATCGGGGCTCGTATCGAAATGCGCGATAAAGCCTATGACAGGTACCTTTTTGCGGGTGTTGGCAGGCAGGGTAGCCATCAAATAACAGTTGTTATCGAGGCTCACATCACTCAACCCCATCTCCAAAGCTTCCTTCTCCACCTCTTTGGCAAGATTGAACTGTCGTTGAGTGCTGGGCGTTTGCGTGCTGTTTTCGTCCGATTGCGTGTCAATGCGTGCATATTTGATAAATCGATCTACGATATCCATGATTTGTTGCTTGGGTTAGATTTTTTCCTAATTAAAGCGATTATGCATGTACAAAGATAGGTAAAATGGCCTAAATAGTAAAAATCAATTTCATCATTTTGTAACAAGGATTATTTATTGTACCTTTGTGCCCGGGTAAGTCCTATACGGCCAGCTCCCATTGAATCCCCCAGGTCTTGACCGAAGCAAGGGTATTTGGTTGTAGCGGCGCGATATAGTAAGCTTACCCACTTTTTTTGATATAACAAACCCCTTCGTCTACAATGACTGAAGGGGTTTTGTTATTTATGGACCGGCTACTATTGCCCCGATTCTGCAATTTTGAATTTAAGCAATCTTCGGAAAAAGTTTTGCATCCAGAGAATATCTACCGGCACCAATGAGTATAGATGCCGCAAATACAATCAACAGATCCATTGCATGGCCGTAAATCATGAAATTGTCTCCAGCCGTAATGTGAGTGATCAGTGCCACTGTCATGTTCCCGGCAAGCAGTAGTGCTGCAGGGCGGAAAAATAATCCCAGGGCAAATAGAAGACCCCCGACAGATTCTGCGAATGCCGCAAGGAAACCCCAGAAGGCCGGGGCAAAATCAATACCAAATTGAGACATGGAACCTCCAATCATTGTCCAGGTTTCTACTCCTCCGGTTATCTTAGGATATCCGTGAAAAAATATGGAAATTCCGATTCCCACTCTTAAAATAAACCAACCGGCTTGCAGTAAATTGTTTTTTTGTTTCATACGATTTATTAAATGAATTTATCTGTTATATGCTTATCAACTTTCATTTAACCCTTAACTAATAACTTTTGTTTGCCTTTACAGTATAAATAAAATCAATATGTATACATATAACCTACCACTTAGTTGATATGCCGACGTATAGTCCTGCATGGCGCACAAAAAAAACCGGATCCTTTACGGATCCGGTTTTTTTTATCAGCGGCCTTGATCTCGGATCAATTTTCTCCCTGACGGGCAGAATAACTGATTTTAAGTGCATAAGCCTGTCTCAGAGCCTGCTTTACATCTGTAATGTATTGCATTCTGGTTTCCTCATCTGCTTTTATTGAAACGGTCATCAGTGGCTGGTCAGCTTCATTCATACTTGCTTTTTCCTGGGCAATATAGTCCTGAATTTCAGACACTTGTGCAAACCGATCGTTCAACTGCATTTGGGTACCGGTACCCAGTTTTGTATCCATGGGAGCACCAATATTGATATAGGTCACCAGAGACTTTTTTTCCAGCTTCTGAACTTCCGACGCATTAGGCAGTTTCATTTTGACCATCAGCGTTTCCGAACGCATTGTGGTGGTAACCATAAAGAAAAACAGGATGGCGAAAACCAAGTCGGGCATGGAAGCTGTATTCAGCTCCGGCATCTCTCTTTTACCACTCTTATTAAACTTTCCCATGATTATTGTCCTCCTCCATAGTTTTTAGGTTCAGCTTCGGAAATACGTTGTGGAAACAGGTTGTTGATCTGTTCCTGCTGATCGTCCGTTAACTCTCCATATGTGGTATTGAAGTATTTGCGGGCACCTTCTTCTCTCAATTCATTGTATGCTCTCACTACCTCGTTTTGCACAGCAATGTATGCTTTGTAACTGGTTGTAGCATCATTCTGAATTGAAATAACGTGTTGTGCCGTCACTGGAACTGTACCAATGGGGGCACCAAAATCCTCCTCGGTCAGCTCAGGGAGTACCGGGCTGTTTTGGGTATTCAACACAAATTCTTTCACTACGTCTTTCAATGATACCTGGCCGCCATCGCCTCGCAACTCATCTTCATTTGAATAAAGATGTGTGGCCAGCTGGTTCTGCACCAACGTTTCGTTCTGTGCATTCACCAATACCACCAGCAGATTTCTACGCTGCACATCCACTGAGGTCTGTTCCTCGGTTTGTGGCGGTGGTGGCAAACGGCGTGCCAATCCGGAGTCGGTATCCATGCTCGAAACCATCAGGAAGAAACAGAGCAACAGGAATGAAACGTCAGCCATAGAACTGGCATTAATTCCCGGAACTTTTCTATTTGTTTTTGGCATAAATTTACCTCTTTTTTAAATGTTCTCTTTAAGAACCTTGCAATTATTTTTTTCTTGAGACAAAGGGCATCACCAATATCGCCAACAGAGTAAGTGTTAGCATGATATAACAGCTAAAAAGCCACATATCCGTCATCTTCAACACCCCGGCAACATTGTCTGGACCGGAATATCCTGGGATATTCAGTGGCGTACCGTTTCCTATTGTAAATGTGAGAAACAACATGGCAGCCAGTCCAATCAGGACAAGGAATCCGCTTAATGCTTTTTTCGGGCTTTCCTTCAACTGTTTTAAGAATGCAGACACTGCAAATCCGACCAGCACAACTACTGTGATTGCCAGAAGGATATAGGACCAGTAGAGTACAATATCAGTGTACCTGGGCTGACTTAAGTCGGCAACGACCTTATCCTGTGCCGGTGTTTGACCTCCTAAATAAAACAGACCCATCACCAGTATCGAAACGATGACACCAATAAGGAGGGTTGTCTTGGAAGTTTTGTGAATTTTCGTTACAGCCATAGTGATTACAGGTTTTTGTATTTAACGTTATATTTGATCACCTGATCAAGGAAAGTGATGGATGCATCTTCCATTTTGTTCAAAATGCCTTCCATCTTGCTGAGGATATAGTTATAGATAACCTGGAGGATCAGGGCAACGATCAAACCACCCACGGTCGTGATCAAAGCCACCTTCATACCACCGGCCACAATCGTCGGGCTCATGTCTCCTGCTCTCTGGATATCATCGAAAGCCATAACCATACCTACTACCGTTCCCAAGAATCCGAGTGACGGTGCAATAGCGATGAACAACGTGATCCATGAAAGGTTTCTTTCCAGTAAACCCGACTGTACACCACCGTATGATACAATGGAACGTTCAACCACGTCGGGTCCCTGATCCAAACGAAGCAATCCCTGATATACGATGGAAGCTACCGGGCCTCTCGTGTCGCGGGCAATATCTTTTGCAGCTTCTACGTCGCCCCTGTCAAGAGCTTCGCCGATTTTGCCGAGGAAAGTATCGGGATCCACATCAGCCAGACTCAGGTAGATGATTCTTTCAAGACAGAAGGCAAGACCAAGGATCAAACAGATGGCGATTGTACTCATAAAACCTGCACCACCTTCGATAAATTTCACCTTCAATGCCTGATGAAATCCACCGGTAGATGTTTCCTGTACAGCAGCGGGTGCGGTTTCTACAGGTGTTGCAGCTACTTGTTCTGTTTGTTCTTCCGGAGTTGCGTCTTGTGCGAAAAGAACCGAAGACAATCCAACGGACATCATTCCGAAGATTGCTAAAATTGCAAATAACTTTTTCATTGTGTGTTCAATTTTTTTGATTAATGATCTTTGATTTTTTGTATTTATAATTGATTTCTTGTGTTGTTGTTCTAAATAAAATGTGACTTTTCAATTTGTGCGGAGAGAGCGGGATTCGAACCCGCGATACACTTTTGGCGTATACACGCTTTCCAGGCGTGCCTCTTCAACCACTCGAGCATCTCTCCAATGGAGATTCCCGTTAAAACGGGTGCAAATTACAAAAAAAAAATCATTTGCGTTCCATCTGGGGAGCAAAATTACTGAATTTATCGATTATATGCACCCTCTCCGGTCAAATATTTTTTTAAAACTTTTATTTATCACTACCAAAACCAAATAAGTCCCTGGCATTGTTGGTGGTTATGCGTGCAGCTTCTTCCAGGCTTTTCTCCCAAACATCTGCCAAATTCATAAGAATATAGGATAAATATGAGGTTTCGTTTCTTTTTCCCCGGAAGGGTACGGGCGCAAGATAAGGGGCATCGGTTTCCAGAATTACTCTGTCAGGCGGACAATTTTTGAGAGTTTTTGACAATCCTGAATTCTTAAAGGTAATTACGCCGTTTATCCCAATACGGAAATTCCGCAATTCCAGGATGGTTCCCAGCTCCTCTGTCGTGCCTCCAAAACTATGAAATACTCCTCTCAGTTTTTCTTCTCCTGTTCGTTTGATGCTTCGGATTACCTGTTTCGTGGCATTCCGGAAATGAATGGATACCGGAAGGTCTTTCTCTATGCTCCATGCTAGTTGCTCTTCGAACACTTCGGTTTGGGCCGTTTGCAGCGAGGTATCCCAATAAAGGTCTATACCGATTTCTCCAACGGCAACATAGTTGCCACGCAGGAATGCTTCATAAATCGTATCCAATTGTTGTTTCCAATCAGGTCTTACACTGGTGGGATGAAGCCCCATCATGGAATAGAAAAAACCGGGATACTGCGCTTCGGCAGTCTTTGCCTTGTCGATTGTTGTTTCGTCGATATTGGGCAACAGCACCTTCTCTACTCCTATCTCTTTTGCCCGGGCAACCACGTGGGCCAGGTCGTGCCGAAATTCCTCCGTATACAAATGAGCATGCGTATCAATCAACTTCATCAGACCCGTTCTCCCTTGCGGTAATAATATATTACTCCATACTGCCTGTTTCTATCCAATCGTTGATCTGTGGCTAGATCCATATTATCTTTTTCCACCTCTTCCCAAATGTCCAGGATCAGCTTATCTACCTTCTCCCTGTATGCGGCCACTTCGTCCTGCACCCGCGTGGTAGCCTTCTGGTGTAGCTTTTGTGTTTGGTATCCCTCCTTGAATAAGGTATACATTACTTTCACCTTGGCAATAGAGGGATTGTATATGGGTACGGCTCCGCGCGATATGCGGATATTTTCTCCTTCAATAATTTTCCGGCCCCACTCCAGCAGCTGCTCGTTCGTGGATATGTCCGGCACAATCATGTTACACTCTTCCAAGCCATAAAGGGAAAGATGTTCTTCTTTTATTTCCGTTCGCTGAATACTCATGTACAGTACCTGCACAAAATGGGAAATGTACATGCGGGCATTCTTCGCTTTTACCACAAACAATTTGTTGGCCTGCACCTGGGTGTTATACATTTGCTGGTAACGGCCACAAAGACGCTCAAAGTGCATCAAGGCACTTTTTGCTTCCGTAATCAAGTGAGGGGAAACCGACAACTCCCGGTAATCTGTGTCTGCAGCTTTTTCAACAGCTGTTTTCAAAGCTTTTAAACGAGCACTGTCCGTATTTGGTAAACGACGATATGGCATGTATTATTTAAGTGAAACTTACTTTTTTCTGTACATCAGATTTTCCGACAATTCGATCAAATCTTTTTTCCGTTCTTCCGGAACGCTGATCAACGATAGACAATCCAACGATGCAAGGTAATACTTTTCTATGAGATTCCCGGTAATGAGCTTCAAATTTAATTCATCATATATTTTTTTAACAAATCTGATTTTTGCTTCCGGATCAAAATCGGATGCCGAAAGCCATTTTTCAAGAGTCTCTCTTTGTGATTTTCCTGAGTTTTTCAGTGCTTTTATCAATAGAAATGTTTTTTTGTTGCATATGATGTCTCCCCCGATTTTTTTTCCGAACGTTTCCGGGTCGCCATAAACATCGAGCAGATCATCTTTTAACTGGAAGGCAAGCCCGATGTTTATGCCATATTCATAGAGATAGTCCGCATCGTGACGGGATGCTCCGGCTATGACAGCTCCAATTTTTAATGCACAACCGATTAATACAGCAGTTTTCAAACGAATCATCTCGAGATATTCCGGTTCAGATACCTCCAGTCTCTTCTCAAAATCCATATCATACTGTTGCCCCTGGCAAATCTCCCTTGCAGTGTTTGAGAACAGGTCGATAATTTCACGAAGTACGGATTCGGGCACCCTGGCGATATAACGGTATGCTTCTATCACCATGGCATCTCCTGAAAGAATGGCACTGTTCGCATCCCACTTTTTATGCACTGTGGGATGTCCGCGGCGCACATCTGCCTTATCCATCAGGTCATCGTGCAGCAAAGAGAAGTTGTGAAATATTTCAATGGCCAACGCAGCATCTATGGCATCATCAGGCTCCTTGCCAAACAGATCGGCAGCCATCAGGGTCAACAAGGGGCGAAGGCGCTTGCCCCCCAGCGAAAGCGTATACCTCGCCGGAGCAAACAACGTGCGGGGTTGATCCTCCGCAAATAGCTCATCGATGGCCCTTGCTATCTTTTCTTCAAATAAAGTTATTTTGAGATTCATGAGATGTAAGCTGGGTTATATCCGCAAAAAAGCTGCTTTTGGTTCTCAAAAGCAGCCTTTCCTCCATTATTCAAACAATTAATTCTGTAAGCGGAATACCACCGGCAATGTAAACCGCACACGTACTGCCTGGCCGCGCTGTTTACCCGGTGTCCAGCGGGGCATCTGCTGAATCACACGTATGGCTTCCCTGTCGAGGGAGGGGTCCACACCACGTACAACCTGTACGTCTGTGATACTTCCGTCTCTCTCCACCACGAAGTTACAAATAACACGTCCCTGAATACCATTCTCCTGTGCAATGACCGGATACTTGATATTGTCGCTCAGGAACTTCATCATCGCAGCATTTCCTCCCGGAAATTCAGGTTGGTTTTCCACAACTACGAAGATTTCTTCTGTCACTTCTTCTTGTTTGGGTTTTGGTGGTGGGGGTGGAACATAGGTCTGCATCTGTCGTTGCGACTGGTCGTCTTCCACCTGAATCTTAAGTGTTGTTTCCACTTTCTCTTCTACCACTTCAATGATCTCGGGTGTCTCCGGTTCGGGTGGAGGTGGAGGTGGAGGAGGTGTGGCATCGCGACGGGTAATTTCAATCTCTTCTTCGGCAAGAACGTCCTGAACGATCACGGTTTCATCCAGTTTTTTCGTTTTGGCCGACCATTCAAAAGCGAAGAAGAGGACAGATACTCCCAACACAAGACCCATCAGGATAAAAGTGCCCCTGTGTACTTCCAAATTCGCTTTTGGCGATTTTTTCACTTCATCTTTGTCCATTTTGAATCAATTTATTATCTACTTCTTGTTTATTGCCATCAAAATCCTTTGCATACAAAAATAGGTATTTTTTTAATACCCTCTCTCATTTTGGAAAGAAAAATACCCAAAAACTATCTTTTTCAATGTATGATATCTTTCATTTCACCTTATAAATATCTTTCAGGTTTCTCCCATAGCCATTATAATCGAGGCCAAAGCCTACAATAAAATCATTGGGTATTTCAAGTGCCACATAATCGAGCTGAAGCTTTTTCTTCATCGCTGCAGGCTTAAAAAGCAGGGTGGCAATTTTCACCTCTTCGGGTTTGTAACGGGTCAGTTCCTGCAGTAAGGAGGCCATGGTAGCTCCGCTATCCACAATATCTTCCACGATTATAACCAAACGTCCCTCAATGTCTTCGTTCAGGCCGAGCACCTCCTCCACCTGGTTGGTAGAAGTTGTTCCCTGGTACGAAGCAAGCCGTACGAAGGTGATTTCACAAGGGATGGAAACCTCCTTCATCAGCTCTGCTGCGAACATGAAAGCTCCGTTGAGCACTGCGAGAAAAATGGGATTTCTATCTGCCAGCTCCACGTTTATCTGTTGAGCCACGCGTCTGATCTCATGTTTAATAACCTCGTGTTCAATAAACAGGTCAAACTGTTTGTCTTTGATGGTGATCGCCTCTTTCACTTTTCCGGAATTTTAAAACGCCAAAATTACTACTTTTTATGATTCAAAGAAAATGATTTTTGACTTTGTTTCCGGATATCTTATTGTTTAATTAGATCAGTCAGTTCCACTGCCTGAAAAGCCAGATGTACCACACTGCTTTCTATAAGATGCCAATTGTCTCCCGGTCGATCATGGCAATACAGGAATATTCCCATTTTAAATCTTCTCAGGCATCACCTGATATTCTTCGTGAAAACTCAGCCCCCCGTCAAGGCTTGCCTTGATGGTTATGCGGTGACGATATTGCTTATGGAGCTGTTACATCAGGCAATTGAATAATGATCCGTGTTTGTAACAAAGGTACATATAAATCCATCGATTATGAATATCCTTAACACAATATGGTATTATTTTTATCGACACGCCATCTTAATCTGCATTATTACAGATAAAGATAAAATTCATGAAGCAGATCAACGAACTCCGGCGAATACTGATGATGGGACTGTTCAATGGTCAGTCTGTTCCTAAGCGGATTTCCTACAGGCGTAAGCACCCATTCAGTCAGCAATCTTTTGGGTGCTGAGTCTGGTAAAGGGAAAACAACAGTTTCTCTTTTCAAAAAAAAACCAAGTTTATCCGAGAGCTGTTTCAACTCCTGCCTCTTGTCGAAGGGCAGAATCAGCGCGAGCAGACCATCCTGTTTTAAACAGCATTTGGCTGTACACAGTAATTCCTGCAATGTAAGCGAAACGGAGTGTCTTGCCGTTGTCCGCCCTGCATCGGGAGGTAAGAGTGAATTTTCGAACCACGGAGGATTGGAGACAATCAGGTCGAACCGCTCCTGCCACAAGCTGGCATAGTCGCGGAAATCACGCAGTTCCACGGTCATTCTGTCAGCAAATGTAGAATTGTCTGCATTTTTCTTTGCCTGTGCCACAGCTTTCCGGTCTATGTCTATTGCCGTGACACGCGCTCCAGGATTACGCTGCGCCATCATCAACGCAATAAGTCCTGTACCGGTCCCCACATCCAGAATATGTTTGCTTTGACCTGCCTCAGTCCATGCTCCCAGCAGAACTCCGTCGGTACCTACTTTCATGGCACACTGATCGTGGTACACGGTAAACTGTTTAAAACGAAAAAAAGGATTACTCATTGTCTCTTCCAAATGACCGTCGTCTCTTTGGCATGGATTTTGAATATTATACCACACCGGAAAACAAAAGTAACAATTTTCCGTTTTGAAGAAGAATAGAAAAATGAAAATGAATCCATTCAAAATAGATACATTAGGCGACGAAGATTCCGGAGGAAATGTTATTTCATTTATTGCCAGCGACTTCATCGATGGCAATACAGATGTTGATGAAACACATCTTAAGGAATTACTGCCGATACTTCCCCTGCGCAATACGATTGTTTTCCCCGGAAGTACGCTACCCATCTCCGTGGGCAGAAAAAAATCGCTTGACCTGATAAAATCGCTAGGTAAAAGACAACGCTATATCGGCCTGGTATGCCAGAAGGACACAAGTGTTGAGAATCCAGAGAAGGAAGATCTTTACCGCATTGGAGTAATTGCCGAGGTCCTTCGTGTGATCGAACTGGCTGACAACAACTTTAGTATTATCGTGCAGGCTAAAAAACGTTTTGAATGGTTTGAGATGGCGCAAACTGAACCTTTCATCAAGGCGACCTACAAATTAAGGGATTACGAGCGTGTACCAAAGGAAGACAAGGAATTCAAAGCAATTCTTGACTCCATACGTGATGCAATGCTGCATATGCTGCATCTTCTGGGTGAGCCTCCAAAGGAACTGATACAAACCATCAGCAATGAATCCTTTTCCGATATGCTAATCAGCTACTGCGGCACGAACCTCCCTATTGACAGCAGAGAGAAGCAAGAGCTGTTGGCTATAAACAATGAAAAAGAACAGGCATACCGCATGCTCATGATTCTCAATCGTGAATCACAGGTACTGGAACTGAAGATGAACATCCAGCTGAAAACGCGCGAGGATCTGAATCAACAGCAAAAAGAATACTTTCTGCAACAGCAGATTAAAACCATTCAGGAGGAGCTGGGCGGCAATACGCAGCAGATAGAGATCGATGAATTCCGGAAGAAGGCGAAAAACAAGAAATGGAGCGCCGAAGTGACAGAAACCTTTGAGAAGGAAATACAAAAGCTGGAACGATTAAATCCGCAATCGCCCGATTATTCTGTACAGTTCGGCTATCTGCAGACTATTCTGGATTTACCCTGGAATGAATACTCCAAAGATAATTTCAACCTGAAGAATGCACAGAGAATCCTGGACAGGGATCATTTCGGCATGGAAAAGGTGAAAGAACGTATTATTGAGCATCTGGCTGTATTGAAACTGAAGGGAGATTTAAAGTCGCCAATTCTCTGTTTGTACGGCCCTCCCGGTGTTGGTAAGACCTCACTCGGCAAATCCGTTGCCCAGGCTCTGAACCGCAAGTATGTACGCGTATCGCTGGGGGGATTACATGATGAAGCCGAAATCCGCGGTCACCGGCGTACATACATCGGTGCCATCCCCGGTCGTATCATCCAGAATATCCAGAAAGCGGGCACTTCAAATCCGGTTTTCGTGCTGGATGAGGTAGATAAAATAGGGAATGATTTCCGTGGTGATCCCTCGTCCGCCCTTCTGGAGGTACTCGATCCTGAACAAAACATGGCTTTTCACGACAATTATCTCTCCATCGATTACGATTTGTCGAAGGTGCTCTTTATTGCCACTGCAAATAATCTGAATACTATTCCACAGCCACTGCTCGATCGCATGGAACTGATCAATGTGGGTGGATATATCACGGAAGAAAAAGTGGAGATTGCTTACCGGCACCTGGTTCCAAAGGAGCTTGACAACCACGGAATAAAGAAAGGTAGTTTTATCATTCCAAAATCTGTGCTGCAAAAAATAGTGGAGCATTATACCCGTGAGTCAGGTGTCCGCGAGCTGAACAAGAAGATTGCCAAAGTAATGCGCAAGGTGGCCCGCAGAATTGCATCAGACGAGCCTTATCCGAAAGCATTAAAGATATCCGATCTGAAAGAATATCTTGGTCCGGAGGAGTTTGCCAGGGAAAGGTACCAGGGCAATGAATACGCCGGTGTGGTGACCGGTCTTGCCTGGACGGCTGTGGGTGGCGAGATTCTATTTGTGGAAAGTTCGCTCAGCAAAGGCAAGGGTTCTAAATTAACCCTTACCGGCAATCTGGGTGAGGTGATGAAAGAATCGGCAATGCTGGCTATGGAATACATCCACTCACATGCACAGGAACTGGATATCGATCCCGATATATTTGAGAACTGGAATGCACACATCCACGTTCCCGAAGGAGCCATTCCAAAAGACGGGCCCTCTGCCGGCATTACGATGATCACTTCGCTGGCCTCCATCTACACGCAACGTAAAGTACGTCCCAACCTGGCTATGACGGGTGAGATCACATTGCGGGGTAAAGTGCTTCCCGTGGGAGGCATACGAGAAAAGATTCTCGCCGCAAAGCGAGCCGAAATAACCGACATTATTCTTTGTAAAGAAAACCGGAAAGATATTGATGAAATTAAAGCCGAGTACGTAAAGGGACTTACTTTTCATTATGTAAGCGACGTCAGGGAGGTGATAGATCTGGCACTGCTGGAAGGAAAAGTAACAAACGCTAGAAATTTCAGCTCGTAAACGTAAAAATATATATTAAAAAACCCCTTTCGATGAAAGGGGTTTTTTTAATATCAAGAAAAAAACAAGTTTATTCAGCATAAAATCTGAAATCTTTCAGCATCTCCTGCAGCCTTTTACGGGCAAAGAATATCCTGCTCTTTACTGTTCCAATAGGCAGTGCAAGGTGCTTTGCAATTTCTTCATATTTAAAACCGGACACATGCATGGAGAAAGGCACTTTATACTCATCGGTAAAACTGCCTATTGCCTTGTTGATCTCCTTGATGGTGTAAGCTCCGTCCGGCGTATCAAAACCGGAGTCCTGAGGAAGGTTCAGATGATAGAGATTTTCTGTTTTGTCGATAATGGTCTGACTTCTGACAATTTTGCGATAATTATTTACAAAAATATTATGCATAATGGTGAATACCCATCCTTTGAAATTCACATTTTCATAATACTTTTCCCTGTTGTCTAATACACGGAGTGTAGTTTCCTGCAACAAATCCTTTGCTTCTTCTCTATCGGCAGTCAATGTCAGTGCGAAGTTGAACATATTGTCCTGCAAGCTTAAGAGCTGTTTTTCGAAAGAAATCTTTGTCTTCATAAGCATGACTTTTAAAATTGTGTTACATGCAAATATAAAGAGATAAATTTACAACAAAAGATGTTTTCTACAAAAAAACGGCTAATGATTGTTAATAAAAAAATATTATATATCAATCATCTTATTATAAGCATATTAAATAGCTATTTTTTTACGTAATTTCCCATTAATCAGCCATAAATTATATTGATTTAATTACGGCATACTATTTGCAACATCCTTTTCCGGGCAACAACCTGACAATGTTAAAATATAATTGATAATATATGATACAAAAAGGACAAATTGGGGTAACTACAGACAACATTTTCCCCATCATTAAAAAGTTTTTATATAGCGATCACGAGATTTTTTTGCGTGAAATTGTATCCAATGCGGTCGATGCTACACAAAAGATCAGGACACTTTCAGACGTGGGTGAGTTCAAGGGTGACCTGGGAAACCTTTCAGTGAGGGTATCCATCGACAAAAAAAAGAAGACGCTTACCATATCTGACCGTGGCATCGGGATGACATCAGAGGAGGTTGACAAATACATCAACCAGATCGCCCTCTCTTCTGCCAACGATTTTCTGGATCAGTACAAAGACAATACAAATGCCATCATCGGTCACTTCGGACTTGGGTTCTATTCCTCCTTCATGGTATCGAAAAAGGTGGAGATCGTAACAAAGTCGTACAAAGAGGAGACTCCCGCCGTGAAATGGTCGTGCAACGGTACGCCGGATTTCACCATGGAAGAGGTAGACAAACCGGACCGAGGCACCGACATTATTCTCTACCTCGACGATGAAAACAAAGAATTTCTGGAAAAAGACAAGATTGACTCACTATTAAAGAAATACTGCCGGTTCCTTCCCATTCCGGTTATTTTCGGCAAAAAGCAGGAGTGGAAGGATGGCAAATATGTCGACACAGAGGAAGATAACGTGATAAACGATACAACTCCTCTGTGGAAACAGAAACCAGCCGGCCTGGAAGAGAAGGATTACCTGAAATTTTACCGTGAGCTCTACCCTTTATCAATGATGGAGGAACCAATGTTCTGGATCCACTTGAACGTGGATTACCCGTTCAACCTCACAGGGATCCTCTACTTCCCGAAAATAAAGAACAATCTCGATCTGCAGCGTAATAAGATCCAGCTATACAGCAATCAGGTTTTCGTGACCGATTCGGTAGAAGGAATTGTTCCGGAGTTCCTTACACTCCTTCATGGTGTGATCGATTCACCCGACATTCCATTGAATGTATCCCGCTCATATCTTCAAAGCGATCAGAATGTGAAGAAGATATCAGGTCACATCACTAAAAAAGTAGCTGATAAACTGGAAGAACTTTTTAAAAAAGAACGATCCCAATTTGAGCAGAAGTGGGACAGCCTGAAACTATTCATCGCTTACGGAATGCTCTCTGAGGAGAAATTCTATGACAGAGCATACAAATTTGCACTGTTGAAAAATATCGACGACAAATATTTTACCCTCGACGAATACAAATCGTTGATTGAAGGAGTACAAACCGACAAGAGCGGGGAACTCATCTGTCTCTATGCCGGCGACAGGGAAATGCAGTATGCGCACATCGATGCTGCCAAAGAGAAGGGATACGATGTGCTGCTGATGGACGGTCAGCTGGATATTCACTGGATGGGGCTACTGGAACAGAAGCAGGGTAAAATCCGGTTTGTGCGGGTCGATAGCGATACGGTAGAACATCTGATAGAAAAAGAGGAAAAAGAGAATGTTACACTCACGGACAAACAGAAGGAGAGTGTCACAGAAGCGGTGAAATCTCAACTGCCCGTGATGGAAAAAACCGAATTTGGTGTAGACTTCAAGTTTCTGGGTAAAACATCAAGACCCGTACAGATTACCCAAAATGAATTCTCACGCCGTATGAAGGAGATGGCTGCAATGCAGCAGCAGATGGCTTTTTACGGTGAGATGCCTGATACCTATCAGGTTGTGCTGAATGTAGATCATCCACTGATTAAACTACTCATCAACGAGAGTGAGGACAAGGAAAAGGAGGAACTTATTGCACAGATAACATCCGATGGCAAACTCAAACAGATGGTCGATCTGGCCTTGCTTTCCGGTGGTCTGCTGAAAGGTGAGGCACTGAGCGATTTTGTGAAACGCGGTTTCCAGACAATATGAAAGTAATTAGATAAGTACCCAATGAACAAGGCCTACGAGGTAACCTACTCCCCCTTTCGTGCATTTACCCGCGAAGAATGGCGGAAACTGGAAGAACATCCCATGTTTCCTGTTTCAGACATCGATCTTACAGCATTACAGGCACTCAACGAGCCACTCACGCTTGAGGAGGTGGAAGATATATACATTCCAATGATCCGGTTGTTGCAGATACATCTCACCCACTATCGGAATCTGCACAATGAAAGGGATCAGTTTTTCGATAACACCAGCAAGCCCATTCCCTACATTATCGGCATCGCAGGGAGTGTGGCGGCAGGAAAGAGCACCACGGCCCGTGTTCTTCAGAAACTTCTCTCCATGACCCCCGGACAGCCAAAGGTAGAACTTATCACGACCGACGGTTTTTTATATCATAATGCAGAACTGGAGCGACGGGGAATATTGAACCGAAAGGGATTTCCGGAAAGTTACGATGCCAAACGGCTTCTTTCCTTCCTCGCTGGTGTAAAATCGGGCAAAGAGCTGCTGGAGGTTCCTTGTTATTCTCATTTATATTACGATGTGATTCCCGGGAGTATACAGACTATTACACGGCCCGACATACTGATCGTGGAAGGAATAAACGTACTGCAGGTCTCCTTAAATAAAAAGACACGCCGGCGTGTCTTCGTATCCGATTTTTTCGATTTTTCCATCTACGTGGACGCCAGCGAAAAGAATCTGCGCGAATGGTACCTGGAGCGATTCAAAAAACTGCAGCAGACCGCCTTTCAGGATCCGGACTCCTACTTTCACAAATATGCATCTTATCCGGAAAAAGAACTGATGAAGTTTGCCAGCGAAATATGGGAAGAGATCAACCTGTTGAACCTGGAAGAAAACATACTCCCCACCCGGTTTCGTGCCGATTTGATCCTGGAGAAGGGGGAATGCCATTTTGTCAGAGGTGTCCGCATACGGAAAATTTAACCACACCACCCTGGCCAGCAACTTCACTGATTTTCACCGGTTGTTGTTTTGCTCGTAAAAAAAATATCTCAGAAAAAATTGCATTTAATAAATAAAGTTTTTATCTTTGTGTCAATTACATCATGAAAAGGGGGTTCCGGTCTTATTCAGAGAGGCCGGAATTCTTTTTCTTTATGTTATGTTTTCAACCAATAAACAAAAAAATTATGGCAGTAACTTACATGACTGAAGAGGGCCTTCGGAAATTGAAAGAAGAATTGATAGAGATGGAATCTGTACAGCGGCCCGACATATCGCGACAGATTGCAGAGGCAAGAGACAAGGGCGACTTATCGGAAAATGCCGAATACGATGCCGCCAAAGAGGCACAGGGCTTGTTGGAAGCAAAGATTGCACAGCTGAAGAGCCTGATGGCGACTGCGCGGCTGATCGACGAGAGCGCCATTGGCACGGATGAAGTAAAGATAATGAATAAGGTCACCATCAAAAATATGCACACCAAAAGAACGATGACCTACACCCTGGTGTCTGAAAACGAGGCCGATTTAAAAAGTGGCAAGATTGCTGTCAATACGCCCATCGCACAAGGGTTGCTTGGCAAGAAGGTGGGCGATATTGCCGAAATTGTTGTTCCCTCGGGAACCATGACTTTTGAAGTGATAGAGATTTCTATTTGATAATAATGGCAACGATATTCAGTAAAATCATCGCCGGTGAAATTCCTTCCTATAAAATAGCTGAAGACGACCGGTTTTATGCTTTCCTTGACATCAATCCTATGGCCGAGGGCCATACGCTAGTTATTCCCAAACAGGAAACAGATTATGTTTTTGATCTGGATGACAACAACTTGTCGGGACTGATTCTCTTCGCACGCAAAGTCGCCAAAGCGATTGAAAAAGTCATTCCCTGCCGGCGTGTGGGCATGATGGTTATCGGTCTGGAGGTCCCCCATGCACACATTCATCTGATTCCCATCCAAAAAGAGGGAGATATGAATTTATCAAATACTAAACTGAAACTGTCGGCAGAGCGGTTCTCCGAAATTGCACAGAAGATTGTCGATTTCATGGATTAAACTCTTCATCAGAACACCTTCATCAGTTCGTCTGCCAACCTGTTATAATCCTCCACGCGTGAAATCACATCCCCTTCTCGGTTTAGTATAAAGGCTGTGGGAATCTCCCTCACATTGTACATGGAAAGTAGCCGTGCATTCACTGACTCGGGTTCACGCACCGTGATCCAGGGCAGGTTACTGGCCGATATTTTCCAGAAATGTTCATCGGAATCGAAAGAAATCTGATATATCTCAAGTCCTTTTGATTTATATTGCTGATAGATCCGGTTCAACTCCATATTGTGCTTTGGGGAAAAGTTGGCGTTATACACTACAAAATCGAGCAATACAACCTTGCCTTTCAGGGAGGACAATGCAACTTTTGATCCGTTTACTTCCTGCAGCACAATGTCGGGTAAACCTGTCCCGTTTTCCATGGGAGCGCGCTGTAACAATTTCTCCTGCTGCTCCTGTCGACGTCTTGTTTTCAATGCATTCATGGTAAATTCATAGAGGTGCCTGGTACGTTCTGTGTCGGGGTAGTACCGGTTCCACGAAGTGGCCACTGCACCGAACATGGCGTAATCCTGCTTATTATAGGGGTCGAAGATCAGGTAGTTATTTATTTTCTGAAATACCGCATAGTATGCAGCAGCGCTGCCCGGATTACCCAGGACGAGACGGGATATTTTCTCTTTGTAGTCATTCAGGACACTGTCGAGTTGTGAAAGAAAAGTCATGTCATCGATCAATGCCGATTTATGTTTGTTTTCCAATCCGTGAATCTGTGAAGCCGTAAGCTGCACGAGGGCATCCACCTCTCTTAGCTGATCGTTTACGGGCGAGCCGGACACGGTAAAGGTACGGTAAAAATCTGATGCATCTGCGGTAACCTGTAATGTTTCCATCGAATCCACAGCGAAAGTCACTACCTGATTATTTATACGCAACTGATAAAATTCAGGGTTTTTTGGTGCAGGCTGATCAAAGGAAAAAGCGCCCTCCTTTTTAAGAATTACCGAGTCGAGCAGTTCGGTTCCGGCAAGTGCACGATGTTCCAGAAAAAGTGTATCTCCGGCTGCAGAATCTATATTTCCTTTCACGTGAAAAACATTTTCCTGCTTACAGGCTGTCAATGCTCCGCCAACCATCAAGGTGGCCACCAGAATCCCCTTCGTAATCTTATTCATAAATGAGTTATCTCCCTTTCGTTAAACCCGCTACAGGCTTTTCATTTTTTTCTACAATAATAATATTGCAAACTTAACTATTTTTCAACGAATAATGAGCCGGATGACTATTTTTATCTGTTAATTTAAAATGAAGGCCACAATACATTCAGGACAAAAAATTATAAAATAATCATACACATAACAAACAAATTAATTAAATATTTGTTATATATGTCGCATATTAAAAAATCAATGAATCATATTTTTGTAATATTTTATAACTAACTCGTTATGATGCGAAAAATCATCCTTTTGTTTTTTCTGTCGGAAATAATTGTGTCTTCCGGCAAAGCCCAGCATGCCCCTTTTGAAAATTGGGGTGTGGGCTTGAATGCGGGGTTGTATGGGGCAGGAGTCCAAGGAGCGACCTCGCTTTCCCCTCATTTCAAATGGAGAGCCGGTTTCGATTATTTCACCTACAGACATAGTGATGCCATAGAATTTGAGGTCATCGCAGCACATAACGGGCATGAAGCTGATGCGCAGGCTGAACTAAGAGATACCGAGATAACCTTTCCCAACTTCAAGACTTTTGTGGACTACTATCCGGCACAAAATGCCATTTTTTGTCTGACCGGTGGATTTTATGCAGGCACTAACAGAGCCTCCACAAAAGGGTTGATCAAAAATTACCGGGAATTAACTGCTGCATTGGGAGAGAAACCGGAATTGCACTATGAAGATATTGTAATCACTCCCGATGATGACGGCAGCTTTGATGGCAAGCTCCATATGGGTAATACTCTCAAGCCATATTTCGGCATTGGGCTCGGGAGAACCATACCTCAGAATCGCGTAGGTTTTAAATTCGAACTTGGGATAGTATTCCAGGGTAAATACACTTTAAGCAGCCACAATCTGAACGAGGCCGGTCACAACTGGTTGAATAAAATGACAGAAGAACTGGATCTGCCTGTGTCGGAGAAAGCATTAAACTGGTGGCCGATGTTGAATTTTTCATTGACCTACCGTATTCGTTAGCACACGACGGCTGACACAAAATCTTTACTCAGGTTCAGTAAACAATAACTACACCTCCTTTTAGGGATTAATTAGTACTAAACTGCCCCTGGATATCGCACATTTTTAGCAAACTACTTGTTAAATATTGCTAAAACTTTTTCCTCCGACCTTACGGCGATAATTTTGCTTTTTTATACAAAAAAAATGACTTGTTTGTAATTCAAAAAAGTCTTAAATTGCAGCTTGTTTTAATTGGATTAAACATCAGAAAAAGCGTAAACGTATAATTGTTCCATGCAATAGAGGTGCATGTACACATTAACCAAGAGAATCACAGTCAACTGATTTAAATATTACAATATGAATAGTTTGTATTGTTATTTGTCCGTTTTCACCGAAAACATTTCGCTTTCCCCTTCCAGTGAGTTAAAACTGGATATATTGAATCCTTCTTACAGGTTAAATCTGTTAAGCTTTTCTGTTAATAAGAATGACTCAGGAGATCCGACAGCCTACGTAGTGCTGGCCCTTTTTCTGGCGGCCTCCGTAGCTTTGTTGCTATATTCGCTGAGGGAACGGACAAAGAGCAACAGGATTCTACAAAACGGTGCACATCTACGGAACGATGTTTTGACAAAAATTACCCATGAGTTTCGCACACCACTTACCATTATTCTGGGATTGAGCAAACAACTCCGTGAACAAAAGGATCTTTCTGGCAACAATACGCTCACTTATCTTACCGCCATAGAGCGGCAGGGAAGGACTTTATCGGATCTGGTGAATCAATTGCTGGATATGACTAATTTACATACAACAGATGATTCGGTTGAATGGAAAACCGGAAATGTTGTCTCTTTTATAGAAATGATTTACGAAACACACAACATCTACGCTAGACAGCAAGGTATTGAATTGCAATTTTTTAGCGAAGAAGTAGAAATCGAAACTGATTTTGCACCCACCTATCTGCAGAAAATACTGCAAAACCTGCTTTCCAATGCGATAAAGTATAGCGAGGCCGGTTCCAAAATAAATATAATGCTTGCCCGAAGTAAGAAAGTCCCAAGGAAAATTATTCTCAAAGTAATTGACCAGGGGAAAGGAATCAAAAAAGAGGATCTCCCCCATATCTTCGAGCTGTTTTACAAGAGTCCGGACAGCGATTCGCAAACGAGCAGAGGAATAGGATTGACACTGACAAAACAATTGGTGGAAATTTTAAATGGGACTATCCGTGTGGAAAGTAATGAAGGAAAAGGTAGCGAATTCACCGTGGAGCTGCCAGTGCGTAGAAATGAAAAAAAGCTTTATCCATACTGGATTCCCAATAAAAAAAATCATTTACCGTTACCACCGAAAAATCAGTCTTCGCTAAAAGAGGAGCTATTTACCGTAAGACCTGTTGACAATGACCCCCGTACTACGATTTTACTGGCTGAAGACAACAAGGATATTGCGATATATACCCGATCGATATTCAGCGAAAACAGATACAATATCATCTACTGTCACGACGGGGTAGAAGCACTTGATCTGGCCAACGAGCATTTGCCAGATATTGTGATCACCGATGTGATTATGCCCAAAAAAGACGGGCTTGAACTATGCCGGGAAATTAAGAATTCTCCCCTGCTCAGCCATATTCCCGTCGTCATAATATCAGCCAAAAACGAGGAACAGGATTATATTGAAGGACTGAAATGTGGCGCTGATGCCTATATCAAGAAACCGTTCCAGGCTGAGGAAATACTAGTTCTTGTGGAGAATTTGCTAAAATCGCGCAATCTGTTAAAGGATAAATACCACAGAACTGTAATCAAAGATGAAAAGGGTGAATTCAATGACAATGTCAATGCAGCATTTTTGCGCCATGTCACAGATATCATCTACAGAGAAATGAAAAATCCCGATTTCTCTTCCAAAAAGCTGGCACAGGAGCTGGCTATCAGTGTCTCCCAACTCAATAAAAAGCTGAACGTCACCACAGGGTATCCAGCATCCACCTATATTTTACAGGTTAAGCTTTCATTTGCAAAAAAAATACTGGCTTCACAGCATAAAACGATCGGCGAAGTGGCAGCTGAATGCGGCGTATATGATGTAAACTACTTTTCGCGCGTTTTTAAAAAAATGACCGGAGTCACCCCATCACAGTACAAGCGACTTCCTGTAAACTTGTAATTCACGCTTCGTTATTTTTTTCTACAACCGGTGCTCTTGTCTGAGGATCGTCGGGCATTGTATTTTACCCACAACATATTTTTTTATCCTTGGCACACATAAATAATCTGCATAACAGATATATAGCAATGCTCTGCTTAACATAAATTTACGTAGAGTAATACATTCGTAAAAAATATTTTTCTTTTTTTATCGAAAGCAAATATATTTTTACCATGTGCAAAATGCTGTTTGCAGACGGCTTAGGGAATTATTTACCTTTGTCGCCTAAACGATATAAACCATTAAATGCTTATGAAACAAATGCTCTAAAGGGTGAAATGTTATTTAAATATTCATCTTAAAAAGCGGAAGTGGAAAAGCTCGAACAGTAGGCAAATAAACAAAATAAGGGATGATTTAATTATATAATTAGGACACATTAGCATCTTCAATAATCTGTATATCAATTATTTTAATAAATATATGCGCAGATGGTACTAAGTACTTGGAATGTTAAAGCGTGTTTTATGCTATATTTAACAAAATAAGTCCTAACCGTTAATAGGACAAAAGCGTATGTTTGCGTTCGAAATAAAAGAGCGGACGAAAGGACACCTCACATTTTCCAAACGTACGGAGCGGGATAAAAAGGAAATCCCTTAAAAAACGGCAAACGGTCAGAGCATAAACGATAAGCGTACAAAGAGAATGCTCCAAACGTAATAAAAATGAAATAAACTGTAAAAGAGTGGTAACATTCAATCTTTTAGCACAACAGATCCAGGGGAAATCCTCCGTCGGCAGAAAAAGCGAAACAAACAATTAAATATGCATATATGAAGTATAGACTTGTACAAAAAGCGAATCCACTGGAACCCGAAACCAAACGCAAGTGGTATGCGAGCCCTGTGAAAGCGGGTACCATAAACAACTACCAGCTGAGTAAGGGTATCGCAGGCAAATCGTCTCTCACACGGGGCGCTGTAATGAATGTGATCGAAAATATGGTTGATGAAATACCGCGATACCTGATTGAAGGATATAGCGTGAATTTAAACAACTTTGGCACATTACGGCTTTCTCTTTCCAGTGAGGGAGTAAATGCCCCCACAGAATTCACTGCCGACAATATTAAGAATATGCGGGTTGTTTTTACCCCCTCGCCCGAGTTTAAGAAAACATTGCTGGATATGTCATTCGAAAAAACGGAGTAAACCGGTGCAGAACAACCTGATCGGATGTTACGGTAAACCGTAAAGTTGAATGGAAAAATTAGCACAAAATGGCCAATAAGCATTTCTTTAAAAGATCTTCCCAGATTCCGCAAACCCTTATGCTACATGCGATTGGTTTTGTAACGGGCGATCCCACCATCAGGATCGGTTATCCATTCTTGTTTCACCCCGGTGTACAGATTACCGTCACCGAGCCGGGAGAAGCGAAATGGGTTTATCTGATGCTACCGGTACCAAAAGGAAGTCTGCTTACGGAAATAAAAGTGGCCTATCACCTTTCAGGTATTCAAAGCCGTATATCACACATCCGCCTGGTGGAACAAAGGGAACCGGTGACTGCTGAAGTTATCCACGATGATAAAATAGCGGAAAATATTCCTTCCATCAGTGTGATCAGCTCTGCCTGTCACGTGATTGCAAAAAAAAGCATGCTGCTAAAGATATGCATGGAATTTACCAACACCGATGATATGATTGAATTCGGTGCTATAGAAGTGCAGTTTATTCCGAACTACGAGTTTGTAAACGTACCTGATGAAAGAGACAAAAAACGAAAGGAGGACACGCTGATATACAAATTTAACGGAAAACATGCGGTCAACGAAGCCCAACCCACCTTGACCAATTTGTTTTTTCAGTCAATAAAAAAAAAATCAATTTCCAAATAAACACTTTAGTGAAATATTTTATTTATCATTTTTAAATTTTTTAGTGTATGAAAAAAAAGTTATTTTTTAAGCTATTTATCTTTGCAGTAATTGGCGCATTTGTGACAGTTACCTCATGTAAAGACTATGATGATGACATCAGCAGATTGGATACCGATCTTGCTGCTGCCAAAAGTTCATTGACAGCTGCCGTGGCAGAGTTGAATACGTTGAAGGCGCAAATTGCCGCCGCCGCTACCGACAGTGAAGTTGCCGCTGCCGTGGCTGCTGCCAAAACGGAAGCGATCAACTCAGCAAAGGCCGAAACAACAGCCCAGATCAATGCGCTCAAGGGTGGTTACACCGGCACGTTGAAAGAATTGAACGACAAGATCGCCGCAAATGCAGGGCTGATCACGGTGCTGCAAGGCGATGTGAGTTCCTTGAAGACAAAGATGACCGCCGCAGAACTTCAAATAGCTGCCAACAAAGCTGCTATTGCCCTGCAACAGGCCATTCTGGATAAATACCTGAAGCCTGGCAGCCCCGATTTTGTAGTGGATGCCATCAATGCTATCAAAGCTGACATGGCAACTGTGAAAACTAAGTTAGATGCTGCGGCTACCCAGGAAGATCTGGATGCGCTCGCTGATGACGTGGAAGGTCTTTCGGACGCCCTTGATGCAATCAATGACCAAATTGGAGACATCAACGCTTCGTTGAATATCATGAATTTTGCAAAGATCAACAGCATGATCACCGACATAACTTTTGATTATGATGGTGACGACGTTTGGACAAGAGACAGAGATCTTGACTTCACAACTACACCTGCAAGAGTGACTTACACCTTTGGTGCGGGTATGACAAATCCCATCTCTTTCGTAACAGGACAGAGACAAGCTACAGCAGGTGTTAAAATCACTGTAAAAGTAAGTCCTGCAAATGCCAACCTGAGCAATATGCTGGATAAGATTAAACTGATCCGCAGCGATGCCAATGCCCAGATTAACGATTACGTATACGCCTCAGCAGCCGTGCGTGCCACTCCGCTGTTGACCCGCGCTACTCCTACCGTTACCGGCCTTTGGGATATCACTTTCGAATTACCTACATCGGCAAACCTGACTGCATTCAGAAACCTGATTCAAAGTCCTGCACCGGTCAGACAGTATCTTTTTGCCCTGGCAATAGAAAATACGATTGACGAAGGTGACGATGCCGAAGATCGTTTTGTTGTTTCTGATTTCGGTATCGCACTGTCAGCGGATGATATCTCTCCAATCTACAATAGCCAAAATGCACCTAATGACTTGGTTTTCCAAGCCAGAAGTAACACAACGGCTCCATGGACAAACCACACCGCTATTCGGAACCGTTATGGTATTCTTGATCCGGTATCAGCCACGAACCTTAATGATATGGCTTGGAATACTGCATGGACTGCAGCCGGTACCAACCTGATTGCAGACGCTGCTGATAACAGAACCGGTGCAGCGTTGTTGAACGTGGAACTGGGCAAAGAATTTGATGTCAGACTAAGCGGTGCTAATGCCGGTGAGATATATGCTTACTATGTAACGTTGGATAAAAAATATGCTGTTGAGAGTATTCCTTCCGAGCTTAATGCATGGAACGCTTATGAACCCAGCATCGAAGGGCTGAACACAGTATTGAAGGCCAACGAAGTAGCGAAGTTGAAAATCAATGCTGCTGCTGCTGCAGGCGACATTATCGGTTTCCGTGTATATGCTGTGAACTGGGATGGCACATT
>Ga0228535_1000678_pt1 | contig 82610 bp, 78 predicted proteins | sample SJ1metagenome_FD_168457 | JGI IMG/M metagenome (GOLD analysis project Ga0228535, IMG submission 168457) | Enriched culture of PCE-dechlorinating microbial communities from Ithaca, New York, USA - SJ1 | ecosystem: Engineered > Modeled > Simulated communities (microbial... > Unclassified | place...
CAGAATTTCTTTAATGTTGAAAATGTGAAGTCAGGCGTGTTATAATCTTCTGGTTGAACCGCCTTTTCTATTTCGATCGGGGCGAAGAGCAGGATCCTCCTGCTCTTCGTTTTTTATCTGCCAACAACATATTGCTGCGGGTGGTGTTTTACCGGATGACTATGGAAAACGAAAGAGCAGGCTTGTACGGGGTCCACAAGGAAATAAAGGATCTGGTCGAGCGATCCGGCTATGAATATGTATGGTCAGAACTGGTCCAGGAAGAAGGACACCATGTTCTGAGGGTTTATATCGACAGCCTGGGTGGAATAAACGTCAGGGACTGCGAGACCGTATCAAGGCGGCTGAGCCGTATGCTTGACGAATCCGATCCCGGACTTCCTGAAAAATACTTCCTGCAGGTGAGTTCTCCGGGAGTGGAGAGACCTTTGATCAGAATTTCGGATTACGAACGTTTTTCCGGTAAAAGGGCCAAGATCCGACTAAAGAATGAGGTCAGCGGAAAGAAAAGCCTTACGGGAAGCATTTTGGCCGTAAAAGGGGACAGTATAGATTTTGACGACGATGATGATGGCCTTTTCAATATCGAATTTGTAGAGATACTGAAGGGCAATCTCTTGTTCGATCTACCAGTTCCTCAAAAACATGTAAATAAGGGCAAGAAGAAAAGGAGGCAGCAGTAATGCAGCTGGGACGCGATTTTGTTCGCGCTTTAAAACAGATCACCCAGGAGAGAAATCTTCCCCTTGAGGTAATTTCATCGGGACTTGAAGCCGCCATGATCTCAGCCTACCGTAAATACAGGGGCGGAAATCAGAACGTTGAGGTTTTCGTTGCTCTTGAAAGCGGTGAGGTTTCTATCTGCGAGGTTCGTCAGATAGTTGAAGAGGTAGTGGAGCCTGATACGGAACTCTCCCTGGAGGAAGCCGCAAAATCAGGGTTTAATGATGTCTCTGTAGGTGATATCGTAAGAGTTGAGGTCGAACCGGAAAAATTTGGACGGATCGCTGCGCAGACAGCACGTCAGGTCATAATCCAGAGGCTGAAGGATGCAGAAAGACAGGTTATCTACGAGGAATTTTCAGACAAGATCGGTGACCTTGTCAACGGCACTATTTTCAAGTCGGAGAACGACCAGGTCCTGGTCAGACTGAACGACAGGACTGAGGCTATCCTTCCGAGAGAAGAAAGGATAGTAGGAGAATCTTACGCGTTGGGCAACAGGATGAAATTCTTCCTGGTTGAGGTAAGACAGACAACGAGGGGCCCCAAAATTGTGGTGTCGAGAAGCCATCCTGGACTTCTGAGGAAGCTCCTTGAACTGGAGATCCCCGAGATCCGTGAAGGTACTATTGAGATCAGGGAAATTGTCAGGGAATCGGGAGCAAGGGCCAAGGTCGCGGTATCCACCCTGGATTCAAACGTTGATCCTGTCGGTGCATGCATTGGGAACGCAGGTTCCAGGATCAAATCGATCAGCAAGGAGCTCGGTGGGGAACGAATTGATGTTGTCGTATGGAACAGCGACCCTCTCTTGTTTATCAGGAATGCCCTTTCACCGGCAAGGGTTGTCAAGGTTGAACCGGTACTTGAGCAGGAAAGGTCTGTACAGGTTTTCGTAAGACCCGACCACCTTTCCCTGGCGATCGGTAAAGCCGGCCAGAACGTCAGGCTTGCCGCGAGGCTAACCAAATGGAAGATCGATATCAAGGTTCTTGAGCCCGAAAGACTGCCCACCTTGCAGGATCTTTTTGAGGACCTGATCGATCCGGAAGAGGAAGAACAATGTCTGAGAACAGGACTGGATCCGGAAAACGGAAAAGACCAAGAACCTGCGTAGGCTGCGGAGGGGAATTCCCCAAGAACGAACTCTTAAGGATAGTAAGACGCCCTTCCGGTTCAGTGGAGATCGATCCGTCGGGGACAACTCCGGGAAGAGGCGTATATTTATGCAGGAAAATAAAGTGCCTGGAATCTGCCCTGAAAAGAAAACTTTTAGGGAAGTCCCTGAAAACAGAACTTCCAGAGGGGCTGATCGATTCACTTGGTCAATTGATGGATGATAATGATGACAACAGAACGATACATGAACAGAGATGAACGGATAGCACAGCTTTCCGGGATCCTTGGCATAGCATTAAAGAGCGGCATGCTTATCCGCGGACAGGGATCCGTCAGGAATGAACTGAGAAAAGGTTCCAGACTTCTTGTGATCCTGGCAAACGATCACTCAAGGAATGTGCTTTCGATGATCGAAGGCTACAGGAGAAGAGGCCAGTGCAGGGTCTTGGTAGCGGATCAATTGCAAAGGTCAGATATCAGGGATCTTCTTTTCCTGGGGGACATACAGATCCTGGCTCTTCCCCTTGGTAACGGACTAACGGGGAAGATCGAAATGCTTGTAACCGGGGGGGGCGATAATAATGAGCAAGATAAGAGTTTATGAACTGGCCAAGATGCTTGGAAAATCCAACAAGGAAATGATGGATCTTCTGAAAGATCTTGGGGTCGATGTAAAGAACCATATGAGTTCTATCGAATCTGAAACGGCACAACTGGTAGAGGATGCTCTTTCTGAGGTCAGAGCGAAAACCTCAAAGACGGAGGGACCTTTGGAAAAGGTCGTTGTGCCGGAAGGTGCGCTTATCAATGACCTGGCGGCTGTTCTCGGGAAAAAGCCCGGGGACCTTGTCAAAGTGCTTGTTTCCTCAGGACACATGGTTCCCGCTAATTCGCCGGTTAACCCGGAGATCCTGGAAGTTCTTTCGGGTGAGTTCGGGATCGACATTGTTGCCGGAGAAAGCAAGGCACCCCAGGAGGAGACGGTTGTCAGGAAAAGGCCCAAGCAGAAGGGCGAAAACCTTCTGGTAAGAGCACCTATTATCACTGTTATGGGACATGTGGACCATGGTAAGACTACCCTTCTAGACTTCATCAGAAAGACAAGGATCACTGAAACCGAGGCGGGTGGGATAACCCAGCATATTGGGGCATCCACTGTTATCCATAACGGCAGAAGAATTGTTTTTCTGGATACCCCCGGCCACGAAGCCTTCACCGCGATGCGTGCAAGAGGAGCCCAGGCAACTGATATCGTAATTCTTGTGGTCGCGGCTGATGATGGCGTGAAACCCCAGACCGTGGAAGCTCTGAACCACGCAAAGGCTTCCGGGGTACCTATCGTTGTTGCGGTCAACAAGATAGATAAACCTGGAGCAAGGCCTGACAGGGTCAGGCAGCAGCTCTCCGATTATGGACTTGTACCGGAAGAGTGGGGCGGAGACACCATAGCAGTTGACATCTCTGCCGTAACAGGCCAGGGGATCGATCAACTCCTTGAAATGGTCCTTATTGTGGCTGACCTTCTCGAGTTGAAAGCTGATCCTACGGTAAAACCGGAAGGGACAGTTATAGAGGCACGGCTTGACAAGGGCAAGGGGCCTGTCGCCACAGTGCTGGTACAGCAGGGGACCCTTAGAAGAGGGGATATTATTCAGACCGATACCTCCTGTGGAAAGATCAGGGCTATGATCGACGATATCGGTGTTCAGACAGAAGAAGCCCTGCCAAGCACCGCTGTGGAGATCCTCGGTTTTTCTTCCGTACCCCAGCCTGGAGATCTTTTCACCGTTGTAGCTACGGAGAAGGAGGCCCGACAATTCCTTGACGAGAAAGAGATGTCAAGAAAAGAGGCAGGAGCAGGCGCGTCAAGAAAGATAACCCTGGAAGAGATGTATGACAGGATGCAGTCTGAAGATACCCCCACGCTATCAGTTGTGCTTAAATGCGACGTTCAGGGCTCTCTTGAGGCCTTAAAGGCTTCGTTGAAAAAGATTGAGACGAGCGAGGTAGGGATACAGTTCGTTCACGAAGGTGTAGGAAGGATCTCCGAATCGGATGTAATGCTCGCCTCTGCTTCGAACGCTATCATTATAGGTTTCAACGTAAGACCTGACCCCAATGCCAGGAAGATGGCCGAAGACGAGGGAGTCCAGATAAGGCTCTACAGGATCATTTACGATGTTATTGAAGATGTTCATGCAGCGCTGGAGGGCATGCTGGCCCCGACGATCAGGGAACAGGTTCTGGGGCAGGCGGAAATACGAGCTGTTTTCAAGGTCCCAAAAGCCGGGAAAGTTGCGGGTTGCTATGTTACGGAGGGCCTCATTAAAAGGAATGCCAAGGCAAGGCTTATCAGGGACGGGGTCGTCTATTGGGAAGGTTCGCTCTCTGCCCTGAGGAGATTCAAGGATGATGCCAGGGAGGTCGCTGCAGGTTATGAGTGCGGCATGAGTTTTTCCAACCAGCAGGACTTCAAGGAAGGGGACATGATCGAAGTCTTTGAATTTGTGGAAGAAAAGAGGACCCTTGATTGATGAAACGAGTTCCGGGGGTCTATTCCTCGATCCTTCTGTTGCAGTTGGAACTGCCGGAAGCGTTCAGTCTTAAGGACCGGAGACAGGTTATCAGGTCTGTACTTGAAAAGACCAGGAACAGGTTCAATGTATCGGTGACGGATCTCGGTCCCGACGGAGCCTTCCATGAAGTTTACGTTGCCTTTGCTGCTGTTTCCTCGTCCCATTCATCGACTGAGGAAAGAATGGACTCGGTACTCAGGTTCATCAGGGCCATGGAAGAGAACGGAGATTTTTTCATTGTGCGTGATCTGCGAAAGGTTGATAGCAATGCCGACTTTCAGGATTGAGCGTATAAACAGGGAACTGGTTAGGGAAATTTCGGAACTGATCAGGGTAAGGTTAAAGGACGAAACACTGAAAGAGACTGTCCTTTCCGAGGCAGTTTGCAGCAGGGATCTTTCCCATGCCAAAGTGTATTTTCGTACCCTTACTCCCGAAAACAGGGAAAAGGTGCAGATGGCCCTGGACAGGTCCTCAGGCCTCCTGAGAAGTCTTCTTGGCAAAAGAATGCACCTCCGGCAGATACCCCAGCTTCATTTTATCTATGACACCACTGAGGACAGGGCTCGTGATATAGAAGATATCCTTGACGGGCTGGACCTTCCGCCCGATGGTCGACGGGGGAGCCGGGAGGAAGAGATATCTTGAAACTTATGGACCAGTTGATCAGTTCCCTGGGATCTGCCCGCTCATGGGTGATCCTGGCGCACGAAAAGCCGGACGGGGATACCCTTGGCTGCGGAAGTGCCTTTTTTCAGAGGGGTACTTCAATGGGGAAAAAATGTTTCTGGATGGGACCGGACCCATTCCCAAGGATCTACAGGTTCCTGCCCTTTTCAGATTCCTATAGAACCGGTGAGGACTTAAGCCATGTCAATATGGCAGATAACCCGGTTCTGATAGTACTTGATACAAGCAACCCGGAACGAAGTGTTAACGGGATTGAGGAAGCGGCATCCCTTTACCCTGTCATCAACATTGACCATCATGGAGATAACTCCATTTTCGGAACCCTGAACTGGATCGACGAAGGGGCATCTTCCGTGGGGGAGATGGTCCATGATCTCTTTTCAAAAGCAGGTTGGGATATCTCCAGCGATGAGGCCGGATCACTCTTTACTGCTGTTTCAACAGATACTGGCTTTTTCCGTTTTCCTGCAACTTCCGCCCGGACGCTGGAGATCTCGTCAGACCTTGTTTCCAGAGGGGCCGATCCATCCAGGGTCTACGAAGAAGTATATGAAAATCGTACACTGGAGGGATTACGGTTGTGGGGAGCGGGGCTCTCACGGGCGTCCCTGCACCTGGGTGGAATATTGTGTTCTGCTTTCCTCACCAGCGAAGATTTCCGACGCCTTAACGGCAGCAGGGAGGATACCGAAAATCTTGTAAATACTCTTCTTTCAATTTCCGGCGTACAGATAGCGCTGTTGTTCCAGGAAGAGGAAAACGGATGCTGCAGGGTTAGCATTCGAACAAGAAACCCTGTTGATGCCAGAAAGATAGCCGCACTTTGGGGAGGCGGGGGACACAACAGGGCTTCCGGCTGTAAAATCCAGGGATCTCCTCTTGATGCGATACGCTCTTTCATTTCCCTGCTGGAGGGATCTGATGAGATCGGGCTTTCTGGTCGTTGACAAGGCACCTGGCACAAGGAGTTCCCGTTGCGTTAACATAGTGAAGAAGATCTTCTCGGGAAAATTAAGGGTAGGACACGGCGGTACCCTTGATTCTACTGCATCGGGCGTTCTTGTGGTTCTTGTCGGCAAAGCCACCAGGGTCTCCCAATATGTAATGATGCTTCCAAAGGTCTATAGTGTCACCGCAAAATTCGGGATGAGGTCCGATACAGACGATCATTCAGGGAAGATCCTGTCTGTTTGCGGTACCGGTATTCCGGACGATCATGCAATTGATCGTGCTCTGCTTTCGTTTTCCGGGCTTACGGATCAGGTTCCCCCCTCAATATCCGCCGTCAAGGTCAATGGCAAAAGAGCTCACGCCATTGCAAGGGAAGGCGGTGAGGTTTTCCTTGAACCTCGACCAGTTCTTGTCAATTCCATCTCCAGGGTCACCCCTCTTACTGAAGGACATGAAGTAGTCTTCAGGATATTATGTCACCGTGGGACATACATACGAAGCATCGTAAGAGACCTGGGAGACAAGTTCGGTTGTGGTGCGCTGGTTGTTAAACTCCAGAGGGAGTCTATCGGCCCCTTCGGACTGAAGGATGCCCTGCCCAGTCCGAAGCTTGAGGATGCTGAGCCGGTCGTGGTGGAAGACATGATCATCCCGCTAACGGAGATCGGGAAGGCGTACACTACATACCAGGCTGCTGGTAATACCGGAGAGATGATCTTTTCCGGGAAACCGGTACCCCTGAAGGAATTGAGGAGAACCAGTTGGGGTTCTTGCTTCGGCAGCGGATACATCATGATCACAGGTGAGCATTTCGTTTCTTTTGCTCATATCCTGAACGAGGGGAAAGGTTTGTTCGCCCGACCGGTCACAACGATCCCCGGGAGGGAACTTGTATAGATGATCGCAGTTATAGGGTCCTTTGACGGGTTCCATACCGGGCACAGGAAGCTTTTTTCGGTGGCAGGCGAGGTCTCCGGGAAGACAGGGGACTCATGGAGTGTTGTAACATTTTTCCCCCACCCGCAAACAATTATAGGGAAGAGTCCATTTTCCCCGCTTTTCACAGAGCCGGAAAAAGATATTCTCGGTCGATGTCTGAACATTCCGGAAATAATCAGGATCCCCTTTAATGAAGATCTTGCCTGCATGGGTCCGGAGGCCTTTATTGATGTACTTGAAAGCAGACTTTTCCTCAGGTGCCTTGTCGTGGGTGAGGATTTCAGATTTGGAAGGAAAAGGACAGGAGACCCTTCGCTCCTCAAGGAACTGGGAGAACAGAGGGGTTGGGAAACTGTAGTAGTGCCTTCTCTCTCGGTTTCGGGGAGAAAGATAGGCAGTTCCCTCATCCGGGAGTTTGTTCTCAAAGGCAAAGTTCAGGAAGCGGCCTCCGATCTCGGGTATCCGTTCATGATCACCGGCATGGTGAAAAAGGGAGACGGAAGAGGGAGAACTATTGGTTTTCCCACAGTAAATCTTTCCCTGCCTGCAAACAAGATCACACCATCCAGGGGAGTCTATGCGGGCAGCGCCGTCTGGGACGGGAAATGCTATCCAGCTGCGGTAAATATAGGGCTTAACCCGACTTTTCCCGGTAAAAGGGATCTGAGATGTGAAGCCCATATCCCGGGTTTCAGGGGAGAATTATACGGCCAATGGATCTCTCTTTTCTTTTTGCAGAAACTTCGCCCTGAGATCGCTTTTGAGTCACCGGCCCATCTTGTCGACAAGATGAAAGAAGATGTAGTATTAACGATGAAAGAGTGGGAGCTTTTGCCGAAGGAGACGCTGCAGTTCATGACATGTTGCAGTGCTGAAGCATCCTGACGTGTTGAACGGTATCAGTTTCTCCTGTACCGGAATGTTAAGGCATTGAAGTTGCCCGATCCGCATGGTAATATAACGGTCGTTCATTCGCGGGCCTGTAGCTCAGAGGATAGAGCAACGGCCTCCTAAGCCGTAGGTCAGGCGTTCGAATCGCCTCAGGCCCGCCAGTTTTATTGCCAGGACGCAACAGGGAATTCACCATGGGGAATGAACCGGAAAACCTTCAATAAGGCCTTTCAGGGGTTGATAAACTTGCAGGACTGGGAAGGCAGAGCTAAGGAAATGGTCTTTTCCCAGATCGTACCCCGGGGGATAACCGACAAAAAAGTCATCGATGCTCTTTTGAATGTCCCGCGTCACTTGTTCGTTCCCGCCCACCTCCAGAAATGGGCATACCAGGACAACCCCCTTCCCCTCGGAAGCGGTCAGACCATATCGCAGCCGTATATGGTGGCCCTGATGACCTGCAGCCTTGATGTGCATGATGGCATGAAGGTCCTTGAAATAGGTACCGGGTCCGGTTACCAGGCTGCGATCCTTGCCAGAATAGGAGCCAAAGTCCATTCTCTTGAAAGGATCGGGTCCCTTGCCCGGTCATCTTCCAGGATCCTCCAGGAACTTGGCTATGAAGTTACTGTCCATCACAGGGACGGGAGGCTTGGGCTTCCGGAGGAAGCTCCTTTCGACAGGATCATCGTAACAGCAGCTTCAGAGACCATACCAGAGGATCTCCTGAACCAGGTTTCAGACAATTCAATAGTGGTCATTCCCATCAGGTTGACCTTGGGCACGGAGAGGATCCTGACCCGCAGGATCCATGACGGTGTCTATAGCGATGAATGGGGTGAATTCTGCCGTTTTGTACCCCTTCTCAAGGAGACAAGCCGATGACATGTAACATTGATGCATTAACATCGAGGTTTTGAGAATGGATATCAGACCAATCGTTCCGGCAGTTCTTGCAGTAGCCCTGGTAATTGCTGTTGCAGCATCACCTGTTTATGTGCTCACTATTTCCGAGGGGGGTAATGAACATTTCGCAAGGCCTGTCCCTTTAGGCGACCGTTGGATCGCAAGGTATATCCATTCTGTGGAAAAAACTCCTGTTGAAGATGAATACCGGATAACGGAAGGACGGATCTGGATTTGGGAGGAAAGGGTCGTTTCCCAGAATGCAGGTCTTCCGATAATTGAGCCCGGTAACGGAAGACTTGTTGCTGATGGCGAGTGGTTCCGCTTCAGGGGGGGGCGTTCAAGCATGCAGACAATCTATTACCGTGTTGGAGATGACAATTTTGGCAGGAACGTTCTTGTCTTTTTCATTCCTTTTCCTAAGGAATATGAAATCTTCAGGATCTTTCCGGGAAAGAGAATTGAGATCTCCGTCAAGGTTTCTCCCCTGGCCTGTTCACTTTTACGGGAAAGGCTTCTATGATCAGGGGAACAGGTGTGTGGTAAAATCTTTCTGATTTATCTTAAATAGTGACCGGCTTACATTATGGGGATCAAATTTATAGACAGGAGTGATCATTTTGACCGAAGATATGAATGCCACTGACCTCAAGCCTGAAAACAACACCGATATTGAGGTCGAATCCGCCCAGATAGACCTTGACGAGCTGAGAAGACGTTTCGACACTGAGGCCAGGACCAGGACTCTCTCGGGCTGGCAGTACAAGCTCGTTCTGATCGTTGCCATCGCTTTATCTTTATTTCATTTTTACACTTCAGGATTCGGGCTTCTTCTTGCGATTAAACAGAGGGCTTTTCACCTTGCGCTTGTCCTGTTGCTGGTCTACATGCTTTACCCAGCCTCAGGAAAGTCCAGAAAAGATTCTATCCCCTGGTATGACTTCATTCTTGGCGGCATCGCGGCATACGTGGTCCTGTACCACGTCATCTATTTTGACTACATTGTAATGCGTGCGGGACTACCGACCACAATGGACCTGACTGTCGGTTTTCTCGGAATAATCCTTCTCCTTGAAGCGACCAGGAGGGTATCAAACCCGATCCTCCCCTGTATAGCGATCTTCTTTCTTTTATACTGCTACTTCGGCAGGTCCTTCCCGGCGATGTTCGCTCACAGGGGGTTCAGCATTCAGCGTATCATCAATCACATGTACATGGGAACAGAAGGTGTCTTCGGGATACCATTAGGGGTTTCTTCCACCTTTGTCTTTATGTTCATCCTGTTCGGATCCTTTCTGGAACAGACAGGAATGGGAAGGTTCATCATTGACCTGTCCATGGCCCTTGCCGGGGGTTCAACCGGCGGTCCGGCCAAGGTCGCCGTTCTCAGTTCAGGCCTCATGGGATCCATCTCCGGTTCATCTGTGGCCAACGTCTGCACTACGGGAATGTTCACGATACCCTTGATGAAAAGCGTAGGGTACAAGCCTTATTTTGCAGGTGCCGTTGAGGCTGTTGCCTCGACCGGGGGCCAGATCATGCCTCCCGTCATGGGAGCGGCTGCCTTCATTATGGCCGAATTTCTGGGAGTGCCCTATATCCATGTAGCCCTCGCCGCTGTGGTCCCAGCGCTTTTGTACTATTTTGCGGTAATAGTCCAGGTTCACCTCGAAGCGACCAGGTTAGGGCTGAAGGGGCTGCCGAGAGAAAAGTTGCCTAAAATAATGCCTCTTTTGAAAAAGAAAGGGCATCTCCTTATTCCTCTTATCGCCATAATCTATTTCCTGCTTTCCGGATACACTCCGCTGAAAGCGGCATATTACGGGATTCTCTCCACCCTTGCAGTTTCTTTTCTCAGCCGTGAGACGAGGATGACCATACCCAAATTCATCGAGGCCCTTGATTCGGGAGCCCGAGGTGCACTTGGTGTCGCCTGCGCATGTGCCACGGTAGGCATCATAGTTGGCACGGCTACATTGACCGGACTGGGGTTGCGGATCGCAAGCGCCATTATCACCCTGTCCGGCGGTGTCCTTATCTTCTCCCTGCTTCTGACGATGGTTGCCTGTATCCTTCTTGGAGCAGGGTTGCCCACCACGGCCAATTTCATCGTCACAAGCACCATGGCGGCACCTGCCCTGCTTCAATTGGGGGTGGCTCCAATGGCCGCATATATGTTCGTGCTTTACTTCGGTATAGCCGCAGACCTTAGCCCCCCTGTGGCCCTTGCAGCCTATGCGGGCGCCGGGATCGCGGGTTCGGATCCCATGAAGACGGGAGGTACGGCCATAAAACTTGCTCTGGCCGGTTTCCTTGTTCCCTATATTTACGTTTTCAATCCCATGCTCGTTCTCGTCGGATTCAAGGCTATCCCCTTCACGGTATCAATAGGGACCGCACTTTTGGGGGTTTTTCTGCTTGGCATGGGTTCTATCGGGTTCTATAAGACCAAAATGCCATTGTGGGTCAGGGCTGTTGCCCTTGCCGGGGCGCTTAACCTGCTTGTTCCCGGTTTGAGATCAGACCTGATAGGGATCTCGGTACTTGCATTTGTCCACTTCATTCAGGCTAAAAAGGCCGGAAGGGAAGTGGCATCCGAAGTTTCTTCCTGAAGCCGCAAGGCAGATAAAGATCATCTCCTGCGGGAAGACAAGAACCAGAGGAGGCCGCTCCGGTCCCGGTGGCGGCCTTTTTTAAATAAAGGAGGCGTCCGACCAGTGGCAACGGATTATAAAAACACACTGAATCTACCTGAAACTGAATTCCCAATGCGGGCAAACCTGGCGAAAAGGGAGCCTGAATTCCTTTCCTTCTGGCAGGAAAAGAATATCTATCAAAAACTTAACGAACGCCAAAGCGATTCAAAGGAATTCATCCTTCACGACGGCCCGCCGTACGCAAACGGGAACATTCATATAGGGACCGCTTTTAACAAGATCCTCAAGGACCTGATCCCGAAATACAAATGGATGAGGGGGTTCAGATCGCCCTATGTCCCTGGCTGGGATACCCACGGTCTTCCCATAGAGCTTCGTGTCCTGAAGGAAATTGGAAGATCGAAGGAAACCATCGACCCTGTCGAGCTCAGGCAGCATTGCATGGGTTATGCGGAAAAATTTATCGATGTACAAAGGTCGGAGTTCAAGCGGCTCGGGGTATTGGGTGACTGGGAGAACCCATACATTACTTTCAGGCCTGAATACGAAGCTGCCCAGGTCGGCGTATTTGCGGACATGGTTGAAAAGGGCCTGGTATACAAGGGGAGAAAACCGGTTTTCTGGTGCGTGGATTGTCAAACCGCTCTTGCAGCCGCCGAAATTGAATACGAAGATGAGCCCTCCCCATCGGTCTATGTTGCGTATCCTCTGAAAAGTTCGGGCAACAGGGAAATATCTGATGCTACTGATGGCAGGGGATCCTTTGTCCTTGTGTGGACAACCACGCCCTGGACCCTTCCGGCAAGCCTTGCTGTGGCCGTTCACCCGGATGTTGAATATGTGTTAGTCCCTTCCGGGGGGAGTTTCTACATCATGGCAAAAGCCCTTATCGGTCAGGTTGCCTCCGTGACCGGTCTCGAATTTGGTGAACCCGTCCTGACGATCCTGGGGAAGGATCTTGAAGATCTGCGCGCGGTGCATCCCTTTTACGAAGAAAGGGAGATCATTTTTGCCCTGGCGGAATACGTAGGGCTGGACCAGGGTACTGGATGCGTCCACACTGCCCCCGGGCACGGTGTCGACGACTTTGAGACCGGGATCAAGTACGGTCTGGATATTCTGAACCCTGTCGATGACAAGGGGTACTTTCTCCCTGAAACCCCTGTTGTGGGGGGACTGTCCCTCGAAGAAGGCTCAAAGAGGATCCTTTCCATTCTTGCTGATAACGGGAGGCTCCTTGGGAGTGGGAAGATCAGGCATTCCTACCCCCACTGCTGGAGATGCAAAAAACCTGTTATTTTCAGGGCAACCGACCAGTGGTTCGTTTCTGTAAACGCCTTCAGGAAGGAGGCGCTGGACCAGATTGACAATGTATCCTGGATACCGGGCTGGGGGAAGGAAAGGATCGCAAATATGGTCCGGGAACGCTCCGATTGGTGCATAAGCAGGCAGAGGATCTGGGGTGTTCCGATTCCTGCTTTTTACTGTAATTCCTGTGGAAAGACAGTCGCTGACCCTGGCAGGATCCGGAGGGTTCAGGATCTTTTCCGTACGGAGGGCTCCAACTCCTGGTGGCGCCTGACGCCCAAAGACATACTTCAGGACCTTGCCTTCTGCCCGCATTGCGGCAGCGAGGATCTTCGCAAGGAAACTGACATTATGGACGTATGGTTCGATTCGGGATGCAGCCATGCGGCAGTACTTGAGACCCGCCCGGAACTGAAGTGGCCAGCAGATCTTTACCTTGAGGGAAGCGACCAGCACAGGGGCTGGTTCCAGACATCGCTCCTGACATCGGTGGCGACAAGAGGCACCGCTCCTTACAGGATGGTCCTTACACACGGCTTCATAGTGGATGGTGAGGGAAGAAAAATGTCCAAATCCCTCGGCAACGTTATTGCACCGCAGGAGATCATTGAAAAATACGGTGCCGATATACTCCGGTTGTGGGTGGCATCGACGGATTACCGGAACGATATCCGCATTTCGGACCAGATACTATCCAACCTTGTCGAATCCTACAGGCGTATCCGGAACACCGCCAGATTTCTGCTGGGCAACCTGTCCGATTTCGTTCCTTCAAAAGACACCATAACCCCGGATAGAATGCAGGAGTTTGACAGGTGGATCCTTCACAGGACACGCAAACTTGTTCAAAGGGCAACAAAGGGGTACGAGGAATTCGAATTCCATGTCCCTACCTACATGATCCATCACTTCTGCGTTAACGAACTCAGTTCAGTATATCTGGATGTATGCAAGGACAGGCTATACGCTGAAGACAAGGGCGGGGTCGCGAGAAAAAGCTGCCAGACAGCCATGTGGCTCATTTTGAATTCCCTTACCAGATTGCTTGCACCGGTACTGAGTTTTACTGCGGAGGAGATCTGGCAGGAGATGAGAAAGATCGACCCGGCTCTCTCAGAAAGCGTTTTCCTTGCCCTGTGGCCCGAGTCTTTTGAAGAATTACAGGAGCCGGACATTGACAAGCGGTGGGAGGATATTCTTGCTATCAGAAGCGCTGTATGCAGAGTTCTTGAGTCTGCAAGGTCCTCGGGGATGATCGGCCATTCCCTCGATGCCGAGGTTGAGGTTCTCGCGGGAAGCGGAGAGGTCTTCTCGGTGGAACATCTTCCAGAGGATGAATGGGCAACGCTTTCCATAGTCTCCTCCTTTAAGATCGTGAAAGAACTTTCCGAGGGAGCCTTCTCCTGGAAGGATAAGGAAACAGGTATCGAATTCGCAGTTCGGAAAGCCCAGGGCGAAAAATGTCCAAGATGCTGGAAAAGGGACCCCGAAGTTACCGGCGACGGCGTTTGCCTCAGATGCGCCGCTGTTCTTTCCAGAATGGGGAAGGACCAATAACTGGAATGAACCGGGCCCGGAAATGGCTGGTATCAGATTGAGGGAAGCATTTTTACCCGAAGAACAGGTTCTTTCACTGGTCGCAGGAAAGGACATGGATGGTGAAAGGCTGGATGTGTTTCTGGCCTGGAAGCTGGATAAGACAAGGACCCAGATACAAAACCTTATAAGGGACGGCAAGGTTCAGATCGACCAGGGCAAAAAGGCCAAACCGTCCCTGGTTGTACGTTCCGGTATGGATATTACTGTAAGAATGACACCAAGGCCGGTGAAGGACCTTGTACCGGAACCTGTCGATTTTGACGTGGTTTACGAAGACAGTGACATCGTGGTTATAGACAAGCCTGCGGGACTAATAGTGCATCCTGCCCCGGGGCATTGGAGCGGGACCCTTGTTCACGGCCTTCTTCACAAGTTTCCCGAGATAGCTGATTCCGGAACATCGGAAAGGCCCGGAATAGTCCACAGGCTTGATGGATCGACCTCAGGTCTTATGGTCGTTTCAAGGAACTCACGATCCCATGACCTGCTCGCCAGGGCTTTCCAGGAGAGGCAGGTCAGGAAAGAATACATCGCATTGGTATGGGGATCGCCCAGAAAAACTTCAGGGGTGATCGACCTCCCTATCGGAAGGAACGTCAGAAACCGTTACCGGATGGCCGTATCGTCAACAGGCAAGAGGGCCGTTACTGAATACAGTGTGTTGTGGACCCGGAAGGGTTACTCTTTGGTAAGGTGCCTGCTTATAACAGGGAGGACCCATCAGATAAGGGTCCACATGAAGCATATAGGTTGCCCCCTTGTGGGTGATCAGCTATATGCTCCAAGAAGGAAAACCGAGCCCTGGTTCGAACGCGTTTTCCTTCATTCCTGGATTTTGTCATTCACACATCCCGGAAACGGAAGATGCATGTTTTTCAGATCGACCCTGCATCCGGAACTTGTCAGCTTTCTTTCACAAGTTCTTTCCAGAGGGAAGGCGATACCCTGATCGTCCTGGCGTTGGAATAGGTGACCTCCGCTGTTGTTCCAGGAATTCCTCTTACGTATTTCCTTTTTGTATAATCGACATCGACCTTCAATGCCTCAGAGGATCTGCTGAAGTATGCCGCCAATGACGCAGCGAACTGCAGAACGCTTGTTACTGGCCTTTCACGTTTGTCGGTCTTGATTATCACATGTCCCCCGGGAACACCCCGGGCATGAAGCCAGATGTCATCTTGAGAAGCGATAACAAAGGTGACCCTCCTGTTAGCCTTCCTGTTGGTACCTGCAATGACCTGGTAATCCATGAAACGGTATTTTCTTATGGTCCCTGGACTTTTTTCGATATGAGGGGGTCGTTCAATGCTGAGGATCTCCTCCTTCAGCCGGGCTATCTCGGAAAGATCGGCTGTTTCCTTGACCCTTGCCTCGAATTCAGCAACTTCGTCCTCGCGTTCATTGATCGCTTTGATGGTTTCATCAAGCCCTGTGCGCCGGGAGCTTTGCTTTTTGAACTTCCTGAAGCAAACCTGGGCATTCTGGGGTATTGTCAGTGCAGGGTCTATAGTGATGGCCAGATCTTCGTAATGATCCCCGTTCCAGAAAGGCAGGGTGAGGGAAGTTGAACCTCTGCATATCCTGCTGTAGTTGGCCAGAAGAAGTTCCCCTGCAACCTTGTGTTTCCATGCTTCCCGTGCCAGGTCTGTCTGGTTCTTCAGTCCAGCCCTCATCGAGGATAACTTGCGTTTCATGGACCCGGCTTCCTTCAGGAGGCGGGCTTTGATCGTCCGGAGCCTTTCGTCAGAAAGTGGCTGGATCGTAAACTCTTCCAGGGCCTCGGGGACAGTTCCTGCAAGTGCAGGATTTTTCCCAAGCAGCACAGGGAAAAGAGAAAGATCCTTTCCGATCCTCTGAAGGCGGACCCTGTCACCTTCACTGTGAGAGTTCTCATGGGACATGACCATGGACAACATTCCGGACCATTCATTACGGGGGAAGAGGTGCCAGTATCTATTGACTTCCGAACCAAGTTTTTTCCCTATCCCGGGAAGGCTTTCAAGGGCAAAGAACAACCCTGGACCTTGCATTGTGGAAACAAGATCGCCATGGAAGGAAGAGGGGGGAGAATAGAGGCTGCCTGGACGTTTTTCTGACGAGAAGAAGCCCTTGGTCCGGTCGTGTCTTGAATTATCGATAATACATCCGGACTCGTCAAGGAGCAGGAGACCTCCTCTCCTTCCGGCAAATTCACATACCAGGCTCCTTGTCTTAGAGATGCCGGCCCCTATTCTCCTCGAAAAATCGATGCAAATTATCCTGTCCTTGTTGATCCTTTTCACCTCAACAATGGAAGACCGGACCAGGTGTTTTTTCATTGATTCAGTAAAGGGCGGGATCCCGTTCTCAGTCGTCAGAAGACCTGATATCTGCCTTTCCGTCGCCAGGCACAGGCCGGGAAAGGAGCCATTCCAACAGAAAAAAAGAGCTTTTTCGCAACCCTTGAAAAACAGGGCAGCCCAGGTGAAACCGCATTCAGAGCGGGTGCACTGTTTTCCCTTGAACATTATTTGAAGTGATGATACAAGGGGTTCAAAAACTTCAGGTTGCATCGACATTTTCCTGTTCTTTCCCCTTCAACAGAAATGCTTATCATTACTGCCCAAGACAGTATTGAACATTCTAAACCCTGTTGCAGGAAAGCTCCAAAGGAAAAATGCTCCTTGTTCTTTCTGGAGCTGGGATCTGTTCGTCTTGACAACAATTCGTTCCATCTCTAGAATGGTCGCCGTCACTTGAGAAAGGGGCTGTGGCGCAGCGGGAGCGCGCTTCCTTCGCACGGAAGAGGCCGGGGGTTCGATTCCCCCCAGCTCCACCAGTTTTCAGGAGACCGGAAGGTTTTTTAAAAGATCGGGGCGTAGCGCAGTCTGGTTAGCGCACCTGCTTTGGGAGCAGGGGGTCGAAGGTTCGAATCCTTTCGCCCCGACCAAGAAGAAAAGCCTGGATCCGCAAGATGCGGGAATAGCTCAGTTGGTAGAGCGACGGCCTTCCAAGCCGTAGGTCGCGGGTTCGAATCCCGTTTCCCGCTCCAGTTTAGGAAAAGCGGTTTGATGCGCTTGTAGCTCAGTTGGATAGAGCAACGGACTTCTAATCCGTAGGTCGCGGGTTCGACTCCTGCCAAGCGCGCCATTGCCCTTTTTGCGAAAATGGTGGGCGTAGCTCAATTGGTCAGAGCGCTGGACTGTGGCTCCAGAGGTTGGGGGTTCAATTCCCCTCGCTCACCCCATTTTATTTTTTTGCGCCCGTAGCTCAGTGGACAGAGCGGCGGACTTCGGATCCGTTGGTCGCGGGTTCAAATCCTGCCGGGCGCGCCAGGTATCAGGTGAAAAGGGGCCATTAGCTCAACTGGCAGAGCACCTGACTCTTAATCAGGGGGTTACAGGTTCGATTCCTGTATGGCCCACCAGAAATTGCAAGGATATTCGTATATAATAGCCGTAATGTGGGTCATTAGCTCAACTGGCAGAGCACCTGACTCTTAATCAGGGGGTTACAGGTTCGATTCCTGTATGACCCACCAAAAATTTTTGCGAGAGTGGTGGAATTGGCATACACGCTGGACTTAGGATCCAGTGCCTTTAAGGCATAGGGGTTCGAGTCCCCTCTCTCGCACCAATAATAAGACTGGCGTCTGCGCGATGTTTCTTTGGAAGGGAACCCCTTGGAACGCCAAGGGGTTCCCGTTTTTTAAAAAACAAATTGTCCTCCGGAGATATCCGGGCAAAGGAAGGGGTTGTAGGCTTTTGCGTTCAGAGATCGTTTCCCAGGAAAAGAACGTTACCAGGATACTTGTTGAGGTTGAAGAAGGTACTTTCCGGAAAAAGATAGATGAGGCTGTTGAAAATTTAAGGGTCAAGGCGAACATCAAGGGTTTCAGGAAGGGGCATGTTCCGCGAAAAGTCCTTGAACTACATCTTGGAGCTGACGCCATCAGGGCAGAAGCCCTTGAACAGCTCGTTCCAGAGATGCTCGATAAAGTCGTTAAAGAGTATGAACTGGATCTGATCTCCGAACCATCAGTAGAGGTTGACAACCTTGAAAAAGACAAACCTGTTAAGATGACATTTGTTTTTGAAACCCGTCCCGAGGTTGTTCTCCCGGACCTTGAGACCATAGAGGTTACCAGGAAGAAAGTTGTCCTTACAGGAAAGATGCTAGATGAAGCCATTACCTCCCTGCGAAACAACGCTTCCGAGAAGATACCTGTGGAGGGAAGGCCATCAAGGACAGGTGATCTCCTTGATGTAGAGTACAGCGTAAAGATCCAGGATCCGGAAGAAAAAGAAGTGACGAAGGAACTGCCGAAACAGAGATCCCTGGTGGAACTTGATCCTGACCAGCTTCCGGAGGATCTGTCAGCCGCACTGCAGGGAAGGACTGCCGGAGACAGTTTCGAGGTCGATGTAACGACAAAAGCCGAAGATGCTTCAGAAGAGAGGATCCTCCGTTACAGTATTGATATCCTTTCTGTTTCGGAAAAGAGACTTCCTGAAATGGACGGGGTTTTCTTTGAGAAGGTTGTGGGAGATCCAGGACTGACAGAAGAGGATTTCCGGGAAAAGATACATGCCAGGCTTCAGGAGAACCTGGCAGAGGAAAGCCTGAAAGATGCTGAAAGAAAAGCCATTTCCCTGATTATTGAGAGATCGGAACTTGATCTTCCTGAGAGCCTTGTAGAGCGGCAGAGAACGATCATCCGGGAAGATATGGCTGAAAGGATCAAAAAAGAGACGGAGATGACCCTTGATGATTACCTCAAGGAAAAAAGTATCGATAAGGACCAGTTTGAAGCAGGTCTGCTAAGTGACGCCGAGGCGTCGGTGAGACGATCCCTAGTAATGGAGGCACTGGCGGACCGGGAGATGATCGAGGTTGAGAACGCCGACGTCGACAGGGAAATTGCAGAATTGTCACGTTCGATGGGCGTTGAGGAAACAAGGGTGCGGAATTTTTTTCTTAAAAACACTGACACCCTTGCAGATATAGTCCACAGGATAAGGATGAAGAAGACCGTCAGCAGGGTTATGGAAAAGGTGTCAATAAAAGAGGACGATATTTCTGAAGAGACATCCGAGACCGCTAAAAATGAAGAGGAGGGATCCTGATGCTGGTTCCTATGGTCATAGAGCAGACTGGCCGGAGCGAAAGAGCCTACGACATTTTCAGCCGTCTTCTGAAAGACCGGATAATATTTATCGGCGAAGCAATTGACGACCACCTTTCAAACCTTGTGGTTGCCCAGATGCTCTTCCTGGAAAGCGAAGACCCTGAAAAGGACGTAAATATTTATATCAACAGCCCCGGGGGTGTGATAACCTCTGGCCTGGCCATCTATGACACTATGCAATACATCAAGTGCCCGGTCTCAACGATATGTGTCGGCCAGGCCGCAAGCATGGGAGCTGTGCTTCTGGCAGGCGGGGATAAAGGGAAAAGGATCGCCCTTCCAAGTTCCAGAATTATGCTCCATCAGCCTTTGGGGGGCACCCAGGGCCAGGCTGTGGACATTCAGATCCACGCCAGGGAGATAATGAGACTTAAGGAAAGGATCCACGAAATACTGATAAAACATACGGGAAAGACCCCTGTCCAGATCGAGTCCGATACCGACAGGGATTTCTTCATGTCCGCCGAAGAAGCACTTTCTTATGGCATAATAGACAGAGTAATAGCGAAACGCTGACGAACTGTCCATGAGCGATCTGACATGCCGTATTGAAGGGAGCCCTCGACAGGCGCTCCCTTCAATCGTCGATTAGGATTATTTACAGTAACTCGGGGATGAAAGTCCGGAAATTTTTTCCGGGACGGGTCAGTAACAGTAAGGGGTGATCATGATGTCCCAGGCAAACGGGAGCGGAACCAGGGGAACCAGGAGAGAAGCCAAATGCTCATTCTGCGGTAAAAGCCAGGAAGAGGTTCTGAAGCTTATTGCCGGCCCAGGGGTATATATCTGCAATGAATGTGTCCATCTTTGCAACCTCATAATCAGGGAAAACGAGGATGGAAGACAGGCAGGCGCTTCTTTTGACAAAGATCTTGTCAGTCTGCCCAAACCCCGGGAGATCAAGGAAGCTCTTGACCAGTACATAATTGACCAGGAGCAGGCAAAAAAGGTCGTCTCAGTGGCTGTTTACAACCATTACAAGAGGATCGCGTGCAAAGCCGATGACGATGTGGAGATGCAAAAGAGCAACGTTCTTCTTATAGGACCTACGGGATCTGGCAAAACCCTGATAGCCGAAACACTGGCGAGGACGATCAAGGTCCCCTTTGCCATGGCGGATGCGACTACTCTCACCGAGGCTGGATACGTAGGCGAGGATGTGGAGAACATCCTGGTCCGACTCCTTCAGGCCGCGGATTACGATGTAACTGCCGCTGAAAGAGGGATCATCTACCTTGATGAGATCGACAAAATTGGACGGAAATCCGAATCCGCCTCCATAACCAGGGATGTGTCAGGAGAAGGAGTCCAGCAAGCTCTTTTGAGGATCCTTGAGGGTACTGAGGCCAACGTCCCCCCCAAAGGGGGTCGCAAACATCCTCATCAGGAATTCATCCAGGTCAATACCAGAAATATCCTTTTCATTTGCGGGGGAGCCTTTGAAGGCCTTGAGGGGATCATCTCCAGAAGGCTGAATCGCAAGATCATCGGCTTTGGAGGGCAGGTCGCCGGGAACGACAGGAGGGACCGTTACAGGATCCTCAGTGAAGTTCAGCCGGATGATCTTATGTCCTTCGGTTTCATCCCCGAATTTGTTGGAAGAATACCTGTAACTGCAGCTCTGGAAGGGTTGGATGAAGATGCTCTGGTCAGGATACTGACCGAACCCAGGAATGCGCTTGTCCGTCAGTACCAGAAAGCTTTCCGGATGGAGAAGGTGGATCTGGAAATTATGCCCGATGCCTTAAGGGCAATTGCCAGAAAAGCCTGTGAAAGGAACACCGGCGCAAGAGCTCTCAGGTCGATAATGGAGGCGGTCATGCTTGACCTTATGTACGAACTTCCATCCCGTGCTGACGGTCTTTCGAGGGTGGTCGTGACCCCGGAGATGATCGAAGGGAAGGAGCCCCCTGTATTTGATTTTGCAAAAGACGGGGAGGTAGCATAGTTGAAATTTGAAGAAGCGGTCGCATCCAGGAGGGTACCCCTTCTCCCTGTAAGAGATCTTGTCCTTTTCCCGGGAGTAATAGTACCGCTCTTTGTGGGGCGGCCCAGGTCCCTGAAAGCTCTCGAAGAGGCCATGCTTCATGATCGAACGGTTCTTGTGGTTGCCCAGAAGGACATGTCGGTCGAGGATCCGGAACCGGAGGACCTTTACGAAGTAGGTGTCCTTACTAACATTATGCAGATGCTCCGTCTTCCCGACGGGACCACAAAAGTCCTTGTGGAAGGGGTATCCCGGGCTTCTATCCTGGGTATTACTGTTGAAAATGATACGGCTTTTGCCAGCGTAGAGACTCCGGCCGCAGAAAGTATCAAAAAGGATGCTGAGACGGAAGCTCTAAAAAGGACCCTTCTTGCACAGTTCGATAGATACGTTTCACTTCACCCCAAGATCCCCCTTGAGGTACTTATGTCAGTTGCCAACGTCGAAGAGGCCGGCCAGGTTGTCGACCTGGTGGCATCCCATCTTACTGTCCGGATCCAGGAAAGACAGCAACTTCTTGAAACATGGGACATTCCGGGACGGATCGAAATGGCGATCAGGATACTCCTCAGGGAAGTGGAACTTCTTGAAATGGAAAGGACTATTCACGACCGCGTAAGGCAGGAACTGGAAAAAGGCCAGAAAGAATACTACTTGAGGGAACAGCTCAAGGTGATCCAGGATGAACTCGGGCAGGGTGACGAATTTACAGAAATTGACAACTTTCGCGAGGATATCGAAAAGGCCCGGATGCCTGAAGATGTCCGGAAGAAAGCGTTGCATGAACTGGACCGTCTGAGCAAAATGCCGCCTATGTCAGCAGAAGCTACTGTTGTCAGGACCTATCTTGACTGGATGACCAACCTTCCGTGGAAGAAAAGGTCAAAGGACAGAATGGATGTGACCCTGGCAAATAAAGTTCTTAACGAGGATCATTATGCCCTGGAGGAAGCCAAGGAAAGGATCCTGGAATATCTCGCAGTCAGGAAACAGGCGGGCAGCAAGCTCAAGGGGCAGGTGCTTTGTTTTGCAGGCCCTCCGGGTGTCGGTAAAACCTCCCTGGGACGCTCCATAGCCAGAGCCACAGGAAGAAGATTCGTCAATATGTCCCTTGGTGGCATAAGGGATGAAGCAGAGATCCGAGGCCACAGGAGGACCTACATAGGAGCCCTTCCGGGGAGGATAATACAGAAACTCCGGCAGGCCGGGACCTGCAACCCTGTCATGCTGCTGGACGAGATCGACAAAATAGGACTTGATTTTCGGGGCGATCCCGCCGCCGCGCTTCTTGAAGTACTTGATCCTGAGCAGAACAATGCTTTTACCGATCATTTCCTGGAGGTTCCCTTCGATCTGGGGAATGTTCTTTTCATAACAACTGCCAACACTACTCATACGATCCCCAAACCTCTTCTGGACCGTATGGAGGTCATAAGGCTTCCAGGCTATGTAGCAGAAGAAAAGATCCATATCGCCAACAGGCACCTTATCCCCAAGGTTCTATATGAACACGGCCTTAAGAATGATCGGATAGTTTTTTCCTCTTCGGCGATAAAAAAAATGATCTCCGATTATACCAGGGAGGCAGGGGTAAGAGAGCTTGAAAGGCAGATCTCGAAGGTTACAAGGAAGATCACCAGGAGGATCGTTGAATCGGGTGAAAAGAAAGAGCCTTCGAGTAAAAAGATCTACAGGGTCGGTTCTTCCGACCTGGTCTCCCTGCTTGGCGTGCCACGCCATCACGGGGGGATCCATCTGCCCTCCACGGACCAGAGAGGTGCTGCCATAGGCCTGGCATGGACAGAGACCGGGGGGGATATCCTGGTAATTGAAAGTGCCAGAATGCCAGGGAAGGGCGGCATATCCCTGACAGGAAATCTTGGGGAGATCATGCAGGAATCAGGGCAGACAGCACTTGGATATCTGAAATCCCACCCGGAAATGACGGGATTGTCCTCGATCGAATGGGATAAGACCGATATTCATGTACATGTTCCTGAAGGAGCGATACCCAAGGACGGACCCTCGGCTGGTATAACTCTTGCAGTATCAATGTATTCAGCACTATCGGGGAAACTGGTCCGAAGCAATATAGCTATGACAGGGGAAGTTACTCTCAGGGGTGATGTCCTGCCAGTCGGGGGGATAAGAGAGAAGATACTTGCCGCGAAAAGATACGGGATAAAGAAGGTGCTTCTTCCAAAAGAGAACAGGATCGAAGCAGCAGAGATGCCCCGATGGGTTCTCAAGGGGCTTGAACTGGTCTTTGTCGGTGACCTTATGGAGGTTTTCGAGAAGGTGATAGGAGAGTGCGAGACCGATGGCCAGGGGTAAAATGGAAGCTTCACTTGCGGCTACCTGCTTTACGCCTTCACAGTTCCCTCCGCCAGGTTATCCCGAAGTCGCTTTTGCCGGCCGTTCCAATGTTGGTAAATCTACTTTCATTAACGGCATTATCCAGGAGAGACTGGCCCACGTAAGTTCAACACCGGGAAAGACAAGGAGTATCAATTTTTTCAAGATAAGGCATAAGAAGGATTTCCTCCTTGTCGATCTTCCTGGTTTCGGTTTTGCCCGCCGGGCAAGAACAGAGAGGAAGGCATGGGCTGACCTGATCGGTCAGTATATTTCAGGAAGGAAAACCCTTGTCCTCCTGATCCATCTTGTTGATTTCAGACACGGATTGCTGGAGAATGACAGAAAACTTCAGGAATGGGCTGGGGACCATAAGGTCCCGGTGCAGGTTGTTTTCACGAAAATTGACAAGGTCCCAAAAGGGAAGTGGGCTTCATCCCTCCGTAAATACTCGGATCCCCCTTTCTTGACAGTGTCAGAACCCCTGATGGTTTCAATGGAAAAGGGATGGGGTATCAGGGAATTCGAGTCGTTCCTTGATTCTTACCTTGGAGCATTAAATTACTAAATTGGGCATGAGCTGTGAAAATCCAATGGTTGAGAGAAACTGCGGCCATCGGTGACTGCTCTCTCAAGGAGGCCTGATCATGATATCTTCATCGGAACGTCTCGGGAAAACCTATGATCCAACCCCTATTGAGGCAAAATGGTATGAGCGTTGGGTCGAAAAGGGTCTTTTCAGGGGACTGGCAGAAAGCAAAAAACCATCCTACAGCATTGTTATTCCACCTCCCAACGTTACCGGTTCACTTCACATGGGGCATGCCCTGAACAATACCCTGCAGGATATCTCGTGCAGGTTCATGCGCATGGCCGGTTTCAACGTTCTGTGGCTTCCCGGGACAGACCATGCCGGTATTGCCACACAGAACGTTGTTGAGAAGTTCCTTTCTTCGAAAGGTGTTTCCAGGCACGATCTTGGCCGCGAGAAGTTCGTCGAGGAGATATGGAAATGGAAGGAAGAATACGGCAGCAGGATCATTAATCAGTTGAAAAGACTGGGGGCTTCATGCGACTGGGAGAGGGAAAGATTCACCATGGATGAAGGGCTTTCCCGGGCGGTAAGGGCTGTTTTCGTAAGACTGTACAAGGAAGGCCTGATCTACAAGGGCCATTACATAGTCAACTGGTGTCCCAGGTGCCTGACCGCCCTTTCAGATCTTGAAGTAGAACACAGGGAAGAAACTGGCATGATCTACCATGTCCGCTATCAATTTGCCGAAGGCGGAGGTCATATTGTCGTTGCTACAACAAGGCCTGAGACTATTCTAGGTGATGTTGCCATCGCCGTGCACCCAAGGGACGAAAGGAACAGCTCCCTTGTAGGAAGACAGGTAAGGGTCCCTGTGGTCGGAAGGGTCATACCGATCATAGAGGATATAATGGTGGACCCGGCTTTTGGCACCGGACTGGTCAAGATAACCCCCGCCCATGATCCCAATGACTTCCTCGTAGGACAGAGGCACGGCCTTGAGAGCATCCAGGTCATTGACGATCACGGGGTCATGAACGTCGATGCCGGCCCCCATTTCCAGGGATTGGACCGTATGGTGGCCAGAAGGAAGATCCTTGATATTCTTGAAAAGGAGGAGCTTCTCGATAAAACCGAGGAACATGAGCATGCGATTGGCCACTGCTACCGCTGCAACACAGTGATAGAGCCATTTCTTTCGGAACAGTGGTTCGTAAAAGCCCGTCCGCTGGCAGAACCTGGCGTAGAGGCTGTAAAGAACGGGCGGATCAGGATCGTGCCGGAACAATGGGAGAACACTTATTACAACTGGATGGAGAACATACGTGACTGGTGTATTTCCAGGCAGTTGTGGTGGGGGCACAGGATCCCGGCCTGGAGTTGCAATGATTGCGGGCATCTTACCGTTTCAGAAACAGATCCAGAGCGGTGCGAGGCCTGCTCTGGTAATGATATTCACCAGGATGAAGATGTTCTGGACACCTGGTTCAGCAGCGCCCTCTGGCCCTTTTCAACACTTGGATGGCCTGACGATACGAGGGAATTGAGGACCTTTTACCCCACTAGCCTTCTTGTGACCGGTTTCGATATCCTCTTTTTCTGGGTGGCCAGGATGATCATGATGGGGCTCAGGTTTATGGACAAGGAGCCCTTCAGTGACGTTTATATTCACGCACTTGTAAGGGATGACCAGGGCCAGAAGATGAGCAAATCAAAAGGGAATGTTATCGACCCCCTGGAGATCATAGAGAAATACGGGGCAGATTCCCTCAGGATGACCTTGGCGAGCCTTACTGTCCAGGGCAGGGATATCTTCCTCAGCCCTGAAAGGATAGAGAGCAACAGGCTCTTCATGAACAAGATATGGAACGCAAGCAAATTTGCACTTTCAAGCATGGAGGGCTGGGAGATCCTCCCCCTTGAAAGAGCAGGATCCTTACGGATTCATGATCAGTGGATCATTAAAAGGCTTGATGAGATAAACGCTTCCGTCAGCAATAATATCAAGGGTTATTTTTATGGTGAAGCAGCCAGGTCCCTCTACCAGTTCGTATGGAACGAGTTATGTGACTGGTACCTTGAGATGGCCAAACCTGCATTGAGAGGGGAAGAGGGAGAAGAAAGGAAAGAAAGCACCAGGATAGTATTGGCCCATGTTCTCAATGCCACATTGAAAATGCTTCATCCCTTTATTCCTTTCCTCACTGAAGAACTTTGGGAAATTTTCGGTTTCGGTGAAGGTCTCATAGAGGAAAACGAATGGCCATCCCCCTCCCGCGCAGGAAAGTCCGTACCCTCGGATATATGTTCCTCCATGGACATATTTCAGGAACTTGTAAGAAATACAAGGAACCTCCGTGCGGAAACCCGGATGCATCCGCAGCAGACAGTTCCCGAGATCTCCATATCCCTCTCAACCGGTAACGATATCGTCAGGGATCTATTGAACAGTAATATGGATCTTTTCAGGTTTCTTTGCCGGGTGGACAGGGTTTCGATCCCTGAGACAGGTTCACCCAAACCATCCCGGTCGCTTCTGGCGGTTACCAGCTTCGGGGAGATATACCTTGTTGCCGGGGATCTCCTTGATGTTGAGGCCGAAATGACCCGGTTGCAGGCAGAACTGGGAAAGGCCGAAAAAGACCTTCTCAGATCAGGGGAAAAACTGCAGGACGGATCTTTCCTCTCCAGAGCCCCGGAGGATGTTGTAGAAAAAGAGAGGGACAGAATGGCGCAGAATGAGGAAAAGATCGTTCTTATAAAGAGAAACCTTGCAAGTCTCTCAAGGCAGTGAACCAGGACAGGAGCTTTCCGGGTTGAAACAGATCTCCGGGATCGAATCACTTCTGGAAAAGATCTCCCATCCGGTAATACGGCCCGGGCTGTCGAGAGTCGCGAAACTGCTTTCGCGAATGGGGCACCCGGAAAGGACCTTTCCCTCTGTTCATGTTGTAGGGACAAACGGCAAAGGTTCCATAGCGGCTATGCTGGAATCGATATTTCTTGAAGCCGGCTATACAACATGCATGTATACCAGTCCGCACCTTATGGGTATTACGGAACGATTGCGTTTTTCAGGAGCACCGGTGGCTCCGGAGACCTTGTTCCTTTCCCTTGAAAAAGCCGGCAGGCTGCTGGAATATGAAATGGATCCGGATGAAAAGCCCACGTATTTTGAAGTACTTACCGCGGCGGCCTTCGATGCAATTGGATCCTATTCCCCGGATATTGCGATCATTGAAGCCGGTATGGGAGGCAGACTTGATGCGACCAACATACTTGGCAATGTCCTGATTACGGTCATTTCCTCAATTGGCCCGGATCATTCCCAGTACCTGGGTGGATCCATTATTGAGATCGCAATGGAAAAATTTCAGGTCTTGAGACCGGGAGGGGCAAGTGTATTTTCCGGAAATCCTCCTGAACTGGAAGAAACCTACCGTAAGTACTGCAAAAAGATAGGAAACAGGGGTTTACTTGCATCAAGTTCCACTTCCCTCCGCGACCTTCGCATAGGGGAGGAAGGCAACGAGTTTGAAATATCCATCGAGGGAGGCGCTTTCTTCCAGGCAAGATCTCGACTTGGGGGAGTTTACCAGTTCGAGAATGCCTCTACAGCGCTTCTTGCGGCTCATGTACTTTCTAGAAGTTACGTCTCGATCAGTAAAAATAGCATGATCAGAGGGATCGCCAACGCAAGTTGGCCAGGCAGAATGGAAAGGTTTTCCCTTGACGGTAAACAGGTTATCCTTGACGGCGCCCACAATCTCCCTGGCATAAAAGCGGTAATCGATACCATAGAAGCTTTAGGGGCCAGATCTGAACATGCAGTTGTTTTTACATCCATGAAAGACAAGGACACGGACAGAATGGTTGAATCCCTTTGCAGGGCTTTCCCAATGGTCGTTTTTACCTCCATTCCCGGAATGGAAAGATGCGTAGATCCTCTGCTGTTGTTAGGAAAAGCAAAAGAACTTCCCACTGAATGCGATTTATCAGTCGTCCATGATCCTTTTACGGCCCTCCTCAGGGCCATGGGGAAATACGACAAGGTTATCTGTTGCGGGAGCCTTTTCCTTGCAGGAGAGATCCGGAAGCGTCTTCTGGAAGTGTCCGTTGGACAGGACCAGTGAAAAAAGAAAAAAGTTCCGGATGGCGTGGAATTACTGTTAAAGGGCAATCGGTGATCCAATACGTCCTCCCTGGAAGTCTAAATGCCAGAATGACAGTAAACCTCTTTCTCAGGGGTTCCCTTATGAAAAACACAGAAGGGTGTCCGGAAAAGATATATAAAGCCCTTTCGGGCAACTCTGTTGACTGCCCAAAACTTGTGGCGCCGCATCAGAAACATGGGACAGACCTTATTGAAGCGGAACTTTCCAGGGCTCTTCCGGAAAGGCCGGAAGCTGATGCCGTCCTGTTGATCAAAAAGGACATCTTCGCAAGTCTCAGGTTTGCCGATTGCACACCAGTTGTTGGCGTTTCCGAGGATCCTTTTGACTGGTGTCTCCTGGTTCATTCAGGTTTTCTGGGTACCTGCAGAAGAGCGGTCATGGAGGCAGTGCGGAAGACCATGGACAAGACAGGTCTTAGGGAGTTATCGCATTCACATTTCTGGATAGGACCCGGAATAGGTCCATGCTGCTATTCGAGAAATTCAGATGATCACCTTGCGGCGATAGGGGTAAATACATTGCCTTCCGAATGTTGGGAAAAGGATGGAGACAAGATCTTTTTCGATCTTCCCAGAGCTAATATTATACTTTTATATGACATTGGAGTTCCAGAAGAAAATATTCACAATATAGATATCTGCACATCCTGCTTTGCGGATCTTTGCCATTCATACAGGGGCGGGGACAAAGCAGAAAGGTCCTTTCTCCTGGCGGGGATCTATTCCCGATGCCACAAAAGGATCCATTGGTGGGAGAATATGTTTTGAAGGACATTGTTCAGGCAACTCCATAACTTTAGGGAGGTAAGCCCATGGACCCGGTCAGGGTAGGTGTCATTGGAGTCGGACATCTGGGTTTCCATCACGCGAGGGTATATACCGAACTGCTGAACACCGAAGTCGTCGGTATTGTGGATACCAATCCGGAGAGGGCAGCTGCGGTTGGAGAACTTCTAGGTGTTCCATTCTTCTCGGACATCGGGAAGTTTTACAAGTATGGAAAGCCTGATGCAGTGAGTGTTGTAGTTCCAACAGTCCAACACTATGAAACAGCCCGGCAGGCACTTTCCATGGGGACCCATGTTCTTATTGAAAAACCTGTTACCTCTACCGTCGAGGAGGCAGAAGAGCTGCTTGAGCTTGCAGCTATCGGCAATCTCGTGCTTCAGGTGGGGCATATAGAAAGATTCAACAGTGCTGTTCAGCATGTCAGGAACATCATCAAGGATCCCCTTTTTCTCCAGTCCAAGAGGATCGGGCCCTTCAGTTCAAGGATCAGTGATGTTGGAGTGGTTCTGGATCTGATGATCCACGACATAGACATCATCCTTTCCCTTGTACACTCGGAGATATCAAGCTTATCGGCCATGGGAAGATCAGTAAGGTCAAGCCTTGAGGATATTGCCACAGCCCAGATAGCCTTCAAGAACGGAGCACTGGCTCAGATACTTGTCAGCCGTGTTTCTGAAAGAAGGCTTCGACAGCTTGAGATAATGGAACCTGAGAGGTTTGTGACCATCAACTACGAGACTCAGGATGTCTCCATCCATCGCTGTGTACAGGAAAAGGAGTGCGGTCTGGTAGAGGTCATTGAGCATCCGGTTTTCCCAAAAAGAGAGCCGCTTAAACTTGAACTGCAGCACTTTGTTACTTGCGTTCGAGAGGGAAAACAGCCGCTTGTCGGCATTATGGACGGCAAAAGAGCCCTTGAAGTTGCAATTTCTATCCTTAAACAGATACAGACACCTCAGAAAAACCTGGAGATCAGTTTTATAACGGGCTGATCTACATTGTTTTCCCCTTGCCGCCCTTATGGGCGGTTTTTTTTTTCAGGAAAGTCCGCCGCAAAGCCTTTTTGCTGTAAAATACGAACCCGGGAGTGGATCCTGTCCTTATGGAGGTATGAAATGTCTCCGGTTAATATTCAGGCTCTTTTGGCTTTGGGGCTTTTTTTGTTGTGTCTTCTGCTTTCCAGGATGATAGTTAACATTTCGACCGGGAAATGGCCCGGAGATTCATTGTGGGTAACCTATCTCAGGGTAGTGCTGGGATTTTTGTTCGCAGCCGCTATAACGCTGGGTCTTTACTCTTTTGCAGGAATTGATATTCTTAACCGCTAGGATAGAATGATCGTTAATTCCTATGAAGGGATTGTTGGCCCCTTGGACAGAACAATTGAAAAGGCCCTGAAAGGGGATCACCGCTCGATAGCCCGTCTGATCACCATGGTGGAAAGTGAATCCGTTTCCTCCAGGGATATAATGAAGAAGATCTATCCCCACACTGGGAATGCCCACCTTATTGGCGTAACCGGAAGTCCCGGAGCCGGGAAAAGCACCTTTCTTGATAAGCTGATAACAAGAATAATGGAAAACGGCAAGAGCATCGGAGTTATAGCAGTTGACCCTTCAAGCCCATTCACCGGGGGAGCAGTTCTTGGAGACAGGCTGAGGATGCAGAACCACAGCCTTGACCCGGATGTGTTCATCAGGAGTATGGGAACGCGGGGTTCCCTTGGAGGATTGAGCAGAGGAACTTATGAGGCTGCACTCATACTTGACGCGTGCGGGAAAGATGTAGTCCTTATCGAGACGGTTGGAGTTGGTCAATCCGAGATAGACATCATCAAGATCGCAGATACTGTAGCCCTTCTTCTTGTTCCCGGGATGGGCGATGATATCCAGATCATGAAGGCCGGGATCATGGAGATCGCAGATGTGTTCATTGTCAACAAGGCAGACAGGGACGGTACTGAAAGAATTGTCCGGGAGGTAAATATCATGCTGGATCTTCAGGAAGAAAAACCCTGGAGGCCTCCGGTGATCCCGACTATTGCCGAAAACGGAGAAGGTGTTGAAAGAGCGGCCGAAGCCATCACGGGGCACTGGCAATTCCTTCAGAATACCAGTGAAGGCAAGAGACGGAAATATCAGCGTCTCAGGATCGAAGTTGAGGAGATCCTGAAAAGGGAGATAGCCAGGATAGCGGAAAAAGCATGGGACAGGCAGATAGAAACAGATATTCTCGACGAACTTTTTGCCAGGAAGAAAGATCCGTACTCTGTGGCAGAAAACCTGCTTTCGGAGTTTATCGTCCGCTGAAAAGGGCTAAGCCTGAAAGGTCCCCGATTTGAAAGGAACAACGTGTTATGATACGGGAAACAGCGCTCTCACGACAGGAGGATAAGGGATGCGAATAGCAATTGGCTCGGATCATGCCGGTTATCATTTAAAAGTGTGCATTAAAGAGTATCTTGAAGGATCTTCAATCACTGTCGGGGATTTTGGAGCGAATGGTCCCGCTGAACCTTTCGATTATCCGGATGCAGCAAATGAGGTCGGGCTGAAGGTTGCCAGGAGTGATTTTGATATGGGGATACTGGTGTGCGGGACCGGGATAGGGATGGCAATTGCAGCAAACAAGATATCCGGGATAAGGGCCGCCCTTGCTTACGATGAAGAGACAGGGCGTTTGGCAAGGCAACATAATAATGCCAATATCCTGACCCTTGGCGGAAGGAAGACAGATTGTCAAACTGCGATCAGGATCGTCAAGGAATGGCTTTCGGCCGATTTTGAAGCATCCCGACATCTTTCAAGGATCGAAAAGATCAGAAAAATGGAAAGATCCGGGCATGCATGTGATCCCCTTCATGATCAACCGAGGCTTGTTACTTTTGATCACCCCCTTATTCAACACAAGGTCGGCATTATCAGGGATAAGCACACATCTGTGAAGGTTTTCAGGGAGCTGGTCCAGGAGATCGCCGGGCTCATGGTCTATGAGGCCACAAGAAGTCTTCCGCTCGAAGCTGTCAAGGTTGAGACCCCTTTGACAACTACGACCGCTTACTCCCTTTCCGGCAAGAAAATGGCCATTGTCCCCATACTCAGGGCCGGTCTTGGCATGGTCGACGGGATTCTGCAGCTGATCCCTAATGCCAAGGTTGGACATATCGGCCTTTACCGGGATCCTGAAACCCTTGAGCCCGTGGAATATTACTGCAAACTTCCAGGGGATATCGGGGAAAGGGACATCATTATTGTTGACCCCATGCTTGCTACAGGAGGGTCTGCCGTTGCAGCGATCGACCTTGTCAAGAGACGGGGCGGCAGGAAGATCTCCCTGCTGAGCCTGATAGCCGCACCGGAAGGAGTCTCCAAAGTTCACGAAAAATATCCGGAAGTAGATATTTTCACCGCGGCACTTGACAGTCATCTTAACGATCACGGCTATATAGTCCCTGGATTGGGGGATGCAGGAGACAGGCTTTTCGGGACCAGGTGAGAAGCCACCGGCCTGGCGGGGAGGAAATAAGGTTTGTCTAATATTCTTGTTTTTTTCCTTGTCTCATTCGTCTGGTCCCTGTTTGTAACACCTCTTTCCATATACCTTTCACGGCAATTCGGGATCATGGATGAACCCGGGGGCAGGAAGAAGCATTCATGTGCGACCCCAAGGGGGGCAGGTGTGGTCATCTGGGTGGGGTATACCGTTTTTGCCGTCCTTTTCCCCGATTCAGGTCCCGGTCTGAGGTTCATTGCAACAGGTGCTGCGGCTGTATTCCTTTTTGGCTACATGGACGACATGAGTCCTCTTCCAGCAGAATGGAGGCTTGCGGTGCACTTTTTTGCCGCTTCCATTGTAGCCTGGGGCATCCCTGTGCCCCTCCACATTAAGGCGGTTATTGCTCTCTGGATAACCGGCTCCACAAGTGCATATAATCTTGTTGACGGGATCAACGGTCTTTCACTTGGTATTTTTGGCCTGACAGTGGCTACCGGTCTTTTTCTTACGGGAAGTACCTGGTGGTCGGTGACCCTGGGACTTTCGGCAGGGGTTTTTCTCTGGAACTATCCTCTGGCAAAAACTTTCCTCGGGGACGGCGGCAGCACCCTTCTCGGTTTTATTTGCATTTCCCAGTTCTCCCGTGAACTGCCAGGCCTTATCGACAGCAAAGATCTACTGGCCTGGCTTGCGGTAATGTTCCTTATCGGAGGGGTTCCTGTACTGGATACCCTTTATTCATTTGCAAGGAGGACCTTGAAGGGCCGTTCACCATTTCAGCCGGACAGGGGGCATTTCCATCATATCCTTGTGGACAGGGGGATCCCTCTTTTCATTGTACTTGTTTCTTTAATGACCCTTCATGCCCTTTCTCTTTTTCTTGCAGTACTGCTCCTGGGCAACCAGACCCGATGATCGGAGGCGCTTCCTTGTCATTCTCCAAAAGAACCGTTTGCTGCATTATAGGGACCAGGCCCGAGGCTATCAAAATGGCACCGGTGATACTCAGGTTAAGAAGGAGCAACCTCCTGAGCCCCTTTGTTCTGGCGACAGGGCAGCATACCGAAATGCTCTCACAGGCTCTTGATTTTTTCGGGATAACGCCGGACAAGGACCTTGCCGTAATGCGGGAGAATCAAAGTCTTGACTATTTAACCTCAAGCGTTCTGGAAAAGGTCGGCCACGTTCTTGATGAACTCAGACCCTTTTTTGTGCTTGTCCACGGTGACACGACTACTACCATGGCCGCTTCCCTGGCCGCCTTTTACAGAAGGGCAAGACTGGGCCATGTAGAAGCCGGCTTAAGAAGCGGCAACAACTTCCTCCCATTCCCGGAGGAATTGAACAGGATCATTGCTGATAAGGCGGCTGGCTGGTGGTTCCCGCCGACGGAGGGAGCCACCAGGAACCTCATTACCGAAGGGTGCGACCCCTCAAGGGTTATCCTGACAGGCAATACCGTTATCGATGCTTTGCTTCTCGCTTCGGAAAAAGTCATTGATACGAAAAACAGAAGCCTGAGGTCTGTTCCGGAATCTGCCAGAATGATGCTTTTGACGGCACACCGGAGGGAATCCTGGGGTGAACCGCTTATGGCCATCTGTGCTGCAGTAAGGACTATCCTTTCTGAGTTCCCTGATCTCTGGACAGTGGTCCCGATGCACCGCAACCCGAAAGTCAGGGAATCCTTCAAAGAGATACTCGGGAATGAGGAGAGGGTTATACTCTGTGATGCCCTTGATTACCCGGATTTTATCTGGGCGATGAAAAGGAGCGATATCATCCTTACTGATAGCGGCGGAATTCAGGAAGAGACGACGGTTCTGAAGCGACCAACCCTTGTTCTGCGTGAGGTTACGGAAAGACCTGAAGCACTTGAGTTCGGAACATCAAGGCTTGTAGGCACAGCCCCGGAGAGGATCATCGAAACCGCGAGGGAGGTTCTTGAAAAGGGTATTCAGGCATTTTTGGGAGAAAGATCCGAACAAGATCCACCCTTCGGGAAAGGAAGGGCTTCTGAGATAATTGTCGGGACCATTGAAGATCTATCACGTAAAGACTGATTTCCCTTTATTACAGCCTATATGGCTGCAGATTCCCATTACGGGGGTGATCCTTTGAACTATAAAATGTTGATACATGGCGGCAAACCGCTAAATGGGTCAATTACCGTTCAGGGCGCCAAGAACGCCGCCCTGCCTGTAATTGCCTCTTCCCTGCTTCTCAGGAACAGGACCTTGAGGATCAGGCGGGTCCCAAAATTACAGGATATTTTCACCATGGCCGACCTGCTGAGGCACCTTGGGGCAAGCGTCAATTTCACTGATAATGAAATGACTATCACTGTTCCGGAGGATCTCAATTGGGAAACTCCTAAAACCCTTGTCCGGAAAATGCGGGCTTCTTCACTGGTTCTCGGGCCGCTCCTTGCGAGGACAGGGAGGGCCATCCTCCCTCTTCCAGGCGGGTGTGCCATAGGCAGCAGACCAATAGATCTTCACCTGAAAGGCCTGGCCAAGCTGGGAGCAAACATAGATCTTGTTCATGGAGCGGTACATGCAAGTGCCGAAGGTCTTAAGGGAGCAAAGATATATCTGGATTTCCCCTCAGTAGGTGCCACAGAAAACCTTCTTATGGCAGCGGTTCTGGCGGAGGGGGAAACGGTTATCGAGAACGCCGCAAGGGAGCCCGAGATCAGAAACCTGATAGAAACACTTGAACTGATGGGGTGCTCCATCGGTGGGGCCGGGACCGGTACCCTCCATGTCCTCGGCATAGGAGACCTTGACGCAGCCGAGATCGAGATAATACCTGACCGGATCGAGGCTAGCACATACCTCATCGCGGGAGCGGCCACCCGGGGCGACGTTACAGTGAAAAAGGTTATCCCCGAACATCTTGACGCCATAATCGCAAAGCTTGAGGAAGCAGGTGTTGGTATAGAAGCGGGAGAAGACAGAGTCAGGGCATTCCAGAGTTCTGCAATGAAAAGCGTTTCTCTCAAGACCCTTCCATATCCGGGTTTCCCTACGGATGTCCAACCCCAGTTCACGGCGTTGATGGCAACTACCGAGGGGACAAGCATAATCCAGGAGAGCGTTTTTGAATCGCGTTTCCTTCATGTCAGTGAATTGAAGAGAATGGGGGCAAATATCGAACTCCAGGGGAATACTGCTGTTGTGACAGGAGTTAGAGAACTCAACGGTGCCGACGTAAGGGCTACAGACCTGAGAGCTGGTGCCGCACTTGTGATCGCAGGGCTTTCTTCGCCTGATGAGACTTCTGTTTTCGGCCTTGGCCATATCTGGAGAGGTTACGAGGGAATGGACGAAAAGATCCGTTCGCTCGGGGGACAGGTCAATATTGTTGTTTCCGAGGAGAACGGGGATCATAAGTGGTGATCATAAACACGAGATGGGGTATGCGAATTGGCTTGGCTCAGGAACATTATCAGGAATGACCTTTCGGGAGTAGAAAAATACCGATACGGTAAACCCGTAAGTGAACTTCAGAGAGAACTGGGTCTTGAGAAAGTGGTCCGGCTGAGTTCCAACGAAAATCCATGGCCTCTACCTGACTCCGTAAAGAAGGCGATACAGGCAAGCCTGGAGAACGTAAACCGGTATCCGGACCCGCAATCCAACAGGCTGAGGAGACTACTGGCACAAAAGTGGGGCGTGTCGACTGGTGAGGTCATAATTGGAGCAGGTACTGAGGGAATTCTGCATTCTCTTTTCCATTCGATAATCGAGCCTGGAGATGAGATCGTCTGTCCTGTCCCTTCGTATCCCCTATACCGGTCGGCGGCCATTGCTTCCGCGGCCAGGTTCGTTGAAGTCCCTGCATGTGACGGGGAAAGTTGGGATATCGGAGATATAACAGGCTCATGCACGGCAAAGACAAAGGCCGTTATCATTTCCAACCCCTGCAACCCCTTGGGCAGGATCATGGAAAGAGACAGGATGATCGCCCTTGCCAATGAACTGGACAGCAGACAGGTGCTTCTTATAGTTGACGAGGCTTACGCTGAATATGTCGATGACTCGAACTACCTTGCCGGCATAGATCTTTTCAGGAATATTGGAAGGATAGTCATTACAAGGACTTTCTCCAAGATCTACGGCCTGGCTGCACTAAGGGTCGGTTATGCTATTGCCCCCAAAACGATCGTTGATGCATACGACAAGCTCCACCCGGTATTTGAGGTTAGCCGGGTAGGTCAGTATGCTGCCCACGCAGCACTGCTTGAAACTGAATACATCAAGGACATAAGGCTTAAGACGGTAGCCGAAAGAACAAGGGTACAAAAGGCTCTTTCTGAAATGGGTGTTGCGACGGGGCTGACCAGAACAAATTTCTTGCTTATCAAACACCCAAAAAGCGGAGAGATCTACGAGCGGCTTCTTAAGGAAGGGGTCATTGTAAGAAGGGGCAGCGATCTTGGCCTCGATGGTTTTCTGAGGGTGACGGTAGGACTGCCTGAGGAGAACGAGGTTTTCCTTTCTTCGCTTAAAAAGGTGTTGGTCCATTTTGCCTGAGAACAGCAAAGACTTCCTTCTTGATTCAGTAAAAGTCTATGCATTTGTCGGGTCTGCTGGAACGGGAAAGAGCCAGAGAGCGCAGCTTGTTGCCCTGCAACTTGGAGTCGACTTTATCATTGATGACGGTCTTTTGATAAGAAAGGGCCAGATCGTACGGGGTAAAAGTGCAAAAACAGAGAAGAATCAGGTAAAGGCCATTAGAAGGGCCCTTTTTGAATATGACGATCACAGGAGGTCCGTAGCCGGGCACCTTTTTGCGTCACAGCCATGCTCCGTGATGCTTGTTGCAACATCGGAAGGGATGGTTTCAAGGATCCTCTCCAATCTGGGTCTCCCTCTCCCCGAAAGGGTCATCATGATCGAGGATGTCTCCTCTCCTGAGGAGATCTCAAGGGCAAAAAGAGAGAGATCCTTCAAGGGACAGCACGTAATTCCCGTTTCGCATATCCAGGTAAGGAAACACTTTGCCGGAAAACTTGTGGGGAGGCTTAAGGTCCTTTTCGATAACTCCGACAGCATGGAGGGCGAAAAGACAATAGTAAGACCACCTTTCAAGTTCTTCGGTGAGGTCAGCATAGATCCGGAAGCTGTTACCCAGATGGTCCGTTTTATTGCCGAAAGAACTTCACAGGTCTCATCTGTTATCTCAGCCCAGACCAGACCCTCAAATGGTGGAGTGGCGATCCAAATGGAACTCAAATACAGAAACGGTCAGAGGAATATGCTGGAACTTGGAGATCGCCTCAGGCAAAGGATGTACCATGCGATAGAAGGGATCACGGGGCTGGATGTCCACCGGATCGATATATCCTTTGTCGAAGTAGATCTTTCACAATAAGGCTGGAGGAAAACCCATGGATCACGCAAACCTGACGAAAGGTATTCCGGAAAAGAAACACCAGGCCTGGGAAAAACTTCTGGGCGCAGTGGAAACATGCAGGAAATGCCCTCTCTGCCAGGGTAGAACAAGAGTTGTATTCGGGGACGGGGCCATGAACACCAGGCTTGTATTCGTCGGTGAAGCACCCGGGGCCGAAGAGGACGAGCAGGGAATTCCTTTTGTAGGTAAAGCGGGCCAACTGCTGACCAGGATATTCGAGGCGGCCGGGATCGACAGAAAAGATATTTACATAACCAATGTTGTAAAATGCAGACCCCCCGGGAACCGTGTTCCCTCCATTGAGGAGATGCTGGCCTGTGAGGACTTTTTAAGATCCCAGATAGCCCTTATAAATCCTTCTGTCATTGTCTGCCTGGGGGCAACTCCGACCAAGTGGATCCTCAAGACAAACGAAAGCATCTCCAGGATAAGGGGCAAGTGGTTCGACTGGAAGGGAATAAAAGTCATGCCCATGTTTCATCCGAGTTTTCTCCTCAGGAACCAGTCCAAAAAGAAAGGTAGCCCCAGGGAACTCACATGGATAGATATCCAGGAGGTCCGTGACAGGTGGTTGGAAAGCAGATGAAGCAGATGGCAAAACAGGTCAGGGATACTGAAAGCAAACCTGATCATGTAGCAATTATCATGGATGGCAACGGCCGTTGGGCTCGAAAAAGGAGGCTGCCAAGACTTGCCGGACACCAGGAGGGAGCCAGGGCAGTGGAGAAGGTTATCCGTGCCGCAGGAGAATCGGGGATCCCGTTCCTTTCCCTTTTCGCCTTTTCAACGGAAAACTGGAAACGCCCTAAAAATGAGGTAGATGGGCTTATTGGGCTTTTGAAGCTCTACCTGAGGTCCAAACTTGAAGAGCTCAGGAAGAATCGCATCCGCATGGTCTTCTCTGGAAGGATCGGACAATTGCCTGCGGATCTGAAAGAAGAGATTTCCCTGTTCGAGGAAGCTACTGCGACAGGGGATACTTTAACTGTCGTAATCTGTTTGAATTACGGCGGCAGACAGGAGATCGTTGACGCCGTCAACAGAATGATCTCTCAAGGCCTCGAGGGCCCTGTCGATGAAAAGATGATATCTTCCAGTCTCTACCTTCCCTGGGTTCCCGATCCTGACCTTGTGATCAGGACCAGCGGTGAGATGAGAATCAGCAATTTCCTCTTGTGGGGATCGGCCTATAGTGAGTTCTATTTTACCGATACACTGTGGCCCGATTTTGATGGGGGAGAGTTCAGGAAAGCCCTTGAAAACTACTCAAAAAGGGAGAGAAGATATGGTTCCGTCTAGCTCATCCGGCAACAACCTTGTGACGAGGTCCGCAAGCGGCATAGCACTTGGATTGGCCGTTCTTGGCGGGATATATCTGGGCAATCCCTACTGGTTCGCGCTCTGTTTTTTCATCTGCATGGCTTCCCTTGCTGAATTTTACCGGATGATAAGCAAAAAGGGACATGTATCAAGGATCGTAGGTTTTGGAGCGGGGATATCGTCACTTTTCGCTGCTGTCTATTCAAACGATCCTGCAGTGCTCCTGCCGCTTCTGGCTGCCTCTCCGGTGCTTGTGCTTTTTGTTGAGGTTGCCAGAAAGCATGTACTTGGCGAGAGCCACGGTATCACAAGTTCAGGCGGTACTGCTGCGGGAATTCTTTACATCGTGCTGCCATGGTCCTTCATGGTTGTACTCAGAGATCATACCTGGGGAACATACCTGCTGATAACCCTTTTTTCGTGTACATGGGCCTGTGATGTTGTCGCATATCTGGTCGGGTCCAGATGGGGGAGCATGCTTCTCTGCCCCTCCGTCAGCCCCCATAAGACCCTGGAAGGATTTATCGGGGGGCTTGCAGGCAGTCTTCTTTGCGGAGGGGCCCTTGCCTACTATTGGGGTGTGGCGCCTCTTCCCATTATGATCATTGCTCTTTTTTGCGGTACCTTCGGCCAGTTAGGGGATCTTGCCGAGTCACTTCTCAAAAGGGAGGCTGGCATCAAGGATTCCGGGGATCTTATTCCTGGACATGGTGGAATGCTGGATCGTTTCGACAGCATTCTGGTCAATTCAGTGCTGGTTTTTGTTGTTTTCGGGGTTTTATGGTGAAGAAGAGGAATATTGCAGTTATCGGTGCCAGCGGAAGTGTCGGGGGAGCAGTCCTGGATGTCTGTTCGCGCCAAAGTGATGTCTTCAGGGTTTGGGCTTTGGCCGGGAACAGGAATGTAGAAAAGATCCTTTCTCTCGGGAGATACTTCAACACTGAATTTCTTGCCCTTTTTGATGCTGCCGCATCTGAAAGGCTCAAAATTGAAAGCGAAGGACGTTTTTCCTGCCATGGCGGAATTAACGGGCTTCTTTCGCTGGTTGATGACCCCAGATGCGAAGAGATCGTCTTTGCTTCCTCCGGGACTGAAACCCTTCCGGTTCTGGTCCGGGCCCTGCAGACAGGCAAAAGGGTCTACCTTGCCAACAAGGAGATCATTGTCGCAGCGGGTGAATGGATAATGCCCCTTGCAGGTGACCGGATTATTCCGCTGGACAGCGAGCACAATGCTGTATGGCAGTGCCTTCGGGGTGAAAAGAGCAATTCTGTCAACAATGTTTACCTGACTGCATCAGGTGGGCCCTTTCTTGATACTCCCGCGGAAGAACTAAAGACGGTTTCCTTTAAAAGCGCCCGCTGCCACCCGGTATGGCCTATGGGCATGAAGATCTCCATTGACAGCGCAACTCTTATGAACAAGGGGATCGAGATGATCGAGGCCAGACATCTTTTCTCCCTTCCCAATGAAAAGATCCATGCTTTGATCCATCCCCAGGCATTGGTACATGGTTTTGTCGAATTCATTGACGGCTCTGTAAAGATGCTTTTTTCACGTCCCGATATGCGCCTGGCCGTTCTTTCCGCACTGGGTTTTCCTGAAAGGATCGAGAACAGGTCCCTTGAGCTTGCACCTCCTTATCTGGGTGGGCTTTCCCTGGAATTCCGTGAACCGGACGAGAAAAGATTCCCCTGCCTGTCCCTCGCAAAAGAAGCCTCAAGGCTTGGTGGGCCTTACCCGGCCCTTCTTGTCGGGGCTGATGAAGGTGCGGTGGAGCTTTTCATGAAGAATGCTATTGGCTTCACTGAAATCCCCGAGAGGATCGAAGAAGTTTTATCCTCTTACGACGGAGGTGCTCCCGCCTCATGGGAGGAATCATTGTCACTGGTTGAATTTGCCAGGCGGGCTTCTTTGGGTTCGGTTATCCGCAGGTCCGACTGACCCGGAAAGGGTGAAAAGATGGGAATCAGCGCTGTTGCCTTTTTATTAGTGATCGCAATTTGTGTAATATCTCATGAATTCGGACACTTTGTTTCAGCCAGGTTTTCGGGAGTGCAGGTCCACGAGTTTGCTTTCGGGATGGGACCTACCCTGTTCACCAGAAAGCATGGGGACACGCTCTGGTCAATAAGACTTATCCCTATAGGGGGTTTTGTCCGCCTTGCCGGAATGGGTGAAGAACAGATTGACGAGGAAGCCAATCCGGGAATGTCATTTCAGGAAAAACCTGCCTGGAAGAGACTGATGATCCTGGCGGGGGGATCGGCATCCAATATTTTCCTTGCGGTCGTTTTTACTGCGATCCTGCTCTGGGGACACGGTGTCCTGGATCTGGAAAGCACAAGGATAGGAGAACTGATGCAGGGATATCCCGCCGAGATCGCAGGATTGAGGGAGGGGGACGTAATCCGCGAAGTTTCCGGTGAAAGTGTGGACAATTGGAACCAGCTTTCCGGGAAAATACGGGAGAAAGCCAAAGATGGTCCGGTCATTCTAAGGTTCGACAGGAATGGTGTAATGCATATCATTGAGATCGATATTCCTCTTGACCCGGAATACAATGTCCCTCTGCTCGGGATAAGGCCATCCATGGCCAAATACCCACCTGTCAGGGCCATTACGGGGTCTTTCAGCTATATCATTAATTTCAGCATCGAGATAGTTAAAGGGATTTGGGAATGGGCCTCAGGCCGGGGTCAGGTGGATGTTACAGGGCCCGTAGGCATAGCCTCCATGGCCGGCCAGGCCGCCAGGCAGGGATTCTGGACCTTTCTTGCATTCCTTTCCATGATCAATCTCCACCTTGGGATACTTAACTTGCTCCCGTTCCCGGCTCTTGACGGGGGGCGGATACTGATAATTTCGGGTGAGATCCTCACCGGGAGAAAACTGCCGCAAAAATGGGAAAGCATGGTCCATCTGGCAGGGTTCGTGCTGCTGATCCTTTTGCTGATCTTTGTCACCTGGAAGGACCTGGTGAAACTGATCGGGTCCATATCCCCGAACCGATAATGCTCTCATGGGGGTGTTCCAGTTGAGCAAAAAAAACGTATATATCGGTGCGCTCGGGATAGGCGGCAATTTCCCGGTCAGGGTCGAGAGCATGCTCAGAACCCCTCTGGCGGACATTAAAGCCTGCATGACGGAACTGACCGGGCTCGAAAGAGAAGGATGTGAACTTGTCAGGGTCGCTTTCCCCGATCCTGGATCGGCCAAAAACCTCTCAAGGCTGATATCCCTTTCAACTGTTGAAATAATGGCCGATATCCATTTTGACCACCGCCTTGCCATCGGGGCAATTGATGCAGGATGCAGATCCATCAGGATAAACCCCGGGAATATGGGTGGCCGGAAAAAACTGAAGGAATTGAGCGATCTTGTTGTGGAAAGAGAAGTTCTAGTGAGGATAGGCGCAAACGCCGGTTCCCTTTCAAGTTCTCAGGTTGAAAGAGCCGGGAGGGATATCGCCAAAGCCCTCTCTGATACTGTCAGTGAACAGGTCTTTGCACTTCAGGATAACGGCGTAGACAGGATAATTATTTCAGCAAAGTCCTCGTCACCGCAGGTAACCCTGAAAGCCAACACATTTCTTGCCTCAAAATTCCAATACCCCATACACGCCGGTCTTACAGAGGCCGGACCGACAGAGCGGGGGATCATCAAAAGCTCTGTTGCGCTGGGTACCCTTCTCGGGGCCGGGATCGGGGATACCATCAGGGTAAGCCTTACAGGCAGGGCCACTGATGAGGTAAAGGCAGGGAAAAGGATACTGCAGGCTTTAGGGATAAGGCGTTTTGAACCTGAACTGATATCCTGCCCCGCATGCGGCAGAAGAAGAGTAGATGTTGCCTTTCTTGTCGAATTGATCGAACCTCTTTTGAAGGAACTTTCCCCGGAAACCACTGTTGCCGTTATGGGATGCGAGGTAAACGGACCAAGAGAAGCCGCGGGCGCCGATATTGGTGTTGCAGGCACGCCCGCAGGTATCATGCTGTTTTCCCGGGGGGAAAGCAGGGGCGTGTGTCGCCTGGAAGACCTTTCGGAAACATTTCTCTCCCTTTGCAGAGAAGGCGGGTTGTTAAGGTGAATTTCTGCAATTGACACCCCCCCTTCTGACGATATAATGAAATGCGCTTTTTCGGGGAATACGATCTTATAGGAGGTTTGCCTGAACATGTTGCCAGTGCCTGAATTTTTTACCCTTGTCGTAGGGCGGGGTGAGGGAAAAAAGAAACTGACCGCTTTTGATTCAGCCCTTCTTGACGCCGGAGTAGGTAATATGAACCTTCTGAGGGTAAGCAGCGTGCTTCCGCCGCGTTGCTCATTTCAACCGTCTTTGAAAATGCCCTTTGGTTCCTTGCTTCCGATAGCCTACGGGTCCATTACGAGCGATGTTCCCGGAGAGACCATATCTGCCTCCATCGGGGTCGGAATACCCGAAGATCCGGATTCTTTCGGTATGATCTTTGAATTCTCGGGTTTCTGCAGCGGTTCTGAAGCAGCCATGAAGGTAGAGGAGATGGTCCGGGAGGCCTTTGAAATGAGGTCTCTCGCGCTCAGGGAAGTAAAGGTCAAGGCTATCGATCACGTGATCGGGGAATGCGGGACGGTCTTCGCAGGTTGTCCTCTGTTTTTCCCCATCAGATAGTCATAGGAGTAGCCGATGGAAAAAAGAAAGAGCGATATATGGTTCACTGAATACCAGACCCCGGACATGCGGCTGGGTTTAAGGATAACAAAGGTTCTTGTTAACATTCAAACTCCATACCAGCATCTGGTCGTTGCCGATACGGAACAGTATGGTCGCCTGATGGCTCTTGACGGGGCTATCCAGGTCACTGAAAGGGACGAATTCACATATCACGAAATGCTTACTCATGTTGCCCTGTCCGCACATCCCGATCCACGGAAGGTCCTTATTGTTGGTGGTGGAGACGGAGGAACAGCAAGGGAGGCTGCAAAACATACATCTGTACGTGAAGTTGTCCTTGTCGATATCGACCAGGAGGTTATCAACGCCTCCAGGGAATTCTTCCCGACCCTTTGCTGCGGTCTTGACCATCCAGTTGTCCAGGTCCTGACAATGGACGCCCTGGAATATATAAGGGGGAAGAGCGGGGAATTTGACGTAGTTATTGTGGATAGTACCGATCCGGTCGATTTTGCAGAGGGCCTTTTCAGGGAGCCATTTTACCGCGATGTTTGCAGATCACTTAACGATGAAGGTTTTCTGGTGGCTCAGACCGAGTCCCCTTTTTCTGACCCTGACATACTGACAGGTGCAGTTGCGGAAATGAAAAGGGTATTTCCTATAGTCCGGACCTACTGGAGTTCAATGCCGACCTACCCCACAGGCATGTGGACCTATGCGTTGGGATCCAGAAAACATGACCCGGAGATCATCAGAAGCGATATCCCGGCAGGAACCCGGTATTATTCCGGGGCTATGCACAAGGCTGCCTTTGTTCTTCCTGCTTTCGTAGAAGAGTTGGTCCGGGATCGGTAACCGGCAAAGTGAATAGATTCCTGTCGAGCCGCCATTCGATCAAGGGGGTCAAATGGATCCTTCAGGGGCTTCCGCTGGATATGACCGTGACACGTCTTCACGGCACATCTTCTGCCCCGGGTATCATAAGAGACGAATCCAGGGGCCTGGAGACATTCAGCTTCCTCCAGGAGCAAGACCTGGACGATGTTCCCTTCTTCGATATCGGTGACCTTGTGCTGGTTCCGGGTGATCTGGAAAAATCCCTGAAGGTGATAGGTTCTGTATCTGCCGGTTTTTTCAGGAAAGGTTTTCGTATTGCGTCCCTTGGGGGAGAACATCTTGCAAGCCTTCCTGTAATAAGGGCGGCAAGTACCATATTCCCCGAACTTGTGGTGATACACATCGATGCCCATGCCGACCTTCGTGATTCCTATCACGGAATGAAAGAAAACCATGCAACGGTAATGCGCAGGGTCGCCGAGGAATGCCTGTCTTCTCCCTCCCTCCTTTACCAGTTCGGGATCCGTTCCGGCACGAGGGATGAATACAGATGGGGCATGGAAAACACATCTTTTTCTCCCTTCGATCTGACCGGTCCTCTTGAAAGGGCAGCAGGGGAAATAGGCACCAGGCCTGTTTACCTGTCGATCGATATTGACGCTATTGACCCGGGAGAGGCACCCGGTACTGGAACCCCTGAACCGTGCGGTCTGAGTTCCAGAGAGTTATTCAAGGCCCTTCCCCTTATGAAGGACCTTGACCTGATCGGTTTTGACATCGTTGAGGTAAGTCCGCCTAACGATGTAAATAATATCACCTCGGTTTTGGCAGCAAAGATAGCAAGGGAGTGCCTGATCATGTGGGGAGGTGCCTGTCGTTGAAAGAAAGTGGAGCCCTGGGGAGGCATATTCTTGTCGAGGCCTATGATTGCGACCCTTCGGCATTGGACAACATCAAGGATCTGGAGTGTGCTATGAAGGAAGCTGCCGAAGCAGCGGGCGCGACTGTTGTAGAGTCTGCTTTCCGTAAGTTCGAACCTCATGGGGTAAGCGGCGTCCTGGTCATTTCGGAATCTCACCTTACCATCCATACCTGGCCCGAATTCGGTTATGCTGCAATTGATCTCTTTACATGCGGATGCAACGCAGACCCATGGAAGGCTTTTGATCATCTTTCTTCCTACCTGGGGTCTTCTCGCACTACAACTATCGAGATACATCGGGGTCATATTCCCCATACCTGGTCGAACAGAAAAATGCCGGTCCTTCAGACAGAACCAGTGATCATTTCCCGGGGGTAGGCCGGCGTTTCAGAGCATAATCGCCTTTTTTCTTATTTTTGCGCTATGGATTATACTTTCCACGGTGCAAATTACAATGTAAAAGGAGGGGTTAATATGGCTAACGACGACAACTCTTTCAGTATATCCTCTGAGGTCGGCAAACTGAAAAGGGTGATGCTTCACCGACCGGGCAAGGAGCTGGAAAGACTCACAATAGACAACAAGGATGAACTCCTTTTTGACGATATACTCTGGGTCGAAGAAGCCCAGAAGGAACACGACGCTTTTGCCGACCTGCTCAGGGACAACGGTATAGAGGTAGTCTATTTTCGGAACTGCCTGGCACATGTACTGAGGGAAGGAGAGGTACGTGACCCTCTCCTGGATGAAGCCCTTGCCCTGGAGGCAATAGACATACCACTTGCAACAGCTCTCAAATCTGTTCTTATGGACGAAAATCCCAGCGATCTTGCCGATATATTGATCACGGGACTGACAAAATCTGAAGCCATGGAGATGCTTCCCCCGTGTAATAGTCTTGTTCTAAGGGCCATGGGAGACAGGGACTTCCTGATAAGACCGCTTCCCAACCTTTATTTTCTGCGTGATCCTTTCACGTTCCTCAAGAACGGCGTCATAATAAGCGTGATGAATTTTGAAGCCAGGAGAAAGGAACCCCTTTATTCGAGGTACATTTTCAAAAATCACCCATATTTCAAAGGAATTGAGTTCCTTTTCGGTGACCATCCAAGAGACACATATCCCTATAACATCGAGGGTGGCGACATTCTGATCCTTTCTGAAAGCGTTGTCGCGATAGGAATAAGTCAGAGAACGGCCGCCGGGACCTTGCAGATAGTGGGGAAGAGGCTTGCTGAAAAAGCCGGTATAAAAACGGTGCTTGCAGTTGACATCCCGAAAACCCGCGCTGCAATGCACCTTGACACCGTCTTTACTATGGTGGACCATGACGCTTTCACTATCTACCCGGAGGTCAAGGATCATTTACGCCTCTGGGAACTGGAATACTCACCGGAAGGTGAGATAACCTCCGTGAGAGAGCATCAAAATCTGGGGAATTGTCTGAAAAAGGTACTCGACCTGGAAACGGTCCGTTTCATCGAAACCGGCGGGGGAGATCCGATAGCGGCCGCAAGGGACCAGTGGAACGACGGAACCAACACACTGGCTATCGCACCCGGCGTGGTTGTAACATACAGGCGTAATGTAATTTCCAACAGGGTCCTTCAGGAGAACGGCATCAAGGTATTTGAGATCAAGGGGGCAGAGCTCGGAAGGGGTCGAGGCGGCCCCAGATGCATGAGTATGCCAATGATGCGGGACTAGTCAGCAGTTATTTCAATCATTTACAGGAGGAATTCAGAATGCCGATCAATCTCAAAGGAAGAAGTTTCCTCACACTCAAGGATTTTTCTACAAGGGAGATCCAGTACCTTCTTGACCTTTCGCTATCACTCAAGAAAAAAAAACGTTCCGGAATAAGGGGGGAGTGCCTGGCTGGCAAAAGCATTGCCCTGATATTCGAGAAACCTTCAACCAGGACAAGATGTGCCTTTACTGTAGCCTGTATCGATGAAGGCGGGCACCCGGAATATCTGGGCAAGAACGATATCCAGCTTGGGCATAAGGAATCGGTCAAAGATACCGCAAGGGTCCTGGGCAGGATGTTCGATGGTATACAGTACCGCGGCTTCAAACAGTCAGTTGTCGAAGAACTTGCTCTCTATTCCGGAGTGCCGGTATGGAACGGTCTAACCGATATGTACCACCCCACCCAGATCCTTGCCGATTTTCTGACTCTCAAGGAAAATTTCGGCAAACTCAAGGGGCTGAAGTTCGTATATGTAGGTGACGGCAGGAACAACATGGCAAATTCGCTGATGATAGGCTCGGCAAAAATGGGCATTCACTTCAGGATCGCCGCACCAGGAGACCTTTTCCCGGAAAAGGGCCTTGTGGAAGAATGCCAGGCAATGGCCCTTGAGACAGGAGCTACGATCGAATTTTTCGAGGATCCAGTAAAAGCAGTGAAAGGTGCCGACGCGATCTATACCGATGTGTGGGCTTCCATGGGGGAAGAGGACAAACTGGCGGAAAGGGTTGCCCTGCTTAAACCTTACCAGGTGAACAGCAAGCTTATGGAAGCAACCGGGAAGCCGGAATGCATTTTCCTCCATTGTCTTCCTGCTGTCAAAGGCAACGAGGTTACCGAGGATGTCTTCGAATCATCTAACTCTAAGGTGTTTGAAGAATCGGAGAACAGGCTTCACACGATCAAAGCTGTAATGGTATCTACGGCAGGCAATATCTGATCCAAAGAACCCGATGCGGTCCCGCTTTTTGTCCAGGGCCGCAATTTTTTTCTGGAAGTGATACTTATGTCAAAAAAAACGGTCTATCGATGTGCTTCCTGCGGCAAGGAATTCGAGATATTTACAAGTGATGATGATATCAGATGCCCGGAATGCAGAAGCCGTACACTTATCCTCAAAAGGGGAGAACCAAGAAGAAAAAAGGGTAAATGCGCGCCTTCCGGGTGAGGAATCTGACCGACGGCAGTTGCCGTCATTCCTGAAGGCCAGGTTCTTTTTCTAATTCAGGGGATAAAAGATACGGCCGGGTCTGAACTTTGGACGTCTTTCAGGCCGCTGATCTCTTTGATGAACTCCCTTACCCTGGATGCCTTGCCCCTGAAGACAACGCTTTCGAAACAGTGTTGATAGTCGGCATGGATGTGGGTCGTGCAGACAATAAGGTCACCGAATTCATGCTGGAGAGCAGTGATCTCCTTTGCCGAATCGTGAGAATGGTGATCGTAGGTAAGGGTAACGGTCCCGAAAATGCTTTTATCCCCTTCCTCCCAGAACGATTCGGTAATAAAACGGCGGATCAACTGTCTCATGGCGTCGGACCTTGTCCTGTAACCCCGGGCTTCCAGGGAACCGTCGAAATCTTCGAGAAGTGACGCAGGCAGAGAAATGCTGAACCTTGTCAGCTTGTCCAATACAAGACCTCCCGTAATATAATGGATAAGGGGGAGTAACTGTGAAAAAACTCAATATCCATATTATCCAGTTTGATGTTATGTGGGGCAACCCCGAAGAGAACATTGCAAGGATGAGAGACAAGATCGTCTCGCTTCCCGATGGACCGTCAATGGTCATCCTCCCTGAACTCTGGACCTGTTCATACGATTATGAAGGCATGCAGGAGCACTCGCGGTCAAGTCCCGCAGCCATAGATATGCTCAGTGAAATGTCTTCTGCGAAGGGCATGATCCTCGTTGGGGGGAGTGTTCCCTGGACAGGGGACAATGGGGAACTTGCAAATAGATGTTTTGTTGTTAACGATGCCGGGACGGTCATAGGGCATTACGATAAATGTCACCTCTTTCCGCTTCTTGACGAACCGGATCATTTCCTGGCCGGGCAAAAACCGCTTCTGTTCGAGGCGTTCGGTGTAACAACAGGCCTGGCAATATGTTACGACATACGGTTCCCCGAATACATCAGGTCATTGGCCCTTGCGGGAGCCGAGATAATCATGGTGCCCGCCCAATGGCCATTGCCAAGGCTGGATCACTGGACCACTCTCCTGAAGGCACGGGCCATAGAAAACCAGCTATTTGTCGTAGGATGCAACAGGTGCGGTGAAGGAGGAGGCGAAATTTACGGAGGCTCATCAGTCGTTTTTGGGCCTGACGGTGCCCTTGTGTCGGAATGCCAGATCACTCCGGAAGAAATTTCAAGCGTTGAGATCGATATTCTGAAGTTAAGGAAGATCCGGAAACAATTCCCTTTCACCGGGGGCCGAAATCCCCTTCTTTACTCCCCTGTGACCTCATTTGACAAAAAGTCCTGAACCAGGCTGTGCTAGAATAAGTTTTACGCAAACCTATTAACGACATAGATGGAGCGTGGCCCTTATGAATTTCTACCGTGAACCTGATCTCCTTGTCAGAAAGATTTCCGTATGGATCGAACAGAAGATACATGAATCTGGACGAACAGGGGGGATCGTAGGATTGAGCGGCGGAGTCGATTCGGCCGTTGTGGCAGCCCTCCTCAAAAGGGTTTGCGGCAAGAGCATGCTTGCCGTTATGATGCCATGTCACAGCCGGGAAGAGGATCTCGAAGACGCCATGAAAGTGGTGGAAGCCTTTGACCTCCCCTGGATAACAGTTGACCTTTCCGCCACTTACGATTCTCTCCTTGACGCCCTTCCAGTAGAGATATCTTCCGGGAGCGGGCTCCACCTCTCCAATATAAAGCCCAGACTCAGAATGGCCACCCTTTACTGTATAGGACAGAAGAAGGGCTTTATTGTCTGCGGCACCGGGAACAGAGCCGAATTGACCATGGGTTATTTCACAAAGCATGGTGACTCGGGCGTGGATATTCTGCCCCTGGGAGATCTGCTGAAGGGGGAAGTAAACCTCGTGGCAAAGGAACTCGGTGTCCCTCCCGGCATAATCAAAAAACCTCCTTCCGCGGGTCTTTGGCCGGGTCAGACTGACGAAGGGGAAATGGGGATCAGTTACCAGGAGCTTGACAGGTTCATAGCAACTGGGAAATCGGACGAAAAGTCCATCAATATCATCAAAAGAGCATTCGAGCGTTCTGATCACAAGAGGTCATCACCTCCGATATGCCTGATCGAACCGGATAATGCCTAAAACAGGAGTGAAGAATAGATGTCGGGCCATTCAAAATGGGCAAATATCAAGCACAGGAAATCCGCGCAGGACGCAAAAAGGGGAAAAGAATTTCAGAAATATATACGTGCTGTGATGGTAGCTTCAAAGGAGGGCGGTCCGGACCCTTCAATGAATATAAGGCTGAAATCGGCCGTCGAAAGGGCGCGAGCAGCCAACGTACCGGTAGACACCATTGAAAAGGCCATCAAGAAAGGCGCAGGGGGCATGGAAGGCGTCACCTATGACGAGATCAACTATGAAGGTTACGGTTCAGGTGGAGTTGCAGTTCTTGTGGATGTCCTGACGGACAACAAGAACCGCACTGCCTCAGAGATGCGCCTTCTTTTCAGCCGTTCCGGCGGTTCCCTCGGGGAGTCCGGGTGTGTATCCTGGATATTCCAGAGAAAGGGCGTGATAAGGGTTTCAGGAAAGGACCTGGACGAAGAACTGCTTCTGATGGCATGTCTTGAAGCCGGTGCGGAAGACCTCGTGAACGATGGTTCCGGCTACTCCATATCATGCGATCCGGCGGTCATGTCCCAGGTCAGGGATGCTCTCACGGAGGCCGGTTACGTAGTTGAAAGCACTGAAATTGAGAAGCTTCCGAAAACAACAGTTGAAATCAAGGGGAAGGCCGAGGCCGAAAAATTGCTCCGCTTTCTTGAAGCCCTCGAGGATCACGACGACGTACAGAATGTTTATGCCAACTTTGATATTCCGGATGAGATCATGGAAGAGATAGCCGGTTGAAAACATGAGGAGGGTCTGCTTCGGGATCGACCCCGGAATAGGAAGGCTTGGTTACGGGGTAGTGATTCAGGAAGGAGCAGTTTTAAAGCCTGGAGTTTTTGGATGCATTACCACATTGCCGTCTTCGCTTGTACAATACAGGATCCTCCAGGTTTGCGAAAAACTGGAACCCCTTATCCAGGAAGCTTCCCCCGACTTGATCTCGATCGAAAGGCTGTTTTTCGGTCGGAACACAACAACAGCAGAGAATGTTTACCAGGTCAGGGGGGCTGTTCTCTTTCTTGCTGCCAGAAAAGGGATCCCCGTTATCCAGCCCAAGCCCGCAGAGGTGAAGATGGCCGTGTGCGGTCACGGAAGAGCGGAAAAACAACAGGTCCAGAGAATGATCTTCAGGATCCTGAACATGGAGGAGTTCCCATATCAGGATGATGCCGCCGATGCCCTTGGATCGGCTATTACAGGACTTGCGCTTTTCGATCTGGAAATGCGCACCCGGAACGGTGGTTGATCATGCTTTACAGCCTTGAGGGATCCGTTTCCTTATCCAATGATGAAGGCATTGCGCTTGATGTGGGGGGAATAGGCTTCTTTGTCCTATGTTCCAAAAAGGTACTTCGAGAAGCTGAACCGGGATGCAGCCTGAAGATCCTGACTTCGCTGCAGGTAAGCGAAGCGGGACCTTCACTCTTTGGATTCAATGACGAAGAGGAAAGGACCCTTTTCCAGATGCTTCTCAAGGTCAGGGGGGTTGGGTCCAGGCTTGCCATTTCGATCCTCAGGGTGCTGGATTTCAGCGATATCATCAACTCTATCGCTTCTGGAAGCAGTCTTGTTCTGTGCCAGGTGCCCGGAGTAGGAAAAAAGACAGCCGAAAGACTTTGCTTTGAGCTGAAACAGCAGATAGATCGTTCAGGTTTGAAAACACTGGCCTCCATGGTATCCCCGGAGGTAGGAGATACTGTTCAGTTCGTTTACGACGCCCTGGAATCCCTGGGTTTTTCCAGGAGTGAATCAAGAACCGCCCTTGCCAGAATACTGGCAAGAAAGGAGCCTGAGAGTCCGGAACAACTTTTACGTGACGCGTTGACCGAAATGAAAAAGAACTGAGGTGTTCTTTTGAAGGACTTCCCGGAAAGGATCGAGACGGATATAAAAGAACCGGAGAATGAAGAGGAAATTTCAGGTTTCAGACCCTTGCGCCTGGATGAGTTCATCGGTCAGAAGGAACTCAAGGGAAAACTTGAGATATATATACAGGCAGCCCGCAAGAGGGGTGAAACACTGGATCATTGCCTTTTCTACGGGCCCCCTGGCCTTGGAAAGACCACCCTTGCAGGGATAATTGCCAACGAAATGGACGGGCAACTAAGGGTATCTTCCGGACCGGCCATGGAACGGGCCGGAGATCTTGCATCTATCCTTTCCAACCTTCAGCCCAATGATGTACTTTTCATAGACGAGATACACAGGCTTTCCCCTGCTGTGGAAGAGGTCCTTTACCCCGGCATGGAGGATTTCTCCCTTGACATTATCGTAGGAAAGGGACCCCTTGCACGAAATATCCGTCTTCAGTTGCCTCCGTTCACACTTATCGGCGCTACAACCCGTCTGGGTCTTCTAACATCACCCCTTCGGGCCCGTTTTGGAATAGTTGAGCAGCTGGAACTGTATTCGCCTGAAGAGATCTCCATGATCATCAAAAGGGGTTCACGGCTTCTTACCGTGGATATCTCAAACGAAGCCGCACTTGTTATAGCAAGAAGTTCCAGGGGCACTCCGCGTGTCGCTTTAAGGCTTCTTCGAAGGGTCAGGGACGTTGCAGAGGTTGGCGGTGCTCCAGGTATAGACGTACAACTGGCCCGAAACGCCCTTGAAATGCTTGGCGTCGATGAGGAAGGGATGGATGAGAGGGACAGACGGTACCTCAGGGCTCTGATCGACCTTTTTGGCGGGGGGCCTGTAGGCCTTTCGACCCTTTCAGCTGCCCTTAACGAGGAAGCACAAACGATAGAAGATATCTATGAGCCTTTCCTTATCCAGAAGGGGTTCATTGAGAGAACACCAAGAGGACGAAGAGCCACAGCTAACGGTTATTCATGCCTGGGAAGGGATTACCCCGTGGACAGGATCCAGGACCAGGGATACTTGTCACTAGGCGTTGAAGATAACGGTTTAACGGACTGATAGCAAATCATCCTAATTCAGGAGAACTGACATGTGCAGACTTCCAGCATCTCTTTCAAAGTTCATTATTCTTTCCTTTTCGATCCTTTTCCTTTCGGGTTCAGCAGTTCCCGCCTTTTCGGCAGCCACTCTCTCCATAGGCATATCAACGGGGGACGACAGGGCATCCTTTTCCGCTGGTAACGCCCAGATCACCATTACCAGCACATCCGGGGCAAAAGCGACCTTCAAATCATCTGTGCAGGTCGTCCTTTCCGGGTCCGGAGCAATAAAGGCCGGTTCTTCTACCCTCAATCTGCCCGTTACGGTCAGGAGCAGTTCAATGCTCAGATGGAACAACCGTCCTTACCGGGGTTACTTCCGGCTTGTCCCGGAAGGCAGGGGTTTCAACGTGGTCAACGTTCTCGGAGTGGAGGACTACCTCAAGGGTGTCCTTAAAATGGAGGTTAACCCGGCATGGCCGATGGAATCACTGAAAGCCCAGGCAATTATTGCCAGAACTTATGCTTTACGGAACAAAAACAGGCACGGAAGCAGCGGGTTCGACCTATGTGCCCTGAACCACTGCCAGGTCTACAGGGGTGTTAACGCCGAGGACCCGACCCTGACAAAGGCTATAGAATCCACAAGGGGGATGGTACTGAACTACAATGGCGCTTACGCTGCCACCTTCTACCACTCGGATAGCGGGGGACATACAGCAAACGTTTCGGCAGTGTGGGGATCCAGCATCCCCTATCTTCAGGGCAAGCCGGAACCGGTAAATTACGAATCACCTTATTCAAAATGGCAGGTAACTCTCAGGATGTCTGATATCCAGAGGGCTCTTTCCTCCAAAGGCATCAACGTCGGCAAGCTTTCGGGTCTACAGGTGGCCTCCACGGATAGTGCGGGAAGAGCAGTGGACCTCACTTTGCAGGGATCATCCGGAAGAACTTCGATCAGGGCAAGTCAGTTCAGGATGATCATGGGAAGCGACAGGATCAGGTCAACCTATTTTACGATCGGAGGATCTCAGCCTGCTGCTCCCACTTACCTTTCCCGTTCAGATCCGGCTGCCTCCGCTTACAGTGGCGAAGAGAACATACCATTGAGCGGCAAGGACGAGCAGCTCCTTCTTAGTCTTACACAAAAAGGCGTATTCAAAACGGAGGAACTGATGGACATGCTTGTCCGGCCTGAAAAAAGGGGTTTTTACCTTCGGAAAGCCATGGAAAGGCAGAGCGGTTCTGAAGAGGAGCTGAATATCCAGCTTTCAGGATCAATGGTTTCAGGAGAGACTGTCACGTTCATCGGAAAGGGTTGGGGACATGGTGTCGGACTTTCTCAATGGGGCGCCAAAAGCCTTGCGGAAGCCGGATGGGATCACAAAAGAATACTTCAGCACTATTTCCCCGGCACCTCAATAGACAGGGTTTCCTATTGAAATGAAGGAAAGGGAAGGTTTTGTCGCCCAGGGAAGCCGTTTCAGGAAAACGTCCTTTTTCGACCTTAAAAGTTACGATTATCACCTGCCGGAAGACCTGATAGCGCAGACACCCGTAGAGCCAAGAGACTCGTCAAGACTCCTAGTAATTGACAGATCCTCGGGAATGATCTCCCACAGCGTTTTCCGTGATCTTCCATTTTATTTCCAGGGAACCGATGCCCTGATCATTAACGACACCCGTGTGATCAAAGCACGCCTTTTCGGAAGAAAGTCACAAGGAACTTCCCGTATCGAAGTATTTCTGCTGAAGCCCATTGCAGGCAAAGAGGAAGGGAAATGGGAAGTGCTGTTGCGCCCTGGAAAAAGGGTTAAGCCCGGTCAGGAGATCATCCTTGACGGGGATATTACCCTTCGGGTCATGGAAAGTACCGGTTCGGGATCAAGAATATGCGCCTTTCCCCGCGACTTTGATGTACCAGCATACACGGCCATATATGGAGATACACCACTTCCACCATATATCACCAACCCGTCACTGGATCCGGAGAGGTACCAGACGGTTTATGCCTGTAATAACGGCTCTGTGGCGGCCCCGACCGCCGGGCTGCATTTTACGCCATCACTGCTTTCCGAAATATCCAGAAAAGGAGTTAAAACGGGCAGAATTACCCTCAATGTAGGTTTAGGCACCTTCAGCCCGGTAAGAACTGAAGACATAAGGGAACACAGGATGCACGCCGAAGATTGTTTCATCCCCGATGAAACTGCAGGTCTGTTCTCGGATACAAGAAGGCGGGGAGGCAGGTTGGTAGCAGTGGGAACTACTGTTGTCAGGGCTCTCGAGAGCAGAATGGACCAGGAAGGGAAATTGCGGCCGGGACAGTTCACCACGGACGCCTTCTTCTACCCCGGTTACAGTTTCAAAGCCGTAGATGCCATGATCACCAACTTTCACCTTCCCCGCAGCACCCTTTTGATGCTCGTCTCGGCTTTCGCCGGTCTTGAACTGGTAATGGAGGCTTATCGTGAGGCTATCAGACACAATTACAGGTTTTTCTCTTTCGGTGACGCCATGCTGATACTATGATGAAAACCTTTCAGCCCCTTTTCCCGCCGGGCGATTCTGAAGGATCTCTCTGGCACGATCGCCCGGTTCATCCCAGAGCCATTTTGCGGATATTCTGACTCCGCTTCCGGGGGTCGCACGAATATCGAAGATACCTGATTGTTTTATCTCCTTGAGTGCCCGATAAGCTGTCCTTTCGGAAAGCCCCGAGAGCGAAGCCAACTCGTTGAACCGGCAGGTAAGGTCTTCACCGTTGCTTCCGAGAAGCGATGATATCAGAAGTATTCTGGCCGCCTGGGAAAGCGGAAGAGAAAGAACATTCGCAACGGCCCAGGATACATTTTTGTCCTTGCGGAGCTGAACCGGGTCGGCTCCCGAAGGTAAAACCACCCTAAACTCCACCATGTTTTCGATCTCGGTTATCAAGTCAAGAATTTGCGACTTGTTTTTGCCTGTTACTCCTGATCCATGCAATTGAGCCTCCAAAATGCGCAGGGACAAGCCCGATTGTGAAAAGCCGACCGAATTCTCTCTTGTGTTATCCTGATGATATTGTCTTGTAAAGGTCTCATTCACAGTGTCATAATACATGAAAAACAGCTATTAAAGAATTGTTGGGGGGATCGGTATGTGGACCCAAGGGATACTTTTGCCTCATGCCCCAATACTGGTACCAGAAGTTGCCGGAAGATCAGGCTCGGGACCGGGAAAAACCCTCAACGCTTTTTTATCTGTCCGCAAAAGGCTCACCGAGGCCGCTCCCGACATGTTGTTAGTTCTGGACCCGCATACTTCAACTGAAAGAACATTCAGCCTTATACAGTCTGGGTCTTTTTCCGGAGATCTTGGGCAATTTGGTGCGCGGTCGGTCTCAGTCAAATCAAACGGGGGACCTGCCGAAGAGGGGGCGGCGCTTTCAAGGCATATTGCAAACCTTTTCCCTGTAGAGCATTTCCAGCCCGAGACATATGTTCTTGATTATGGGGCTGTAGTCCCCCTTCATTTTTTGAAACTTGCTTTAGGGTCGACCCCGCCGTTTGTAATTGCCAACCCTGTAACAATATCGTTTACCCAGGCATACCAGTTGGGCAAACACCTGCGAGAATACGGAACAAAGATCAATTGGGGGCTTCTTGCCAGCGGTGACCTGTCCCACAGGCTTTCCAGAGATGCACCTTCAGGTTACCATCCAGATGGCAAGATCCTTGACGATGCTATCCAGCAGGCACTGATCTCATCGTCCCCTGCCCCCATCTTCGATCTGGATCCGGATACGATCTACAACGCCGGAGAATGCGGTCTCAGGTCGGTACTGGCCCTTTTGGGCCTTTCCCTTGGTGCCGGAGTTGAACTTCTTTCATACGAGGCTCCTTTCGGTGTGGGCTATTGTTCTGCTGTCTGGTTCGAAGGAGGTATCTGCCCCAATGAACAAGGCTGAAAAAGAAGGCGGTTCTCACCCTTATGTCATTCTGGCCAGAATGAGCGTTGAATTGACAGCACGAAAGGAAGATCCTGCTCTCAGGATAGATCCTTCACTTTTCTCTGACTTGCCATCGCTTGACCAACCTGGAGCCTGTTTCGTTTCTATTAAAAAGGGATCCGGAGAACTCAGAGGGTGTATCGGGACCATTTACCCTGTGTATCCCAGGCTCAGGGACGAGATAATTCACAATTCTGAAGCATCTGCAGGATCAGATCCCCGTTTCCCCCCATTGGAACCTGGCGAGACCAGGGAATGTCTCATATCTGTAGATGTTCTTGAAGATCCCGTCCCTGTCGCCGGACTATTGGACCTGAATCCTCGTATTTTCGGCGTGATCGTTGAGAAGGGACATCAAAGAGGGGTCCTGCTCCCCGATCTGAAGGGGATAGACACTCCGGAAGAACAGGTCTCCATCGCCATGAGAAAAGCCGGCATCAACAACTGTGAAGGGATGAAACTCTGGAAATTCAGGGTTTCGCGGTACAAGGAATGAACCCCATTCCATTGGGGATGAGCGGTACCCCAAAAGAGGCTTTTTACTGGGAAACCCTCAAGGATAGTTCCGTGAAATGCCTTTTGTGTCCACATTACTGCCTGATACATGAGAATTCCTCTGGGGCCTGCGGCGTAAGGTACAACCTCGGGGGGAGGCTTTTTTCAGCAAACTACGGAAGAGCCTGCCTTGCCATTGATCCCGTTGAAAAAAAACCGCTTTACCACTGGAAGCCGGGGAGCATGATCCTTTCTCTGGGAACTGCCGGCTGCAACATGTTCTGCCCCTTCTGCCAGAACGCGCATCTTTCGCGTAGCTCGGATCTTTCACATCTTGCTTCAATAACGAAAGATCAGGTCTTAAATTTCGCCAGGGGCGAAAATATATCTTCCGTTGCTTTTACATACAACGAGCCCACCGTCTGGTTCGAGTTCGTTCTCGAAACCTCTGAACTGTTGAAAAGATCCGGCATTTCCGTCGTTCTGGTGACAAACGGCTTTATTTCGGAAGAACCCCTGGACCAACTCCTTCCCTTGACGGATGCCATGAACATCGACCTCAAATCTTTTTCGGAAATTTCCTACAGAAAAATGGGGGGGGCCATGGAGCCAGTCCTGAAAAATATAGAAAGAACCTACAGGCAGGGTGTTCATTTGGAGATAACTCACCTGGTTGTGCCTGGCATCAATGATTCAATGGAAGAGTTCGAAAAGATGTCTGCCTGGATATCTTCAATATCTCCCACGATACCGCTTCATATCTCCAGATATTTCCCGGCCTTCGAATGGCAAATGCCACCAACGCCTCAGGAGGATATAGAGCAAAGGATGACCGCTGCATCGAAAAACCTCAGGTATGTATACTCCGGTAATCTTCCAGGCACCAACAATACGAAATGCCCCAATTGCGGCGAGACGGTGATCGAAAGGGACAGGTACTACAAAGTCAGTACCCGACTGGACCATGAAGGCGCATGTTCCCGGTGCAAAACCCCGCAGGGTATTGTCATGAGGTGATTTTACGTATAATCTTTAACAGGGACAGAAGGATCAAGAGACTTTCTCTGGGGGGCGATATTATGGGATCCTCGATTCTTGAACTGAACGGTCACTCGCTGACGCTGGAGGATGTAGCAGAAGTTGCCCGGGAAAGGAAAAAAGTTGCCCTGGAAAGGTCTGCTGTTTCCTTCGTGGAAAGAGGGTCACGGATGGTACGCTCCTGGGTTGACCAGGGAAAGATCATCTACGGGATCACTACAGGTTTTGGGGACCTTGCCAGCCAGGTTATCCCCCCTGAAAAGAGCGAAAAACTGCAGGAGAACCTTCTGACCAGCCATGCATGCGGAGTAGGGGAGGCCTTCCCCGAGGATATTGTCAGAGCCATTATGCTGCTCCGTATAAACTCCCTGATCAGGGGTTTCTCCGGAATAAGCATGGAAACACTCTCCCGTCTTGTCGATTTCCTGAATATAGGGATACACCCTGTAATTCCCTGCAAAGGCTCAGTTGGAGCAAGTGGCGATCTTTGCCCCCTGTCGCACCTTGCCATTGCCCTGTTGGGTCTTGGAGAAGTTTTCTACAAGGGGAAAAGGGTGCAGGCGTCTGAAGCACTCAGGTCTGAAGGGCTGGAACCGGTCACTCTTGGACCAAAGGAAGGACTGGCACTGAACAACGGCACCGCAGCCATGACCGGTGTCGCAGCTTTGGCCGTTTGGGAGGCCATGTCTCTCCTCAAAATGGCTGATATCGTAGCAGCCATGTCCCTAGAGGCTCTCCATGGCGTTCCCTTTGCATTTGATCACAGGACCCATGAATTGAGGCCTCACCAGGGACAGATCAAGGTGGCAAAAAATATCCGGCAGCTTACGAAGAACAGCAGGATAATCGAAAAACACGGCAACGACAGGGTACAGGACGCTTATTCGCTGCGATGCATCCCCCAGGTACATGGAGCCAGCAGGGATGGGGTCCAGTATGTAAAGAACGTGGTCCAGGTAGAGATCAACTCTGTAACTGACAATCCCCTTATCTTCCCTGCAGAAGGCGAGGCTATCAGCGGAGGCAATTTTCACGGTCAACCGGTAGCTCTTGCGATGGATTTTTTTGGTATAGCTATGGCAGAGATAGGAAGCATATCCGAAAGAAGGACGGCTCGACTGGTCGACGGGAAACTGTCAGGTCTTCCGCCTTTCCTTGTCGAGAACAGCGGAATCAACAGCGGATTCATGATCCCGCAGTATGTTTCGGCAGCCCTTGTTTCGGAGAACAAGGTCCTGGCGCATCCCTCTTCAGTCGATTCGATACCCACTTCTGCCAACCAGGAGGACCACGTATCGATGGGAATGTACTCTTCCCGCAAGGGCCTTGAGATTCTGAACAACGTAAAAAAGATCATCTCTATCGAACTTCTTCTGGCAGCTCAGGGCCTTGATTTCTCAAAACCCCTTGAACCAGGGGTCGGGACCAGGGCAGCCTACGAGAAACTGCGGGAGGAAATACCTTACATTGACAATGACCGCTATCTTCATCCTTTGATCGAAAAGGTCCTGAAAAGGGTTGAAGATAGCAGCTACCTGAGGGCTGTTGAAGGTTCCGCGGGTGCACTTGATTAGGTGTAAACAGATCGTTCAGAACTGGAGAGGAGGATCCAGATGTTCGATAACAGCAGGATCAATTCAGCCATGAAGATCAGTCTCGGCGAGGAACTGCCTGACCTGCCCCCTTTCGATCCCGGGGTGAGGAGGGCCCCCGATAGGGGATACAGGCTTAACGAAGGACAGACTTTAACGGCTCTGAAAAATGCCCTGCGTTACATACCCGAGAAGCTTCATCCCGTTCTTGCGCCTGAATTCCTTCAAGAGCTCAGGACCAGGGGAAGGATTTACGGCTACAGGTATTTGCCCCACACTCCCCTGAAAGGACTACCGATAGACAGATACAAGGGACTTTGCCTCGAAGGAAAAGCGTTCCAGGTAATGATCGACAACAACCTTGATCCTGATGTTGCTCTTTACCCCTATGAGCTTGTTACCTATGGCGAGACGGGAAGTGTTTGCCAGAACTGGATGCAGTACCGCCTGATAATGAAATACCTTGAATCCCTGACCAGCGACCTGACCCTGGTAGTGGAGTCAGGGCATCCCCTGGGGCTTTTCCGTTCTTCCCCTGATTCACCGAGGGTAATTATTACGAACTCTATGATGATAGGCATGTTCGACAACCAGGACGACTGGGAGATAGCTGCCCAGATGGGGGTAGCAAATTACGGCCAGATGACCGCCGGAGGATGGATGTACATTGGCCCTCAGGGCATAGTCCACGGTACCTTCAACACCATACTGAACGCCGGCAGAAAACTTGGAAAATCCTCAGGCAAGGGACTGGAAGGAATGCTCTTTGTATCCTCGGGTCTGGGCGGTATGAGTGGAGCACAGCCCAAATCCGCGGAGATCGCCGGATGTGCAGGGGTGATAGCGGAGGTTGATCGATCCAGGATAGAAACAAGACACAAACAGGGATGGGTTTCAATTATTTCCGACGACCTTGAAGAGGTATTCAGACTGGCGGATAACAATCTTTCTTCTGCACAGGGGATATCAATAGCATACCACGGCAACATTGTCGATCTTCTCCAATATGCAGTTGATCATGATATCAGGATAGACATGCTTTCCGACCAGACCTCCTGCCATGCCCCGTATGACGGCGGTTACTGTCCCTTCCAGCTTTCCTTCGAGGAAAGAACGGACCTGCTCAAGAAAGACAGAACCAAATTCCGCCGCCTTGTTGATGAAAGCCTGGGCAGGCATTTCGAACTCATTCAGGCACTTTCTGCCAGAGGGACCTATTTCTTCGATTACGGGAACTCTTTCATGAAGGCCGTATTCGATGCAGGGAGGAAGGAAATAGCGAAGAACGGCAGGGACACCAAGGACGGGTTTATTTTTCCATCCTACGTTGAGGATATTATGGGCCCTGAGTTGTTTGACTTTGGTTACGGCCCGTTCCGGTGGGTCTGCCTGAGCGGCAGGCCTGAAGATCTTGAAATGACAGATCGGGCAGCCATGGAATGTATCGACCCTGACAGGCGCCCTCAGGACAGGGACAACTATAAATGGGTGAGAGATGCAGGGAAGAACCGACTGGTAGTGGGTACTCAGGCAAGGATACTTTACCAGGACGCACAGGGCCGTGTACGGATAGCCCTTCGCTTTAACGAAATGGTCCGAAAGGGAGAGATAGGGCCTGTCATGCTCGGAAGAGATCATCATGATACGGGTGGGACCGATTCCCCCTTCAGGGAAACTGCCAACATCAAGGATGGAAGCAATGTTATGGCCGATATGGCGGTGCAGTGTTTTGCCGGCAACGCAGCGAGGGGAATGAGCCTAGTAGCCCTCCATAACGGCGGTGGAGTAGGTATCGGCAAAGCGATCAATGGCGGTTTCGGACTTGTGCTTGACGGAAGTGAAAGAGTGGATGCAGTGATCAAAAGATCTTTATCCTGGGATGTAATAGGAGGGGTTGCCAGGCGGGCCTGGGCGAGGAACCCCAACTCCATCGAGACCATAATAGAACACAACAGCACTTCAGATGATCATGTTACACTTCCTTTCGTCGCGGACGAAGAATTTCTCCTTTCACTTGTCAGGGAATGACGGTGTGAAACACCCGGACAACCCGGTCAACCGAAAGACGGGAGGCAGGAAATGAGGATCGTAGAGTGTGTGCCCAATTTCAGCGAAGGCAGACGCAAGGAAGTGATCGCAAGGATAGTTGCACCATTTCAGGACCGAAAAGGGTGCCATCTCTTCGACTACAGGGCTGATGAGGACCATAACCGGCTTGTGGTAAGCCTTGCCGGCGACCCAGAGGCAATAGTTGAAGCCCTTTTAAAAGCCTCGGGCGAAGCGTTCTCCCTTATCGACATGAACTCTCACAGGGGGGCCCATCCAAGGATCGGCGCCCTTGACGTGGTCCCTTTCACCCCTGTTAAAGGCCTTTCAATGGAGGAATGCGTAGAAACAGCAAGGTCGTTCGGGAAACAGCTTAACTCCGGATTCGGGGTCCCGGTCTACTTTTACGAAGAGGCAGCCCTTACACCTGAAAGGAAAAACCTCGAAAACATCCGAAAGGGGCAGTACGAAGCCCTGAAAGAGGCTATAAAAGAACCCCGGAGGCATCCTGATATAGGCGAACCGGCTCTTCATCCAACTGCTGGAGCAACGGTAGTGGGGGCAAGAAAATTTCTTGTGGCCTTCAATGTCAACCTTGGAACTTCCGACCTTGAGATAGCAAAGGAGATAGCAAGAAGAATAAGGTTTTCCGGAGGAGGCCTGGCACACGTCAAGGCAATAGGGCTGTCCCTTGAGGACCGTGGGGTGGTGCAGGTCAGCGTGAATATAGTTGATCATGAAAAAAACCCCCTTTATCGGGTTCTGGAACTGGTCAGGATTGAGGCATCAAGATGGGGTGTGCGGGTCCTTGAGACAGAGATCTACGGTATGGTCCCGGCTTCTGCCATCTACGACAGCGCTGCCCACTACCTCCAGGTTGCAGGCCTCCAGCCCCAACAGATCATTGAACTCAGACTGCTTGAAATGTCGGGAGAAGAAGATGACGGTTAAACTGCTCAGGAACGCCAATATTTTTACCCCACATACATGCGATATTGTGAAAGGGAAACCCTTTTCCAGGCAGCGTTCGGCATCATGGGAGAAGGGCTCTATTCTTATCAGGGATGGCTGCATAGAAAGAGTAGGCAATGACATCGACGTAGTTGAAGGCATTGTCCCCTCGATGGTCGATCAGGAGATCGATTGCAGGGAAAGATGTATCATCCCCGGTTTTGTCGATCCCCATACTCACATGTGCTTTGCTTCTCTCAGGGAGGCTGAATTTGCCAAACGCCTTTCGGGGGTTCCCTACCTGGAGATATTAAGATCTGGAGGGGGGATACTGTCATCGGTAAGATCCTTCAGGGAAGCAAGCGACGAAGATGTCTTCCAGCTGACGAGAAAAAACGTCATGACGGCCCTTTCTCTTGGGACCACGACCGTCGAGATAAAAAGCGGGTACGGACTTGACACCGATTCCGAGATCAGGATGCTAAGGATCATAGAAAGAATAGGCAGGGAAACCCCCCTTAACGTCGTTCCTACTTTCATGGGTGCCCACGCAGTCCCTTCAGATCATCAGGAACACCCCGACAGGTTCGTGGATATCGTAATTGAGGAAATGATCCCTTCTGTTGCAAGGGAGTGCAGTCCAGCCTTCTGCGATGTATTTTGTGAAAAGGGTGTTTTCACAGTGGAACAGAGCAGAAGAATACTGCTTGCCGCGGGCCGGCATGGGATGGGTTTGAAAGTACATGCAGACGAGGTCACCGATACAGGAGGGGCAGGAATGGCCGCCGAGGTTGGATCTATTTCCGCAGAACACCTTCTGGCAGCAAGTGAAGAAAACCTCGGGAAAATGGCCCTTGCAGGAGTTATTGCAGTGCTGCTTCCGGCAACGGCCTACAGTCTCCGCAAACCCTACGCCGATGCCAGGAAGATGCTGGAACTGGGGCTTACAGTAGCCCTTGCCACCGACTGCAACCCGGGGTCATCGTACACTCAGTCAATGCCTTTCGTATTTGGACTGGGAGTCATGAATATGGAGATGACCATAGATGAAGCGCTGGCTGCCTGTACTTTGAACGCCGCCAAAGCTGTTGGAATGGACAAATATTGCGGAAGCATTGAAAAAGGAAAATTTGCCGATCTCGTTATTCTAGACGGGGAAACACCTGCCATTCTGGCTTATAATTGTGGCGTGCCACCTATCCTTGATGTTTTTAAAAAAGGTGAATGCGTAGTATCGAGATCAAAAGACGGGAGAATCCTGGCATGAACGATATCTCTTCGCTCTCCATGGAAGAATTCCTGGACCGGCTGGGTTCGCCAAGCGCAACCCCGGGAGGTGGCTCCGCATCAGCGATATGTGCCTCCATTTCATCAAGGCTGGCCCAGATGGTGGCCAACCTGACCATAGGACGTCCAAAGTTCGAGGAAGTCCAGGATGATATGATCCGTGCCTGCGATTCCGCGGAAAAACTTTCGGGGGTCTTTATGGCTCTTGCGATGAAGGATTCGGAGGCTTTCGACCTTTTCATGAAAGCGCTTTCCCTCCCAAAGGGGACCGAATCCGAAAAAACCTCCAGAAAGGAAGCCATGCAGGAAGCTCTTAGGGAAGCAACGAGAATACCGATGAGGGTACTTGAAAAGGCAAGGGAAATGACAGATATTGTTCTTCTGGTAGCAGAAAAGGGAAACCCCAACGCAATTACTGATGCAGGTGTTTCAGCACTTCTGATCGAGGCCGCCGCCAGGGGAGCGGCCATGAACGCCCGTATCAACCTGGCGTCGATAGATGACGATACATTTATTGAAGAGAATCTCGCACTTATTGATGCAGACCTGGATTCGATCCAGAAGAGCGTGGAGAAGGCTCTTTCGGTGGTCAGATCAAAGATCGGTACATGAGACCATGAGCAGAAAGCGCTTTTTTACAGGAGAGATCCTTTCACTTATCTTCTTTTGCCTTTCAGTAGCCTATTTTGCAGGCCTGGTCCATTTTTTCCCATCAATTCTTACAGATTCGATAACAATGGGAAGGGGAGACCCCAGGGAGATACTTGTTGAACCTGGTCTGGGTGCAAGGAAGATCGCGGAGGTCTTCTCCGCTTCCGGCCTTACCGACAGGCCCCATGAACTATCAAGATGGTTCGCCAGATTGGGGATAGATCGCTCTTTAAGGCCTGGCCTTTACAGGATCAGGCCGGGGTCTCCCTGGGAGATCGCAAAACAGATGGAAGTATCCGAACCTGAGGTATCGGGAATGACGATACTTCCAGGGGAGACATACCACGAACTGACCGCAAGGTTGGGTTCTTCTTTTGAAGAAGCTCTCGGGGATGATTCACTCTTTCCTCAAAAGATGCGTCTCATTATCCCGGAGGACACCAAATCAAGGCTGGCCTTTCTGTTGCCCGAGACCTACAGCGTCACCCCCTCCCCCGGTGCTGTGAGGGAAGTTGTGAAAAGCGCTTCGGAATTGTGGCTCAGACGGATAGGCGGGCGGCTTGACCAGGAATTTTTCCAGAAGATGAACCTCTTCGAGAGGGCAATAATTGCATCCCTTGTCGAAAAGGAAGCCAGAAAGGATGCGGAAAGGGAAGTAGTTGCGGGAGTTATCGAAAACAGGTCAAACGTAGGGATGAAACTTCAGATAGATGCAACTGTCGTATATGCCTGGGCACTGCAGGGTGTTACTCTGAACAGGGTTCTATACCGGCATCTTGAAATTGATTCCCCCTACAATACGTACCTTTACCAGGGCCTTCCCCCCGCGCCCATCTGTATACCTTCGGAATCCTCATGGAAAGCCTCACTTGAACCGCAAAAGGTGCCTTTTCTCTATTACGTGGCCATGCCGGATGGCAGTCACATTTTCAGCAAAAGCTACAGTGAACACCTTGAAGCGGTAAGACGTTCAAGGAAAGCGTTCGGATCAGACAGGTGAATAACAGAGGAGGTCCTGGGTAAATATGGACAGGTTGTTCGATATCGGAGATTCATTTGCCATACCCGGGATCTCTTTCGGTGAGGCATTTATCCAGAGAGGTTTCAGCAGGCATTGCCTGTTCGACGACGGTAAGTTTGAAGAGATATCCTCCTCTACGACAGAGGGTGTTGGCGCCAGGATAGTGGTGGGGGACAGGACCTATTTTACGCACTCCACTGGCGCTACGCCCTTCGCGGCATCTTTTTCTATTCAGGAGGGGCTTGGGAGGGCAGGGATAAACAACGGTCCGAAGCTTCTGACGGAAACCCGTCCGTTGCTTCCTGTTCCGACCCTTCCGGACGAAACCCCGTTCGAGAGGATACGCCATCTTGATCGACAGACCCGCATGCTTTCTTCAATGGTAAGACAGGTTACCTTCGGATGGAGCAGCGGTGCCGGGGAGATAGCCATTGCGGGAAGTGTAAACCCTGTCTGCCGGATGTCGACGGCTTCCACCAGGTTTTCAGCAACTGTTGTTGTGGAAAAGGGAGGAGCCCTTTTTTCAGGCAGGGAGGTAAGGGCATCCCGTCTCTCTCAAAAGGAATTCCTTGATTCTACGGACCTTGAAAATGTCGCGCAGGAAGCATTCCGCAGGAGCATGCTGCTGGCGGATGCGATACCATGTCCGGCAGGCATTATGCCGGTCGTTCTTGCTGGTTCCGCAGGAGGAACCATGATACATGAAGCATGCGGACACAGTCTGGAGGCGGATATCGTTCTGAAGGATTTTTCATCCTTCAGGTCTTCAATGGGCAAAAAAGTCGCTTCCTCCCTTGTCACACTTGCCGACGATCCCCGCATTCCGGGACTTTTCGGCAGTTATGCTTTCGACAGTGAAGGCACAGTTTCCAGAAGAACGATCCTTATCAGGGAAGGTATCCTTGGATCTTTTCTCACTGATATTCATTCGGCCAGACAGGGTGGTTTCCCGCTCACAGGCAACGGGAGAAGGTCATCCTACAGGTTCCCGCCGGTACCAAGGATGTCGAATACCTTTATAATGAAAGGCAACGAAGATCCTGAAACGATAATTTCACAAGTGGAAGAGGGACTTCTTGTTATCAAAATGGGCGGAGGTGAGGTCAACCCGACTTCCGGAGATTTCGTTTTCCATGTTACGGAGGGTTACCTCATCAAAGGCGGATCTAAAACCGTCCCGGTAAAAAACGCAATATTGACCGGCAACGGCCCGGACGTTCTCATGGACATTGATGCGGTTGGAACGGATCTTCATTTTGAACCAGGGATATGCGGCAAGTCGGGTCAGGAGGTACCTGTAACGGATGGTCAGCCTACGATCAGGATACGGCATCTTGTGGTAGGGGGAAGCGATACGAGAGATGAAGGTCATCCGTAGAAAGCCTGAAACCGAAAACAGGGGCAAACAAGTTGCCAGGGATGAAACCCGGGGGGGCCGTTCCCTCAAGGCTATCCTGGCTGTGTTTGCTTTACTTCTTCTGGACCTTTACCTCGTGGCCACGCTTTTCCTTTTCAGGACTGGCGAGATCGGAGAGATCATCCACTCTTTTTTCCTGGAACTGTTTGGAGGGGGAGTAGTAGTTATTTTACTTTTCGGGGCTTACCTCTCCATATCCTGGCTTCTGGGTTATTCCATTCCCTCCGGTCTGAGACAGGCAGCGGCTACTACGGTGTTGTTCCTATGTTGCGCATTGATGCTTGGACTGTTCCACCAGAGCGGTTTTGAATACGGAGCAGACCTGCTTCAACCCGGGAAGCTCGGAATAGAGATCGCGAATACTCTTCACAGGCATATTGGCCCTCTTGGTGCAGTTCTTTCCGGCTTCGGAGGAATTGTTGCAGCAATGGCTCTTTTCGGGATCCTGACCAGAAGGAACCTGGCTGCGACGGGCCTCTTTTTCTCGGGTATACTGCGCTCCTTTCGATCAGCCCTTTCTCCCCTGCCAAGAGAGGCATCCCCCTTCCTGCCGAAACATCAGGACAGGCCGAAGGGAACTTCTGAAAGGGAAGATAACCGCAACAGGAGCACATCCTCCAAAGTGAAAAGAAAGGACATTCCCGGAAAGATAGATATTCCGGAGACCATCGTCGATGAAGAGCTCGCTGATGAAAGCCCCTATGGACCAGGCCCTTCAGAAGTGGACCTGAAGTTTCCCGTTCCTCTTGAGGTTTTCGGCATCTCCGATGATTTTTCCTTTGATCTTGACAAGTCCCTTTTGGCCAGACAGGGTGAAAGCATAATTGAGACCCTTGATGAATTCGGCATAAACGCCGAACTGGCTGAGACGGTTATCGGTCCGACAGTTATCCAGTACAGGCTGCAGCTTGCTCCAGGGATCAAGGTCAGCCGGGTTTCAAGCCTCGCCAACGATCTGGCTGTTTCTTTGGCGGTCCCAAGCCTGAGAGTGGAAGCTCCCATACCCGGCAAGACCTATATCGGCATCGAGATCCCGAACCCCGAAAGGAAGCCCGTCAACATCCGGACAGTTCTTGAACACCCTTCCTTCCAGGATTCGGACAGTGACCTTTCCATACCCGTAGGGGTCGGTGTGGATGGCCGTCATCTCACCATAGGGCTTGAAAAAATGCCCCACCTGCTTGTTGCCGGGACCACTGGATCAGGAAAAAGCGTATTCGTGTCCTGCTGCATCACAGCTCTGGCATGCCGGATGAAACCTGAGGAACTCAGGTTTCTCCTTATTGATCCCAAAAGGGTTGAAATGAAGGTATTTGAAAAGCTGCCCCACAATATTGTCCCTCCAGTTGTGGAGTCCAGACAGGCCGTCCATGCACTGGGTTGGGCGATCAGGGAGATGGAGAAAAGATACGAGATGTTTGCCCAGGCCAGAGTGCGGAATATCAAGGCATTCAATGCAAGGGCTATTCCTTTGGACAGGCTTCCGTACATCATTATAGTGATCGACGAACTTGCCGACCTGATGTTCACATCTCCCAGGGAGGTGGAAGACTATATCTGCAGGCTTGCTCAAATGGCAAGGGCTACCGGGATCCACCTTGTGATAGCTACCCAGAGGCCTTCGGTCAACGTCGTGACGGGACTGATAAAAGCCAACATACCTGCAAGGGTTGCCTTTACACTTCCGTCGCAAACGGACTCGAGGACGATAATCGATATTTCCGGCGCAGAGAGACTTTTGGGAAGCGGAGATATGCTTTTCCTCACTCCCAGGCTTCCCAAGCCATTGAGGATCCAGTCCCCATGGATGGACGAAACTGTAATACAGCGATTTATGGACTATCTGTCTGCCCTCTTCGGGGACCCTGTTTTCCTTGATATCGATATGCAGGGCGACGACGACCAGGAGGGAGGAAGGATCCATCTTGACGACCCCCTTCTTGAAGAGGCAATGAACATGATCCTCCAGAGCGGCATAGCATCGGCCAGCAGGCTTCAGAGGCAATTGAGGATAGGATTCACCCGGGCTGCAAGGCTCATAGATACCCTGGAACAGGTGGGTATACTGGGCCCGCAGGAAGGATCAAGGCCGAGGGATATCCTTGTTGACGAAGAGGAAGCAAGGCAGATCCTGGGAGCAAGCCTGAACGAGATCTGAAGGTGCGGAATTGTCCAGAGAGATATCCCTCCCTGAAATGAAGGCCCTATATGAACCCGGTTGCGGTGCACCTTCTCTTGTCCTTGTCGCTGGTGGAAGGGCCCCTGACCGTGCCTGGCTGTGTGATCTCTGCAGGGGGGAAAAGGTCTGGGCAATAGACCGCGGCATAGATGCCTGCCTTCCTGCAGGCATATTTCCTTCTCTTTTTATCGGGGATGGAGACAGTGCTTCCGGGTACGCGAAAAAATGGCTGGCTGAAAGAAAGACCCCGTCTCTGATCTTCCCCCCTGAAAAAGACCTCACAGACCTTCAGCTTGCCCTGAAGATAATGAAAGCAGATCCCGGGGGACCGGTTATTAAGGAAGCTATCCTGACAGGATCTTTTGGCGGCCGTTTTGACCACATGTTCGCAAACGTATATTCCCTTCTCTGGGCAGAAGAGGAATGGTCCGTAAGGGTCCGCTGCATGGCGGACGACAACGAGGCTTTTTTCATTGTAAGGGGTGGTGAAAAGGCCTGTTTTTCGGGTCTGGGGAATAACACGCTGATCTCGACCCTTTCCCTTTCCCCCGAATGCACCGGGGTCAAAACGACTGGAACAAGGTGGCCCATAAATAATGGGAAGCTTTTTCTCAATAGACCTTACGCAGTAAGCAATATTGTTGCAGGTGCGGAAGGGGTGTCCGGGTCTTTCTCAGTTGAAGTGCGGTCAGGCTGGCTGGGAGTCTACATTTTTCACGGAAAACAGTTCTGAAAGCAGTGAAAAGGGCTGAATCAAACAGCCCTTTTCACTCTACCCGAACGGAGGCATTTGGTGCAGATCTTCATCCTCCGGGACTCGTTACAGCCAAGGTCGACCTTTACGCTCTGGAGGTTAATACCCCAGGTTCTCCTGGTGTGGCGGTTGGAATGGCTGACACTATTTCCCGTCACCCTTCCTCTTCCGCAGGATTCGCAAACGTTTGCCATTTTTACCCCTCCTGTCGTGCTCTGTCTCAAGCAAACGGCGAACATTGTACCACGGTTCAACAAAAAGGCGCAAGAAGAGGTTTTTTAGTTGTATCATTGACCGGTAAAAATGTCCGAATACTTTTAACAGAGGTGGAAGTCAATGTCTTTCTCCGATGAAATGAATGATCTTCAGGAAATAATCGTCAGGCTCGATTCAGGCCAGATATCCCTGGAAGAATCAATTGAACTGTTTGAGAGGGGAGTGACCCTTGTGAATTCCTGCCGTAAATTTCTGGAGGAGGCCCATCAAAGGGTAAAACTCCTATCCAGCGATGAGAATGATCTTGAAGGAAGTGACTGGGATCCCCTGTCAGAGGGGAAGGATGACCAGGATGAATGATATGTCATTTGACCTCAAACAGGCAGAAGAAAAGATCAACAAATTAAGCCATCTTGTGGATAAAAGCATAGGTGACCTTTGCAACAGCTGCCCTGAAGGCATACCACAACGGCTCTGGGAATCCATGACCTACTCTCTGAAAGCCGGAGGTAAGAGGGTAAGGCCTGTCCTCTGTCTCCTGACCGGGGAAGCCTGCGGGGCTTCCTTTCAGGATCTTATGCCCATGGCTATTGCATGTGAAATGGTACACACAGCCTCTCTGATCCATGATGATCTTCCCCCAATGGATAACGATTCATTGAGAAGGGGTAAGCCCACAAATCACGTGGTATTCGGGGAATCGCTGGCATTGCTTGCAGGAGATGCACTTTTCCTTTGGGCCTTCGATCATGCCCTCAGGGAACTGTCGAAAATCGGGACTTTTACAGCGTGTTCAATACTTGAAGCCCTGGGGTCACTGCTAAAGGCCTCAGGTCCCTTTGGGATATGCGGCGGGCAGGTCCTTGATACAGACCCCGAAAGCTATGGACAGGAGGACAAACACCCGTGGGAGGTAGCCAGATCAAAGACGGCGGTCCTCATAAGTTCTTCAGTAGCTGCCGGAGCGATTCTCGCAGGAGCAACATTTGAAGAAAGGTCGGCTTTTGCCGATTACGGCGATCATCTTGGAACAGCGTTTCAGATAGTTGACGACATACTGGATGTAACAGGCAGGTCTTCGGAGATCGGGAAGACGCCCGGCAAGGACCAGGTACAGGGCAAGGCGACTTTTGTAAGTGTCTACGGCCTTGAAAAGGCTGCTGAACTGGCATCCGGGGAAACCTGCAGGGCCCTTGAAGCTCTTGCGCTGATCGAAAGGGACATTTCTGTCCTCAGGGCATTTCCGGAGATCCTGAGGCAAAGAGTACGATAAAAGGCAGGGAGGTTCGATCCGTATATGCCTGAAATTTTTGACGAAATAGAGGACTACAGGGATCTCGCTTCACTGGACTATCCTGATCTTGTTCGTCTTGCCGGGGATATCCGGTCAAGGATAATCAATACGGTAGATAAGTGCGGTGGCCATCTTGCTTCATCCCTGGGAGCAGTGGAGCTCATTATCGCCCTTCTGAGGGTCTTTGATCCGGCAAGGGACAAAATAGTTTTCGACGTGGGACACCAGGCCTATGCCTACAAATTGCTCACTGGCAGAAAGGATGTTTTCGGATCCTTGAGACAGTGGGGAGGAATTTCGGGATTCCCTGACCCTAAGGAGAGCCCTTACGATCATTTCAACGGGGGACATAGCAGCAAATCCCTTTCGGCAGCCCTGGGACTTGCCAAGGCAAGGGATATTCTGGGGCGAAGTCATAAAGTCGTCGCAGTTATCGGCGATGGTTCGCTGATCAACGGTCTGGCCCTGGAAGCATTGAATCACGCTCATGAGCTTGAAACCCCGGCCCTGTTTATTCTTAACGACAACCAGATGTCCATCAACAAAAGGGTTGGAGGCATGGCCAATCACCTTGCCGCACTGAGTGTCAATCCCGTTTATAAACAGTTCAAAAAGCTTCTGAAGTTTTTCTGCAGAAAGGTACCTTCAGGGAAAAAACTTGAATCATTCCTCGAAAGATCAAAACAGAAAGTCAAGGGTTTCCTTCTCCCTCCCAATATGTTCGAAGACCTGGGGATCAGCTACTGGGGCCCTTTTGACGGGCATGATATACAGGAAATGGAAAAAATATTCCGCATGGCCGGAAATTATGAATTCCCCCTTCTGGTCCATGTGCTTACACGGAAGGGGAAAGGGTTGGAAGTTGCTGAACGAGACCCGGAGAAATATCACGGAATTTCCCCAAGATCAGACCCTTTAATGGCCCCAGTGAACTCCGGACCTACATGGAGCGAAGCGTCTGCCTCTTGTGTAGAGGAGATCGCCTCAAGGGATCCCAGGATCGTATTGTTGACTGCCGCAATGAAAGAGGGAAGCAAGCTGAACTCATTCTCTGAAAGGTTTCCCGAGAGATTTTTCGATGTGGGTATAGCTGAAGGCCACCTTCTTACTTTTGCTGCAGGGATGGCTTCAGAAGGTCTTGTTCCCGTGGTGTCAATTTATTCCACTTTTCTCCAGCGGGCTATGGACCAACTCGTTCACGACATTTGCATGCAGAACCTTCCTGTCATACTGACAATAGACAGGGCAGGCCTGGTGGGGGAGGACGGAGAGACCCACCACGGATTGCTTGATGTCCCATGGACGCGTCCTGTGCCTAATATTACAGTAATGGCACCCAGGGACGTGGTCGACCTCAGAAGAATGCTTCTTGGTTCCGTCAAGGCCGGTTCCCCCTGCTCAATACGCTTCCCAAGAGGCAAAGCACCTTTATCTATCTGCCGGGACAAGGATATGCCGGACTTTCGATGGGGCAGATCTGAAAAAATATTCGATGGAACGGGATGGTGCATTTTCGCTTACGGTTCAACAGTCCCTCTTGCTGCCGAGATCTATGGGGAGGCCTGGAAAACCGGGTTTGAGCCTCCTTCAGTTTACGACCTCCGTTTTCTGAAACCCATTGACAGATCGGAGGTCATGGAAGCCCTGGCCTCAAACAGGTTTGCGATTACCCTTGAGGATGGTTATACCGAGGGTGGAGTCGGGGAAAAAATAGCATCCATGGCCAATATGTCAGGGATCAACTGTACAGTAAGAACCATCGGAGTACCGGATCTGTTCGTTCCCCACGGGACAATTCAAAAACAGTGGGAAATATGCCGCCTGGTCTCCAGAGAGGTGATGGGACTCTATGAATCCTTCCACAAGAAAGGAGCGCCTGGATCAGGAGATCGTCCGAAGAGGCCTGGCGGAAAACAGGAACAGGGCTCAGTCCCTGATACTGGCGGGAGCAGTTAAAGTCGACGGGGTCAGGATTGATAAGGCTGGTTTCCGGGTCCTGCCTGGATCTGATATCCATGTGGAGCGATCCCCCTCATGGGCAAGCAGAGGATCTTATAAATTGCTGAAAGCACTGGATGTTTTTAACATAGATCCTGTGGACAAAGTCTGCATGGATGTTGGAGCCTCCACTGGAGGCTTCACAGATGTTCTTTTGTCCCGGGGAGCAAGGAGAGTCTTCGCAGTGGATGTAGGATATGGCCAGTTGGCCTGGCGTTTGAGGAATGACCCCAGGGTCACAATTATGGAACGATTCAATGCCCGAAACCTCGAACCCGGCCATCTACCGGAATCCCCCCAGTTAGCCGTGATCGATGTTTCCTTTATCTCACTTAAAAAGATCATTCCGGCCGTCGACAGGGTACTTGCATCGCCCGGAGATTGTATATGCCTTGTAAAACCCCAGTTTGAGGCCGGCAGGGGCGCGGTGGGCAAGAATGGGGTAATCAGGGAGAAAGAAATACACATTTCAGTCCTTTTCTCCATCAAGGAGTTTTTTTCCGGGTTTTCAGATATGGCATTGATAGGAGTGGACTTTTCACCGATACTGGGACCAAGCGGGAACATGGAATTTCTAATTCATTCCAGAAGTCGCTGTGAAGAATTACCTGCAATTTCCGACCTTCAGATTGAAACAACCGTAGAAAATGCACATTCGGAATTGTCAGGGAGATCACGCCGGGAAATTTTGTGAGGCAAGGAGGCTTCCCAGATGATAAAAACCATGGGGCTACTGGTCAATACACAAAAACAATCCGCTCTTGACCTTGCAGAAAAGATCCTCAGGTGGGGAAGGGAACAAAGGATCCGCTTTGCCCTCCCACCTCATGAGGCACATGTACTGGGAGAACAGGAGAAGCCTGACAATGCCTGGAAGGAACTGGTCGACGCAGCTGTCGTGCTGGGGGGCGACGGGACTTTTCTTAGAGCCGCACGTTACGTGATAGGCCACGATATCCCGCTCTACGGCATTAACGTGGGAAGGTTGGGTTTTTTGTCCTGTGGCAAGATCGAGAACGCCGAACGGGACCTGGAAAGGATCACAAAAGGGGAACACCTGGTAAATTACAGGGCCCTTCTTCACGGAGTGGTAAGCAGGGGTAAAAGGAACAAACACGAAGTATACGCGCTAAATGACCTTGTGGTTACAAAAGGGCCTTTTGCGCGGCTGATCGCCATGAACATCGCGGTAAGCGGCAGACCTCTGAGCCTGCTTCACGCCGATGGGATAATCATAGCGACTCCTACCGGATCCACCGCATATTCATTGTCCGCAGGAGGTCCTATCGTACCCCCGCATATGTCATGCATGATCCTTACGCCTATCTGTGCACACACCCTTTATTCACGACCGATAGTCCTGAGCGAATCGGATACGGTCACCATTACTCCGGAGGGGCAGCACAGGGAGATCATGCTAACACAGGACGGCCAGCTCGGATATGAACTGCTCCCCGGAGACTGCATCACCATCTCTTTGAACCAGGACAAGAAGATCGGGATAATCACCCTGCCGGAGAACGACTTCTTCTCACTACTTCAGGAGAAGTTCCAATGGGGTCAGAGGACTCCCAGCGGTTCGGAGGAGTAGAAGCATGATCTCCGAACTTCTGGTTAACAACATCGGCGGGATCAGGGAGGTCTCCCTTCACCTCAAAGGCCGATTCATAGCTATAACCGGAGAGAGCGGTTCCGGGAAAAGCAGCCTCGTAAGGGCACTCGAACTGGTCAGCGGAAAAAGGGCACAGGCGGCGCTGATAAGGGCGGGAGTTGAGGAGGGTGAGGTGCGGGCCGTTCTTGAAATGGACGGACCGGTTGCATGCCTTCCTGATGATCTTCAGCCCCAGGAAGGGTTCATGGTCGTTAAAAGGATCGTATCATCGACAGGTAGGGCCAGAAGTTATCTCCAGGAGAGACCTGTACCTCTTAACACCCTTACAGCAGCTCTTTCAAAAGTAATTGCCATTCAGAGCCAATTCTCCCAGCTTGAACTGCTCGAACCGGGTCTACAGATGGAGTTGCTGGATAATAGCGGAGGCAACCAGCTAAGAGGATCAAGATCGGAACTTTCAAAAAAATTCTCCCTGGCCCTGGAACATGAACGAAAGCTGTTGGAGATCTCACGCAAGAGAAAGGATATTGAATCAAGATACCAGGATGGCGAAACCTTTCTCTCCAGGTTCAGCAAGATGGAACTTAGACCCGGCTGCGAATCGGAGTGGGAGATCGAAATGAACAGGATAGCCGAGCGCCTGGAAAAACATAACAGGCTGAGGCTTTCTCTCGACAGGATGTCAGGAGGGAGCTCCGGAGAAGGGTTGTCCTCTTCAATTGAAAATTTCTGCCAGGATATCAGGCCTATCCTTGAAAATTATCCTGAAACGGAAAAGATCCTCGAAAAGGTCCTTTCTTCAGTACAGGAGCTGGAAGCTTTTCTTAGATCAATAGCCTCCGACCAGAGCGAACAATCCATTCAGGAAGAATTTGAAGACCTGGAAAGAAGACTTGGATCTCTCCGGAAGCTTATGAGGTATGCAAAAGTGGATTCCGTGGAAGATCTTATTGATTTTGCTGCCCAGACCCGTTCGGACCTTGAATGGCTCCGGGAGAGCCGAAATATTGTTTCAGAACTGCAGGAAGGGTCTGCGAAGCTCAAAAGGGAGGTGTCCTCCCTAGCCCTTTGTTTAAGGGAGCAGAGAAGGGCCGCTGGTACAGAACTTGAAAGATCTGTCAACGCAACCCTGCAGGACCTGGCCATGGAAGGACTCTGCTTCGGTATTTCTCTCAAACCCATGGAGAAGGTCAGACACAGCGGAGCTGATGAGATAACTTTCTTTCTATCAGACAACAAGCACTTGAAGGGGCCCGTTTCAAAGATAGCCTCCGGTGGCGAACTAAGCAGGATTCTTCTTGCACTGCAGGCTGCTTCGCCTGACGAATTGCTTCCTGATATTCTGGTGTTCGACGAAGTTGAAGCGGGCCTCGGAGGCCGTTCCGCGGTCCTTGCCGGTCAGACCCTGAAAAAACTGTCGCTCCGATGCCAGGTTATCATGATCACTCATGAGGCATCTATCGCCGCCCTTGCCGACCAGCACTTCAAGGTCGAAAGGGACGGAGAGAACAGTCGTGTTGTTGAGATCGACAGGGATCTCAGGGTCAGGGAGATAGCCAGGATGCTCGCTGGAGATCCCGATGACCCTGAAGCTGAAGGTCTTGCCAGATCACTCCTTGAAAACAGTCAGTCCACAGGCTTATGAACTTTTACTTTTTTTGTGATATAATCTCCATTCGGTCGACCTCGGTTGACTAGACAGGAGAAGGCGTTTAGAATCGCTTTCGCCACGTCAGATTTCGCTCGGGACAGGTATACAAGTGCCGTCCAGGCCACCTGCATCGCCGGCGGGAGGAGGAAGCAGACAGATGTATGCGGTAATTGAAACAGGAGGCAAGCAGTACAGGGTTGCCCCGGGGGATACCATAAGGATCGAAAAGATCGATTCCCCTGAAGGCGGCGAAGTAGAGTTCCTTAACGTACTTATGCTGGTCACCGATGATGGTATTGCCGTCGGTGCCCCCTCCGTCGAAGGGGCAACAGTAAAAGGAAAGGTTGTTGAACAAGGGCGGGACAAAAAGATCGTGGTCTTCAAGTACAAGAACAAATCCAGGCAATCGAGAAGGACCCAGGGACACAGGCAGCCCTTCACATCGGTCAGGATCGAAACGATCCTCTTCTAGACAGGAAGAATGACGGAGGTCAGGGTTCTCTTCAGATCAGGGACGATATGCGGTGTAGAGATGTCTGGACACACGGGTTACGATGAACATGGAAGGGATATTGTCTGTGCCGCGCTTTCAACATTGATACAGACCCTTGAAACCGGGCTTGCAGATGTTTTATCACTGAAAGGGGTCCGGTCTGAGGTCAGGGAAGAGCAGGGTTACATGAGCCTCTACTGGGATAGTTACGACGATCCGATGGCGGGAATTATTGCGGATACGGTAGTGAGGGTTTTGGGCTCCATAGAAAAAAGTTATCCTTCTTATGTAAAGCTAACGGAGGTGAAGTTGAATGATGACGATCAATCTTCAGATATTCGCTCATAAAAAAGGACAGGGCAGCAGCACCAACGGAAGGGACAGCATCAGCAAAAGGCTTGGCGTCAAGAGAGGCGATGGCCAGGTGGTAAAAGCCGGGAGCATTATTGTCCGCCAGAGAGGGACCAGATACCATCCCGGAGACAATGTCGGCAAGGGCAAGGATGATACGCTTTTTGCCCTGTCCGAAGGCACCGTCCGTTTTCAGACAAAGGCCGGGAGAAAATACGTAGCCATCGAGCCAGTAGTTGCATGAACAAAGGGATCGCGGGAAAGATCGAGGGGCCTGAGTTTTACTTGGGCCCTTTTTCCATATTTGAGAGGTGTTTGTCTTGAGGTTCATGGATACAGCCGAGATAACCGTCCGGGCTGGCAATGGCGGTAACGGTGCCTTGAGCTTTCGCCGGGAGAAATACGTACCCAAAGGTGGTCCGGACGGAGGAGACGGCGGCAGGGGCGGTCACGTGCTTATCGTCGCTGAGGATCGTATCCAGACCCTCGCTGATTATGAATACCGGAGGCGGTTTTCTGCGGATAACGGGGATAACGGCAGGGGGAAGAACCGGAGAGGCTCTTCAGGGCAGGATATAGTCATCAAGGTCCCTTGCGGCACGGTTATAATCGACCGCGACACAGGCCGTGTACTGGCTGACCTTGTCATTAAAGGTGATACCCTTCTCGCCGCCAGGGGCGGAAGGGGGGGAAGAGGTAACGCTCGTTTTGCCTCGTCACGAAGGCGCACCCCCCGTTTTTCAGAAATGGGGGAGGATGGTGAGTTTCGAAATCTGAAGCTTGAACTCAAGATCCTTGCTGATGTGGGACTGGTAGGACTTCCAAACGCAGGCAAATCGACGCTTCTTTCGGCTATTTCAGGCTCCAGCCCCCAGATCGCCGACTATCCTTTTACTACCCTTTCGCCAAACCTCGGAATGATGGATATGGGAACCGGGAGGCTGATCGTCGCCGATGTCCCTGGCCTGATCGAAGGAGCTCATATGAACAGGGGGCTGGGGCACTCGTTTCTTCGACACATAGAGCGCACAAGGCTTCTGGTCTATGTTATAGACCTGTCCATGGAAAACCCCATAACACCCTTGATGCAGTGGAAGACGCTCCGTGCCGAGTTCATGGCATTCAACCCTGATCTTCTTTCGTTCCCTTCTGTCGTGGCGGGTAACAAGACTGACCTGGCAACGGATCATGAAAGTATCTCAGAACTTGAAAAAGAGATCGAAAGGTCGAATACACCTTTTTTCACCTTGAGTGCCCTGTCGGGTAAGGGCGTAGAAGTTTTTAAGAATTACGTCTCTTCGGCTGTCAAGAGCCTGGAAAGCCCGCAAAGAGAGAGCCTTTTCATTGAGGTAGAAGATGAGGAAAAGGCCGGGCATAAAGCGGACAGACCCGAAATTGTGAGATCAGGACTGGAAGGGGATACCTTTGTTGTCCGTCACCCCGAAGTTGAGAGGCTTGTCAAAAAGTTCAACTTCGACCAGGATGAAGCTCTAGGCAGGTTTTCTGCCATTCTCAGGTATTACCGGATCGAGGATATCCTGAAAGAAAAAGGGGCCAGGGAGGGTGATACTGTCAAGATAGGCGACGTGGAATTTGTTTTTTACCCCGAGACGGCCTCTTCACTTGAAGGTGTTAAAAACTCTGAAGGGTGATGAACTTACAATGCCTTTAAGATCCTCGGAAGGGCTTAGGAAGCGAAAGATCGGTGTAATGGGCGGGACCTTTGACCCGATCCATTTCGGGCACCTTATAGCCGGGGAAGAGGCCTACTTCTCACTAGGTCTTACGGAAGTTGTGTTCGTACCCACCGGAGATCCCTTCCATAAGGCCGGAAGGGCCATCTCCTCGGCTGAACACAGGTATACCATGACGATGCTGGCAACTCTGGACAACCCTCATTTCCGGACCTCAAGGGTGGAGATAGATCGGGAGACACCTAGTCACACTGTTGATACCCTTCGTGAAATGCGACACTGGTATCCTCCGGGCAGCGTAGAATTCTACTTTATAACCGGCCTTGACGCCGTTCTTGATATCATGTCCTGGAAAGAAGCTATGGAGATACCCGATCTATGCAGGATCGTTGCGGTAAGCAGACCCGGATTCAACCCCCAGGGACTGGATGAACTGCCGGAGGTCATCAGTAACAACCTTATCCGCTTGGAGATACCCATGCTGGCCATTTCCAGCACCGAGATAAGAAAAAGGATCGCCAACGGGCAGAACATCAGGTACCTTGCCCCCTGGCTGGTGGAGCAGTACATATATAAAAACGCCCTGTATTTCAGGAACGGATGGTGAAACAGGTGTCCAAACGAAGTATCATTCTTCTTTCACTGGCCGCTTTTGTGTCACTGGCAACAGGGATAGGCCTGAAAACCTATTTCTTTTTCAACCCTGCCCCCGAAACTATCAGGGAGACGATCCAGCACGACGAAGAAACAGGAAGGATCAACCTTCTGTTGGTAGGGCTCGATGAGGTCCCTGGTGAAAGCGCCAACCGTTCGGATTCGATCGCATTTATATCCATCGATATAGATGACAAGGTCGTAAGGATGCTTTCCCTTCCCCGGGATACGAGGGTCCAGATACCGGACCACGGATGGCAGAAACTCAACCATGCATACGCCTATGGCGGGGTAGATCTTTTAAAATCGACCCTGATCAATTACCTTGGTGTACCCATCCCATACCACATCATCGTTAACCTGCACAATTTCCCCGAACTAGTCGACCTTATCGGCGGGGTAACCATAGATGTCCCCAAGCGGCTGCGATATACCGACAGGGCGGGAGGGCTGTTTATTGACATACCTGCGGGAGAACAGCTCATGGATGGGAAAACTGCCCTGGGGTACGTAAGGTTCCGCCATGATGCGCTCGGGGATATTGGAAGGGTAGAGCGACAACAGAAATTTATGATGGCCGTTTTCAAAAAGATCAAGGAACCGGGAATGATAACAAAGGTTCCTGAACTTATACGCCAATCCATAAGGCTCGTCCAGACCAACCTGACCCTCTCGCAATCGATACAGCTCGCCTCCTATCTGAAGGATCTGGATCCTTCCAGGACTGTATTCAGAACTCTTCCCGGCAAATCGGCCTATATCTCGGGGATCAGTTACTGGCTGGGAGAACTCAGCACCATATCGGAGATACTCTCTGAAAAACCTCTTGAACCACGTGATGATGAGGAAGATCTTGAAGAAGATGGGTCTTTAGAAGAAGAACAACAGATCTCGGAACTGGTTTCATCTATCAAGGTCTCGATATCAGTCCTGAACGGGTCAGGAAGCGGAGGGATCGGCAGGGAGACTGCCTCCAGACTGCAAACAATGGGGATAGATGTAGTGCACATAGGGAACGCAAAACACTACGACTACAAGTACAGCAACATCAGGTTCCCGCCGGGTGAGGAGAACGAAAAAGCCGCCAAAGCGCTGGGAACCATTGCCCAGATACAGGACTCCCTGATCATACCGGACAAAACGATCCGCCATGTTACAATAATCATCGGCCATGATCATGTAAATGTCCTGAAAAGATTCGATGGATCAAAAACT
>Ga0228535_1000679_pt1 | contig 82377 bp, 58 predicted proteins | sample SJ1metagenome_FD_168457 | JGI IMG/M metagenome (GOLD analysis project Ga0228535, IMG submission 168457) | Enriched culture of PCE-dechlorinating microbial communities from Ithaca, New York, USA - SJ1 | ecosystem: Engineered > Modeled > Simulated communities (microbial... > Unclassified | place...
CCTCTTCGACGATTCTCCGCATCGTCTCGTCTGACCAAGATCTCCTCTTTGCCACACCCTCTGCCCCCTCAACTAGACTCTAGCTTAGAAGCATCAAGTGTCCAAGGTAGTTACGGGGCTTAAGAGATTTGACTACATTCAGAGCCCCTGGAGCGCCAACACATATACCTGGGTAAATGTCAAACCTGTCGGTAGCAGTGGAGGAGCACAGACTGTGAAAATTGTCTATAGGGCAAAGAACGAGCCTTCGATTTGGACGGAGCAGAGCGTGCCACTATACTCTGGTTACGACTACCGCTTCACTTGGCCCTCAGCGACGCACGGCAAGGTCATGGAGTTCTTCATCAAGGTCTCCAGGCAGAACGTTCCCGGTCACTGGGTCACACGACCGGCACATAAGGATGCCGCGATTCCGTCTGTCTACTATCAGATGACGCCAACGCCATAGACATCGTCGGCTATCGGAAGGTGGGACGCGGTCCCGCCTTCTGATAGCCCGATAGACCAGCTCGTGGGTCTAGGAGCGAGCTGCCGGCTTTGCGGGTGGAGGCCATATGATGGAACGGCTTCAAGTGGTAGTGGGGACAAGATACGCCTAGTTCACTCGGGGCTCGGTGGACTATCATTGCGTTAGCGATCGGCATGGAGCGCAATGCCGCATAAAGGCCCGCGTTGCCGTCACGGAGTAGGAGGCGCCAAGGAGTGAGGGCATCGAGTTCGAGCAGATTTCCGATTGCTGTGCTGCTTGTGGTCGGGTTATCCTTTGGCGCATGCGGATGCGACCGTTCTGCTGCACGTCCCTCATCACCTCACACCGCTCCGCGGGACGTTCCCGTGGCGAAGAAGGTGGGCCCGCTCGTTACGTCCGTGGATGGCCCGGGCGCGGGACGCGCGTGGATCGAGCTCGTGCCGGTGATGGTGCTTGGAGAGGATCCCCTACAGATCTACTCCGCCTGTTTCCATGCAGAGGAAGCAGGCGGAGGTTTGGTCACTATACCCGATGTGACCATGGATAAAGATGATGAGGACCTGATTACCTGGATATCCGATAGGTCTGTCCTATTCGCAAACGCTTATCACATCGATGTCTCAGCTGGTACCGCAACGCTTCTGCCGGTCGCGGTACCAGGAGCTAGGTTGAGCCCCGACAACCAAGAGATCGCGTTCTGGAAGGGTAGCGGGGACCAGAAGGGCGTGGCCATATACTCCTTACCTGAGGATAAGACTCAGTGGGTGGCCCGCTTCGAGCCGGATGATTGGGGAATCGGCGAACTCAGTATCGGAGTCCTTCCGCGGATCGCCTGGCTCTGCGACAACATCCTCCTGTTCGATGCACCGTGGCGTGGGATGCCATGCATACTCTCCTATGACCGGGCGGCAGCTGAGGTCGGGGTCTTTCGACCAAGAGCATGGGGCATTCGCGTGTCCGCAGATGGGCGCTACGCAGCATACGCGCCTCGTGAGCGCTGGGGCGGGATCGCTGATGGTCAGAACCAACTGGTCATCGAGGACCTCGTAACCGACGATGCCGTAACGCTCAACCTTGACGGCGACGCGCTGTCTGCCCGTGTATGGTGGTCTGGGCCGGACCTAGTCGCTGTTTTGGATGGCAAGGCGCTCCGGCTGTACCAGTGCGCCAGCGGCGAGGGCTTAGCCCTGATTTCTGACGTTCGGGTCACCGGCGATGTGGTCGCCGTCAGGCCTGTCGCCCACGGCATTGAGTACACCGAGCTCATCCGTCAGTCTGGCATACCCATCGGCTGTGTCATCGGGACGCTTGTTGACGGCCGCGAGTAGCCGCCGCCGGCAGGTTATCAACGCCTCCGCCCCGAACATATATTCGCCTTAGCCGCAACTACCAGAGTCGGTCGCGGCAGACTAAGGCTCAAAGGGAGGCGGGCCGGTGGAGCAGGACGTAGCTGCCTGCATAGAGAGCATGCACCCGGCGGTGCGGCAGTGGTTTCTCGATACGCTTGGTCGGCCGACAGAGCCCCAAGCTCGGGCGTGGCCCGTTATCGCCCGCGGCGAGCATGCCTTGATCCTCGCGCCTACAGGCTCCGGCAAGACTCTAGCTGCGTTCCTGCAGGCCATAGACTCCCTCTATCGGCGGGCCGAGTCAGGCGAGGATCTTAGCCAGCCGGGCGGGGCGCAGATACTCTACGTCTCACCGCTGCGCGCGCTCAACAACGACATCCATCGCAACCTTGAGATCCCTCTCGGCGGCATCGCTCGGACCGCGGCCCAGATGGGCCTGGACTTGCCTCGGCTGCGCTCGGCGGTACGCACAGGAGATACGCCACCGGACGAGCGGCGGTGGATGCTCCGTGAGCCGCCGCACATCCTCATCACCACGCCGGAGTCTCTGTTTATCCTGCTGTGCTCGCGCGCCAGGCGGATCCTTGGCACCGTGCGCACCGTCATCGTCGATGAGATCCACGCCCTTTTTCCCAACAAGCGGGGGACGCAGCTTAGCTTGGCGCTGGAGTACCTTGAGGAGCTCGTGGCGCGGCCGGTGCAGCGGATTGGGCTATCCGCTACGCAGAGACCGATTGAGGACATTGCTGCCTTTCTCGGGGGCGGATGCACGCAATCGGCATCGCCAGATGCCGCGGATGACAGGGCAGGGCAGCCGGGCGGGCAATGGTCGCCGCGGTCGGTCAACATAATCGAGGCCACGGGGCGCAAGGAGTACGATTTTCGGGTTATGCTGCCGGTTGCCGATTTCTCGGACTTGCCGGAGCGCACCGTATGGCCGGAGATCTACCGCCGAGTGTTTGAGCTTGCGTCTGAGCACCGCTCCACGTTGGTCTTCGTCAACAACCGCACGGTCGGCGAGCGCGTGGCTGCGGCGCTCAATGATCTGGCAGGTGAGGAGTGGTGCCGTGTCCACCACGGCAGCGTGTCCAAGGAGCTGCGGCTGGAGACCGAGGAGCTGCTCAAGGCCGGCGAGCTGCGTTGCCTAGTGGCCACATCCACCTTGGAGCTGGGCATCGACATCGGCCAGATCGATCTGGTGGTCCAGGTTGAGTCGCCCCACGAGATAGCTCGTGGCTTGCAGCGGGTCGGCCGGGCGGGCCATGTGCCCGGCTCCGCGAGCAAGGGCCGGTTGATCCCCAAGACCCGCGCGGACCTGCTGGAGGCCGCGGTAATAGCCCGGGAAATGCTGGCCGGACGGATCGAGCCGGCCAAGGCGCATGATAACGCACTCGATGTCCTGATCCAGTTCATCACGGGAGCATCGATTGGCGCGGGTATCGGCACCGGGGACCTCTACAAGATGATTCTCCGCAGCTACAACTACCGGAGCCTGCCGGCCAGCGCCTTTGACTCGGTGATGTCCTTGGCTTCCGGTATGCATGACACGGGTGAGTTCCTGGGTCTGCGTCCGCTGGTCTATTGGGACCGGGTAGGAGCTAGGGTCGTTGCTTCGGAGCGCGGCCAGCGATTGGTTTATACCAGCGGCGGCACGATCCCAGATACCGGCCAGTATGGCGTGTACCTGGAGGGGCATGGGGCCAAGTTGGGCGAGCTGGACGAGGAGTTTGTGTCCGAGCGGCGTCTCGGTGACCGGTTTACCCTTGGTACCGCCGCCTGGCGCATCGTAGAGCTGAGCCTGGACAAGGTCGTGGTCGCGCCCGCTACAGGTGGGCCCCGCGTGCCCTTTTGGCGCGGCGACATGTACGGCCGGGGGTTTGTGCTGGGGCAGGCCATCGCGAGCTTCCTGGGGGAGGCAGACCTGGCGTTGGCCAACGAGGCGGCGGGCAGGGCCGTTGCGAGCATATCGGGTACGAGCGGGTTCTGGTCCGCTTGGGCTAAGGACGCCGGGTTGGATGAGAGCGGGGCTGGCGTGCTGCGCGACTATTTGGCGGCTCAGCGGGCAGCCACCGGGGAGCTGCCGTCCGACCGGACCATGATCGTGGAGGAGTTCCGCGACGAGTTGGCCCAGTGGCGAGTGGTGCTGCATAGCCCCTACGGAGCGCGGGTCAATGAGCCGCTAGCCCTGCTGCTCGAGGACGGGCTGCGTTCGGTTGGCACCAGCACGCCCGATGTCGTGGTCAACGACGACACGATCCTGTTCGGGTTTGCGGCCGCCGAGGAGCCGCCGCTGCTCAATCCGGCCACGTTGGAGGAGCACGATCTGGCCGAGCGGCTGTCGGAGTTGGTCAGGCTTAAGCCGCTGTTCGGCCGATTGTTCCGTGAGGCGGCAGGCCGGGCGCTCTTACTCCCCCGCCACGCCTTCGGCCGCCGGCGCACTCCACTGTGGTTGTCACGCCGGAGGTCGGCCAGCCTGCTGGAGATTGTCGAGCGCTATCCGGGGTTTCCCCTGATCCATGAGGCAATGCGCGAGGCGCTTAACTCGGTATGGGATCTGCCGGGACTCCGGCAGCTGATAGCGGAGCTTGGTAGTGGCGAGATGCGGGTGCGCCGGGTGCGGCGCGAGGGGCCCTCTCCCTTTGCGCGCCCGGTGATGTTTGAGTCAGTTGGGGCGTTCATGTACACCGACGACCTTCCGACCGCAGAGAGGCGAGCCCGATACCTCGGTCTCGATCACTCTTCGCTGCGCGAGCTCCTCGGGCAGGCCCCGCTCAGGGAGCTGCTGGATCCTGAGGCAATGGCGGCTGCCGTCGCCCGTGCGCGGCCCGGGCATCTCAGCTCACATCCGCCGTCATCGCCGGACGAGCTGCACTACTGGCTGCTCCGGTACGGTGAGTTGCCCGCCGGGCTAGTTGGAGATGACCTGCTGCCGATGCTTACGCAGCTTGCCGATGCCGGCCGTGCTGGGGTGGTCGAGTGGGCGGCCCCCGGAGGGCCGGGGCCGGTTTGGGTTGCCGCAGAGGATCGCGGCGACTATGCCCTGCTCGCGAGCGCAGCGGTGTCAGCCGCAGGTCCCAGCGAGGCTGGCCGTCAGCTTGAGGTGGCGAGGCGCCTATTGCGGCGCTTCGCGCTCAGTCATAGCCCATTTACCACTGGGGCTGCAGCTTTATACTACGGCCTGGACGAGCAGCTGCTCGCTGAGGCCCTCCGCTCGCTGTCTGCCGACGGCCACCTGCGCCCTGGGGAGTTTGTGCCTGGCGCGACCGGCGAGGAGTGGGCCGACGCCGAGCTGTTAGAGGAGATGCATCGCCGCAGCCTGGCCAAGGCTCGGCGCGAGATCGAGCCGGTTGGTGCGAGCGGGTACTGCAGCTTTCTGCACCGGTGGCAGGGGTTGACTCCGCCGTCACGTCGGGAGGGCGTGGATGGGTTAGCTGCGGTCCTTGAGCAGTTGCAGGGCACGGCCCTGCCAGCCCAGGCGTGGGAGTCGACTGTCCTGCCGGCGCGCGTCAGAGACTACACGCCGGCGATGCTCGACACCCTGATCGGCAGCGGGCAGTGGCGCTGGATCGCCTCCGGATCGGCGGAGTCAATGCAGGTCGAGTTTTGGCCAATGGGTGCGCTTGCTGCACGCCGGCAAAAACCATCGCAGGCAGCTGCTGAGGCTCCTTCGGCGGCACCTGGCCTAGCCGTCGATCGGCCCCTCGGTCTTGAGGGGCTCGTCCGTCAAGTGCTCGCCGACGGGGCAGCGCGCTTTATTCAGGACATCTGGCAGCGGGTCGCCGTCAGCCCCGGCGAGGTCCTCAACACCCTGGAGCAGATGATGGCCTCGGGACAGGTGACCAATGATTCCTTCGGCCCGATACGCCAGTTTCTGAGCCTTGGGTCGCGCCACCGGGGACTCGCGCGCTCTCTGACGCCAACAGCCTTGGCAACCATGGGCCGCTGGTCGCTGATCGCGCGACCAGAGCTCAACGAGGCGGAACGGCTGGAGATGATGCTGAGACGATACGGCCTCTTGGCCAGAGAGGTAGTCGTTGCTGCTGGCGACAGCTGGGCAAATCTGCTGCCCCTGCTGACGAGGCAAGAGGCCCTGGGCAAGGTTAGGCGAGGATACTTCGTGCGAGGGCTGGGTGGGCTCCAGTTTGCCCAGCCCGCCGCCGTTGAGCAGCTCCGGGCTAGTGCCGCCGCTCACTCCGGCGACCAAGGAGCGTCTGACGTCTCAACACGCGGCGGCCTCCTCGCCCTGCCCGGCGACGATCCGGCGCAGGCTTGGGGGGAGATCCTCGGTTGGCCCGAGGATCTCGTCCGCCCGCATCCCCCATATTGGCTGGTGTGCTCTGAGGGGGAGCCGGTGCTACAGGCTGAGGGACGGCCGTGGCGGTTGGCAGTGTTGGGCGATCACGACTGGACCGCCGTCAAGCCGGCGCTTGGCGTCCTCTTCCGCGCCGCCGCGGCTGCTGCGAGCGGCGTGATGGGGCAGGGGCGGCGGATTGAGGTTTCCCACTATAACGGCGAGCCAGTCCGCCGCTCACCCGCGGAGCAGGTTCTGGCGGAGCTTGGCTTGGTTGCCGGTCCGCAGACGATGACGCTGTACGGGCCGGTGTCCTACTGAAAGGCTCCGCCCAGGGGCGAGGCCTAAGAGGGCAGGCCTCTATCCTAGCACAAGGCCCTAGACAAGGCCGGCGAGGATGACCTCGAGCTCCTCGCGGATCCTAATGCGATCAAATGGCGCGACGCCAAAGAGCATGTTAATCGTCTCGTACTCCATGTACTTGTAGGCCGTCTCCGCGATACGCATTGCGCGCGGTCCGCCGTCCCGGCGCGAGACCCCAGTGACGAAGATCGTCCTACGCTCGGTGATCATCTCACGGAGCTTGCGGGTCAGCGCGGTCTCTCCGCGGCTGCCGAGCCATTCAAGGATGGCGATCCGGTACAGGGCGAGCTCGTCGTTCGATAGGTTGCCGGGTGCCCGGACCGCAATCAAGTCTGTGATCATGTCGGCTACCGGACGACCCGGCGCGAGGGTGACCCGGCTCCGTAGCTTGGCGAACAGGTCAACCAGAGCCTCGTAGATTACCGCGGTGTACAGGGCTTCCTTGGAGGGGAAGTAGTAGTAGAGCACCGACGGGCTGATGCCGGCACCTGCGGCGATGTCCCTGACGTTGACTTCGTTGTAGCGGCCCCTGACGAAGGCCTGTAACGCCTTGGCCATGATAATCTGCCGCGTTGCGTCCGAGCCTTTCATATCAGGTCAACCTCCTGTTGCGTCCGCTCAGCTGTGTCTCCAGCTGCTATCAAGCACACCGCCGGCCCAGGCCTGTAGAACTTAGTTCTATAGCCAGTACAGCATAATCCTTCAGGCGTCCCCGTGCAAACGGCAAGCCATGCCCCACAGAGGTTTTGACTTCGCGCCGTCCGAATAACCTTAGGCAACGCCTCCCCTTGTTGGCCCCTTTCCGCCGCGACTATTCAGGGAAAGAAGGCCTGCCAAATGTCAGCCAGACGAGCAACCCGCCCGCTAAGTTGGCTGCTCCTGATCAGTCTCCTCGGCGCCTCCCTGGCCACCTGTCTTTCGCCCCTCGTACGGCCGGTCGAGGCCGCACCGCAGCAGAGCCTCATTATTGATGCCTGGTCACCGGCAGTGACGGTTGCCTATCAGGTAGATCCCTCGGCAAGTTCGTGGGCCGTAGCCGAGATCGAGGCCGCGTACCAGTACGGCCTAACGTACCCGGCCATCATGAGCCGCTTCGGTCAGGCCATCACCCGTGAGGAGTTTTGCACGATCGTCGTACGCCTGTACGAGAAGCTGTCCGGCCTTACCGCTACGGCCGGGCCCGGCCCATTCACAGACACAAGCAATCCCGAGATCATCAAGGCTGCTGACCTAGGGATAGTCCTCGGGGTCGGTAGTGGCCTGTTCATGCCAGCGCGCAGCATTACGCGCCAGGAGATCACCGTCATGATCTTGCGGGCGCTCCGCCGGGCCTTGCCGGCCCTCGATGACCGTACCGATGGGCCGTTCCCGTTCGTCGATGCGGCACAGATCGCTTCTTGGGCCCAAGAGGCGATGCGGTTTTGCTACCGCAACGAGATCATGCGCGGCGTCAGTGCCGACCGGATCGACCCAGAGAGCAATACTACTCGTGAGCAAGCCATTGTGCTGCTTAAGCGCACCTACGAGAAGTACCGGACTGTGGCCGGTGAGGAGCCTGTGGATCCAGGACCCGGCATCCCGCCTATGCCTCCTGGAGCTCCGCAGATAGTTGACGGCACGGTCCAGGCCAGTGCTCCTGCCCCCATCCTCCCGGAAATTGACAAGTTTGCTGCACAGGATTGGTCCAACCAGTTGGGCGCTCCGGCTTACGACCTCCGACTGGAGTTGTACGCTGCTACCGAGCCCGGCAAGCCCACAACGCTGCCGGTATCGGATTTGCCCGGGGCCATCGCGGCAGACGGCAGCCCAGCTGTGACCCAGAGCCATCAGATCGCGGCGGTGGACGACCAGTCGCTGGCTTTAGTGCTTCCCTTCCAGCCGGTTCAGATCAACCCCGTTTGGCTGTTGCCTAGACCAGTCGGGCCCGTGTACTCCAAGGCGCCCTATGCGGCGTTTGTGGACCGGGCGGGCGATCAAAAGCGGTGGTTCGCGTTCTCGCTCAAGACGACCGCTGCGGCTAAGGTTGTCTGGCAGGTTTCCAAGGGTCCATATAGCGGGACGGCTGAGACCAACTGGCGCACGCCTCCCGGCCTAGTTCAGTCAGGTGAGGTCGCGGTCTCCGCGCGCGAGTTTGTAATCGATTTTGCCGCCATCGCCGCCCTTGAGAATGTCTCTCCGCAGCTTGCGCAGTTCATCGTGCCCAACATCCCGTTCACCGGTCTATCCAAGGCCAAGGAAATCGCCAGAGCCCAGCGCACCTACTACGTGCGGGCTGTGCCAGTCGACTCCCTCGGCCGGGCCATCGGGGACCCAGGTCCAGGCCTGCCGATCGTCTACGGCAAGGCGCTGGCGCCGGCCAACGCCCTCTCCGATTCGCGCCCAGCAAGCGTCGAGCTATGGGCGCCAATACGCCAAGAGATGCCGACCACCGGCGGGGAGTGGCCAAACGACTTCAGCCATCTGACAATGGTCCGTACCTATGACCCAACCTACGGTGGCGGACTCTGGGTCCAGTCGCGAGGCTATGCAGAGGGCACAGCGACGCTTGTGGTTCAGGTTTCCACTTCGCCGTTTGGCACTTCGGTAAACCAGTGGGATCAGCCGCCGGGGTTGGTGTACACCAAGTCCGCCAAAGCCCCGGCCAACGAGTTGCCGTACTTCCCGGATGCAATGAACATCCCGTTTAACAGCTTTGGTGTCGCCAAGTCGGCGCTCAAGGCCGATGAGTACCTGAGATACTACGTGCGAGTCGTCGCGCTCAAGCCCGCCAACGTTGCCGGGGCTGTAGAGCCTTTCTTCTCCGAAACCCTAACCGTCAAATACGGGTACGCGACGCCTGTCAAGTGGTACACGCCGGTCGACGTCGTGGCTAAGTCGTATATCCCCACGGTGCGCATCGTGGAGTACCAGCCCGTGCAGTGGCAGGCAACCAACTGGACGGAGCACTATGAGGTCTTCCGGCAGCCCAAGTGGAATGAGATCAACTGCCGCTGGCGCAACGTGCAGACCGGCGTGGTGCTGTACCCGTATAGCTACTACCTCATGAGCAACCCCTCTACCTCAGTCGACTGGTACGAGCAGGAGATGATCCCCCAAGTCCTGCAGGTGGGGACCAAAGTACGCATCAGCCCGCCCAAAGAGGAGGAGAAGGGCTGGTGGGGGCAACTCTGGGATGGCATCGTCTCGTTCTTCAAATCGGTCTGGGAGATAACCAAGGCCCTTACGACCTGGGCGATCAACTCCTACAACAACTTCAAGCTGGCCCTGATTGATTGGGTCGCCAGCCAACTGCCGATTCCCGGTCTGAGGACCGCGCTAGAGTGGGCGGCCAACTACGGCCTGATGTGGCTTGGCCTGCCTCCGACCCTGCCGACTTTTGACCAGCTGACCAAGATGAGCGTTGACTACTTGGCTCAGGTGGCGCTGACCGAGGCGGGGATGGTCCCCGAGGAGATCACGACGCAGTTGATGAAGGAGACGGCCACTGCAATTGGCAACCACATGGTCGCTGCGGCCAATCACGCCACCCCTAACCCTGTTGACGCGCCGTTCCTCAAGGCCGATCCGGCGTACCTCTATCGGCCGGCGTGGGTTGATGTGTCCTTGAGCAATCCCTACGATAAGCCATCCCGGCCCGGCACTCTGCACATCGATGTGGAGTGGGAGTGGCGCGACGATGTGCAGCTCACCCACGAGACCTGGGCACATCTACCGATCGACCAGCAGTACGCCAGCGCGCTGCAGTACCAGAGCCACTTTATCTACGGCCTCAAGAGCGGACACAGCGGGTACCCGGTATGGTATCCGATATTTGAGCCGGTGCGAGGTTACCCAGTGCCCGTGCTGCAGCCAGGCCAGACAATCAAGGTGCGGATCTACCTCAAGGAGTACATCGGCAAGCCATACCCGTTTGCCCTAACCGGCGACACCGTACTGGGCCAGGACTTTGCCAACCTCTACTGGGGCAACGTCGGCGACGTCCGTTTCTCGGCCAGCACAGCGGGATACGATCTGCCGGAGCCAAAGGCCGCCGCAATCCAGCAGGGCCACAGTCCGTCACCCGACCGCATCTACACCTACTACTACGACCGTACCAACAGCGTCTCGAGGTTTACCGGGAGAGCGCATCTGGGGAGGCGTCCGTAGCGGCTGGGTAGGTACCCGCGCCACGGACCGCCTCTGAGGTTCCAGGCCTGCATCGCCCGCCATCCTAGGGTGGGCGATGCAGGCTCCTCGCGATTGCCACTAGAACGCAGTTTACCTGTTGACGACGCCTCCCCCGTATACTATATTGGATTTTGATAGAACATTGTTCTACAGAGCTCGGCGACACCGAAGGTTGGCTGAGGACAGAGACAGGCAGAGGGGGAGACCATGCAGATGGCTACCAAGCGCGAGTTGACTGCACCATGTGGTATCGACTGCTTTAATTGCGAGGTCCAAGAGGCAAACATTACGCCTACGACGCGCGCCTACCTGGCCCAGAGACTGGGTCGGCAGCCCGACGCGGTCGGCTGTCCCGGATGTCGGGCATCGGGTGGGTGCAGGCTGGCCTATAAGACCTGCCCGACCCTGGAGTGCGCCCGGGAGCACGGTGCTGAGTTCTGCAGTGATTGCACGGACTTCCCCTGTGCCAAGCTTGCCCCTACTGCAGACAGCGCCGACCGCTATCCGCACAACTACAAGGTCTATAATCTGGCCCTGATCAAGGCCAAGGGGTTCGACGCTTGGGCCGAGACGCACGCCGCGGACACCCGGCAGCGCTACTACAAGGGGCGGCTGGTCGTCGGTAACGGGCCGGTGCTGGAGGATATCACACCCAAGGCGTAAAGGTGGGCGCCGGACGGCTCAGCAAAGGCCGCCCGGCGCCTGTATCGGTTAGCTGGTTTCGCCTGCCGTGACACGCTGGTCGAGCTCAGCCCAGGAGGCCCCAGGCGGCTTACCGCCTGCCTAAGACTGCCGCAGCTCTCTTGCCTTCTGCGCGACGCGCTCCGCCGTCGGCCGGACTAACGACGCAAGCGGCAGCTCATATGGGCAGCGTGCTTCGCATTCGCCGCAGGCAGTGCACTCCGCTGCCGCCTTGTCGAGCATCGCCAGATATCTCTCATCAGCGCGGTGCCATCCGGAGCGGTTGAGGAACAGCTCCGCCGAGATGACCGTATTGACCGCGATGCCCTGTGGGCAGGGCAGGCAGTAACCGCAGCGGCGGCAAAACGCCCGGCTGAGCTCCTGCCGATCGCGCTCAATCGCCGCTAGCTCTTCCGAAGTCAGCGCCGCGTCACCAAGAGCCGCCGCCATCGCCTCATCGACCTGCGCAAGAGACATCAGCCCGGGGATGGCGATCACGTCGGGCTGCGCCATCAGCCACTTGATCGCGGCCGTTGCATTGCTGAGGGCGCCGCCGGCGAGTGGTTTCATCGCCAAGAAACCAATGCCCCGCTCGCGGCACAGCGGCAGCAGCTCGGGCTCGGCCTGGTCCTCCAGGTAGTTGTACGGAAACTCCAACACCGAGAACTCGCCCGTCCGAAGGCATGTCGCGGCCATCTCGGCCTGGTGGCTGGAGATGCCGATCATCCGCACCCGCCCCGCGGCCTGCTCGCGGCGCATGTGATCCAGCATGCCGCCTTCGAGAATTGCCCGCAGGTGCTCGGCGCGCACGACGTTGTGAAAAAGCAGCAGATCTACGTAATCCGTCCCGAGTCTGCGAAGGCTCATCTCAAAGTGCTCGGCCAGCGAGCCAACGTCGCGGGCCGGCGATTTGGTCACGATGAATATCCGATCCCGCACATCGCCCAGGGCCTTGCCGATGCGCTCCTCGCTGTTGGTGTAACCGTGAGCCGTATCAAACAGCGTCATCCCGCCGTCGTAGGCCGCCCGGACAACCTCAACCGCCGATTGCTCGGGGATCTGCTGGATCGGTATGCCGCCGAAGCCCAGCTTGGTCACCAGAGGCCCGCCCTTACCCAATCGGACTCGCGGCAGGCAGGATGCGCGCTCTCCTGCTGAAACCAAATTAATACCTCCCGATATTGAGTTGACCGCGTTCTTCGCCATGGGACCTCAGTTTGCCCTGCCGGCCGCACCAGAGAGCAGGGAAGTGACCTGCCTCCCGCCAACCCCATCCGCGGGAGGCGAGAGCGGTGGCTAAGCTGGTTTTGGAGTCGGTAGGTGACGTCTGGCGGGCCCGCGATCGGCTCTGCTATCTGGACGACGGTCGGGCGCCGGAGACGGACGCCGACGCTGCAGAGCTGGTCAGGCAGCGGGGGTTTTTGCTGCTAGGCGCTACCGCGCAGACCGGGCTTCCCAACCTGTCGGCGGCGGACCCAGAGCGCGAGTGGAGCGTGTCCTGGCGGGCGTGGCGCTGGAAAGAGGTGCTGCCCGGTACCGGGGCATGCGCGTACCTCAAGTGGTTTCGCAACCAGGGAACGTTCATCGCCTGGTCGATGTACCCGGCTTTCTATGCGATCTGGGGCCCGCGGGGTGACGCCGCGCACGGGTATCAGTCCGGCGTATTGACGAGCCACGAGCATGAGGTGCTCGAGCTGGTCGCGGAGCTCGGGCCGGTCAGCAGCCGCGACCTGTGGCTACGCCTGCGCGGACGGTGGGGCGGCCAGCGCAACCGGATGTTGGCTGCCCTGGTGTCCCTGCAGCGCCGCTTCTATATCACTGTCAGCGGCGGCGAGCTCGACCGCTGGTCAATGCACTACTGGGACCTGGTGGAGAGAGCTGTGCCGGGTGATGTGCTCGATGGCGTCCCTGACCCCTACACCGCCCAAACAGACCTGATCGCACAGGCGGTCGCAAACTTGGTGTTGGCTACGCCGCGTGAGGTAGGCTCTCTGTTTGGCTGGTCTGGGGCGGACGTCTCGGCCGTTGCCGCGGAGCTCGCTGCTGAGGGACGCCTCCGCCTGGACGCCTCCGTCGCCGGAGGGCGGGGGCCGTACCTGGCCTCCTTGTCAATCGAGCGCCTTACTCCCTGACTTCCGCGCGACGCCATCCTCAGCCGATCGGTCGGCTCCGCTTGCTCTTCCAGTCTGCATAGACGCAGGAGAGTGGGGCAGATTATGCCAGGGATACCTGGGGTCGATCTCGGCCCCCACTCCTTTTGGGGATGGTGAAAGGACAGATGACGACATTCCATATCATTCACATCCTGGTCGGAGCGTGGCTGATAATCTCTCCGTACCTGGGAGTGTTCGACAACATGCCCAACGGCATGCTGTGGAACAACGTGATCATCGGGGCTGTGGTCGCGCTGTACAACGCGTGGTATCTATTTGCCCGCGGCAACGTCGACGTCCGCCGGCAGGATTAGCCGGACCAACGAGGTGGGCGGCCCGTCGCGGGCCGCCCTCAGCCGGCCCACCAGTAGCTAGCAGCAGACCGCGCCCGATGGGACTCGCGGCCGGTTTCCACGAAGCCTAGACCGGAAGGAACCGCTATCCGGGCCCCAGAAACCGAACAAGCCGGACGCGGATAGGATAGTGGTACTCTAGCGGTGGGTGAGGGGTGGGGACTTCGGTGCTATTGCGGCAGTGGCTTTCCCAACGGTTTGGTGACGACCCGGTATTCATGACCGGCATCAAGGGCCAGGGGATGTCTGCTCTGGCCAGGGTCTTGGCGGTCAACGGTGTCCGGATCATCGGCTCGGACACTCCCGCCTCCTTTGTCACGGACTTCCGGCTTCGACACCCCAATATCACGGTTCTGGCGGGCTTCTCTCCCGATCAGATTCCGCCCGGCACACGCCAGCTGATTTTCTCAGCCGGCTACCCCCGCGACCACGCCGAGATCTTGGCGGCCAAACAGCGCGGCATCGAGACCGCCAGCTACCCCGAGTTCATGGGGCAGTTGACCCGTGTCGTTCCCTCGGTGTGCGTCGCCGGTACCCACGGTAAGACCACCACGGTACAGCTGATCGGGCACTTGTTGCGCGAGTGTGGCAAGGACCCTGTGGTCATCTCGGGCGGCGGCGAGGTCGGCACAGGCGATGGCGACATCATCGTTCTGGAGAGCTGCGAGTTTAGGCGTCACTTCATGAACTACACGCCTACCTGGAACGTGATCACCAACATTGAGTACGACCACCCGGATTTCTACCCGGACCTGGCGGCAGTTACGGCGGCGTTTGGCGACTTCGCCAACACCACGCGCCCGGAAGGCACCGTCATCCTGACCGATGACTGCCCGCGCTCGTTTGCGCTGGTTATCGACCCGCCACGCGGCCGGGTCGTCTGCGGCCTCAGCGAGCGGGCCGAGGTGCGGGCCAATGTGCTCGGCACGGGCCCGTGCCGCTTTGAGGTCTTCTATGGCGGCGAGCGCGTGGGCATGGCCGACACCAAGCTGTGGGGCCTGCATAACGTGAGCAACTCGTTGCAGGGATTGGCCGTGACGAGGGCGATGGGCATTCCGGCCGCCGACGCGATTGCGGCGCTCAACTCGTTTGCGGGCGTGCCGCGCCGGCTGGAGTACCTCGGCCGCATCCGGCGGTCGACCGTGATGGACGACTTTGCCCATCACCCCTCGGAGATCCGATCAGCGATCAGCGCGCTGCGCCAGATGAGCCCCGAGAGCCGTCTGGTGATCATCTTCCAGCCGCATACGTTCTCACGTACTCAGGCGCTCCTGCCCGAGTTTGGGCAGGAGTTGGGGGTGGCCGACGAGGTCGCCTTGATCCCAATCTACGGCTCCGTGCGCGAGCCGACCGGGACCGTGACTCACGAGGACCTCGTCCCGCACCTTCCGGCGGGCAAGGTCCGGGTTGTGCCGCAGGAGAGCTTGGTCGAGTACGTGCACGAGATCGAGCGGCCGGGCACGATGATCGTGTTCATGGGCGCGGGCGACATCGGGACTATTGCGCGTGATGTGTTCGCTGCTGCCGGCGGCGTCCCGGCCTAGTCGGCCGGGGCCGGTGGCTCTGCGCCCATCACGGCTCCTACCGGCTACTCTCGGGCTGCTGCTGTGCCTGGCCCTGCTGCTGTCGGTGGTCCGGGCTGTCACCGGTTTTGTGCCTGCTTACCGCGGAGTCCTGCACGCGGGAGAGGCTGCTCAGGCCACTGATCTAAGCGGCGCGGAGCTTGAAGCAGCGCTCCGCCGCGTCATCGATTACAGCCTCGGCCGCCGCGCCGACTTGCAGTTTACCATGCCGCCGCATAGCGCGAGACCCGGACAACCCGCCTTCTCGCAGCGGGAGATCGAGCACATGGTCGACGTGCGAGAGCTGTTTCATGCCGTCGGGGTGGCCGCCATCGTCGCGTGGGGCACCCTGGGAGCCGTCGCGGCCGCCGGCCTCGTTGCCCGGCGCACGGGACACCGAATCGACCTTGAAAGGACATGGGCTGCTGCCGGGCGCTGGGCCGCTGCCTCGGGTTTGGGCCTGCTGGCCTTGGCGGGGATCCTCGCCCTGGCAGACTTCGATTGGTTTTGGGACCAGTTTCACTACCTCTTCTTTGCCAACGACTTATGGCAGTTGCCCGCCGGCAGCCTGCTTATCGTGATGTTGCCCCCGCATCTGTTCGCGCGGCTGGTGGGTCTGGTCGGGGCGGCGTGGGGGACGCTCTTGGTGGCGTGCTGGCTATGGGGCAGGCGTGTAGCTGGCAGGGCCAGGGTGAGGCACTGAGCTTACCGGCTTCGGCGCCGAGTTCTCCGCCTAGGATCAGCTCCGCCCAAGGCCAGGAAACCAAAACTGACTCCCAAAGCCATCACGAGATGAGCTCCCACCGGGTTCTCGCTGCCCCCGGCCAGAGCGCCGAGAGCGGGAATTGCCACAGGGCGGCCAGCGATCTGCGGTACCACACCGTATAGGGTTTCGGCGGTGATCGGCGGCAGCCCGTAGGTCTGGTCGACGCGGGAGGAGGCGTCGCCCTGGGTGAGGATGCCGTCCGGGCCCACCGCAATGACCCGGTGGCAGATGATCGGCGGTAGCGTGCCGGACCGGTAGACCACGATGTCTCCGACCTGAAGCTGGTCGGGGGTGGCCGGTACGCTCAAAACCAGAGACCCGTTGGATAGGGTTGGTTGCATGCTTGAGCCGTGGATGCCCACCCAGCCCCAGGCGCTGCCACAGGCCCGCTGGATCACCGCCGAGCCCGCCAGGGACACGACAAAGCAGATCAGGAGCAGGTCCAAAGACGCGGCGAGCAAGGAGCGGCGCATGTGTCGATCCTCCGTACACTCGGCTGGTGATGAGATTCAGCCTCTCTATCGGCGATCAGCGGCCCTATCGATACCGGGGAGCGTGGTAGACGCACTTCACCCATAGGAAACCTCACCCCGCAGGCGAAGATGGGCACCAAAGGAGGCGTAGCCATGAACCGTACTTCACACCAGAGCGCACAAGATGCCGTTGGCGCCCGCGAGATTCTGATCGTCGGCGCTGCCGTTGTTACCATGGATACCGAGCGAAGGGTGCTTGAGCCAGGGTACATCCACGTCCGCGGCGACCGAATCGCGGGCGTCGGCGCGTGGCAGCAGGGGGCGACGGAGGTTCAGGTGCCTGGGGTTTCGCCTAGAGCGGAGTTGATCGACGCTGCTGGGATGATCGCCCTGCCGGGCTTAGTCGATACTCATGGGCACGCGGGGCACGGGCTGACCAAGTCCATCGGAGAGCATCTCGATGATGGGTGGGTGCCCCTCGTCGAGAGCATCTACTACAGGTACAGCACACCGGATTTCTGGTACGCCGAGGCGCAGTTGGCGGCGGTCGAGCGCCTGCGCTATGGCACGACCACCGGCTTTAGCATGCTGGGCTCGTCGCCGCGCGCGGACGACCCGGTCTACGCCGCCCGGCACATGGACGGGCACCGCAGGGTAGGGGGACGCAACATCCTCGGCATCGGCCCGGCTAACCCACCGTGGCCCAAGCGGTGCGCCCGATGGGCGGCGGACGGACGCCTGGAGGCCGAGTACGAGCTGACCCTCGAACGCGCCGTCGAGGTAAGCGAAGAGGTCGTCCGGTCTTACCGGGCCGACCCGGCCCAGAGCCGCCTCTTGGTGCAGGTTGCTCCCTCGCGGGTCGGCAACCAGCCGGGCTTTGATGTAGCCGCCAACCGGTGGCTGGCGGACGAGCTCAAACGGATTGCCGCGGATGCCGGCGTGATGATCAACGGCCACGCGTACGGTGGCGACGTTGATTTCGCACACGAGCACCTGGACATCCTCGGGCCGGGCACCATGCTGGCGCATTGCACCGGCCTCAGTGAGCGTGAGGTGGAGATCCTGGGGGCGACGCGGACGGCGGTGTCGCACGGCCCCAGCACCCGCGCCTTCCAGCGGGCGCGCTGCCCGGTCATCGAGCTGATGCGCGCCGGGGCCCTCGTCACGATCAGCACGGACGGCTCGGGGCCGGACCGGACCTACGACCTCTTTAAGGAAATGCGCACGGCGATGATCCTGCAGCGGTCGTACTTTCACGACAGCTCGCTGCTTCCGCCGGGACAGGCCCTGGCGATGGTCACGATCGACGCCGCCCGGGGGCTCGGCCTCGACCATCTGGTCGGGTCGCTCGAGGCGGGCAAGAAGGCGGACATCGTCCTCATCGACGCGCACCAGGCCCACCTGTACCCGGCAATCCAGCCCGTGCACCGGGTGGTGTATGCTGCGGCTGGGCAGGACGTTGACACCGTGATCGTTGACGGCGAAGTGCTGATGCGGGGACGCAGGGTGTTGACTGTGGATGAAACCGAGGTCCTCGACCTTGCTAACCGCGAAGCCCTGGCCGCCATGCGGCGGGCAGGCGTTGATGCCGAGATTCTGATGCCGCCCGGCATCTGGGGCTAAGTGGGCGGGCCCGGCGAACCTAGCGGCTGGTCCCGACGTCTACCGCAGATGAACCAGACTTTCGCATGGGGATGAGGGTTGCAGATGGGTAGACAGATCTCAGGAGGAGCGCGGCAGGTGTTGCTCTTGCTGCTGGGGATCGCCTTGGGGCTGGGAGCCGTCGCCTGCCGGCAGGCGGGCCTGCCTCAGGCCGAGGCCGCCTCATCAAACAAGCCACGCTTGACGGGGCTGCGCCCGGCGGCAGGTGCGGTGGGCAGACTCGCGGACGCCAACACGGCGTTTGCATTCGACCTGTACCAGCACTTGCGGACCGCCGAGGACGGCAACCTCTTCTACTCCCCGTTTAGCATTTCGGTTGCGCTTGCCATGGCTTACGCCGGCGCCCGCGGCGAGACCGCGCAGCAGATGGCCGAGACGCTCGGGTTTGACGCGGTTGACCCGGCAGAGCTGCACGCGCTGCTGTGCTACCTCGACCAGGAGCTCAACGCGCGCGGGGCAGGGGCCAAGGGTAAGGACGGGGAGGGTTTCCGCCTCAACGTCGTCAACGCCGTCTGGGGGCAGCGCGGCTTCGCCTTCCTGCCGGCCTTCCTCGATGTCCTCGCGGAGAACTACGGCGCAGGCATCCGACTGCTCGATTATGTCGCCGATCCCGAGGGCAGCCGCAAGACGATCAACGATTGGGTCAGCGACCGGACGGAGCAGCGGATTAAGGACCTGATCCCGCCCGGGGCGATCGATGCGCTGACGCGCCTGGTACTGACCAATGCCGTGTACTTCAATGCGGCCTGGATGTACCCGTTTGCCGAGGGCGCGACGCGGGACGGGGACTTCCATGCGGCGGGCGGCGGGACGGTCACCAAGCAGATGATGACCGTGACCGACCACCTTGGCTATGCGCGGGGCAACGGGTATCAGGTCGTGGAGCTGCCCTATGACGGCGGCGAGCTGTCGATGGTCGCGTTGGTGCCGGATCGGGGCGGGTTTGACGCCTTTGAGGCGGGGCTGGACGGCGCCGGGCTGGCGGAGATGCTCGAGGCGGTTGAGTACCAGCAGGTCTCTCTGACGATGCCCAAGTTTAAGTTAGAGAGCGAGTTTGGCTTGGCTGATGTACTGAGCGAGATGGGCATGCCGGTGGCCTTCACGGACGCGGCCGATTTCTCCGGCATGACGGGTGGACGTGACCTGGCCATCAGCGACGTCATCCACAAGTCATTTGTCGAGGTGGATGAGGCCGGGACGGAGGCCGCCGCGGCCACGGCCGTGATCATGCGGCTGACCGCTATGCCGGCGGAGCCCGTGCAGTTGGTGATCGACCGGTCGTTTGTTTTCGTGATCCGTGACATTGAGACCGGGACAGTGCTGTTTGTGGGGCGGGTTGTGGAGTAGGGGCACGAAGAGCCGGCACCACCCGATGAGCCGGCACCACCTTGCCTCCACGGCCCGGCGTAGGTAACGGGCCGAAGTCGGCTGCGGACCGCGATGAGCCGGCACCACCTTGCCTCCACGGCCCGGCGTATGCCACGGGCCGAAGTCGGCTGCGGATGGTGCCGGCTCATCGCTTGAGTGTCTCGGGGTCTGCGACGCGGGCATGCCGGCAGAGGGCGTGCGGGCGCCACAGCCATGCCGCAGTGGTTTCCATCGTTGCAGTCGCCCTGACGCTGCCCTGAGGCAAGCGCTACTCCTTAGGTGCCGCTATCCTAACTTTGGCACCAGCACGCACCGCCCGGAGCGCCTGCACCAAGTCCTCGTCCACGGCGTCCAAACGCCCCACCAGGTTGACCGGGCTGGCCGCCCGTGGCTCATTGCCCTGGCTAGCCGGCGTGCGCCCAAAGAACACGCAAAACGCGTTGCCGGGCGGCCAGAAGGCCAGGTCTCCCACCTCACGGAGGTCACTTGCCCCTGACTCCAGCTCTGCCTGGACCGGGATGGCGAAGTAGATCTCATCACCCCACACGTTAGCCCGGGCCTCAATCGGCAAGGCCGCGGCGATGGCATCGGCAGTTGGCGCGCCCGTAAGCAGCGGGCCCTCGATGCTCAGCTCCTGGGCGGGTCCTGATCCAGCGAAGGTGATCACAATCCGCATCACTGGCACCTCTCTCTAGACGCGTGCGCGTATCTGCTATCGGTGTACCACAGCCGTAGTATCCCCGCCTGCCTGTTTCGCCGCCTCTACCCCCCCTCCTTGCTGCAGTGCCTGCCGGGGAGGGTCACAGGCTCACCAGGATCATGCGGTAACCGGGGCCGGCGGCCCCGCTCCTCCCGTCGACCCGGTGAAAATGTGACCCCTAGGGCAGGTTGGGGTTGGTGTGCCTGCCGGGGAGGGTCACAGACTCACCAGGAGCATGCGGTAACCGGGGCCGGCGGCCCCGCTCCTCCCGTCGCCCCGGTGAAAATGTGACCCCCAGGGCAGGTTGGGGTCGGTGCGCTTGCCGGGGAGGGTCACAGACTCACCAGGATCATGCGGTAACCGGGGCCGGCGGCCCCGCTCCTCCCGTCGCCCCGGCGAAAATGTGACCCCCAGGGCAGGTTGGGGTCGGTGCGCTAGTCGGGGAGGGTCGATAGATATGCTTATGACCTGCTCCCCGCATCAACCTCCCTATCCCCCGTAATCCCCACACTGAGATACCTCTCGCCCGTGTCGGGGCACAGCGTAAGCACCGTAGCAGCCTCGCCGAGCCGCGCCGCGACCCGCATAGCTGCGCAGACGTTGCTGCCGGAGGTATAGCCGCAGAACGCACCCTCCAGCCTAGCGAGAAGCCGCGCCGTAGCCAGGGCATCCTCATCCGAAACCACCATCAGCTCCTCGATCAGCTCGCGGTCGAGCACATCCGGCACCAGCCCATCTCCGATGCCTTGCTGAGCGTGTTGCGTAACCGGCCCGCCGGCCAGGATGGCGGCGTGCTCCGGCTCGACGGCGACGACCAGCATCCCCGGAAACGCTCGCCTGAGCGCCCGCCCGACGCCGGTCAGGGTGCCCCCGGTGCCGATGCCGCTCACCAGGGCGTCGATGCGCGAGCCGGTGGGGAGGGCGGCGAGCACTTCACGGGCGGTGGTTTCGTCGTGCGCGGCCGGATTAGCCGGGTTGCCGAACTGCTCCGTCAAGAACACGTTCGCGTCCGCCGCCGCCAACTGCTCCGTCCGCCGCCGCGCGTTTGCGATCGCCTCGCTGATGTTGGCGCCCGCGGGCGTGATCTCTATCTCGGCCCCATAGGCCCGCATGATCTGGGCGCGCTCCTCGCTCATGCCCTCAGGCATGACGATTCGTACCCGGTAGCCCAGCACCGCGCCTACCATCGCCAGCGCGATGCCCTGGTTGCCGCTTGACGCCTCGACGAGTATCGAGCGCGGGTGCAGTAGGCGGGCCTGCTCGGCCGCCCGGACCATCGCATACGCAGGGCGGGCCTTGACGCTGCCGCTCGGGTTGAGCTGCTCCATCTTGGCGAGAATCGTCGCCGCTCCGAAAGGCCGAATGCGGTCAAGGCGGACCAAGGGCGTGTTGCCAATGGCTTCGAGCAGGGAGCCGAGAACTCCCATCTGCATGCCTCCTCCTGGTGTTGCGAACGGTGAGCACACGCCCGCTGTGTCGGTCCCCTTATTAATGCGCCCGGATGCGCATCAGGTAACAGCTCAGGCACCGGATCGGATTGGGCGGATAAATAAACATAACGCTCCTGGCACTGCCAGCCAGGAGCGTTATGTGAGATTATGTAGTCCTATCAGGCGCCCCGCGACTCGGTCAGCCCGCCACGCCCAAGCTCACGCCCAAGCCCGGCTCTTACCCCGGTCTACGCCTCGCGCCTTGTCACCGGGAAGACGCCACGCGGCACGTTCTTGTACTCAAAGACGCTCAGGTCTACCGGGCTGTACGCCGGAGCGTCGACGACGATGATCTCCGAGGAGACCTTCTCATAGACGGCCCGGAAGTGCGTCTTGGACTTGCTGACGATGATCTTAAAGTCCTCCGGCCGCCGCCCGTACTGCAGGAACGGATCCTCGTCGATCAGCGACTCGTGCGCCGAAACCAGCTGCAGCCACACTCCGCCCGCCTGAACAATCGCCGCCGCGCCATGTCGGATCATCCGCCCATGTGTCATCGGGCCGGTGCCGATGTAGCTCTTGTCGCCGACCCACTCCACCCGCCCGGTAACTTTGACCGGGCCGCCCGCCATCGGGGAGCTGGTGCTGCCGACGTTGACGGTCACCATCTTGCCTACGCCAGCCCGCATGCACTCCTGCACGGCCTCCGGGTCGTACATCAGTGGGTGGGCGGCGTTCTGGGCATCCTGGGCGATCAGCTCACGCAACACGAAGGTCGTATCGTTGAGCCGGTCGGAGTGGTCGAGGATGACGATCGGCTTGGCAGCCGACTCGGCCCGCTCGATCGCCAGGGCGACGCCCGCCCGCACGGCGTGGACGCCCGGACCGCCGGTCAGGTCGGCCCGCAGGGACCAGGCGTACTGGGCCAGGTCGTCGACGATTACCTGAGCCAGCTCCGGGGCGTTGTCGGTCACGGCGATCGCCGAGACGCCAAGCTGGTGGACGTCGGACCAGGCGAAGCCGAAGAAGAACGAGACGTCGATTACGCGGGGTTTCGCCTGCCACTCCATCACGCGCCTGATGATGTCCTTGGCGGGTGAAACCGTCGTCGCGCTAAACAAACTCGGGACCACCAGGCCCGGCTTCGCGATCGCCGTCACCGGCCGCGTTTTGCCGCCGAGCATGTCCAGCAGGGCCCTAGCCGTCCGGCGGCCCGTCTCGCCGCTGTCCACGTGGGGGCTCGAAAGGTAGCCGCAGACCGCCGTCGCCATGGTCAGCAGGGCCGGGTCGATGTTGCCGTGGAGGTCCAGGGCGACCATGATCGGAATCTCGTACCCTACGGCATGGCGCACGTCGCGCAGGATGTGCGTCTCGGTGTCCTGCCTGCTCTCGGTGACCATCGCGCCATGCAATGCCAGCAGGATGCCGTCGAGCCTGTCGGCCTCCGCGGCGAAGCCGGCGCACATCTCGCCGACGTACTTGTCGTACACCTCATCTCGGACGGTGCCGGAGACGCCACCGGTGGAGGAGACCACCGGGACGAGCTCGACTCCGGCCGCCTCGCATACCTCGATGAAACCGCCCATCGACGAGTTTGTGCCCCGGTAGACCTCCAGCATGCGCGGTCCGCGTGTCGTGCCCCGTTCGAAGCTGTCGATGCCCGTGAGCTCGGGCAGGAAGGTGTGGGTTTCGTGGGAGATGCCGGCGATGCCGATGCGCAACAACAAGACCATCCTCCTAGTGCCCATTCGGGGCACAATGGCATTATGCTTTCCGGCGGTCTTCTCCGGTGCAGGGCGGAGCCCCTCCTGCAGGCAGCGAGGGCCCACGCAAGAGGGGCGGCAGATGGCCCCGCTCACCCGCAGGAGCCGGCAGGGTGGGCCTCGTAACCAGCAGAGCATAGGTCCCATACCGGCGGCACCGCTATGCCGGATTCATCCCAAGGAGGCCGATGTCTATGTACCGTAGCGCTACCGGACGCGAGTTCATGGAAAAGACCAAGTATCAGTACCTCGAGCCGTCTGACCAGAGCCAGGGTCTGCCTCAGCCGCCGCTGGTCAAAGCGTGGCCCGAGGGGCGGCGGATCGCCCTGCCTGACCCCATGTCAGTCCCAGTCAAGTCCATCGATCTGACCAAAGCGATCAACGAACGCCGCAGCGTCCGCGCCTATTCGCAGCAGCCGATGACGCTCGGCGAGCTTTCGTACCTGCTATGGTGCACGCAGGGCATTGCGAAACCACCGAGCGCCCTGCCACCCTGCGCACCGTACCGTCCGCCGGCTCACGCCACCCCTTCGAGACCTACGTGCTCGCAACCCGCGTCGAGGGCCTCGCCACAGGCATCTACGGCTACGTCGCCGACCAGCACCAACTGCAGGAGGTCCAGCTGGGAGAGGACTTGGGGGCGCGCTGCGCTGAGGTGTCGTACCGGCAGCAGATGGTGGCGCGCGGCGCAGCGACCTTCATCTGGGCAGCAGACGCCTATCGCAGCGTCTGGCGCTATGGCGACCGCGCCTATCGCTACCTGCATCTCGACGCCGGCCATGTCTGCGCGCACCTCTACCTGGCTGTAGCTGCGGTCGACTGCGGTTGCTGCGGCATCGCGGCATACGACGACGACGGGTACAACAAGCTGCTGGGGCTCGACGGGGTCGACGAGTTTGTGGTCTACCTGGCCTCAGTGGGCAAGCTGCCGGGCTAGCCTAGAGACGGCACAGAGGGAGCCGAATAGCCCATATGCTCCGTGGGAGCAACATGGGCGGCCAATATGCTTTCAGGAGAGCAACAAGAGGCCGCAGTATGCTCTATTCCAGCACATAGGGCGCCTAATGCACGCCAGAGAGCAACATGGGGAGTTGATCTGCTCTCTGGCGTGCATCGTTGGGCTCGACTATGCTCAAAAACAGCACACACTTCATCTAGCGCACTCCGCCCAGCGCACTCCGCCCCCCGCGGGGCCTTGCGGCCCAATCTGCTGCCCCGCGAGCGCAATGCCGAGTAACCGAGGAGCGGCCGCCCACATCGGCAGGCGGCGAGTCTGCCGGCATCGGCGCGCACCGGCGAAGCCGACTGGCCAGTATGCTCTGTGGGAGCGACATGGGTGGCCGATATGCTTTCAGGAGAGCAACAAGACGCCGCAGTATGCTCTATTCCGACACTTAGGCTGCCTAATGCACGCCAGGGAGCAACATGGGGAGTCGATCTGCTCTCTGGCGTGCATCGTTGGGCTCAACTATGCTCAAAAACAGCACACACTTCATCTAGCGCACTCCGCCCAGCGCACTCCGCCCCCGCGGGGCCTTGCGGCCCAATCTGCTGCCCCGCGAGCGCAATCCGTGATATACATAGAAACCGTGAGCCCGTCACCCGCCTGGCCTGGGCCAGCCTCAGACGGGCCCGATTCTGGGCCGCCGCCGTGAGGCGGCCGCCAACGGAGGTAATAGGCATGAGCCAGCTATCCTACCTGATCATCGCCGGCAACCGGTACGCCTTTTGGGCACGGAGTGGTTTCGGCTGACTGACTACTCCAAGCTCAAAGGAAGGTGCAAGCCATGCCAATGCCACCGCACGTCCAGATGCGGGTAATCCGGACGAGCCTTGTCGGTAAGGAAGGCCCGGAGCGGATCCGCATCCTCAAACAGCATCTCGCATCGCTGCCCGGGTACATGTCCGGGCCGTACGGCAAGATCCGGCTCTGGCTCAACGAGGAGATCGAGCGCAGCCGCGCCCGCCGCCGGGTCAAACACCAGGACGTGTTTGCCGTGCCAAAAGAGGGCGACCGGCAAGTCGTCCTAACCGGCGCGCCCAACGCCGGCAAGTCCGCGCTGCTGCGTGCGCTAAGCGGCCGCCAGCTCAAGGTGGCCGATTACCCGTTCGCCACGCTCAAGCCGACCGCCGCGCTCGTTTGGCTGTATGGCGCCGCCATACAGCTGGTCGAGGTGCCGGGCATTGTCTCTGGCGCCACAGCCGACCGAGGTGGGGGACGAGCACTGCTCGGCGCCGTCCGCAACGCTGATTTCCTGCTCCTCGTGGCCTCGCTCCGCGAGCCGGCCGACGCCCTCGAAGAGGTGCTGACTGAGCTCGCCATTGCCGGCGTCGACAAGCCGGCGGTGCTGTGCCTGACCGGCATCGATCTCCCCGGCGCGGCCGACCGGGTGCCGGAGATGCTTGCCGCCTATCCGGACCTGGCCCCGAGGCACGTCCTAACCTCGGCGCACACTGGCGACGGCCTTGACGAGTTACGTGAGGCGGTCTGGTCGTTATCAGGTCTAATACGCGTAACGCCGGCCGACGCCGGCCCGGAGGATCGCCCGTTCGTCCTCGACGACGGAGCCGTTGTCGCCGATCTCGCCCGCCTGATCCACAAGGATCTGGCAGCCCGCCTGCGCGGCGCAAGGGTCTGGGGGCCGTCGGCCCGCTTCCCGGCGCAGCAGGTAGGGGCCAGCCACCGCCTGGCCGACGGAGATCGGGTGGAGTTGCTGCTGGCGCGATAGGGGCGACTACCCCTGGATACCAGGTACCAGGATCCCGCCGCCACGCGCGCACTGGGCCAGACACCAAGAAAGAGGGCCCAGCTAGGGGGAAGGGGCTGCCCCCCCCTAGCTGGGCCGATCTCAGTTTCGTTGCCCGCATCCTCTGTTGTCTTGCTTCCCGGCTGGCTCCGGTCCTACATCGGCCTCCGGTCCCAATCGATCTGCCCGAGGCTCGCCCTCAGGCTCGCGAGCATGACGGCGGCCTCGCTCGACAGGGCGAGCATCTGAAAGCCCTCCCTAATCCGCCGGTTGATCGACTCGACCGAGTAGACGTGCATCCCCGGCGCCACGCCGTGCGCCTTCGCCGTCCGCAACACGTGCTCGACCGCCCCCGTGAAGTCCGGGTGGTCGCTGTGCCCTGCCGGTCGGTGGCCCATCGACGCGAGCAGATCGTTGGGGCCGATGTAGCAGGCGTCGATACCCGGCACGCTGAGAATCTCGTCCGCCCGCTCGACCGCGCTGATGTGCTCCATCTGCACCACGACCAGGATCTGCTCATTGGCCAGGCGCGTGTAATCCGGGTCCGCGCCGGCGCGCAGGCTGATCTTGTGCCGCCCGCCGCCGACGCTGCGCTTGCCCTCCGGCGGGTACTTGGCCGCCTCGACGACCTGCTCGGCCTCGGCGCGGGAGTTGACCATCGGCACGACGATGCCCCAGGCGCCGGCGTCGAGCACGCGTTTGATGTTCTCCGGCGTGTTCCACGGGATGCGCACCATCGGTGCGCAATCATCCCCCGCCGCCTTGATGGCCGTGAACATCGCCGCCAAGGTCTCGATGCTCATCGGGTTGTGCTCGGCGTCGGCTACTAACCAGTCGAAACCGACTCCTGCCACCTGCTCCGCCAGGTACGGGCTCGGCACCGTCAGCCAGGTGCCAATGCTCGGCAGGCCTGCCCGCAGGCGGGACTTCGCTTGGTTGCTGATCACCCTACTGCCTCCCTCGGAGTCACAGGTCGGAGCATCCTCAAGCCTGGTGCACGACCCGCCCGTCGACCACCGTCATCTCCACCTGGAGGTCCTTGATCTCGTGCGGTGGCACCTGGTCCGGAGCCCGATCAAGCACAATGAAGTCGGCCAGCTTGCCCGGCTCGAGGCTGCCCTTGGTGGTTTCCGCAAATGCAGCGTACGCAGCATCAAGGGTAAACAGCCTGATTGCCGTGAGCACGTCTAGCTTTTGCCCAGGCAACCAGCCCTCCGGCATCTCGCCCTGCATGCCGCTTCTAGTCACCGCAGCGTAGATGCCCCAGAGCGGCTCGAGCGGCTCAACTGGGCAATCCGAGCCGCCCGCGCACCGCACGCCGCTCTCCAGCAGGGTCCGCCAGCAGTAGGCGTACTCCTCCCGCTCCGGACCGATCCGCTCGCCGGCCCACGCTAGCTCCCCGGTAACGAACTTGGGCTGGATGTCCACCACCATACCCATGCTCGCCAAGCGCTGGACCAGGTCCGGCGCGAGGATCTGCGCATGGACGACCCGGTGGCGGTGATCCTCCCGCGGGGCGACCCGCAGCGCCGCCTCAACCGCGTCGAGCGTCATCGTGACCGCGTGATCGCCGATGGCGTGGATGGCCAACTGACGCCGCGCCAGGTGAGCGGCGAGCACCAGCTTGTCCAGCTGCTCCTGGCTGTAGATCGGCAGGCCGCGCGTCGACGGGTCATCCGCGTACGGCTCGCGCAGCGCTGCCGTGCGGGCCCCCAAGCTGCCGTCCGTGAACAGCTTGACGGCGCCGACCCGTACCCAATCGTCGCCGAGGCCGGGCGGGTAGAGCAGGGCGGTCTCATCGTCCGGCTCCATCGTCATGTCAAAGTAAGCCCGTACCGTCAGCTCGCCGCTATCGCGCAGAAACCTGTACGCCTCGATCGCCTTGCCGCTGCCGTCGTTGGTGTGCACAGAGGTCAGGCCCGCCGCGGATGCCCGCTTGGTGGCCAACCGCAGGGCGTCCACGACCTGTTCTGGAGTGGGCTGGGGGATGTGAGCCGCGATCAAGCCGACCGCGTTCTCCCGGAGGATGCCGGTCGGCTCGCCGGTTGCCGGGTCGCGGTCGATTGCCCCGCCCGGCGGATCAGCCGTATCCTTGGTGACACCCGCCAGCCGCAAAGCCATGGAGTTGACCACCACGGCGTGATAGCAGACGCGTTGCAGCATTACGGGGTGGTGCGGCGCGACCTCATCGAGGTCCAGGCGGTCGGGCATGCGCTTCTCGGCCAGGCTGTCCTGCTGCCAGCCGGCGCCCGAGACCCACGTGCCCGGCGGGGTCTGCTCAACTCGGCGCCGTACGCGCTCCCGGAGCTCCGCGAGCGACCGCGTGCCGTTGAGATCGACCTGCTGCAGGAAGAAACCGTACCACAATAGGTGCAGGTGGCTGTCGATCAGCCCGGGCAGGACCGCACGCCCGCGGAGGTCGATCGGGTCGACCGTCCGTATCCCCCGCAGCCCGCGCAGCTGCTCCGAAGCCTGCCGGACCTCATGGTCGGTGCCGCAGGCGATGATCCGGCCACCCAGAGACAGCAGGGCCTCCGCTCTGGGCCGCCCTTTGTCCATCGTGATGATGTCGCCACCGTAGGCCCCCAATAGCTCAAGCGGCATCCGGGCTACTCCACCGGGGTGAGCCGTACGACGAGCGGGTTGAGGTGGTCGGGACAGCACATATCAACGCTGCCGTCCTCGTTGCCCCAATCGAACTTGCCCCCGGCCTGCAGGGCGCGGATGGAGGGGTAAATCGCGGCGTAAGCGCTCGCGCACATGCCGCATGGCGTCGTCGGTCCACAGAGCCAGGAGTCCCCGACCTTGTGATTGTAGGCGCATGTGCCCTGCTGCGAGATAACTTCGACCTTCACTTGCTTCATTTTGTCCTGCACCTCCCTTTGCCGGGAAGTATTCAGGCCGGCCGCCGGGATTACCTCCGGCCGGGCGAGGTTCGCAGCGTTAGCAGGGCGATCTCCGGTGGACAGAGGAAACGCACCGGCAGGACCGATGTTCCCAGGCCCCGCGTGATGAACACATGCCCAGACTCGATCGGGTGAAGCCCCTGGACCAGACCATGCTCCGGCAGCGCTCCCTCCACCGGCGACCAAAGGGCCCCGATCAGCGGCAGGCGTACCTGTCCGCCGTGCGTATGGCCTGCCAGGACAAGGTCGGCTCGCACCTCGGCCGCACGGGCAAGTGCTGCTGGGCCCGGGCTGTGCGCCACCACGACCATTGGGGCGGTGGGGCCTGCCGCGCGCCGGGCCTCCGCCGCCTGCTCGGCGAGTCCCTCGCCTCCGCCGCGCCACGAACGCGACAGGCCGCATAGCAGCAGGGTTTCCCCGCCGATCTCCAGCCGGGCCCAGTCAAGATCAAGATCGTGTACCTTGGCGCCGCTCTCATCCACAGCCTGCCGCAGCTTGGCTAGATCGCGGATGTAGTCATGGTTGCCCCAAATGATGTAGGTTGGGGCGATCTCCCCGAGGGCCTGCAGCAACTCGACTCCTGCCCCGAGGCCGCCACGGTTGGCATCGATCAAGTCGCCCGCAAAGACAATGGCATGCGGCTCGAGGCGGCGGACGATGACCGCCAGGGTGCCCTGGCGGGCCCCAAATCTGGCGCCGTGCAGGTCGGAGAGCAGGACGATGCGCGTGCCGTCAAGCCCGTCAGGCAGGCCGGTCACGGGAACTTCGCGGCGTGTTACGGTCAGCAGCCGGGGCTCGACGAACAACGCCCAGAGCACCGCAAGGGCGCCGAGGGTCACAAGTAGCAGCGCCAGGGCCAGCAGGCGGCACCCTGGCTCGAGGATCTGTCGCAACGGCCAGCCTCCCACAGTGGTCCACCGAGGTTTCGACCGTTAGGTGGAGGTTCCTGCCCTATATGGTTATCCGGCTACGGACAGGCGGATGCGTTGGCCGCGCTTAACGTACGAGGCGGGTCGTGCCGCCTGGGAACGTTGATGCTGCACTCGCGTCGTGGTTGATCGATAGGGTGATGCCGGAGAGGTCGATGGTGTTGGCAATGATGGACCCGTTGACGTGCAGGGTCGCGCCATGGGCCTCGAACTCGCCGTGCGGTGCGTAGATGATGCCGTCGGCCCTGAACGTCGTGCCGGTGACCTTGATGTTGCCCAGGGAGTAAATGCAGACCTTGTCGGACGCCCCGTAATAGGCGAAACTCGTGCCGGCCAGCTCCACGTTGCCACTGACCACCAGCAGGCCCTGGCCACGGATAGTTACCCCGCTGAGCTTGAGATTGCCGTCAACGAACACCCCCCCGTCGACGTTGATCGTCTGCCCGGACCAGTGCTGGCTACCCGAGTAGCGCGTGTCGCACATGGCGCGCAGCTCGTTGACATCGTACTCGGGCATCGCTACTAGCGGAGCCCATTCGACAATCGACCCAGCCTGGACCGTTGATCCTTTCATGTCGTATTGCCGGGACGATTGGAGGGCCCCGGTCACCCGCACCGTGGCGCCACGGATCCTGGTGTCGTGATTGGCGTGCGTGGACCCCGTAACATTGACTGTTAAGCCTGAAAGGTCGAGGCGCGTCGTCGACGAGCCGGAGAAGAGGGCATAGTCAAAGATGGCCGGTCCGCCCCGCACGGCGACCGTACGGGCCGCCACCCCAAACGCCTCAATGCCCAAAAGCCGAGCGAAGTACGAGCGCTGCTCGCCGGCGAAGCTGATGCTTACACGGCCCGCGTCGCCGTCGACAGGCGAGACGAGGGAAAGGAGTGTAGGGTCGATGCCGTTGGCTTGGGCGATGGCCGTGGCTGCCGCTTGGGCCGCTCCAGTGTCCGGAAGCTGTGCAGCCGCCGCGAGAGCGGCAGCCTCGATGACGATAGAACATCTTTGCTGGTAGACGTACGATAGACCTACATCGACCGCCAGAGCCCCGCCAGCCGCCAAAACGACCGTTAGCAGCACCATCAGGACGACGGCCTGGCCGCGAACCGCCCGTAATCCGTGACGCATACAAAGCCCCCCAAGTGAAGTCTTAGCTATGGTGTCGAGAAAGCACGGGGGCAAACTTAAACTAATTCGGTGATGCGACTCCTTTTGTGGGGGTGGGCAAGGAAAAGGCGCGGCTCCACGATGGAGCCGCGCCACGCCAGTGCCGGGGAGTCTAGCTAAGGCTACCGGGTCAGAGTGGAGGAGTACTGGGGAAAGACCTCGCCGGCCGAGCCGTCGTAGTTGACCGTGGCGCTGATGCCGCTGAAGTCCACGATATCCGCGACAATACAGCCGTCGACTGTCAGCGAGGCCCCGTGGCTGTACACCTTGCCATTGGGGGCGTAGAGGATGCCTTGCGCGTAGAAGCTAGTTCCGGTGACCTTGATGTTCTTTTGGCTGTACAGCGCCAACGCGTCTCCACCTGGGTTAGCATAGCTGAGAGATGTGCCGGCCAGCTCGATGTTGCCGCTGACCATGAGCATGCCCTTGCCGGTGATGGTCACGCCACTCAGCTTAAGGTCGCCGTCCACGAAGATATTGCCGTCGACATTGATGGTAATCCCGGACCAGTGCTGTGAGCCTGAGTACCGGATGGCGCACATGTCGCGCATCTCTGTGGGATTGTACTGTGGCATCGCTACGACAGGCGCGTAGTTGATAACTTCACTAGCGGACCAGTCGCTACCTCGCACATCGACGATGCCGACTGCTTCCAGCGCGCCGCTTACGTGGACCACTGCCCCCCGGATACGGATGTTCTCGTTGGCGTGCACCGAGCCGGTAACGTTGATGGTCGCGCCACCGAGGTCCAGCAGCTCGAAGGTCGAGCCGGAGAAGATCGCGTAGTCAAAGACGGCAGGGTTGCCCCGCTTGGCCACGGCGCGGGAGTTGATGGTCAGGAGATTGATCCCGAGCGCGCGGCCAAAGAACGTCGGCCGGTCGTCGCCGTAGCTGACCTGGATCTTGGCGCTGTCTCCGCCATAGGGCGTGAGAATCGCCACCTTGGCCGGGTCAAGCCCGTTGGCCTCGGCGATGCCGCCAGCGGTCGCCAGGGCGGCGCTGTAGTTTGGCAGGTGTCCCGCGGCAGCGAGGGCCGCCGCTTCCATCACGTACTCGCACTTCTCGCGGAAGACATACGCGGTGCCGACATCAACGGCGAGCGCGCCGCCGCCCATCAGCACCACCATCATCAACACCGTCAGGATCAGGGTCTGCCCTCTTTGCCGGGCGAACAAAGACGTCACACCACTCACCTCATTAGCCTCAGGTTGTTGTCCCTACCCTATCGAGGCACTCGCAGTCAGAGGTAAAGCACGAGTTGAGCGGGGCTAGTGAGCCAGTAAGCTGCAGTTGAGGCAGCAGCGCGGGGTGCCGGCGCCGTCAGGCCGGTCCCGAGGGGACGGCAGTGCCAGTTGTTGACCGATACTGTCCGGCTGACGGTCACCCTGGGAACAGGCTGGTCAGCTTGTCCCAAGCCTTCTCCGGAGGCAGGTGTTTGGTCGCCCCCAGGGCGAGCATCAGCCGGATGCGCGCCTTGTGCGCCGGCAGGTCGCCTGCCGCAAGGTGGTGCTCCTCGAGCATGCCGCCGCGCATGACGCTTCCGTGAGCGCAGCGCGATGCGATTACGATGGGAAACCGCGACCTGCCCAGGTCGCTGAGCCGCTGGCCCATCGCCTGAGGCACGGCGCCGCCGCCCATCGCCGCGACTACCAGCCCACGGGAGCCGGCGGCGACGGACGCATCGACAAAGCGACCGTCCATTCCCACCGATGCGGCTATCAGATCGACACTGGGCTCGATGACCTCGGTCCGGATTGGAGTACGCGGCGGCTCGATGCGGCGGAAGGTGACCCGGCGTCCCTCAATGGCGCCCAGCGGGCCGTATTTGGGCGAGGCGAAGGCCGAGAGGCTGACCGAGTTGATCTTTACCGCGTCCCGGGCTGAGTGGATCAGGTCCTGCATGACCAACATCACCCCGCGGTCACGCGACGCCGGGCTGCCCGCCACCATCAATGCGTGCAGCAGGTTGCGCGGGCCGTCCGCGAACGGCTCGCGCGAGTGCATCATGGCACCGGTGACCACGGTGGGCTTGGGTGAGACGACCGTGAGATATAGCAGGTAGATGAACTCGTCCATGGCGTCGGTGCCGAAGGTCAGCACGACGCCACCGATTTCCGGGCGATCAAGGTGACCCTGGGCTCGGGCCGCCAGCGCCAGCATTTCCCCCGGCGTGACCATCGGGCTCGGCCGCGCATCTGCCTGATCAACCTCTACCTCCGCGACTCCAGCCCAGCCGGGCACGAGAGCCAGCAACTCCTCGCCGCTGATCCGCGTGGCGTAGTTGCGGGCGGTGCCGATCGTCCCGCCCGTGGTGATCAGCACCAGGCGAGGCCGGCGGTGTTGGCGGGGTCGAGACTCCACGGGAGCCACTCCTCTCGGGGTTGAATGGCGATGACTTCGGCCTCGGTGCCGGGTTCACCCTCTCCGGCAGGAACGGCGGCAGCCGGGGCGTAAGTGCTCCCCATTGCGCGCGCCCAGAGCGCCGCCGGGAGGTGCCCCATGAGACTGACCACGCAACAACGTTACGCCCTACAACGCAGCTTCGGCTGCACCCCGCTGCCCGCCCATGAGGATGCCCAGTCCCTGGAGCGTTATTGGGGGGAGCGTTGGGGCTGCGCTGATGACGTAAGCCGGCTCCGAGTCTGTCTCCTCGGGCGCCCGGCGGAAGGTGACGACGTCTTTGATGACGGGCAGCTTGATCCCGAGACCGGCGCTATCGTCGACCCCGAGCGGCTCTGGTACTTCTATGACCAGGATCGCCCGGATGTCGGCCTGCTCCAGCGCCAGCACGACGGGCTGGCCGATGCCCTCTGCGCCGAGGGCGTCAAGGTTGATTACGTCGAGACCCCCCGCGACGGACGCTGCCTCAACGCCCTCTTCGTGCGGGACGCCGCCGTGGTCGTCCCTGGCGGGGCGATCATCAGCCGGATGGGGCCGCTGATGCGGCGCGGCGAGGAGCAGCGGGTTTCCGCCAAGCTAGCCTCGCTCGGTGTGCCGATCCTGCGCACGATCCACGGCAGTGGCACGTTCGAGGGCGGCAGCTTTGTGATGCTGGACGATAAGCATGTCGCGGTCGGCCAATCCTGCCGGGTCAACTTCGAGGGATGCCGCCAGCTCACGGAGACGCTCGCGACCATTGGCATCGAGACGATCGTCGTACCGCTGACCGGCTACAGTCTACACATTGACGGCTCAATCAGCATGGTCGACCATCGGACCTGCGTGGCCAAGACGTGGGAGTTGCCGCACTGGTTCCTCGGCCGCCTCGATGAGCTGGACGTCCGCGTGATCGAGGCCGATCCCGATGACGACTACCTGTGCGTCAACCTGATCGCCGTCCGGCCGGGCCGGGTGCTGATGACCAAGGGGTCGGAGCGCACTGCGGACGCCCTCGTCAGGGCCGGGATCGAGGTTGTGATGATCGACTTCAGCGAGGTCAAGAAGGGCGGCGGCAGCGTGCACTGCGCGACCCTGCCCGTGATGCGGGAGTGGTGACGGACATAACTGACCGGACGCCGTGGCCGCTGATGGACCGGGCCCTCGCGGCCCGGCTGGAGCTCGTCGAGGCTGCCTCGGCCGCCGCCTACGCAGGCAGCCAGGCGCTGACTGACCCCGGCTTTGGGCCAGCTTCGCTTGAGCTGGGGGGCGGGGCTATCGCTGTATACTGCGGGCCGGATTCACCGATCAGCCGGGCCATCGGCCTCGGTATGGGCAACGAGCCGTTCGATATCGCTTCGCTTGACCGGGCTGAGGCTTTCTATCGCCAACGGGAGCATCCCGTGCCAGTTGAGGTATGTCCCCTCGCCGATGATGGGTTGCTGAGCGCCCTGGAGGCTAGGGGGTATGTGGTCGGCGCAGGGTTTAGGCACATCCTGATCCGCCCGCTGGAGTGCCGTCTTGGCCGACGGCAGGCACCGGTCCCCACGTGCGTCAGCGTGAGCCAGGTCGACAAGGCCGACGCCGAGGCAGTAGCGCTCTGGGTGGAGATGATCAGCCTCGGCTTTGCTGGGCTCAATCTCGGCGGCGAGGGGCTGCCGACGGCAGGCAGGGGCTCAGCGGTAGATACATCTATCGCCCGCCCAACTCCGGGCCAGCCGGCGGTAAGGCTATTACAAGCCCGGGCTGACGGCGAGCTTGCCGGCGGTGGCGTGCTTGAGCTGCGGGATGATCTCGCCCTGTTGCGCAGCCAGAGCACCATGCCCCGCTTCCGTGGGCGCGGCGTGCAGACGGAGATCGTCAGGCAGAGCCTCGCCTTGGCGGCCGCCGCGGGCTGCCGCCTCGCGGTGGTCCAGACGTCGCCCGGCACTGGCTCGCAGCGCAACATGGAGCGAGCAGGGTTCCGGATCGCGTACACCAAGCTCACCGTCACGCTGGGCAAGCCGGCTCCGTAACGTCAGGCGTTGACGATCTCCAGCACCTCGTCTACTGCGCCGACAATCCTGTTGAGCGCCCGCACGACCTCAGTGCGGAGGAAGCCGTGATCGACCTCGCCGCCCTGCAGGGCCCTGCGGACGGCGTCCAGCTCCGGCAGCGGCGGCACCGGTAAGGCCGGATCCTGGCGGTAGCGCCCGTCACGGCTGTACAGCAGATTGACCAGCACGCGCCCGATGCGCCGCAGCTTGGCGTTGCAGGCCTGCACCAGGTCATCCGTCGCACCAGCGCTCTGCGCCGGCACAACCTGCTGCCGGTAGAGCTGATTGACGCTGCGCGCGAGCTCTGCGGCCGCCTGCCGCGCCGGACCCATGTCCATGAGCTGCCCTAGGCTCTCGGCGAAGTCGCCGATCAGGTAGTTGAGCTGCGCCGCTGTCGCCCGGAAGTCCAGCGGGTGGATGCGGTCGTTGGCCGCCCGCCAGACCGCCAACGCATACACCCGGGTGTCGCGCAAGAGGTTGTCCCGGTCCGCGATCTCCAACGTGTCGTCCTCGGTGTGCCAGCCGATGTTGCCGCCGCAGCCGCCCACCGCATAATAGCCGCGCTGTTGCCGGTCCTCCAGGGACATGGTCGACGACAGCATGAACAGAGTGGAAACCCCAAGGTTGCTAAAGGACAGGTCGCCGGCCCGCTCAGGCATCGCGCCCTCCGCAGGGAGGCCGGCGGCGTCGCGAACGGCGCCGTGGGCCAGGCTGTCGGTTTCGGCCATTACGGTCAGGTCGTGGAAGGCTGTTGCCCATCGGCAGCCCGGCGAGTCGCAGTTGAGGTGCACTACGCAGTTGCGGTAGATGTCGCGCGCAAAGGCGTCGGCGTACCAGGTTGAGCCGGCGTACCTCCCTGTCGAGTGTCCCGGCCACCAGGCGATGCGGACGGAGCGGTCCAGGGAGTCGCGGGACTCCCAGAGCACGCGGGCGATCTCCAGCATCGCGGCGTTGCCGACAGCGTTGTCGCCAATGCCGACGTGCCAGGAGTCGAGGTGGCCGTGGAGCAGGACGAACTCGTCGGGCCAACGTTTGCCGGGAATCTCCGCCACGACCAGCGGGCATTCGTACCAGCTCTCGTCGAGGCGGGTGCGGACCCCGAGCTCGGCGCGGTCCCCCTCGGGGCCGGCGATGGTCTCCCGCAAGATGTCGCCGTCCGAAGAACAGACCGACGCAACCGCGATCCGCGGCCGGCGATCGTGCGTGACAAGATCGGGTGTCCCCCATACCGCTGTGCAGATGGACTCGTGAATGCGCTCACCCGGGCTGATGAACACGGCCGCGGCCGCGCCCCGCTGCTCCAAGTCACGAACGCGGGCCGGCATCGGCAGCCCATCAGTGAGGACGATGCGTCCCGTAAGGTCAAGCGCGCCACCCGCTCCTGCGGCAACGTCCTGGCCGGCGAACAGGTCAGTGATGCCGGCAGCAGGCCCAGCAGGCACGTAGACCGCACGGCCCCGGACGAAGCCATCGCCTCCGGACGGTACGCCAGAGGCCGTCGAGATGGAGAAGGACGGCGTCTTGGCGGGCATCTCGATGATCGAGCCGCTGTCCGCGCCGCCCACTGAGCAGCGCACGGTGGCCTCGCGCGGGATGCTCAAGTACAGCTGGGGACGAAATACCTGATGGGGCACTCCCAGCGACGCCAGGCGGTCGTGGATATAGCACGCCGCCTCGTCCTCACCGGGCGAGCCCGATACACGCTCAAGAGCCGTAAATCGCTCGACCAGGGCCCACGCCTCGTCGGTGCGGATCCGCTGGAGAAGTGTCGTCTCGTGCATGGCAATCACCTCAGAAGATACTTGGTACCAACTAGTGGTCTTCGCCAGGCCTGACGCAATGCCTCTCATGCTTCGGTGTCTCGAGGCGCGGCGGATTGCCGGCCGCGCTAGAGCACTAATGACCAGCTAGTCCCTTCTGTGTTAGCATAGTGCATATCCAACTCAGCGGGAAGAAACGGAGCGAGGACGTTGACCACAATCGAAGCACGATCCGGCGACCACCTTACCTGGGGCGGTTGCGATTGCCTTGAGCTTGCGGCCACCTACGGCACGCCGCTGTACGTTATGGACGAGTCTATGATCCGCGCGATAATGCGTCGCTATCGGGACGCATCGCGCCGAGCTTATGCGGATCTGCGGGTGGCCTATGCAGGCAAGGCGTTTCTGTGCGGTGCGATTGTGCGTGCTGTCGCCGATGAGGGATTGTGGCTGGATGTGGTTTCAGGCGGTGAGCTGCACCTCGCCCTCGCTGGCGGCATGGACCCCGGACGGATCATCTTCCATGGCAACAACAAGAGCCCAGATGAGCTGGCCTTGGGCCTTCGGGCCGGCGTAGGCCGGTTTGTGATTGATAATGCCGAGGAGCTGGAGCGCCTCGCCGTCATGGCTCGCGATGCGGGCGGCAGCGAGCCTCCCAAGGTGCTCATCCGCGTGACTCCCGGCATCTCTCCGCGTACGCACCGGGCCGTGCAGACGGGGCAGGTTGACTCCAAGTTTGGTTTCCCGATTGCAGGCGGGGCGGCTCTGGCGGCGGTACGGCGCGTGCTTGAGCTGGGCTCGCTGCAACTCGCCGGGTTGCACAGCCATATCGGTTCGCAGATCAAGGACCTCCACCCGTTCCAGGCCGAGGCCCGCGCCGTCGCGCGCTTCGCATGGGCCATCTGGGAAGCCACCGGATACCTCGTATCGGAGGTCAATCTCGGCGGCGGCTGGGCGGCCGGACTTCCCAGCAGCGAGACGGTTGACCCGATCGAAACCTACATCGACGCCGTCACCGCCGCCTTCCGCAGCGCGTGGCGGCGCCACGGCCGCCCCGGCATCGCCCTGGGCAAGAGCGGGATAAGCGCCGCGGCAGGGCCATCGAGCAGCCGCACGTACGCCTGGCCCGCCCTCTGCATCGAGCCTGGACGCTCGATCGTGGCCGAGGCGGGCATTACGCTATACACCGTCGGCTCGAAAAAGCCGGTGCCGGGTCACGATCCTTACGTCCTCATTGACGGCGGGATGGCGGACAACCCACGGCCCGCGCTGTATGGCTCGCGCTACGAAGCCGTCGTTGTCAACCGCCCAGGGGCTGCGCCTACTGGGTCTTACACGCTCGCCGGCAAGGCCTGCGAGTCGGGCGACGTGCTGATTCGCGAGCTGGCGCTGCCGGAGGTTGAGCCTGGCGATGTGATCGCGGTTTTCTCGACCGGCGCCTATAACCATTCGATGTCCAGCAACTACAACCGGTTGCCCCGGCCGGCGATCGTGTTCGTGGGCGAGGGCGCGTCGCGCTTGGTGGTCAGGCGCGAGACTTACGCGGACCTGATCGCCACGGATCTCGAGGTCGGCGAAGCCAAGGTCCGGCGCGAGCTGATTGCCGAGGTTGCGGCAGGGAAGCAGACCACCTAGCCGCGGCGCGGCTTGGCGGCGGCAGCTAGTGCGCCACCGCTCTAGGCTGTGCTACAATAGCCAAAATGGCTTCGAGCCCATATTGGTGGCAATGATCAGGAGTAGTAACGCCCGGCGGTGCCCTGCGTAATCAGGGTGTAAGACAGAGAGCCCGGCAGTAAGGTGCTGCGAGCCGGCAGAGGTGCGCCAACTCGCCTGGGAGCCGTGTGCGGTGCCGCAGTCCTGCGGCCCGCTGCTTGAGGAGGCCGCCCCGTAGCGGTGGCGGCAATCAGGATGGTACCGCGGGCATCCGTTCCTGAGGGGCGGATGCCTTTTTGCACCCCAGGTGTGTCATTTGTGGAGGGATGGCGATGTCATCTAGATCGGCCCGGGAGGATCGGCGCCTGGACCCGGCGGTGGTCGAGCCCAAGTGGATCAAGCGCTGGGAGCAGGATCGTCTGTACTACCCAGATCTGGCGGCGGCCAAGCGCAAGTTCTATAACCTGATGGAGTTTCCGTATCCGTCGGCGGAGGGGCTCCATGTGGGGCATGTGTTCACGTATTGCGGATCGGATACGTTTGGCCGGTTTCGGCGGATGCAGGGGTACGACGTTTTTGAGCCGATGGGCTTCGATGCATTTGGCATTCACTCCGAGAACTACGCCATCCGCGAGGGGATCAACCCCAGAGTCCTGACCGCGCGGACGACGACGCATTACCGTGAACGGCAGATGAAACGCCTGGGGGCCATGTTTGATTGGTCGCGGGAGGTCAACACCTCGACCCCGGACTACTACCGTTGGACGCAGTGGATCTTCCTGCAGATGTACCGGGCGGGGCTGGCCGTGCGCAAGAAGGCCCCGGTCAACTGGTGCCCCTCGTGCCTGACGGTGTTGGCCAACGAGCAGGTATCCGACGGCGCCTGCGAGCGCTGCAGCTCAGAGGTCGTGCAGCGCGAGATGGTGCAGTGGTTCTTCCGGATCACCGCTTACGCCGATCGGCTGCTGGAGGGTTTGGAGCACCTCGACTGGCCCGAAACCAGCAAGAAGCTGCAGGGCAACTGGATCGGCCGCAGCGAGGGCGCGGAGATATCCTTCGAGCTCCAGGGCAACGGCGAGTCCTTTACGGTCTTTACCACCAGGCCAGACACGCTGTTTGGCGTGACCTACATGGTCCTGGCCCCTGAGCACCCGCTGGTTGACCGCCTGACGACGCCCGAGCAGCGGGAGGCGGTGGATGCGTACCGGGAGCAGGTGCGCCGGACCAAGGAGATCGACCGGCTTTCGACCGAGCGCGAGAAGACCGGGGTGTTTACCGGCGGGCATGCGATCAATCCGGGTACCGGGCTACCGGTGCCGGTGTGGATCGCAGACTACGTCCTGCTCCACTACGGCACCGGCGCGGTGATGGGCGTGCCGGGCCACGACCAGCGCGACTTCGAGTTTGCGAGCAAGTATGGGCTGCCGATCGTCGAGGTCATCAGCAGTGATATGGGCATTGCCGATGCTGCCTACACCGGCGAGGGGACCATGATCAACTCGGGGCAACATGACGGGACTCCGTCGGTCGAGGGCAAGCGCGCCGTGACCGAGTGGCTGGCAGAGCAGGGGCGCGGCAAGCTGTCGGTTACCTACCGGATGCGCGATTGGTGCATCAGCCGCCAGCGGTACTGGGGGCCGCCGATACCAATCATATACTGTGAGCGTTGCGGCGAGGTGCCGGTGCCCGAGGATCAGCTGCCGGTGCTGCTGCCGGATATCGAGGAGTTCAGGCCCTCGGGGACCGGCAAGGGACCGCTGGCGACGATACCTGAGTTCGTGAGGACCACTTGTCCCGGGTGCGGTGGGCCGGCGGAGCGCGAGACGGACGTATCGGACACGTTCCTGGACTCGGCGTGGTACTTCCTGCGGTACCCGTCGGCGGACTGCGATACGGCGCCGTTTGACCCGGCGATGACGGACAAGTGGCTACCCGTCGACCAATACATGGGCGGCATCGAACATGTCTGCATGCACCACCTATACGCGCGCTTCGTCAACATGGTGCTGTACGACCAGGGACACGTGAGTTCGGAGGAGCCCTTCCGCCGGTTGCGCCTGCATGGGCTGTTGATCAAGGACGGGTCCAAGATGTCCAAGTCGAGGGGCAACGTCGTCAACCCGGACGAGTACATTCGCAAGTACGGGGCCGATGTCTTTCGCACGTACCTGCTGTTTATCGGGCCTTACGAGGAGGAAAACGATTTCTCCGACCAAGGCATCCAGGGGGTATCGCGCTTCTACAGCCGGGTGTGGAACTTCGTGACCGAGCCCGCACCCCGTTACGGCAAGGGTACGGATATGGTGCTCCTGCACCGGGCGATCCGCAAGGCGGGGGAGGACCTGGAGGCGCTGTCGTACCACACGGCCATCGCCGCGATCATGGAGCTGACCAACTGGGCGTACGCAGTGTCGGACGAGTTCACCCCGGAGCAGCGGCGGCGGGTGGCAAAGACCATGGCGCTGCTGCTGGCACCGTTCGGTCCGATGACGGCGGAGGAGATGTGGGAGCGGCTTGGCGAGAGCTATTCGGTGCACAACCAGAGGTGGCCCGAGTACGACGCCGAGTTGCTTGACCGGCAACAGGTAACCATCGTGGTGCAGGTCAATGGGCGGGTGCGCGAGCGCTTTGCCGCCGAGCGGGGCATGGACCGCGAGCAGGCGTTGGCGGCGGCGCAGGCGCTGCCGCGGGTCGCCGAGCTGCTGGTGGGCAAAGAGGTCCGGCAGGGTTTCTATGTGCAGGACCGGCTGGTCAACTTGATCGTGGAGTAGGGGGCCGGCCCTGGTTGCCGGCGCTCCCGGTGCGGGTTGGGCCCGTCGTGCTACCACGGCGGGCTCTCTCTTACCGCAGCTGGGCCTGTCTTACGCGGCGGGCCGCTCATGCATGCGCGGCCCGGTGGAGATACGGCGCCTCAGCGGATAGTATAGATATGCAGGTGCGGAGATCTCCCACTGTGCACCGGCACCTCACCTCTCGGCATCTCCCCAGCGACAGCGGCATGAGGAGGTGAAATCAAAGATGGGTAGTCTCTACGTGAGGCTGCTGTTCGTGCTCTACGCTCTGCTTGTCGGCTTCGCCGCGCTTGGCCACTTCGACCCAGAGGCAACGAGGCACCTAACTACGCTAGGCTTGCGCTCGGCGGTGGGCGTCCTGCTCTATCTCTTGGCGGGGCTGGTGACCGCGTACGTCTATCTCTGGCAAAAGCGCAAGAGGCACCTGCGCGAGTTGCGGCGCGCGGCCGGCCTTCCTCCGGTTGCGGACGGGGCCGGCGGCGCAGGCGGCGCCGGTCAGGGCGGAGCGGCTAGGCAAGAGCTGGACCTCAAGGTGCTAGAGCTGCAGACTGAGCGGGATCATGCGTCACAGCGGCACACCGCCCAAGGGATGCGCCGCCGTGACTGATGCAAGTCCTAATCCTAATTGGTGGAGTCGGGCCAGCTTAGGCCCGGTGCACTACCTTGCCGCCGATGAGGGTCATCTCCACCGTCAGGTCTCTGATGGCGTCGTCGGGGATGGTCAGGATGTCGCCGGATAGGACCGCCAGGTCCGCCAGCTTGCCGGGCTCGATCGAGCCCTTAAGGTCCTCCTCGCCAGTGAGCCAGGTCCCGTTGTGGGTGAACAGGCGCAACATCTCGATGCGGTTGACTCGCTCCGCGTCGCCCATGCTCCTGCCCTGGCTCGTGCGCCTCGCGACCGCTGAGAACATGCCGAGGAACGGGTTGTAGTGCGCCGACGCCATGTCGGAGTTGGCCGCGACCTTGATGCCGTGCTTGATGTACGTGCGCAGGGGCTTGAAGTACTCGAGGCGCTCCTGCTCAACCACATCGAAGTAGATGTCGCCCTCCACCCAGATGAAACCCGGCTGGACCGACGTCCCGATGCCGTACTCAGCCATGATATCCAGCGCCTCAGGGCTCGGCAGGTAGCCGTGGATAATGTTGTGCCGGTGCGGCCTACTGCCGCCCTGAGCGTCCAGCACCTGCTTGAACTCCCGGCAGGCCACGTCCTGCGCCACGTCGCCGCAGCAGTGGATGCCAACCGACCAGTCGTGGCGGTCCGCGATATCGAAGTAGTGCCCGAGCTTATCGGTATCCAGGCGCAACGGAATCTCGCTCCGAGTGCCGTCAATCCACGGCTCGCTGCACCAGGCAGTCTTGCTCCCCAGGCCGCCGTCGATCGCCATCTTAAGCGCGCCGATCCGCAGCCACTCGTCGCCGAGCCCGGTGCGGGCCCCCAGGGCCGCCGGCTTGTAGTCCTGCTCCCCGGCCTCACCGCGCACGGCAGATAGCCCGTGCCAGGTCGGCATCATGTTGACGCGAAGGGGAAGCCTTCCCTCGTCGCGTGACTGCTGGTACGCCTGCATCAGCACCGCGGGCACTCCGGGGTCGACAACGCTGGTGATGCCCCAGCGAATCAGCTCGTTCATGGCCAGCCCGGTGAGGCGCCGGGCGCGGCGGACGGGCTGCTCTGCGGGTCTATCTGACATGAGCCTCGACACCAGCACTTGGGCGCCGTTGCGCAGGTAGCCGGTCGGCTCGCCGGTCTTGGGGTCGCGCTCGATTGTGCCGCGCTCGGGGTCTGGGGTACTGCGGTCGATGCCGGCGAGCTCCAAGGCCTTGGAGTTGACGACCACGCCGCCAAAGAGCCTGCCCAAGATCACCGGGTTGTTTGGCGAGGCCGAATCAAGATCCCACCGGGTCGGCGGCCTGTACTCGGCGAACTGGCTGTCGATCCATCCGCCGCCCTCCACCCACTGGCCGGGCTTGAGCTGGGACACGCGGGCGGCGACGCGTTCGCGGACGTCGTCCATGTTGCGGGCATCGAAGAGCATTACTCCCTCGAGCAGCAGGCCAGTGCTGGTCAGATGGATGTGCGAATCGACGATGCCCGGGATGGCGGTGCGCCCGCCGAGGTCCACCACGCTGGTCGAGCGGTCGGCGTGAGACATCACCTCGGCCTCCGTGCCGGCGGCCACGAACCTGTCGCCCTTGATTGCTACGGCATCGACGATACGGTCCTGGGGATCAACGGTGGCGATCTTGCCGTTCTTGAGGATCAAATCTGCTGGCATGGTAAGGCGCTCCTCCCGTCCTGGTGCGGTAAGCCCAGAGGAATACCGTGACCACTTCTCGCTGGTAGTGTGGCCAACCTGCTGCGGGGACGCACGGCGATGGCGCCGCTCATGCCTCACGGGCGCGGCTAGGGTCACGGGCACGCGAGGCGCTGCCGCCGCTCTTGCCTCATTGGCGCGGCTGGGGTCACGCGCCGGGTGAGGCTGCGAGCGGCGCAGCGCCTCGCTTTGGGTGTGAGCGTCCGACTTCGGGCGGCGTGGGGCCGATCTGCCCCGGGTCGTCGAGAGGAGCGGTGCCGGCAGGCACCGGTTACGGCGTGATCCCGGTGCGTCTAGGACACCCCGGGGCCGCCGCTGCCCGATGGGACTGCCGAGTGGGGCCGATCTGCCCCGGGTCATCGAGAGGAGCGGTGCCGGCAGGCACCGGTTACGGCGTGATCCCGGTGCATCTGGGACACCCCCAGGCAGTCGCGGCTCGGCGGGACTGCCGAGTGGGGCCGATCTGCCCCGGGTCATCGAGAGGAGCGGTGCCGGCAGGCACCGGTTACGGCGTGATCCCGGCGCATCTGGGACACCCCCAGGCAGTCGCGGCTCGGCGGGATTGCCGGGTGGGGCACTTCGCCCCGGGTCATCGGTAGGAGCGGTGCCGTCCGGCACCGGTTACCTCATCATCCCGGTGCGTCTAGGACACCCCCGGCACGCAAGCCTGCCCCAGCTCGCCCGAGCCGCCCGAGTAGCCCGCCCCCCACGATGCCAGCCTGCCACCCTGGCCTAGCTGAGGCCTCACTTACCGGCCGCCACGACCTCCGCAGGCTCCCGCCGGCCACGCTTGCCCTCGGCGCCCGCCGACAGCGCAAACAAGCCCAGGACCACGGGCACAACCGACATGAAGAATGGCGCAGCGCTGCCCACCGCAACGCGCAGCATGCTGGCCAGGGGCACGACCGGCGCGGTCACGATCCCGTTGGTCATCCCGATGGTGCCGAGGGCGCGCCCGCGGACCTCGTCGGGCACGTGTTGCACGCGGTAGGTATCTGAGGAGATCATCGCAAACTCGAATGCGGCGTACATCAGGATGTACGCCAGCACGATGGCAACAGGTGCGCGCTGCATCGACCACAACATCGCCGCGAGGGACAGAGCGGGCATCGCGAGCCTGAGCACCGGCGCGGGGCCCCGGCGGGAGACGAAGTGCCCCGCGATCAGGGCGACCAGGATGCCGACGCCCGAGCCGACCGCCGCTAGCTGGTTGATGGCCGACTTGGACAGGCCCATGACATCGCTGGCGTGCAGCGACAAGAACGGTCCCCAGAGTGTGAGCGAGAGCAGCGAGTTGACGCCTACCGAAACCCCCAGCACCCGCAGCAGCGGCGGCCGCAGCACGTCGGTGGCCCGGAAGGAGACGGATGCGGTCGATTCGGGTTTGGTTTCACGTAGCCAGATCAGTCGGCCGACTGCCGCGACCAGGAACAGCACCCCGGAGAGGGCCAGCACGGCCTGGGTGCCAAGGATGGGCAGCAGCACCGAGCCAGTCAGCGGTCCAGTGATGACCCCGACCCCGATGGCTACCTCCACCCGGCTAAAGGCCCTGCCGCGCTCGGCCTGCGGCACCGACTCGCCGATGATCGACGAGAACACCGGCCCCTGGATCGCGCCGCCCGCGTGGTAGAAGGCATACAGCACGACAAACAGGGGCCACGACGGCGCCAGAGCACACGCCGCGATGGAAACTCCGGACAGGACCCCCGGCCAGGCGATGACGGGCACCCGCCCCAGGCGGTCGGCCAGGATCCCCCCAAAGTACTGGCACGAGGCGGATAGCACCAGCCACACTGCGTTGGCTGCGCCGATGACGACGTCGCCCGCCCCGAGGTCGCGCAGGATCAGTGAGAGAATCGGCGCCCACATCATCATCGCGCCGACGTTGAGGCCGGCCGTGATGGCCATGACGAGGACGTTGCGCCGCAGATTGGGGCGCTGGTCGGGAGTGCGCATAGGCGTTCCTATTCGGTTAGCCGCCGCATTAACCTTCAGGGCAAAAGTCGACCAAATCCATCGGGTTTGCCTCATACGAGAGGACATCAGCCGGCGTAAGGCAAAACTACAGTATACCGGGCGCCCTGGCTTGATCGGCGATGGCGCCGCTAAGGCAATCACACCAAGGAGGTTTCACCGATATGCACCCTGTCAAGCTCGCTGACGGCATCTATTGGGTCGGCGCGGTGGATTGGGATTTGCGGACGTTCCACGGGCAAGCGTTGTCCACGCATCGTGGTAGCACCTACAACGCCTATCTGATCCTCGATGAGCGGCCGACACTCGTCGATACCGTGTGGCAGCCGTTCACCGACGTGCTGCTCCGCAATATCTCCGAGATCATCGACCCGAGCGAAATCAAGGTCATCGTCGCCAATCATGTGGAAACCGATCACTCCGGCGCCCTGCCGGCCATGATGCAGCTCACCCCGGACGCCGAGATTATCTGCAGCGCACGCGGCCGCGAAGGGCTCAGCAAGCACTACCCCGGCGACTACAACTACAAGGTGGTTAAGACGGGCGACAGCGTGAGCATCGGGCAGCGGACCCTGTCCTTTATCGAGGCGCCGATGTTGCACTGGCCCGACAGCATGTTTACCTACCTCGTCGAGGACGAGATCCTGATGCCCAACGACGCCTTCGGGCAGCACATCGCGACTGGTTTCCGGTTTGACGATGAGGTGGACCTCGATGCTGTCATGGAGGAGGCCCAGAAGTACTACGCCAACATCCTCCTGCCCTTCAGCGGCCTTGTCGCCCGCAAGCTCGACGAGGTGACCAAGCTCAAGCTGCCCATCAGGATGATCGCCCCGAGCCACGGCGTTATCTGGCGCCGTGACCCCGGCAAGATCATCCAGGCATATGCGGAGTGGGCCAAGCCGGGCGGCGATATCGGCTGCGTCATCGCCTACGACACGATGTGGGGCGCCACGCACCGCATGGCCATCGAGATCGGCCAGGGCCTGCTCGACGAGGGTGTCCCGGTCAAGTTGCTGCGGGCCTCAACGACCGACACCAACGACATGATCGCCGAGGCGGCCAAGTACAAGGGGCTGGTCCTCGGCTCGCCGACGGTCAATCGGGCGGCACTCGCGGACCTGGTTAAGTTTACGCACGAGATGGTGGGCCTGCGGCCGGCGGGTAAGGTCGGGGCGGCGTTCGGCGCCTACGGCTGGAGCGGCGAGGCGCCTGGCGAGCTCGACGGCATGCTCCGCGCGATGAACGTTAACATCGCCAGCGAGCCCCTCAAGCTCAAGTGGATGCCAGATGCCGGCGAGGCGGAAGCCTGCCGTGCGTTTGGACGGACTATTGCCGCGGCCATTAAGGCAGACTGAGGCCGGGCACCTAGACTAGTTGCAGGACAGGAGCTGGCATTAAGGCAGGCGGCGGGCACCGGAAGCCCGCCGCCTGTTTGATTGACGACCCGCCATAGGTGTGATCGGCGGCGCGCCGTACTGCTCCTCAGGCCCCCCCTAGCAGGTAGGTTGGCACCTCATGCTGAAACCTCCTTGGTCCTAGTACGTGAGGTGATCTTTACGTCAGCCGAAGCAAGCCCAGGAGCCAAAGCACACCCGGGGCAGCCCCACCGCGGGAGCGCCGAGCCGCCGCGATGGGCCGCCGCGCTTGCGCTCAACCGCAACGTCATCGTCATGTCCTCCAGCCTGTTGCTGCTGCTCAGCGCGAGTTTCACCTGGCAACGGCTGATTCCGATCATCCTGCGCGACTACGGGGCGAGCGACTTCGGGGTCAGCGTGGCCCTGGGGCTGATCAGCGTCGGACATGCCCTGCCACAGGTGCTAGGTGGCATCGTAGCCGATCGCTGGGGCCGCAAGGTCGCCATCGTCGTGCCCGGCGTTTTCGCGGTGTTCCTGTACTTCCTGATGTCGCTGACCCGTAACTGGGTGATGCTTGCCGCGCTGGTCTTCTGTAACCGCGTCGCCGGCGCCATCCAGGCGCCTTCGTTCGCGGCGATCCTGGCCGAGTCGGTTCCGCGGGACAAGCGTGGCATGGCTTTCGCGGTGTTCCAGGTGGCTACCGGCCTCGGGTATACGGTCGGCCCGGTGATCGGGGCGCTGCTTATGGACGCGCTTGCCATGCAGGCCCTGATGGCCCTCAACGGCATCGCCCTTGCCGCCGCAACCGCCATGCGCTGGTTCTGGCTATCGGAAACCGTCTGGGGCGACGGTCCCCGGCCGCCCGGGCACGCCCGCCCGGCCTGGAGCGACCTCCGAGCGTCGGCCAAGATGGTCTGGGCCGCCGTGATGACCCCGCGCGGGCGCTCCATCCTCGCGGTCGGGACCTTGTTTGTGCTGGTGATGACCATGACCGTGCAGGGCCCGTTTATCCCGCTGTACGCCCAAGACCACCTGGGCATGGACAAAGCCCAGGTCAACCTGATGTACTCCGCCGGCCCGCTGGTGGCCATCTTCGTCAGCCTGCTCGGCGGCCAACTCATCGGCAAGCTCGGCCCGCGCGCCGTGCTGATCGCCGGGGTCGCCGGTTTTGCGCCGTTCCTCGGCGCTTGGCTCATGGCACCGGGCTTCGCGGCAGGGATGTGGTCCTTTACGCTGGCCTACGTCTTCTTACAGGTGGCGATCATCGCCTACGACACACTACGGACTGAGCTGGTCGAAGGGCAGGGGCGTGGCCTTGCGCTGGGCATTCTCGGCGCCCTCACCGGTACCATCGCTGCCATCGGCCCCCCGGTTGCCGGTTGGCTGCAGGGCCATCTCGGGCGGCTCGTGCCGTTCGTGATGACCTTCGCCGCTATCGCCGCGCTGGTAGCCGTACTGACCCGCAGCATCAGCGCCCAGAGGAGCACCAGATCGCAGGGAGGGGATTAGCACTAATGCCAACCACCAACATCAAGCCAACCCGGGACCAGCTCAAAGAGATGGTGCGGGCCGTTATCGATGACCGGTCGGCCGACATCATCGACCTTGGCCGGGCCATCTGGAATCAGCCTGAGCTGGGCTACAAGGAACGCCACACCGAGTCGTTGATGGCCGAGGTATTCCGGGGCCTCGGGCTCCACTGCCGTACCGGAATCGCCCAGACCGGCGTCAAGGCCCACCTGCCTGGGCAGGGCGGCGCGGGCGGCGGGGTCATCGCCGTGGCCGGTGACATGGATTGCGTCGTCTGCCCAGAGCACCCCAACGCCAATATCGAAACCGGCGGCGCCCACTCCTGCGGCCACCACGCCCAGGTCGCAGCCGTCCTTGGCACGGCGATCGCCCTGGCCGGCTCCGGCGTGATGCAGTGGCTGGATGGCGAGGTGCAGTTCCTGGGCATGCCGGCGGAAGAGTACGTGGAGCTGGACTTCCGCCGCCGCCTCGTCGAGCGCGGCATCGTGCCGTTCGTCGGCGGGAAGGCGAGCTGGATCGCGCTCGGCGAGCTCGACGGCATCGACCTTTACCTGGCTAGCCATTCGGCTCAGCTGGGGGGCCGGGCGGTCTCGGTACAACGCGGCGGCACCAACGGCTTTGTCGGCAAGATGATCCGCTTCCGGGGCCGCGAGGCCCACGCGGGAGCCGCCCCGCAGGACGGCGTCAACGCCCTCAATGCTGCAGTGGTCGGGCTGGTCGCCTTGTTTGCCCAGCGCGAGACATTGGCCGAGAGCGAGTCCATCCGCATCCACCCGATCATCACCAAAGGCGGTGACCTGGTTAACGTGGTGCCTGCGGATGTGCGCCTCGAGACCTACGTGCGCGGCCGCACGATGGCCGGGATCATGGACGGCAACGCCAAGCTCGACCGGTCAATGCGCGGCGCGGCCATGGCCCTCGGCGCGGAGGTGGACATCGAGACCCTCCCCGGATACCTGCCCCAGCGCCCCGACCTGGCGGTCCCCGTGGTGGCCGATCTACTGGAGCACAATGCCATTGCCCAGCTAGGAGCCGAGCAGGTCCGCATCGGGCGCCCGGACGAGTTCACGACGGCTTCATCCGACTTCGGCGACGTCAGCCACCTGCTGCCGGCCGCCCGGATCAGCACCGGCGGCGTCGAGGGCGCAGGGCATTCCAAGGACTTCCGGGTGGTCGACGAGCACGCGGCCTACATTGCGCCGGTTAAGGTCTTCGCCACCACGATCGTGGATCTGCTCTACGACGGGGCAGCAGATCTCAAGCGCGCCCGCACGCAGTACAAGCCAGTCTACACGAGCGAGGGATATGTGCAGATGTGGCGGGAAGTGCTCGCCGGCAAGTAAGCCGGGGCGGTAGCCGAGCATACTACCCTATAGCCCGAAGCCGCCCATGGCGGAGGGGCAAGGGGTGGGGCAGATCGACGACATTCTCGTCGCGGGCGGGATTGCCGGCCTGGTAGGCGCTAGCATCAGGCTTGGCTTTAGCTGGCTGACCTATGCCGCCGGCTGGCAGCGGATGACGCTGTCGCACATCTATTCGCTGCTGTTCCTGCGGACAATCGGGCCCGGCGGATTGGTCGTCGGCTCAATCGCCGTGTTGGGTACGTGGACGCTGCTCGGCGTTGTGCTGGCGCAGCTGCTGGCGTGGTACGGGTTTAGGTACTGGTGGCTCAAGGGGCCAGGTCTCATCCTCGCGACCTGGCCCCTGATGTATATCGGCGCTCAGCTCGCGTACCGCGGGCCTGCCGCGGTGCCCGGAGCTGCGAATGCCCTGACGTCCCTATCTGTCTCGCTTGTCGCCGGTTTGACCATGGCCGGGTTACTGGCCCGGTGGGCCCGGTGGCCGGGACGCGCCGGGCTAGGTCCTGGTCCCTTTGCGCCCGTACACTCACGCACGCTACGGGACGGCGACTCGCCGGGCTAGATCAACCCTCGCGGTCTAGCAGCTCCCTGCGGCCGGCAATCCGGTCCTGCACAGATCCAGCGCAAGCCGGGCCATAGCCTTGGCGCCGACGGCCAGAGCGCCCTCGTCTGGGCTAAAGCGAGGGTTGTGCAGGGGTGCGCAGCCGTCCGGCCCTGCTACACCGACCTTGATGTAGACCGCGGGCACAAGATGGGCGTAGTAGGCAAAGTCCTCGGAGGTCATCGCCAGGGCGTCGAGCAGCTTAGCGTTGGCGGGACCGAGGATGCTGGCGGCGGAGGCAAGCGCACTATCGACCATCCGCCCGTCGTTGACCGTGACCGGCAGGCCGGCGCCGCAGGTCACGTCTACCTCGAGCCCATACCCAGCCGCGATGCCCTGGACCATCCTCGTCGCCAACTCGCCGAGCTCGCCCTCAATGAAACCCGGCTTGACGCTGCGCAGCGTCGCCTGAAACTCGACCTTCTCCGGGATCACGTTAACCGCTGCCCCGGCCTGGAGCGTTGTGATGCTGAGCACCAACGGATTGGCCGGGTCGTTGTAGCGGCTGACCATCGTCTGCAGGGCCAAGATCATGGTTGCGGCCGCAGGCACTGGATCCAGCGTCTGGTGTGGCGTCGCGCCGTGTCCGCCCTTACCGCGCACTCGCACCCGGAGCACGCCGTTGCCGGCCATCGCGACGCGCGGGTCGACGCCGACCACGCCTACCGGCAAGTCGGGCCAACAGTGCAACCCCACAATCGCATCCACGGCGGGGTCCTCCAGCGCACCGGCGGCGATCATTTGCTGGGCGCCGCCCGGCCCGCGCCGGAACGTGACAAACGGGTCGATCCCGGCCGCCGGACGGCCGCCGGACTCTTCAGCGGGCTGGAACAGCAGCTTGACATCGCCGGCGAGCTCGTCACGGAGGTCCTGGAGCACCGCTCCAGCCAGTGCCGCCGCCGCCATGTGCATGTCGTGCCCACAGGCGTGCATCATGCCGGGAATGGTTGAGGCGTAGGGGAGGCCGGTCTCCTCCGTCACGCGCAACGCATCGAGGTCGGCGCGCAGGGCGATGACCGGACGATGCGGCCAAGCAGGCGGCGCCGGGTCCGGCGACTGCCCGCGCAGGAGGGCTACGATGCCCTCGCCGCCGACTCCGTGCTTGGTCTCCAGGGCCATCGGCGCCAAGTGCGCCGCAACGATGGCTGCAGTCTGGGTTTCGTCGAAACCAATCTCTGGGGTGGCGTGCAAGCGCCGCCGCAACTCGACCGCCGCGGGAAGGTGCTGGTCAAGGCTATCGTTGATGCGTTTGTTGAGCTGGACGGATAGGGAGTTGCCGGCTGTCATGCGCGCTCTCCTAGAGGCGGGCGTCCCGCGAGATGTCGAGCATCAGATCCATCAGCTGGATCACCCGCGGGTCCGAAATGCTATAAAACACGTTGTTTTCGCTGCGCCGGGGGTGGACGATACCGCGCGACCGGAGGATTCCCAGCTGAATCGAGACGTTGGCCTGCTTGGCGCACGTGCGGGTGACGATCTCCGAGACGGATAGCTCTCCCTCTTGAAGAACGCACAGAATCCGCAACCGCAGCGGGTTGGTCAGGGCCTTGACGAAGTCTGCCAGCCGTTCACAGTTCTCAGAGCGCATCGGCGCCACCTCACCAGCGCCTCCGGCCGCAGGAAAGATAAGCTCCCGGGCCCAGGCAAAATCACAGTACATATTCGACCCTTAATACCGTTTCCCCCCTAGGGCGTAATAAACGAGCGGCTGGGCCTCGGTGTCTCCGGTGATGCCGGGCCCGAGGTCAGCCGCCCGCAGAGGGGTCAGGTCCTAGCCGTCCACAAGTTGGCGGATCTGCTCTTTGCTCATACCTGCCAGGCCGAGCTTGTCCAGCGTGCGGCCCTCAGCCCAAAAGTCCTGGTTGCAGACTGCCGAACCCATGTACACGATGGATTCGATCAGGTGCGCCGGCCTGCCCGCTAGACGGGCCAGTTGAGCTGCAGGCACCAGACCCATCGGCAGGTCCTCGGTGATGTAGCGGTCGTGAATTGTCTTGGGCCCAAGGATGCGGGCAATCTCACCGAACGTATCAAACGGGGCCTGAAAAGCTACTCCCATGATGCTGACGGTCGTCCGGAAGTCCTTGTCCTCGTACTGCAGCACCTCGCACCCATACGCGTCCGCGATGGCGGCGGTCTCATCGTACACCGCCCTGATCACGCGGGCGACCGCCTCAGTGATGCCCTCGCCGTACATGTAGAAGTTACCCTTGCTGTACTGGATGCGCCCAACGTTGAGCAGTGAGCCCGGCGGGTGGACGATTGGGTTGGGATTGCTCAAGGCTGCCGCCAGGGCATTCTGGGCCGGCTGCACGCACGGCCACAACTCCGTGAGGCCCGGGATGATCTCGAGATTGCGTGTGGCGGGTATCGCTGAAGCCACCAACAGTGGCGCCGAGAGAATAAGCTCAACCGAGGCAGGCCCGGTTAGCCTGGTGCCGTACGGTAGTGTGCTGGCCTCGACGACGTCCACCTGCAGGCCCGGCCGTCTTTGGCGGATCAGATTGTACAGCTCGATGGCTCCGAAGTCTCCGGCCCACAAAACCACTACCTGCCCGTCCGAGAGGTGCGGCAGCATCTCCTCGAAAAAGCGGGGGTGGCCGAAGGCGGGAATGACCAGGTTGACCAGCGTGACGTCGCGCAGGGCCGCAGCCATATCGGTGGTGACGAGGTTTGGCCTGACCGTGCCGGTACGTCCGATCCCGGTCAGAGTCACCGTCCCTTGGGCCAAAGCCGGCGCGAATCTGCCCTCAGCCAGCTCGGGCAGCTCATACCAATTGACACGATGTCCGGCGATCGTGAGGTCGGCGGCCATGCAGTGACCGCCGTTGCCCCCGCCGAGCACCGCAATGGGGCGTTCGGTGTAGCTCTTTGCCATGCTAAGCTGTTCCTCCTCGATTATTGCTGGGACTATGTTAAAGTAGCCTGCGCTATCGCGCCGGCTACTTGCGGAGCACCTGTCCGGCTAGCTTGCCGGTATGCCGTCCGGCTGAAACCACGTGCTGCCCGTTGACCAACACGTGGTTGATGCCTACCGGATAACGGTGCGGATCCGTAAACGTTGCCTGGTCCGCGACCTCAGCGGGATCGAATGCGACGACGTCCGCCCACCAGCCCTCGCGAATCTGGCCACGGTCGCGGAGGCCTAAGCGGCCGGCGGCGGCCGAGGTCATCTTGCGCACTGCCTGTTGCAGAGTAAGCGAGCCGTCCTCGCGGACGTACTTGCCCAGGATCCGCGGGAATGTGCCGTAGCTGCGCGGGTGCGGCTTGCCCTGGCCGAGCGGCCCCTCGGGCTTGATGGCGCTGCCGTCCGTCCCGACCATCACCAGGTCGTGGCGCATCATCAGGGCGACTTCGTCCTCGCGCATCATGAATATGACCATGCTGGTGCCGGGGTCGACCTCCCAGAGGATGTGGAAGACCGTGTCGTAGGGATCACGGCCCAACTCCTCGGCGATGCTCTGGATATGGCGGCCCTCGTAGCTCTCATTGGCCTCACAACGAGAGATCATGACGTTGGTCCAGGGAACGCAGCGGAAATCGTTGTCCCATCCCGGGAGGCGGCCCTTCATGTCCCTGGCCATCTGCTCCCGCTGCGCCGGGTCGCTGAGGCGCTCGAGCAGCTTGTCCCGGCCTCCCTCATGGGCCCAGGGGGGCAGCAGGGCCGAGAGACCAGTGCTGCCCGCGACGTACGGGTACTGATCGGCGGTGACATCCAGACCGCCCGCGCGCGCCTCCTCCAGCGCCGCCAGCAGGTCCGGAGCTTTGCCCTGAGCCCAGCCGGCCGCCTTGAGGTGGGCGATGTGGACCGGGGAGTTGGCACCGCGGCCGATCGCTAGGGCCTCGGCGACTGCCTCAAAGATCCCCTCACCCTCGCTGCGCATGTGCGTGAAGTAGATCCCTCCCGAATGGGCGGCTGCGGCGCCGAGCGCGGTCAACTCGTTGAGCTCGGCGTAGGAACCCGGGGTGTAGATCAGGCCGGTGCTCCAGCCGAAGGCGCCTTCGTCGATGGAGCGCTGGAGCAGACTGCACATTGTCCGCAGCTCATCGGCAGTTGGTGGCCGCTGCTCAAAGCCCATCGCGGCAACCCGCACCGGACCGTGGCCAACTAGCCCCGCGACATTGATCGACGTTCCCTGGGCCGCGAGCTGATTGAGGTACTCACCGTACGAGCGCCAGGGCCACTCCGTGTCGGCGTCGATGAAGCCGCGCATGGCGGCGCGCAGAGTGGGGAGCGACTTCTCGGTAACCGGGGCGATGCTCGACCCGCACTGGCCGATGACCTCCGTCGTGATGCCTTGCATGATCTTGCTGTCGGCTGTCGGGTTGATTAGCAGGGTGGCATCGGAATGCGAGTGCATGTCGATGAAGCCAGGTGTCACGACCAGGCCTCGAGCGTCGATGCAGGTTGCCGCCCGGCCCTCCAGCGGGCTCGGCAGCCCAGGCTGAACGCGCGCGATTGCGGCAATACGGCCATCCTTTATGCCGATGTCGGCCCAAAACCAGGGGTTGCCGGCGCCGTCAAACACCCTCCCACCGGTGATCACGATGTCGTACAAGTCCACACCTCCAAATTCAAGTGCTGGTTATGCTGGGCATTCTACACTACGCAAACTTACTCCTCCGAATCCACCCTCGCCAAAAGGCGGAGGATATGAAGGCGCGCAGACGGAAGTCAGACGGACAGGAAGGCAGGTGCAGATATGGGTTTCTCGGACATCATCTGGGTGTTCTTCATCTTTTCGTTTCTCTATCCGACTGTTCGCCAACGCATGCTCGAGTCAGAGCGGCTGCGTTTGATGCGGCGCATGGAGCAGGAGCGGGGCTCGCGCCTGATTACGATGATCTACCGGCAGGAGGCGCTGGCCTTTCTTGGTGTGCCGATCTCTCGGTTTATCAATATCGAGGATTCGGAGGAAGTCCTGCGGGTGATCAGGATGACCCCGGACGATATGCCGATCGATATCCTCTTGCATACGCCGGGTGGTCTGGTGCTGGCAGCGGAACAGATCGCCCATGCGATCCAGCGGCATGCAGCCAAGGTCACCGTGTACGTGCCGCACTACGCCATGTCCGGCGGCACGCTGATCGCTCTTGCCGCCGACGAAATCTGCATGGACGAGAATGCGGTGCTTGGGCCGGTTGATCCACAGATCGGGCAGTATCCCGCCGCATCGATCATGCGGGTGTTGGCGACCAAGGACCGCAACGAGATCGATGATCAGACCCTGATCCTGGCCGACATCGCGGAGAAGGCCCGGACCCAGGTCCGGGAACGTGTGCGGGCGATACTTGCCGGCAAGATGGACGCCGAGCGGGCCGAGGAACTTGCCGATGTGCTGACGGAGGGCCGTTGGACGCATGACTATCCCATCACAGTCGAGCAGCTGCGCGACATGGGCTTGCCGGTGTGTCATCCGCTACCGCGGGAGATCTACCGCTTGATGGACCTGTACCCACAGCCAGCTCAGCGGCGCCCGTCTATTCAGTACGTCCCGGTTCCCTACGATAAGCGGGATGCGGCAGGCGGGCGACGGAGCAGTTAGGCCTGCCGCAAAGCTCTGTCAATGGGGGACACACCGTCGGCGATGAGACGCTTTGTGCGAACGTGCGCGCTAACGTTGATCCTGCTCACCGTCCTGCTTACCTGGCACGGTGGGCGCCAACTCCTTGCGCCGGGGCACCCGGTGCCTCCGGCCGGGCCAGGCCAGGACCCTTCTGGTGGGCAGCCGCGGGAGGTGCTACCTGAGGCGGAGCACTTAGTAGACCTTGCCGAGTTGGCCCCTGAGATCATCCTGGATCTGCGCTATGCACGCGCCGACAACATCCTCGGCCGCCCGCTCTATGAGCAGCCCCGCGCGCTCTTGGCGCGGGGAACGGCGCATAAGCTAATCAACGCAGCCGAGGCCCTGCGTCGGGAAGGCTGGGCGATGGTCGTCTGGGATGCGTACCGGCCCCTCAGTGTGCAGAGGCTGCTGTGGCAGGCCATGCCAGACCCACGCTTCGTGGCTGACCCAGCAATAGGCTCACGGCACAACCGGGCGGCTGCGGTGGATGTGACGCTCATCAGGCTGGACGGGGGCCCGTTGCCGATGCCCACGGACTTTGATCACTTCGGGCCGGAGGCCCGCGCGGACTGGGCCGGCCACCCCCAAGAGGTGCGGGCAGTGGCGCTGCGCCTTAGGGAAATCATGATCGATAGTGGTTTCTTCATCAACCCTGACGAATGGTGGCATTTCTCCGACGAGGAGTGGCGGCGATATCCCCTACTAGATTTGCCCCTCGATACGGTGGTCCCTGCGCCTTGAGCACTCTAGGGTGGCTGACGCGGTGAGCACTGCGGCAGGGCAGGATACCCCTCAGGTTGGGGGCGATAAGGGCCGGCGGCAATCCGGCCTAGTAAGTGCCTGCCTGGGCGCCCTCGCCGGGCTCGTGCTGCTGGCCGCCACTGCCTGGGGGGTGGGTGTCATTACTGGGCGGCCCATCAGCCTGCCCTCTGGCGCGGCTGGAACCGATGGTCCCAGTGCCCCGGCCGGTCCTCCAGCGGCCGACCCCGATGGGGAGCAACCCCCGCGTGAGTTCGCGGTCCTAGTCGGCGGCGATCTGCTCTTCGATCTTGAGCCGGGCAAGATCCTCGCGGCCGAAGGCCCTACTGCCCTGATGCGCGGGTGGGTCAACCTACGCTGGAGGGGTGACGTCAACCTCGGTCTGGCCAATCTTGAGTGCCCTCTCAGCGAGCGCGGCGAGCCCTTGCCTGGCAAGCGGTTTTTGTTCCGGGGCCACCCCGAGCAAGGAGCTGAGGCCTTGCGCTGGGTCGGAGTTGACGGCGTGTCACTGGCCAACAACCACATCCTCGACTACGGTGTGGAGGCCATGCTCGACACCTTTGCCGCGCTTGATGCGGCACGTATCGCTTGGGCGGGAGCAGGGGTTGACGAGGCAAGCGCATACGCTCCGGTGCTGTATGACTGTGATGGGCTGGTGGTGGCATTCCTTGCTTTCGGCGACCTAGCGCCGGTCCCGCCCGCCTACTACGAGCTGTGGACGGCAGGCCCGGGCAAGCCCGGCACCGCGACTCTACGCCCTAGACAGAAGCTCCTTGACGCCATCTCCGGCGCCAGGGAGGTTGCGCACGTCGTGATCGTGTCATTCCATTGGGGGTACGAGTACCAGGAGGCAGGTATCGAACAACAGCAACTCGGGCGGGCGGCAATCGATGCGGGCGCGGACCTCGTCTTTGGCCATCACCCGCACGTGCCGCAGCCGGTGGAGATCTACCGGGGCCGGCCCATACTGTACTCCATGGGCAATCTGGTTTTCCACCCGTTCCAGCCGCGTGCCCGCGATATGCTCGCTGCTATCGTCCGTTTTGCCCCGGACGAGGGGTCCGCCGAGGGAAGGTATGCTCCGGTCACGGTGGAGCTCCACCCGCTGTACAACGACGGGGGCCGGACGATCACGTCGACCGGGGAGCAGGCGGCAGGTTTGCTCGCCAATCTGGCCGCGCGTAGCCGGTTGTTTGGTACACACTTCGAGCAAGGGGACAATATGCTCCGGCTCGAGCTCCGGTAGCTCAGCAGCTCCGCTGGATCTGGGTCAGCACCGATATGCCGTGACCGTATGGGTCAGTAACGTAGTTGGGCTGCCACGCCACCTACCTCGCGGAGAAGCGCCGCTCCCTCTCCGGTAACGGGAGTCAACCCGGCCCCACTTAGCAGGCACTCTCCAATCAGCCACTCCACGAGATGCTCATCGGCCACAAAGGGGCCCTCCGGGGGCGGGTAGAGGTTGTGTGTCCCGTCCGCGCGCTGGTAACCCGTAAGCTGGAGGTCGGCCGCGAAGTACAGGTGCGCCACCCGGTGCTGCAGCAGCAGTGCAATGCTGTCCTCGGGGCCGGCCGCCGCCGCCCCGCGTGAGCGCGAGGTCTGGAGGACGGATCGCACCTCAGATAGCTGACGCCGCTGGTTCCATCCGGCGACCGAGGCGGTAATGTGGTCGGCTAGCTCCGATGCGCCTGCCCTGATGAGATTGGCATCGCCGGGCGGCAGTAAGCGCTCCCGCCAAGCCGGTGGCAGCGCCCCGGCCAGGACCTCGGCCAGCCGCGGAGATCCAACGCTGAGCATGATCAGCTCCCACCGGCGCTCACGTGCGTGGTCCGCAACTTCTGTGGCCAGCCCCCGCACAAACCGGTCAACCTGCTCCTCGAACCTGGCGGCATAGTCGTCGCTGTGCGTGGCGGTCTGGTGGCTCGCCGTGGCAACGGCGCCGGCGCTAAAGCGGCGCCAATCTGAGGTATCCAGGTCGGCCTGCAGGATGCGGTCCTCGTGAAGCAGCCCCTGCTGCCAGGTGAGCAGCCGCGCTTTGTCCTGTGCGAGCACCACCGCGCCGGTCACCGGGGCAGAGTCGACGATGCTTACCAAGGGACGCAATACCGGACGGGTATGCCACGCAAACTGGGTGCCGGTCGGCATCTGAGTGCTGTGAAACCACTGCCTGCCGCCCGGGCCGGCGATGTAGGCCAGACTCCTGCCCCGCGCCTCGGGTGGAAGCTCTCGCAGGTCCTCCGCGACCTCATCCGCTACCCGGTCGAGCTCACGGTCGCCCGGGTGGCGCGCCTGCAACTCGCGCAGCCCCGAGTTGAGCGTTGAAAGCCAACGACGGCGCTCGTGCCGTACGTCGGCGGGCAACTCAATGTAGACACTCAACACCTTGCCATGGGTATCGGTATCCACCGAGCTGTTAGTCCCGAATCGCTGGTACAGCAGCACAAGCTCCTCGCGCTCGAGCGGCGTAATAGATGGCATATATCGTGCCCCTCCCTGGTCCTGCGGTTGTAGTTTGGACGTTTGGAGGAGCTTAGACTCGCCCGGCGGCAAGTCCTGCCCGCGCAGACCGTGGTGACCTCGGCGCCCCCCGCGTGCAGTGGTGTCTAGCTGGGGCGAAGCCGCGTGGAAGATAACCGCACGACCTCGAACGGCATCCACCGGCCGTGGCGGTTGGATAGGGCCACCTTAACTCGGTCCACGACGTCGAATCCCTCGGAGTAACGCGACATGCCTCCGACAGTCTCGGAGATCGGCGCATCCGGCACTGGCGAGCCTAGTGGCAGACGGCTGCCCTCAGTAGCCTTGCGGTCCCAGCAGAAGCGGTAGCTGCACAGTAGCTCTATGGCGGCGACCCGGCCATTGCGGTCCAGGGTGTGCCCGGTGACCACCGCCGAGTCGGGGATGATGATCGGAGCGCCGCTCTCGGAGACCGATCCCCAGCCGGAGTACCGCGCAAAGATCGTCTGCCCCGTCCGAGTCAAGGTCATCACGGTCGGATTGATTGGTCCTGGGGCGCCCACCCGCCCGAACTCGGTCACGGTAGCTTGTAGTGTCAGCTGACCAAGAGGCGTCTCCAGGAACGACCAGACGTCGTCGTAGACCTGGCTGCCCGAAGCTAATGCGGATGATACCTCACGGAGATGGGCGTAACGAGTATCCATGTACTGCTGGTACACAAGCAGGACGGCCACAACCGCGAGCACGACGCCGATCCTCCGCTGCCAGACGCGGCGCCGCACGGCCTTGACCTCTGGACTGATTATCCTCTGCTGCTGTGGCATTGTGCGCCTGGCCCGCACACCATCACCTCATCCTAAGCGAACGGCACCACGAAGGTATCGCGTCGCTCTATAAGGCGCATACCTTCAGCGCAAACCGACAGTGCCCTCCGGTACTTTTTTGTGCTCAGACCCCTAAATGTTGCGCAGTTGGTCGTGCCTTCGCTGGTAGCAGCTTCCTGGGCCGCGACCTCCGCGGCAGGGTGACCGGCGCCGACCGTAGAAGCTAGGTGCTCAATTGGTCAGGGCTTGCCCCCTCCGGGAGGTCTGATTGTTGATCCGTCTGCTGCACCTGGCTGATCTGCATCTCGGTTGGCGTCCCAGCTTTGCCGTTGGCCCGGATGCTGCCGAGCTGGTCGCAAGGCACGACGGTGTCCTCGCACAGGCAGCAGGGTATGCCCTTGATCCTGCCAACTCGATCGCTGGGCTGCTGATCGCCGGGGATCTATTTGATGCGCACTCGCCGTCCGCCACGCTTGTCGAGACCGTGATCGGCACCCTTGAGCGGCTCGTAAGCCGCGGCCTATTCGTGATCACCGTACCCGGCAACCACGACGAGCTAACCTATGTCGACTCGGTATACCGCAAGTACCAGGGGCGGTGGCCGGGTTACCTGGTCACATCACCCGATTGCCGCCTCGCAGCCTCCGTAACGGTGGACGGGCTCGACATCCACCTGTACGGCTTGACCTATCTCGGTGGAGTAACGCAGCCTGGGTCATTGGTCACGGACTTTGCGCATAGCCGGGCAGCGGGATTACACCTCGCTGTGCTGCACGGCACGGTGGCGGGCAAGAGCGGCCTGCCCCCCGGCTGGGCGCGCGACGAGCGCAGCCTACCGGTTGATGCGGCACGTCTGGCCGCTGCCGGGTATGACTACGTCGCCCTCGGGCACATTCACCGCCCAGGCCCGCCCGCCGGGTGGGATAACTTATGGCCGCCCTGCAGGTACGCAGGCGCGGCTTCCGGGCGTGGTTTCGACGATCCGGGTTGTGGGTTCGTGACGGTTGTCGAGCTGCAGCCTGAGACCGGCGGCCGCGCCCGGGTGGGTGTGCGCGAGCACCCGGTTGACGTGACGCCGTATCACCGGGTCGCACTCGACTTGAGCGCGGTGCACGCGGACTCCGGGGGCCTGCTTGAGGCAGTGCGTGCGGCGGCTCAGGGCTGCCGGCCGGGAGCGCTGCGGATTGAGCTTACGGGGGTGGCGTCTATGCCTCCTGATGCCGAGGCCTTGGCCGCGCTGGCCAAAGCTGCGGCCGGGCACCTCCATGTCGAGGTGCTTGACCAGTCGTCCGTGCTTGACCCTGAGGCGCTTGCCGCGTGCGCCCGAGAGGCGACAGTGCGCGGTTTCTTCGCACGTAGTCTCCTCGCCAAGCTAGGTGAGCCGGAGCAAGACCGGGGGCAGGGGACCGACCGGCAGCTGTTGGAGCTGGCCTGGCGCTATGGATCGGCGGCGCTCGGTGGCAGCAGGCGCAGCCGATGATTTGCTGGCAGAGCCTGCTGCTTGAGGGTTTCGGCCGCTTTGCCAGGCCGGTAAGGCTGGACCTAGCCCCGGGGGTCAACGTGCTCGTCGCGGACAACGAGCAGGGCAAGTCCACGCTGGCAGCGGGCCTCTCTGCAGTGCTGTTCGGTCTACAGGGTGGCGAGCGCACCCTGGGGTTCACAGACGGGCGGTATCGTAGTTGGTACCGGGCGGACAGCTTCCGTGGAGCGTTGTCGTTTGAGCGGAGTGGACAGGCCTACCTGATCGAGCGGGACTTTGCCGCCCGCAAGGTCCGTCTGCTAGAGGGCACCTCCGCAGGCTGGCGCACGACAGCGGAGGAGCGGCACCACGCCGGCGCGGAGCGCAGGGGGCGGACCTACGCCGCAGCCATCGCCAACCTGCTGGGGATTGGCGACCGCCAGCTGTTTGAGGCCACGTTCTTTCTCACCCAGCCCCTGCCGCCGATCGAGGGACTTGATGCCGCCATCCAGGGACTGCTCTCGGGCGGCGGAGGCGAGTTTGCCGGCGCCCTGGGGCAACTCGAGGCAGAGCTGCGGGAGATTACCCGCTTCACAGTCAAGCTGGGTGTGACCGGTCGAGACGCGCATCTCGACCGCCCGCTGGAGGTAGCCAAGCAGACCCTGGCCCAACGCCAGGCTGAGCTTGAGGCCGGCCGGGCGTTGGTTGACTCGCTTGAGGTGTTATCGCGTCACCTATCCGCGGCCCGCGAGGAGCAGCGGCAGACGGCGCAGGCAGCCGCCGCGGCTCGGGATCTTGAGGCCGCGTGGCACAAGTGGGTAGCGCAGCGCAACGCTTACCACGCTGCCGTTGCCGCACAGCTTGCAGGCAATAAGGCGCTCACCGAGGCCAACAATGCGGCGGCCGCAGTAGGTGAGCTCCAGGAGAGCCTGGCATCGTATCCCGAGGCCGCCTCAATAACCGCCGGCGCCGAGGGCAAGCTCACCAGACTGCAGTCCCTGGAGATGCAGATCGAGCAGCTAGAACAGGCTCGTTCCGAGCTCGAGCGGGTAGCCGGAGAGCGCAGGGAAGCGTTGGCCAAACTGACTGCCGACTTGGATGGGCAATACCGGCAAGTGCGCGAGCGACCCCAGCTCCCGGCGCTCTGGGATCGCCTGGCCGCCTTGGATGCCGACCTACAACAAAAACGCCAGCGTTACAGTGAGTTGCTGGCTGCCCGCCAACAGGCAGCCGCAGCCGTAGAGGCAGGGGCAGATTGGTCGCAGCTTGGGCCTGCGCCAGCTCACGCCTTGGGCCGTTTGCGCCAGTCGGCTCAGCAGGTCTTGGTAGGGTGGGAGCAGCTCACCCGGCAGGCTGCAGCGCTACGCGAGGTGGAGACCGAGATCGAGACGGGCTACCCGCATCTGGCTGCAGCCGGCAATCTCGACGAGTTAGCCTCTGCGGCCAGGTGCCTGACGGTGCTCTCGGCAGACTGGCAGCGACTGGATGAGGTCATTGCCCATCATCCCGACTTGGCTGAGTTGCCTGATCTCCGGGCATCAGGCCGTGCTGCCGAGCAACGCCTGAGCGAGCTGACCGCACACTCGCGGAGCATGAGGGGCACCCAGGGCGACCCAGCCCGCGGCCGGAGCCTGCGGCGCGTTGTGCCGGCTGTGGGCGGGTCCGCGGCAGGCGGTGCCCTGGTATCAGCCCTGGTGTGGTGGGTTACGCGCGGCTCGGCAGGCATTGATGGGTACCCCAGTGGGCTGGTGTGGGCGGTTGCCGGAGCGCTGGCGGCAGCGTTGCTTACCACCGCGCTCTACCTTCGACTTGGGTCCTCCGGGTCTAGCATCGGTATTACGCAACGGACCTCCGCGGTGGCAGCGGTGGCAGACGAGCTACCGCCAGGGTGGGCGGAGCTTGAGCTCGGCGAGCTGTACCAACAGGAGCGCCGTCTGTCCACCGTGATCACGGAGGCAGGGGCATTGGTTCCGGACGGAGCCGGTCTCCGCGAGGCGCTCGCAAGCATCCAGAGCAGGCTCGTCGGCCTCCAGGAACGCCTTGGACCGCTCCCGCCGCAGGTCCTTGCGGCGCCCGGGGAGCTGGAGTCCGTGGTCCAGCACTACCGGCGGGTCCGCGAGCGGCAAAGCGCTCTGGCAGCAGAGGTGCAGTCGTCGCTATGGTCACTCGGCCTTGTACCCGCACGTGACACCTACGGGCAGGCAGGGGATCTCGCCTACTCGGGCATCGAGCGCCGGATGTTAGATTGGCCTGAGCGCGTGACTGGGCATTGGCTGGAGCTGCGTGCGCTGGCCCGTGTGCAGGGGCACGAGTGTTGCTCTCCAGCGAGCCTAGTTGAGTGGCTCAGGCACCGTGATGACGACGGATGGTGGGCGGCATGCGGCCGGCGCGCCGCGGAGTGGGAGGAGTTGGCGGCGGAGATCGAGCGCACTGAGGGCCGGCTGGCCGACTTTGGCTCACTGGAGGGTGATGTGCCGGGCCGTATTGCCGCTCTGGAGGCCGAGGTGCGGCAGGCTACCGCGCAGCTCACGCCGTTTAGTCTCTCGACACCACGTGAGCATCTGGCCGAGTTGGTTGCCGGCTGCGCCGCCGCAGAGAGCGAGCTTGCTTCAGGCCGCCGTTTGCTGGCGCGCGACGAGGAGGAGAGCCAGCGCTTGGCGGCCCGCCTCCGGGAAGCACGGAGCGAGTCCGCCGCGCTGCGTCTGGAGCTCGCGGCCCTCCTTGAGGCAGCCGGCGGCGACCTAGCTGTGGCAGCCAATCGCCTGTCAGCGCTGGCGGGCCTGCTCGCCAGACGCTCCCAGCTTGAGGGGCGCCTCGCCGGCGCCCTGCGCAGCCAAGGAGTAGATGCGCTCGAGCAGCTTGAGCTGGCCAAGCTCAGGCTCGATAGCCGAGTAGCCTCGGTTTCCGATGCGTGGGACCGCCTGATCTCCGATCACCCGGCCCTGCCGCCGCGCGACCTAGCAGAGGACGCCGCCCACATCGATGCCGCCGCCAGGCGGATCACCGCTTTTCGGGCCCAGGCCGCGGTTGATGCGGAGGACGCTGCCCAGAAGGTATCATCACTGCTCGAGGAGCGAGCGCGCGTGGAGGCGTCTACCGCTCCTCCCAACTTGGTGCTCTTGACGGCGGAGTTGGCTCAGTTGCAGCGCGACATCCGGCAGCTTGAGCTGCAAGCTGGAGCGCTGGCACTCGCCCACCGCGAGATCGGGCAAGCCATCCGTGAGTACCAGGCATCTTACCGGGAGAGGCTGGCGCATACAGCCACCGTGTACTTCCGGAGCCTGTCCGGGGCAGGCAAGCGCAGTGTGGTGCTTGACGAGGAGTTCGCGGTCCGGGTGGAGGATGGGCAGCTGATCCACCCAGCAGTCCTCAGCCAAGGAACCCAAGATCAGCTTTTTGTGGCTTTGCGGTTGGCCATCGCCGACCTGCTGACCGACAGAGTGGCCCTGCCATTGATATGTGATGACCCATTCCTGACGTTTGACGAGCAGCGGACCGAGGCGATGCGCGGCACACTGGAGCGTCTCGGGCGCTCGCGGCAGGTGATTCTTCTTACCCATCGGCGGGAGCTGGCCGGCTGGGGACAAGCCGTGGCCCCCCAGACTGTACCTGATTGGCCCAGCTGGGAGGTTGGTTGCTGATGGCGCTGCACTTCATTCTGGGCCGCGCCGGCGCGGGCAAGACCACCTGGTGCGTTAACGCGGCCCGGGAGGCCATGCTCCGGGATCCGTGGGGGCCACCGCTCATCCTGCTGGTCCCTGAGCAGGCTACGCACCAGACCGAGCGGGCGCTGCTGGCTGGGGAGCCTAGAGGCGGGGATCGCGCAGCAGTCCGTGCCCGGGTGCTGAGTTTCCGGCGCCTAGCTGCCGGCATCCTCGGTGGGGCAGCGGGTGGGCGGATCATCGATGCAACGGGGCGGCACATGTTGCTTGCGTCAATCATCGAGGAGCTCCGGGACCAGCTTGGTCCCTTCGCGGCCTCAGCCCGCCGGCCCGGCTTCGCGATGCGGTTGGCAGCGACTCTGGCGGAGCTGACAGCGCAACGCGCGGCGGTCGATGCGTTGGAGGCGTCGGCAGGGCGGCTGGACCGCACTGGGGTGACGGGCGAGCGCCTTGCCGGCAAGCTGGATGACGTTGCACGCGTCTGGCGAGCATACCGGCAGCGCATCGAGGGGCTTTACCTCGACCCTCAGGAGATCCTGGACCTGGCGGCCGACCGCATTGCCTCAGCCCGGTGGCTGCGGGGGGCACAGGTCTGGGTTGACGGGTTCGCCGGTCTTACCCCGCAGGAGTACTCCTTACTTGGGCGTATCGCCTCCGAGGTGCAGGATGTGTGGGTAGCGCTGTGCCTTGATCCCGACGACCTCTCTGGGGCACGGTCCAGGCTGTTTGCTCCGACCGTTACGACCTACTGGCGCCTGCGTACCCTTGCGGCCGAGCATGGTCTGACGCTGGGTCAGACGGACACCCTCCCACACCCGGGAGGGCCGACCCGGTACGACGGTGCACCCGCCCTGAGCCATCTGGAGCGTGCCTTTGGCGGTGAGCAGCATTGGCCGGTTGATGCAGGCAAGCCGGGCGAGGCGCCGGACAGGTTGGCGGCAGCGGTGGCGCCGCCTCCGGCGCAAGGTGCGATCCGCCTGGTTGCCGCGCCCGATGAGCGCAGGGAAGTGGCTTCAGCAGCTGCGGAGATGATGCGGCTCAGCCGGGAGGCTGGCTACGCGTGGCGCGAGATGGCTCTTGTCGTTCCGGATCTCGAGGCCTATCACGACCTGCTGCGGTTGACCCTGGAGGATTACGGCATACCGGCCTTTATCGATCGCCGGCGGCCGGTCCCGTACCATCCATTGATCGAGCTGCTTCGCTCGTCCATCGAAATAGCCCAACACAACTGGCGCGCGGAGGACGTCCTTCGTTGGCTCAAAACAGACATGGGACCGCTGGACCGCGACGGCGTGGATGTGCTGGAGAACTATGTCTTGGCCCACGGCCTGCGTGGCAGGCGCGCCTGGTGTGGGCCTGCCGCTTGGGCTTACTGGTCCAGCGGCTCGCGGCGGCTGAGCAGCGAGAGCCGCGCGAGCCTGCTGCAGGCCGTCAACGAGTCGCGCCGGTCGGTTGCCGGCTGCCTGGCCGCCCCCTGCCTTGGGCTTGAGACGGCGCGGTCTGAGCCGCAGCCCGTAGCAGCGTTGGTCGCCGCCCTGATGGACATGTTGGAGCAGACCGGGGCCGGCGCCACCCTGGCTCGCTGGGCTCAGCAGGCGCAGGCCGCGGGTCGCCCCGAGCAGGCGCAGGAGCACGTTGAGGTCTGGCGGCAGGTCACTTCCGTGCTTGCGCAGGCTTACAGCGCACTGGGCGACCGGACGATGGTGCTCGAGCAGTTTGCGGCGGTAGTGGAGGCCGGCTTGGAGTCGCTGGCGTTGGGCCTGGTGCCGCCAAGCCTCGACCAGGTCGTCTGTGGCACGATCGAGCGCAGCCGCCAGCCGGCGCTCAAGGCGATGTTCGTGTTGGGTGCCAGCCAGGGCGCGTTTCCGGGGCGGCCGGCGGAGGACGCCGTCTTCGACGATGCCGAGAGGACCGCGCTCGCCGGGGCCGGGTTAACTTTGGCTGACACGGCGCGCCAGCGGAGTTTCCATGAGGAGTACCTGACGTACATCGCCGTCACCCGCTCCTCCGAGTACCTGTGGATCAGCTGGCCCGAGCGCTCCGGCGCCAAGGAAGGGGCCGGGCCGTCGCCGCTCGTCGCCCGGCTGCGCCTGATGTTCCCCGACTTGGCAGTAGAGACGCCTGCCGAGCTCCAGTCCGTGTGGCGTCCCGCGCAGCTGGCGCGCGGTCTCGCCAAGGAGCTATCTGGACTACGCGAGCGAATCGCCCCGCGGGACGAATGGCTCGACGCCTACCAATGGATGGCGACGCGGGCCGTGGACCGCCAGGACCATCTGGCCCCGGAGCACAAGGCGTTTGCGGCGGCCCTTGCTGGGCTCGACCACAGCAACCGGGGGCAGGCCCTTGGCCCCGCGCTGAGCCGCCAAATGTGGGACCGCCCAGTAAGGGGCAGCGCCTCGCGCTTTGAGCGCTTTGAGGCCTGCGCCTTCGCACACTTCGCCGCCTACGGCCTGCAGTTGGCGCCGCGGGCCAAACAAGAGCTACGCGCGCCTCAGATGGGCACCTTCTATCACGCGGCACTGCAGGCCTACTACCGCCATCTGACGCAGGACGGTATTGCGCCGGGCAGTCTCAGCCCAGAGCAGGTCTCGGCTCGGCTGGCGGTGGCGGTAGAGGAGACTGCGCCGCTGCTCGGCAACGAGATGCTGATGACCCAAGGCCGGTACAGATACCTACAGCACATCTTGCACCGCACGTTGGAGCGGACCGTCGGATGGTTGGGCCAGCATGATCAACGGTCGGCGTTTAGACCGGTTGGGTTGGAGCAGGGATTTGGCTTCGAGCTAAGCGCTACGGAGTCCGTCGACATCGCCGGGATCAGCCTGCGCGGGGTGATCGACCGTCTCGATCTCGCCGAGACCCCGGACGGCCGCAAGTTGCTGCGGATTATCGACTACAAGAGCGGCCGGCGCAAGTACGGCTTAGCTGACGTGGCACATGGCATTGAGCTGCAGCTATTGACGTACCTCTTGGCGGTGGAAACCGTTGCCTGCCAACTCGGCATCACCGATGCCGAGGTCGCGGCTCTGCTCCTGTTCCCGGTACAGGATCCGATGCTGCCTGCGGCCGGTCCGGTGGACCCCGACGCCGAGCGCAAGCGGATCAAGCAATGGCAGCCGTCGGGGCTGATCCTTGCCGACCCAGATGTTCTTCAGGCGCTCGATCAGGGTATCCAGAGCCAAGAAGAGACCGCGGCTCCGTTGTTCGCTGCCCGCCTCAACAAGGCGGGCGCCGTAAGCGGTTCCGGCGTGGCCACGCGGGAGCAGTTTGCGCTGTTGGCCCGGTACGTTGCGTCCCGCATTGCCTCGATCGGGGCGCAGTTGGCGGAGGGAGTGACGGCGATCAGACCCTGGCGCCGCGGGCAGAGCCGCGCCTGCGCGCACTGCGACTACCATGCGGTGTGCGGCTTCGACCCGCGGTTGCCCGGCAACCGCTATCGGGACCTGCCGGCGCTCAGCCAGTCGGCGGCGTGGGCCGAGATCGGGCGGATCGCCGCCGGCGGGGAGGTGTACCGGTGAGCGGGGCGGGCCGAGAGCCGGCGAAGTTCAACCGCGGGCAGCTGGCCGCGATTAGGCTTGGGGGCAACCTGCTGGTTTCGGCATCGGCCGGCACCGGCAAGACCGCCGTTCTGGTCGAGCGGGTAATCCAGCGCATCCTCGACCCCGTGAGGCCAATCGGGGTCGACAGGTTACTGGTCGTGACATTCACCGACGCGGCGGCGGCGCAGATGCGCTCGCGGATCTTGGCGGCGCTGCTCGAGCAGCGGCAGGCCCATCCGGGCGACCAGCACATCAACGACCAAATTGCGCTGCTCCCCAGGGCGGACATCTCCACCCTGCACTCTTGGTGCCTGCGTCTCGTGCAACGCAACTTTCACATCCTCGGCCTTGACCCGGGCGTGGGGGTCATGGACGAACACGAAGCGGAGTTGCTGATGCTTGAGGTGCTGGATCACATCTGTGAGGAGCGGTACGAGGCCGGCGACGCCGGTTTCCTGCAGTTGGTCGACGCTTACGGCAACGAGCGGGGGGATCAGCCGGTCCGCGATCTGGCGCTCTCGCTGCTGCGGTATGCCCGTACCCAGCCGGACCCTGCTGGGTGGCTGCGAAGCAGCACCTCCTGGCTCGAGGACTCAGCAGGGTCTGGAGGTGGCGCTTTCCCCGCTGGCGGGAGCGGGAGCGGGAGCGGCTGCGGCTGGTGGACCGAGCTGGTGCGGATGGCGGCCGAGGAGCTACAGATGGCCGCATGGCAGCTTGACCAGGCCTGTGGGTTGTCCCAGCAGCCAGGAGGGCCGGCCGCTTACCTGCCCGTGCTCACCGAGGAGGCAGACCTGGTTGGCCGCGTAGCTGCGTCTGCCCGCGAGCTCTTGGCAGGCGTTGATACGGCTCCGGAAGGCTGCCGCCCCGAAGCGGGAAGCTTTGCTGACCGGTGGGTACAGCTCCTTGAGCAGCTATCCGCGCTCGGGAAGTTGGGAGGGTTGCCGCGGGCGACGGGTGTCGATGAGCACCACCGTAAGGCGGCCCGCGACCAGCGCGACCGCGCCTGGCGGACGGTTGCCGCCCTGCAACAGGCGGCGGCCGGGTGGGAGCCGGCGCAGCTTGAGAAGTCCCTGCGGCAGGCCGCGCCGGTGGTGCGAGCCTTGGTCGATCTGGTGATCGCGGTTGATGTGGCTGCACGCGACGCGAGGACACGGGCAGGACGCGTGGACTTCGCGGACTTCGAGTACTATGCACTGCGGCTGCTACGCGGCGAGGGCGACTCTGCGCCTCCGTCGGCTATCGCCCTCGCGCTGCAGGACCGGTACGTGGAGGTCCTGGTCGACGAGTACCAGGACATCAACCGCGCACAGGCGGAGATCCTGCGGCTGGTCAGCCGCGACAACCTCTTCTCGGTGGGAGATGTCAAGCAATCGATCTACCGCTTCCGCGGCACCAACCCGGAGGCGTTTGGCCGGCTGGCTGGGCGCTACCACGCCGTGGACGTCGAGTCCAAGCCGGACCCGGAGGTAGCGCCTCCCGCGGCCTGCCCTGGCCGCTTGGTGGCAATACGGCACAATTACCGCAGCCGGGCCGGGGTCCTGGCGGGGATCAACTTCGTCTTTCGCCAGCTGATGTGCCGGGAGATCGCGGACATTGACTATTCCGGGGAGCACGAGCTCGTGGCCGGGGCGACTGTCTACGAGAAGGCACCGGAGACTGACGCACCGGTTGAGGTGTACCTGCTGGAGCGCGCCAGGCCGGTGACTGGGCCAGAGCCAGCTCATGAGGACCGGCCCGACCCCCCCGTATCAACTGATGGAGCGAGCGGTGATGAGGCCGGAGGCGACGGATCGGGCGGGTTGACATCGGAGAGTGCAGACCCTCTGCCTGATGCGGAGGAGCTCGAGTACATCGAGCAGGAGGCCATGCTGATTGGCCTGCGCATCAGGCGGATGGTCGCCGAGGCCGAGTTCTCCGTGTATGACACAGGCTCCCGGAGCCACCGGCCTGTGAGCTACAAGGACGTGGTCATCCTGCTGCGGGCAGTGCGTGGCCGGGCCAACCGTTACCTTGAGGTGCTGGCGCGCCTCGGAGTGCCGGTAAGGGCCGAGCTGGCTACCGGATACTTCGCGGCTATCGAGGTGGAAACCGCCCTTGCCCTCCTCCGCGTGATCGACAACCCGCGCCAGGACATCCCCCTGGCCGCGGTCCTGCGCTCGCCGGTCGTCGGGCTCAGCGAGCCGCAACTCGCGCTCGTCCGTAGTCACGACCAAAGGGGCGACTTCTACGACGCTCTCTTGACCTATCTTGGCAAGGCCGGGGAGGGCGATCCACTCCGGGGGCGGTTGGAGGCCTTCATGCGGTCCCTCGATGGCTGGCGGACTGACGCACGGCGCGGCCCGCTAGGAGACCTCGTGTGGCGCTTGCTGCACGATACGGGCTACCTCACATTTGTCTCGGGCCTACCTGGCGGCGCGCAGCGGCAGGCCAACCTCATGGCGCTCTACGAGCGGGCGAGGGAGTTCGACCGCTTCTCACGGCAGGGGCTGGTAAGGTTTCTCCGATTTGTGGAGCGGCTGCACGAGGCCGACCGGGACCTCGGCGCGGTAAGCGATCCGGGGCAGGGCCTCGACGCGGTGCTGGTCACCACGGTACATAAGGCTAAGGGGCTTGAGTTTCCAGTCGTGTTCCTGCCGGACCTCGGCAAGGCGTTTCATCCCCCGGATCGGAGCGAAGTGCTCTGGCACGCCGACCTTGGCCTCGGCCCGCGGGTCGCCGACCGGGCGGCCGGGCTCCGGTACCCGACTGCAGCCTGGACCGCCATCGACCGCACTCTCCACCGGGAGGCCATCGCCGAGGAGATGCGCGTGCTCTATGTGGCCATGACGCGCGCCCGCGAGCGGCTCGTGCTCAGCGGCTCGGCGAGGAAGCTATCCGACATGATCGGGCGCTGGTGCCAGACGGCTCTTGCCTCGCGCGTGCCGGCGGAGATCCTGGCGACCAGGAGATCGTTCCTCGACTGGTTGGGCAGCGCGCTCGTGCGGCACGGCGACGTCGCCCGGCAGCTTGAGTTGACTGACTTGGCGGGCGCAGCGGAGCCTGGCGACGGCTCCTGTTGGCGGATCTACCAGGGCACTGCGGCAGAGGTTGCCCGGCAGCTGGAGGGTGTTGCCAGCGGCGCCGGCGAGGCGCCGGTCGAGGCTGCGTCGGAAGGAATGCTCGACCGGATCAAGGCGCTCCAGCCACTCACAGCGCACCGGCCGGGTAGTCACGCCGGGGAGCAGCTCGAGGCCAGGTTAGGCTGGCAATACCCGCACGGCTGGCGCTCGGCCGTGCCCTCGCGGGCTACGGTTTCTGAGCTGCGCCGCCAGGCGGTCGACGCGGAGTCGCTTCTTGGGGCTGAGTATGAGACTGCCCACAACCTAGCTGCTGCGGCCCCGGCCGGAGCGGGGTTTGAACTGCCGCATCTTGAGAGGTGGGGTGAGGCGCAGGCAGGCCTATCTCCAGAAGGAGCCCAGCGCGGGTCGTTGGTGCATCTGGTCCTGGCCCAACTGGATCTGGGCCGGCCGTTACAGCGACAGGGCATCATGTCGCAGATCGCCGAGCTGGTGGCGGGCGGATTGGCGCCACCTGCCGCAGGGGAGCTCGACGCAAAGGCCATTGAGGCGCTGGAGTGGTTCTTCGGCTCCGACGAGGGAGCGGCCCTGATCGCCAACCGGCAACAGGTGGTCTTCGAGTTGCCGTTCACATTGGGGCTCCATCCGGGGGAGATTTGGCCCGACCTGGGCTGCGGCCGACGCGATGATCCGCCTTTGCCCGCGAGCGCGAGGAGCTCAGGAGACACACAGGATGAGCTGGTCCTGGTCCAAGGCATAGTCGACTGTGTCATCCGTGGCGCCTGCGGGCTGGTGCTCCTCGACTTCAAGACCGACAACGTCACGCGCTCCGGCGTAGACCGAGCTGCGGCGAAGTACGCCCGGCAGATCGAGATGTACAGCCGCGGCCTGTCTGCCGCGCTGGGGCAGCCCGTCGCCAGGGCTGCCTTGGTGTTCTTGGGGCCTCACGTGATTGTGCCCGTTGACCCTGCCACTGGACATGCTATAGCACCGAGAGACTAGCTGTTCCTAAGGGCAGGGATCGCTCGTTGGCAACGCAAGCTGATCAACCTGGGCCGCTCTCGCGACCGGTACAAGCGAAAGCTGCGGCCGCCTGGGGCGCGGCTGTGGGTGTTGTTGCCGTCGCCGCTTCACTCAATCGCCTCTACGGGCTCTGGTGGGCGGCGCCGCTGCTCGCCGCAGGCGTGGCAGCATTATTGCTGCCCTCGCGCCAGACGCTGCTTGCCGTTGCCATAGCCCTCGGATTGGTCGCTCTGACCGGCCTTCCGGCAGGCGGTCGCCAACCCTGGTTGGTCTCGGCGATACTTGCCACCGGCAGCCTGCTCGCCGTGGCAGGAGTGCGCGGCATAGCCCCAGGCCTGCCATCGATGACCATGGTGCCCCGGCCGCCGCCACTGGGGGGAGCCGCGGGAGGAATGCGCTCGGGCGAGCTGTTGACGGTGGCCGGGGTGGTGCTCGGTTTTGTCGCCGCGGCCGCTTTGGTGGCGGTATGGGCGGGCCTGTTGCCGATCTTGCCGTGGATTGAGGTATCGTTGGGCCTGGGCCAGAGCGCACTGGCCCTGTCCGCCGCCGCGGCAGCAGGTAGTTACTGGCGCGGCGGCGGTATCTCTCCGCGTACGGCCCTAGCGCTCGTCCTGGCCGCGATGGCCGTGCTCCCGCTGGTCTGGCTGCTGTTTCTCGCACCGTAAGCCGGTCGCGGCATCACCACTCCAGCAGGCGACGTTGCCCCTCCAGGCTGCGCACATGCGTCGCGTCCTGAGCCACCTCGAGGACTCCACGGTACTGGCCGCCGGCGTCACGCAGTGCGATGTACGAGATGTGCACGAAGCGCCCCCGGAAGTCCAGCCAGAACTCGGCCAGGTTGCGTCGCCCCTCGCGGAACTCCGTGATAATCTGCTCGACTATATGAACGCTCTTGGGCGGGTGGCAGTTGTGAACCTTACGCCCGATCACCTCCGGCTCGCGCGGGAAGATACGGTGCCCCTCCGAGTAGTACCTGACACGGTCGTGCTCGTCGACGTACGTGATGTCAAACGGCAGATTGCCAAGGACCAGACCCAGCTGCTCGGCAGTCAGTGCGCCGACCGGCAGAGGGATTGAGCCCGTGCTTACCGAGCCCCTGTCAGTTGTGCCCGCAGGTTGCTCGCCCCGCCCAAGGCCGGCCCAATCCTGCTCATCTAGCAGCTCAAGGCACAGCGGGAACAGGATCTGCTCCTCTTTGGTGATCATCTCGGTCACTGTGCGCAATAGCTCAGGTACTGCGGCGGCGGCTTGGGTGACGTCACCCTCCCTAACGGCGGCAAGCGCGCGCCGGAGCAGCTCTCGAGCGTCGTCCTGCACCGCCCACATCACCTTGGGGGGAGCCTCTACGCCGTACCCCTCGAGCAGCGGGAAGAGGCGATTCTCCTTGTAGGCATAGTGCTGCTCCACTGCCGCAAGGCGACGGAGGGCCAGCTCGATGTCGCCCCTGCGCTCGTCGAAAGCCTCACGGCTGGGCGGCTGTCCGAGCTCACCGATCATTCCTCCGAGATCGGCGGCGGCCGAAGCGAATCCTCGGTTGCTCCGCTGCAGCTCAGCCAGTGGGTGATCGTCTGGCAGGTGCAGCTCGACCCGCTGCTCCGGCTGGCCGCGGAACACCGCCGCGTGGACATCGCACAGCTTCTTGATCTCTTCCTCGGGCAATCCCTCGGCTACCAGCTGCTGCTCGGTCTCAGCGATCTCCGCGGCGCTGACTGTCTCCAGCAACCGAGCAAATCTGCCGGTTAGCTCGGCGGCCGGTGTACCGTTGTGTAACTCGCGGAGCATTGCTTTGAGCTCGTCGATGCGGTAGGCTTCCCCATGCCCCTCGGAGGCCGCCTTGCCGTTGCCGTTGCGGGCGGCGATCTCCGCCGCAAGCCGGGTGAGCAATGGCTCAAGCTCCACACCGCCAAGGCGCGCGGCGTCGCCCAGCGTAGCCAGACGGGCAAATGTGCGCCGCAGCAGCGGGTTGCGCAGCTTGCCAAGCTCGGGTGCGTGTCCGGCGATGGTTTCCAGCAAGTACGGGTGCTCATCGAGTAGAGGTCCGATCCGGGTTTTGGCGTCGATCAAGGTATCGCTCACTTGACGGACACTCCTTTCGTGTTTCGTGTCTCGGTCATCTTGAGTCTACGGTACAGGTCGGCGGCTATCATTGATGCTGGTCAAAAATGTGCGCTGCAGAGTTCACTGCCGTCGGCGGAGTCACCCGCGTGACTGGGCAGGAAGGTGGGGTGGGGTGCCCGAAGCCGGCGGCGTTGGTGCCGAAGGCAGGGCACGGCCACGGCCGAGATCGGGGGTTTCCCACGTGGAGTGGGGGCCGACGGGCAAGAAGCGCCTTTCTGAGTGGGTTACGCTTGATGCGCTTGCCGTTGGCCGTGCCTCGGCAGAGCAGGAGCGCTAGGGATCCTGACGGCGCCTCTCAGCCCCTGTGTCGCTTGGAGCCTACGACACAGGAGCCGGGCACATTCGCGGTGTGGGGCTCGGTGCTCGTCCGCCTACCGCGGCGTGATCTCCTCCTCGCCGCTCATCAGCCGGTGCACCTTACCGAGCAGGTCCGGGATCGCCAGCTCTTGCGGGCACTTGTCGAGGCACTCGCCGCACGCCACGCACGCCGCAGCCTTGTCCTTGTCCTCGGCCCGCCCGTAGAAGCGCCGCGCGCGCTCCAGCGCGCCGGGATACATGTGGGCCCCATTGTACCCCGCGAAGTGCCCAGGGATGTTGACCCCATGGGGGCAGGGCAGGCAGTACTCGCACGAGGTGCAGCCGATCGGCGCGAGGGCCTCGTACGCCGCGCGGACCCGCCCGATGAGCGCGAGCTCGTCCGCAGTCAGGCCGTCGTCGGAGCGCTCGGCGCTGGCGACGTTTTGCAGTACGTGCTCCATGGTCGACATCCCGCTGAGCACCGTCCCAACCTCGGGATGGCGCCAGCACCACTGTAAGGCCCAGTCCGCAGGTGTACGCTGCTGATCCGCCTGCTCCCAGATCGACTGGACCGCCGCGGGCGGGTTGTTGGCCAAGGTGCCGCCACGCAGCGGCTCCATGACTACCACGCCGAGCCCCTGCGCTGCCGCCTCCTCCAGCCCAGCCTTGCCGGCCTGGTACTCGGTGTCCATGTAGTTGTACTGGATCTGGCACACCGCCCAGTTGTCGTACTCGCGCAGGATCTGCCGGAAGCTGTCCAGATTGGCGTGAAAGGAGAAACCGAAGTGACCGATCTGCCCCGCCGCCATCCGCCGCTCGGCCCATTGGAGGACCTTGAGCCGTTTGGCTGTCTCCCAGCGGTCCGGGCCCAACCCGTGCAGCAGATAGACGTCGATCCTGTCGGTACCGAGCCGCCCGCGCTGCTCATCGAAGTACTTGTCTGGGTCGGACTCCGACTCCACCAGCCACATCGGCAGCTTGGTGGCCACGCGAGCCCGCTCGCGATAGCCGTCGGCAAGGGCTTTGGCCACCAGGCCTTCGCTATTGCCCTTGTGGTAGCCATAAGCCGTGTCCAAGTAGTTGATGCCGAGGTCAATACCCCGCCGGATCATCGCGATCGCCTCGGGCTCGTCGATCTTGCCCGAGTCGCCGTCCAGCACAGGTAGGCGCATGCACCCAAAGCTCAAGGCCGATACCGGCCAGTCCAGCCGGCCAAACTTGCGGTAACGCATGAATATATGGCTCCTCTCGTCCGGGGAATAGTCTGCATGACAGGTGGCAAGCCGTAAGGGGCCTGCCGGTTGGCCTATTTTGCTTCGTCAGGCGTACGTTCATGTCCTGCCGTGCCGGGGAGACGTGACCCCATGCCCCAGCACCAAACGTCAAGCGGGGGAGGCGCGAGCGCCTCCCCCGCTGGCAGTGAGGTACGGTTTGGGTTAAGGCTGTTGCTACCGTTGGCTCCCGTCCAGAGACTACGGCTCTAGTCGGCTCAGCGCAGCCTCACCAGTGCCCATCAGGTACCGGTAGGCCCAGTACGCTGCGCCGCCAACCAAGGCCAGCAACACCCCATACACAATCAACGCCCCAGCCCCGTTGCGGACCAGAAACGTGCCCAATATGCCGCCGACCGCGAGTAGGCCCAAGGTCATGATCATCGGTATTATCGCGTTGAGATTGCGCTTGACCGGCTCTTGCGGCTCCTGCCAGTTGAGCATCGGCCTTGCGGCATCCACTCGCAGCCCAAACGACATGATCGCCACCGCGGAGAGCAGGCCGAGCAGGGTGGGCAGCACCACATGCATCATGGGCGGCCTAATCAGCAGCGCAAACGCGGCGACGGTGGGTACTGCGGTTACGGCGACGACCAGCAGCGACAGGATCAGCTTGGCCCGCAACTGAAGCGTCGCCGGCTGCGGGATCGTGCGGGAAATCCAAAAGCGGCCCCCCTCACGGGAGATGGCGGTTGGCGCCACCCCGCTGACCGAGGCGACGAAGGCCATAAACGCGGCCAGGACCATCCCGGCAAGTGTCCAGTTGGCCGGGTTGGCGGTAAGCTGCTCGACCAGTACCCGCAGGTCCGACTGGGCAAGCAGCGGTACAAGCATAAACACCGGCATCAGCAGCGCCGGCAGCACATTGTTGAGCATCCAGATCGGCGTCCGGGAGAGCAGTGCCCACTCCCGGTACACCAGCGCCGCGAGCGGTGCCGAGGGTGGCTTGAGCAGTCCGCCGGCGACCGTCACGGCACCCGTGCGGCTCCGCCTGCGCAGGGCAGCGGCCCCGGGACCGCGCCTGCCACGGGAGGACTCGGCCTCATCGCTGCCGATCAGCCCCCGGTAGAACAGGCGATTGCCCAGAGCTCCCAGGCTGAGAACCGCCAGCACCGCAGAGCCGATGGTGTAGGCCAGGTTGCGTAATCCCTCGGCGGAGGGGAACTGGGCAACGGCAATCGTTGCCCACAAGGCGGGCGGGAAACGGGTCGCAAACATCCGCGCCAAGCCCATCTGGGAGCTGATCAGTTCCTCGAGGTAGCGCTGAATGTCCCCATCCTGTGGCAACCGTCCCATGGCCATCTGCCAGGCGATGAGCAGGCCGAGAAACAGAATCGTCGAGGCGTAGAGCATGATGTCACGATGCCGCCGGTTGATGCCCCGCATGAGGACCAGGGACACCAGCGCCCCAATCGCCAATGGCAGCACAGGCAGCAACAGGAACACGAGCAGCGCAACGAGGACCTGCCCAACGCTCATCTGCACAACCCGCCAGTAAGCTAGCAGGGCGGGGAGGAAAACAAAGGCGATGGTGATATACTCGGCGACCAGGAGCGTCAGGAACTTGGCCGTCACGATCACGCCTGGCGACACCGGCAGCGGCACCAGGGTGCGCAGGTCGCGGGCAAAGTAGAACGCCGACACGATCATGAAGAAACCCATCAGCAGCACCAGCACCTGAGAGATCACGGACGCCAGGCCCAGGGCGATCTCCGGCTGACCGAGTATCAGGCCGACGGTAGTGATCGCCAGCGCGAGCCGATACAGCCCGTAGCCAAAAAACACTACGGCGGTGCCGATGCCCCAGACCATCAAGGCCAGCTCCCACAGCCGCTCCCGGCGCTGGAAGTAGCGCCAGCGGAAGGCTGAGATACCGAAGGTCGACCGGAAAGTGACCCGAAAGACTGCTAGCAGTTGGCGGGTCATTCGCGTGTCAGCTCCAGGAAAATCTGCTCCAGCGTCGACTCGCCCGTCGCTTGCTGCCGCAACTCGTCCATGGTGCCGATCGCGACGAGGCGACCGCGGTTGATGATCCCGATGCGATCACAGAGCCGCTCCGCCACCTCGAGGATGTGCGTCGAGAAGAAAACGCTGCCGCCGGCGTCGCAGTGGGAGCGCATCATCTCCTTGAATAGGTGGGACGAGCGGGGGTCGAGCCCGGTCATCGGCTCATCCAGGATGAACAGGCGGGGGTCATGCATCAGCGCAGCGGTTACGGCCAACTTTTGCTTCATCCCGTGCGAGTAGCTCTGCACCAGGTCGCCGATGGCATCTCGGAGCGCGAACATCTCCAACAGCTCTCCCACGCGCCTCTCGCGGTCGGCGGCAGACACCTCGAACACGTCGGCGATGAACGACAGGTACTCGCGGCCGGTCAGCCGGTCGTAGACATCGGGCGTATCCGGGACGAAACCAATCCTGCGCTTTGCCTCGATCGGCTGAGCCCAGACGTCAACTCCGTCCACCAGGATCCGCCCCCGGTCGGGCCGTAGCAGGCCTACCACTGCCTTGATCGTCGTGGTCTTGCCGGCGCCGTTGGGTCCGAGAAACCCGAAGATCTCCCCCGGGCGGACATCCAACTGCAGGTCGTCGACGGCTGGAGCTCTGGAACCGCGGTAGGTCTTGGACAGGTGGTCGATGGTCAGCAACGGCCTTCACCCTTTCGCCCTGGGCTATTCGATCCACAGGGGCAATTGCCGGAGAAATGCAGCCATTGGGAATTATGCTCGTTAGTCTGCCCGGATGTCAATGCCTCCGGCTACCCATTCGGGGTCGCGGGTGCGGTCAGGCAGGAGCAGGTGCGGTGCGCGGGTAATCGGACGGGTGAGTACCCACACCCGGTGTTTGCCGGGTGCGATGGGAGGGTGACACAATGATCACGGCAACCAGGCATCCGGCGGACCAAGTTAAGATCACGGTGATCTGCGACAACACAGCGGTTGCGGCGGGCACGCTCGGTGAGCACGGCCTCGCCGTACTGGTCGAGACTCCTGCTGGCCGCCTTCTGCTTGACACCGGAGCGGGCCACTCCCTCCTGCACAACGCCGAGGCCCTCGGGATTGACCTCTGCACAGTAGACGCGATCGCCATCAGCCATGGGCATCAAGACCACAGCGGCGGCCTGGCCGAGCTGCTGGCGGCCCGCGGGAGCGCGGCAATCCACGCCCATCCGGCCGTATTTAGCGATCGCTACTCGGTGCGCGAGGGGCATGAGCCCCGCCCCAACGGGATGCAGCATGGGCGCGAGGAGTACGAGCGCCTGGGCGCGGCTTGGCACCTTGCGGAGGGACCGCAGGAGGTCATGCCTGGAGTCTGGCTGTCCGGCGAGATCGCGCGGACGACTGACTTCGAGTGGCAGGACGAGGGCTTCCGGATCAAGGGGCCGGGGGAGCAGTTCGCGCTGGACAAGATCCCGGATGACCAGGCTCTGGTGGTTTCGACGGACGAGGGGTTGATCATCATCGCGGGATGCGCGCACTCCGGCCCGGTGGCGATGGTGCGCCAAGTCCGGGAGCAGGCGCCCGGCAGGCCTGTGATGGCGCTGATGGGCGGGCTACACCTGTATCGTTCCGGTGACGAGCGCTTGGCGTTGACGGCGCGCGCGCTGCGCTTCTTGGATGTCCGTGCTGCGTGGGCGGGGCATTGTACCGGCTTCCGGGCGCAAATGGCGCTGGCCAGGGAATATCCTGGCAGCTTCGCGCCGTTGGGAACGGGGATGGTGTTTCCGGAGCGCCGCTAGCAGGGGCACCAGTATAGGCAGCAAAAAAAGGGCCGCCCCGGTGGGGGCGGCCCTTGGCATCGGGACGTCGGGTGCTCAACGTCCTGGTAGTGCGCTGTTACCTCGCGAAACGGTGTCCGCCGATCGTGGTCGTCACGGCCAGGCCGTGCAGGAAGCTGTTGCTGGTCTTGCGGGGGTTAAAGAAGAACAGGGCGCCCCCGGAAGGATCCCAGCCCGCAGCGGCGTCGCGCGCTGCCCGGCGGTGGACCTCACCTGCCGGCAGGTTGATTCGACCATTGGAAACCGGCTCGAACTGGTGTCGCTGGTAGATGACCTCGCGCACCGTGTTGGGGAAGCGCGAGCTGCGCACGCGGTTGAGCACCACGGCGGCCACTGCTACCTGACCGGCATACGGCTCAGCCTCAGCCTCCGAGCGAACCAGCCTGGCGATGAGGTCGATGTCTGACGCCGACAAGCTCGCCGCGCCAGAGCGAGCCGCTACCGTCGCCTGCGTGGTGCCGCCAGAGCTGCCGCCCGGGATCACCAGCGTCTGGCCAGGGCGGATCTCGGTCGTCCGCAGCCCGTTGGCCGACTGCAGCGCGGCTACAGTCGTGCCGTGCCGCGTGGCGATCGTCCAGAGCGAATCGCCCCGCTGTACCGTGTACCTGCCGCCGCTACCGCCGCTGCCACCGGGAATCGTCAGCCGCTGGCCGGGGTGGATCACGGTCGTCCGCAGGCCGTTGGCGGACTGCAGCGCCGATACGGAAGTGCCATGCTGGTTGGCGATCTTCCACAGTGAGTCGCCGCTCCGCACGGTATACACCGTCGATGCCAGCACGGCGCTCGTAGGCAGAATGGCGAGTACAACGGCGAGGACAAGCGCAAGAGGGACGGCTAGCCTGGATCTTTCATTGTGGTGTTGCACAAGACAGTCCTCCCTTGTGTGCCTCCGGGGTTAGTTGGACGGTTCGGGCGGGAGAGGATTGCCCTGGGGCCGGTCTGATGGACCCGTTCACCGCTGCCGGATGGCTCCGGTCTGGTGTTCCCCCGTACCGAGCGCTGCCGCTGCGCCGGCTGCGAGCTTACTGGCCGGGATGGCGGTGCGCTGGCGGATTCGGCGTTTGGTTTACATAGGCGTTAAGATTATGTTACCTATGCAGGTGCCAGTGTAGCTTACTGCGGCAGGTTTGTCCACACGGAAAATCCAGCTAAACGCATAGATGCGGTGCATTGGATGGCGGTGGATGTCAGGATATATGAGGCTGCACGCGAGGTATGGCGTCGCTCTTGCCGCATTGGCGCCCGCGCGACGCGCTGCCGCCGCTCTTGCCTCATTGGCGCGGCTGGGGTCACGCGCCGGGTGAGGCTGCGAGCGGCGCAGCACCTCGCTTCAGATGTGTGGGTCAGATTGACCGATCTGTGTTGGGCGCGGGTTGATCTGCCTGTCGGAGAGGGTCGCGGGCTCACCAGGGTGATGTGGTAACCGGTGACGACGTCACCGGTCCGCCCGATGACCCGGTGAGGATCTGACACCCAGGGCAGGCTTGGGTCGATCTGGCCGCCGGAGAGGGTCGCGG
>Ga0228535_1000680_pt1 | contig 82331 bp, 67 predicted proteins | sample SJ1metagenome_FD_168457 | JGI IMG/M metagenome (GOLD analysis project Ga0228535, IMG submission 168457) | Enriched culture of PCE-dechlorinating microbial communities from Ithaca, New York, USA - SJ1 | ecosystem: Engineered > Modeled > Simulated communities (microbial... > Unclassified | place...
GGCGGAATCTTTCAATGCTAAGATCAAAGCTTTCAGGGCTACATTAAGGGGTGTAAAACATATTCCCTATTTTTTATTCAGGCTTACCAATATTTATGCCTAGTCCACAAGAATTCGGGTTGATCCCTAAAAGGTTCCGATTTCCGGATTGGTATAAAAAGAAAATGGTTGTCTCACGACAACCAATCTCCATTGTTAACCTTAAATCTAATACCATGAAAAACACGATGCAAATATAACGTGCTTTTCAATTACAGCCAAACTAAACAGTGAAAAAGTGAATGACATTAACTTTATTTAATTTTGTAGTGCTTATGCAATCGAGTGCATGGACGAGTTGTTTACACAATTTTGCATACATGAATGACTTCTAACGATTAATCGTATATTTTTTTTGCAAAAAAATTGAGTAATCGCCAGTTGAAACGATACCAGCGCCGTGTCGCTCTTGGTTTTCCGCCAAATTGAAGCAAGAAACGGGGTTTCCCTGCATTAATATTCAGATAACCCGAATCCATGAAATCAAAAAATTCATATCCCTCTTTTTCAGCTATTTCCATTGCCGAATAAATAGTAAAAACGGCAGGGTAGTATGTTTTGTATCTTTTTTCTTTTCCCCAAAAATAAAGCACATAGACCGTTTTTTGCTCAAATCCGAGGATTATTCCACCAATGATCTTTTCGTTATAGCGGCTGATCAGTATTTTTCCCTTTCCGGCGCTAACGTAACAGTTGAAAAAATTGTCGAAGTATTGGTAAGGAGGGAATCTGTTCGATATTTTCCAGTTTCTGGACTTGTCGATCAGCTTGTAAATCTCCCGTAACTCATTGTGTGACGTGAGTTCTTCTATAACAACACCTTTTCGTCTGGCTTTGTTGACTTGATTTTTTCGGGTTGAGGACAACTGGTCCCATATCTTTCGCTTTCGCTGCAATGAATTTTTTACGTTGATCCATTTTGCAGAGTAGAACCCATTTTCGCGGAAGCCTTTATATCCGAAGGCGGCATCGTTCAAATTCCGGTATTCGATAAAAAAAACCTTGTTTTCAACCTCTTTTACAAGTGAAGAGATAAGTAGGTCGAAAACCTCTATCTTGTTGGCGTTTTCATCATAGAAGCCAGGTTGCTGCGAGACATAACACCTTTTGAAAACTGAACCATACATAAACCGATTGATGCGCATAATAAGCGCAAACATTGACGCTATAGGCTTTTCGTTGCGAAAAACAATGAGCATCAGGGGCCTGTAGAACGAAATATTTTTGTTCCAGTCAAAAGAAGATGCGTAGTGAAAGAACTTCACATCGTCCAAGGGGGGAAGACTCTCCTTTTTATAATATGCTTTAACCTGATATTCCATTATTTACGATATACGCAAAAATAGGAAAAAACTTTGATTAAAACATATTCTAACGGCGATATTGAATTAATTTTTTTTCGTTATCCGAAAAAGAATTATTTTCCGGAAGAATTATTTCTTGTTCCGGCAATTACAGCGGGCTATTGAGCCAAATATTTTATTAACTTTGTAACTTCTGTTTAAGCTGAAATTTATTCTTTATGTCAAAAAAAATTCTTGTTACCGGCGGAACCGGATATATCGGTTCGCACACGGTAGTTGAACTGCAACAGGCCGGCTATGAAGTGATCATTATAGACAATTTGTCGAATTCGAATGTGGATGTGATTGAGGGAATTGTCAAAATTACGGGAATACTCCCCGTTTTCGAAAAACTCGATTGTGTTGATTTTCCTTCCATGAAGTCTTTTTTCGAAAAATATCCGGGAATTGATGGCATTATCCATTTTGCCGCCAGCAAAGCGGTGGGTGAATCGGTTCAAAAACCGCTGATGTATTACCGTAACAACTTGGTATCGTTGCTAAACCTGCTGGAACTGATGCCGCAGTTCAATGTGAGAGGCATCGTTTTTTCATCGTCATGCACGGTTTACGGCGAACCCGATAACAATCCCATCGATGAAAACGCGCCCATAAAACCCGCTGAATCGCCTTATGGAAATACTAAACAGATAAATGAGGAAATTATCCGGGACTTTATTCATTCCGGCGCGCCTGTTAAAAGCATTATTTTGCGCTATTTCAATCCGATTGGTGCACACCCGTCGGCAGAAATCGGCGAATTGCCTATTGGCGTACCGCAAAACCTTGTGCCGTACATTACGCAAACCGGCATGGGGATCCGTGAACAATTAAGTGTTTTTGGCAACGATTACAACACGCCCGACGGCTCATGTATCCGCGATTTTATCAATGTGGTGGATTTAGCCAGGGCGCATGTGACGGCCGTTGAACGGATGCTTACCGATAAATCGGACGAAAAGGTGGAAATTTTCAATCTCGGCACAGGGAGGGGAGTATCGGTATTGGAATTGATTGATGTTTTTGAGAAAGTTTCGGGTAAAAAATTGAATTACAAAATAGTAGGTCGTAGAGAGGGCGATATCGAGCAGATCTGGGCCAACCCCGGGAGGGCCAATAACGTGCTGGGATGGACGGCCAAAGAGTCTATTGAAGACACTATGGCTTCGGCGTGGAAGTGGCAGCAGCGTTTGCGGGAAAGGGGAGTAATGTAATTACGAACCACAATTTAAAAAGTCCGAAACAGAGATGTTTCGGACTTAAATTTTTCTATTTAGGCTTCCTTAGAAGTAATACTCTACAATAAGATAATAATAGTGTTTATTGTTTGGCTTTTCTTCGATTTCTATTTTGTCTTGACGAGCCAGCCAGCCGATGGCCGTATATACTTCTATTTCTGACAAGCCTGATTTTTCCATTAATTGAGTAATATCCCACCTCTCGCTGTTATTCAGCAAGTTCCAGATAATGTCGGCGTTTGTTCCAATTGCTTTCTTGTTCATCTTACTACGTGTTAAGGGTGTAACCATTGGAGAAACTCACAAACAACGATCTCAAGTCTCTATTATTGAAACAGTGACACGCTTCAAAAGTTCAATGAAAATAAAGTATTTTTTATGGGAAAATAAGGTTATGAAACAAGCGTGGCAGCAAGATAAATATAAATTGCCGGGATGGCGATAAGCAGGCTGTCGATGCGATCGAGAATGCCGCCATGTCCGGGAATGAGGGTGCCGGAATCTTTTACCTCGTAAGTCCTTTTAATGAGTGATTCGAACAAGTCGCCCAGTGTGCCGAAAAGGGCTGCTATAATACCGAACCCTATCCAGAAAACCAACGAATAATCGGTAAAGAAGTTAGAAAGAACAATGGCGGCCAGGAACGAAAATCCAATTCCTCCGATAAAACCTTCAACGGTCTTCCTGGGCGAAATTCTTTCGATAAATTTGTGCTTCCCAAAGAGAGAACCTATCACAAAAGCCGCCGTATCATTTACCCAGATAAAAATGAAAATGGCCAGCACAAAAGCGTAGTAATACTCGTTTGAAAGTGTCTGGTACTGATAGGATATGAGCATCAGTACGGAAAGCGGCATAGTAATGTAAATTTGTCCGAAAACGGAATAGATAATAGCGTGAAGGATATCTTTACGGTTTATGAAGATAGCCGAAGCAAACAGAATAAGTAAATAGGTTATGGAGGTTATAGCCAACGCAATTTCACAAATATTCTCCAAATAGAGATATGCCGAAAAAAAGATAAGGAAACCCGATGCCATATTAAAGGTCTTGCTGATGGCGTGAGAGGTGTTTTTTTCGGTCATCCGGTAAAATTCGTAAAGCCCGATAACTAAAAACACTCCAAAAACAGAGATGAAAGAGTATTTACCTCCCAGAATACCAACCAAAATAACGGCAATGTAAATAATTCCCGTTACTATCCGGGCGAACAGATCTTTAGAGTTCAATTTATCTTATTTTTCGTTGTTTTCCGGTTCGGTTCCGGCAGATTCTTCTGTCTTGGCTTCCACTTGTTCGAAATCGATTCCACTGTTGAGAAGAATATTATACCAGCTTAAGATCTTTTTTATGTCCGAAGCATATACCTTGTCGGTGTCGTAGTTGGGAAGCACTTCGCCAAAATACCTGAAGACTTCACTGTTGGACGACTTGGAGCTGGGAGCCGTTTTTCCTCCGTTCTCTTTTTCTTTAATTTTCCGGAAAACTTCGCGTAAAGGGACGTCTTCGTCGGTTGTGTAGATAGACACATCGCTGAGTGCAACCACTTTTTCAGTCAAATAAACGGGAATTCTTTTGCCATCGGGAAGCGATTCCACAATATTTAGATTTTTACTGGTAGAGATAAGTTTATATAAACCCGGCTTTCCGGAAACAGATAATATCTTCGTTAGCATAGTTACTTTTTTTAGTTCAAAATAGTTTGCAAAAATACATAGTCTCCGGCAATTTTACAACATAAAACGGCAAATGTTTTTTACTTGCCACGGTTATATCCGTAAAAAGATGTAATTTAGCATTTGTAAAATTCAAAACAGTTTCTAAAAGGAAGATATCTCCTAAAAGCAGAAAATGTGTGTACCATGGCTGCAAGGCACAGGGAAAACAAAAAATATAACTACGAACTGATTATAAGTAAACTAAACAAATGACATGCAAATGAAGAAAAAAATTATTTTTGCACTTATCTTCGCTGTTTTTCTTGCAGCGTGCACCAATAAAACAAAAAAAGAAGATGTAAACACCAATAATAAAATCATTGAATCGGCAACCCCTAGCGATATGTTTCTGCTTGTGGGAACTTATACTTCCAAGGAAGGCAGCAAGGGAATCTATCTATATAAATTTGATACGGAAACCGGTGAATCAGACTCCCTGAGCCTGGCTAAAGCCGAGAATCCATCGTATCTGGTGGTGAGTTCTGACGAAAAATTTGTGTATGCAGTGGGTGAAAATGGCGAAGGAAATAGTACCGCCAATGCGTTTGCGTTTGATAAAAAAAACGGTGTACTCCAGTTTTTAAATTCGAGCAATACCGAAAGTCCGGGGCCGTGCTATATTGAAATTGACAAAGCGGGTAAAAGCGTCCTTACCGCAAATTATAGCGGCGGGAGCATCTCATTGTTCCAGGTAAAAGATAACGGAACGTTGTCGCCTGCAAATCCGGTAATACGTTTTGAGGGCTCGGGTCCCGATACTGTCCGGCAGAAAAGTTCTCACTTGCACAGCATCCGGTTTTCTCCCGACCAAAGATTTTTGTTTGCAACTGATTTGGGAACAGATAAAATTTATCGTTATAACGCCATTGGATCGGTTTTTGAAGGCCAACCGGCACTTTCCCAAGCCAGCCTGAAAGAATTTTCTGCTCCTGCAGGTACAGGACCGCGTCATTTTGATTTTCATCCCAGCGGCAAATATTTTTATCTGTTGGGCGAGTTGTCGGGCGATGTAATCGTATATGATTACGACGAGGGTGACCTGAAAGAAAAACAAGTCATTGCAACCGATTCGGTGGAAGGCTCGCGGGGAAGTGCAGATATTCACATCTCACCGAACGGAAAATTTCTATACGCTTCCAATCGGCTGAAAGCTGACGGTATAGCTATTTTTTCGATTAATCCTGACGACGGAACCCTTACCAAGGCGGGGTATCAGCCAACGGGGCGGCATCCTCGGAATTTTGTGATCACACCCAATGGAAAATGGCTGCTTGTGGCCAGTCGTGACGACAATAAAATTCAAGTTTTTATTATCGACAACGAGACCGGCCTTCTCACCGATACCGGACAAGATATTCATGTCAGTCAACCTGTCTGTTTGAAGCTTGCCGCGATGTAATGCCGATCTGTACCAAATCTTACGGCACCGTGAGCAGTTCTATATTATCGCAACGGAGAGATGTTGATCTTCAACGGTTGTAGCGGCTTATTTCATAAAATCTTCTTTCTCAGGGCTTTTTCTTTATTCAGCTGTACACAGGACTTGCTCTGTGTAACCATATAGACACCCGTGAAAACAAGCACGGTGGAAATGATCTTATTCCATCCGAACCGGTCCATGCCGATGGCAACTGCTACAAAAGAAGCCGCAATCGGTTGCAGGTAATTGTACATGCTGATGGTGGTGGGGCGCAATGTTTTTTGCCCGACAGGAATGAGCATGTAGGTGAAAAAGGTGGCGAGCGCTACAACATAACCTATTCGCAAATAAACACTTGTGTCGAATGTGGTAAAATCGGTTTCAGCAATTGCTTTATGGCTCATTGGATAAGTGAGGATGGTCGCAAACAGGAACATCCATTTCATGGAGGTTATGGATGAATAACGTGAAATCAGGTTTTTGAACAACGTCAGATAAAGCGCGTAGGACGTTACGGACAACAGGACAAACAGATTGCCGGCTAAACTTCCGCCGGATTCGTTATGCGAACTGCTCAGGATAAGGACCAATGCCCCGGAAGCACCTATAAGTATTCCAAGGGTTTTTACCGGCGTTACAGGTTCTTTAATAAAGATGGCGGCCAGCAACATGGTGATAACGGGTGACAGGGTTACCACCAGCGAAGCATCGATGGGCGAGGTTTTGGACAATCCAACGATAAAAGACGCCTGGTTAATGACGATGGCAAAAACAGCGGAAGAGAAAAAAAGAAGAATATCTTTTCTTGGAACGAATTCTTTCTTAGTGAAGAGAGACACGGTCCAAAACAGGGCTGCCGCCCCGAACATCCGCAAAAACGTCATCAAAAACGGATCCACTGTGTCAGGGATTATGGTACGCGCAATGGGGATATTTAAACCGAAAACAATGCTTGACGTAAACAAAGCCAAGTGACCGTGTTTCTTGTTAAGTTCCGCCATTTAAAATATTTCCTCCCTCGGATACTTCTCTTCCAATTTGCTGAAAAAATACGAAGCAATGGTCCCTGCCGCAAAAAGCGCCAAACAGAAAAGAAGTGCGGCGGCGAAACTAAGTCCGGCCGCGGCTAATTGATCGGGTTGGAAAGCGGGAAAAACAACTGTCGGGAAAATTGCCAGCGACGATCCGATAACCAGACCAAGGATGAAATGATACATCCCCGAATAATATTTTTTGAACAGATACGCTGCTATTTTCGAGAATAGAAGCACACAGAGAATAAATCCGATAATCAACGGAATAATTACTGCGAAATCGAAATCCTTGATTCCGGTGGCCATTTTATCGTACATCCCAAAGTAAATCAGGAAATTGGAAGGGCTTAACCCGGGAACAATCAACCCTAACCCCATCAGCAAGCCTGAGGCAAGCCACGACAATATATTGGGATTCACTTCCGTGAGTTGTTTGCCACCGGCGAGCATCAGTGCAAAAATTCCAAGCGCCGAGAGGATGAGGATGAGAAAATCTTTGTTTTTATGTCCATGTTTTCCGGCCGTTTTATACAACGATGGAAACGTTCCGGCAACGAACCCCACAAACAAGCAAACAAATTCCGCAGCATATTTCCCGAAGGCTTTTTCCACCACCACCGCAAAAAGTACAATTCCAACCGCGGCGCCGATAATAAAAGGCAGAAAGAACATTACATTTTTCAGGAATTTGTCTTTCAGGTTGGCGAGAAATTTAATCAGCGGGTCATACATCCCCACGATAACTGCCAATACGCCGCCCGATAATCCGGGCAAGATAAAACCTATTCCCACTATAATACCTTTGATAAGCCTTACAAACCAATCGGTTATGGGGTTTAGTTTGTGTGGCTTGAGTAAATTGCTATCCATTTTTAATAATATTTATGAACAATATCAATAACCGGCGATTTCGACATTTCTACGGGATTTGTTCCCGGTTTTCCTTCGGGAATCTCCAGTTGAAGCCCGGCAAAGTGTTTTTTCCAATACTCCTCCGTTTCCCCTGTTTCCTTGTTTTTGAATGTCATGGCGACGGCAGGAAAGATCGGGTTCCTCAAAGAATCTAAATAAGAGAAGCGGACGAGCTCGGTGCAGTAATACGCATCGTTTCCCTCTTCGTAAGCGTAATCGTAAGGTCTTCCCAGTTGATCCCCGGCTTTTTCTACGGCGAGTGGAACAATGTATTGGTATTCAGGTTTCACCCTTCCAACTGCAACTAGCGGTTTCCCCTTGCGTTTTTCGGCTTTCTGCATGAATTCGTACAGCAGCGTTTGGATAATTCCTTCGGAGGGGGTGGCTTCTATCACATATACGTCTTTATCTTCAAATTTTACGATGCCTACGTGCGAAAACGGAACATCATCTTTTTCCGACGTACTTTCTTTAATGGCATTGGTTAGTTCCGATTTGCTTTTGCCTACGATAAACAGTAAATCGCCGTCTTTTAGTCCATCGTAGTTTTGAGTCGTGTTACAAGCCTGTAAAACAGCAACTGCACACAACGAAAGAGCAAAGAAAAATTTCTTTATAAACATCTTGTTTTCAAATTAGGATGCAAATATAGATTAATGTCGCTTTTGCACAAAATTTGTGTAATAGATAAAAACAATTATTAACTTTCACAACCCGTATCTGCCCGCGACAGCTAAATGAGTAGAATTTGTAACAAAAACGTAATAGTTTTCTAAGAATGTGTTTTGAATTTTTTTATGTACTGTTTTTTAGTCATTTTTTGATGGATTTGAATTTTCGTTTCGCATCGTATAGCGGGAGGCGAAAAAGGGCACAAAACAGCATAAAAGAGAGATGTAAAAAAATAATTCGTAAAATTCAAAACAGTTTCTAAGATAAGAGTAGTAACTTTGCATCAGTTAAACATCAGTTTGGCCTTTATGGAAGAAAGAATACTGGTTGTAGATGACGAAAAAGATATTTGCGACATTCTTCAGTTTAATTTAGAAAACGAAGGATATAAAGTGGATTTAGCTTATTCTGCCGAAGAAGCCTTGTCAATTCTTACAGATAAGCACGACCTGATCATCCTGGATGTTATGATGGGAGGAATGTCAGGCTTTAAAATGGCTGAAAGACTCAGAGAAGAAGATAAGAGTGTTCCCATCATATTTCTGACGGCAAAAAATACCGAGAACGATACGCTAACCGGCTTCTCCTCAGGTGGCGATGATTATATGTCTAAACCCTTTTCCGTAAAAGAACTCATCGCAAGGGTAAAATCAGTATTAAAAAGAGTCGGATCAAACAGAAAACAGCCGCAGGCCCTGTGGCGGTATGAGGGTTTAACCATTGATATTCCCAACAACAGGGTTCTCATAGATGATGTTGAAGTCTCGCTTACAAAAAAAGAGTTCGAAATCCTTTCCCTATTGTTGCAGACTTCTCCAAACGTCTATACCCGCAGCGAAATTCTAGACCGGATTTGGGGTGATAACGAGTTTGTTCTCGACAGGACGGTCGATGTGCATATAACCCGCCTTCGCAAGAAATTGGGCGAATATTCATCCATTATTGTAAATCGTTCAGGATTTGGATATTACCTGAATTTAGAGCCCAAAACTGTTGAATGAAATTCCGGCTGTCTTACAGAAAAAAAATCTTGTTGTATTTCTCCGTAGTCATTGCACTTTTTACGGCGGGAATCATTCTGTTTGAACAAAAACAGATCAGGCATGAACGTACGAAGAGCCTCGAAAATATACTCAACGATAATGCTGATTTTATTCACCGGTACATGGAAGGCCAAAATATTGTATTCCCGGACAGTACACTTATGTCTTATTTACCCGATAACTTGCGTTTAACCATTATTGATAAAACGGGCACAGTGGTGTATGATAATTTTCTGGATAAGAAAATGATGGCCAACCACATAGATCGTCCCGAAATTCAGAAAGCGATTGTTTTGGGTAACGGTTCCAATATACGGATGTCCGACAGTAATCATATCCGCTACCTATACTATGCCAAGAGCTACGATGGAGGATATTTCATTCGTGTTGCCTTGCCTTATGAGATGGAAGTGAGGGCGTTCCTTAACTCCAAGAACAGTTTCATCTATTTCATTATCCTGTTTTTTATCGTTTGTGCCGTGATGATGTTCTACTTTGCCGATAAATTCTCTAAATCGATTAAGGAATTGAAAGAATTTGCGGTAAACCTGAAAAACGAGAGGCCAACAAAAACAGCGTTCGAGTTTCCTGATGACGAGATAGGAGAGATAAGCGCCGAAATTGTGGAAAACTACAATTTGTTGAAAGAAAATCGGAAAAAATTAGCTTTAGAGCGGGAAAAACTTATTCAGCATTTTCAATTTTCCGAAGAGGGGATTGCCATTTTTTCCGAAGAGAGGAAGAAGATATACGCCAATTCACATTTTCTGCAATTTTTGAATGTCATAGCCGATAAGCCTGTGCTGGAAGACGAATACTTGTTTTCCGATCCCGATTTTGAAGAGATTGTTGCTTTCCTCGACTCAACCGGCCGTACGGGGAATGTATTCTCTACACGTATTGAAAAAAGCGGGAAGAAATTCAATGTCAGGGTTATCATATTTGAAGATAAAAATTTTGAAATTTATATCAGCGATATTACAAAGGCTGAAAAGCGGCGCCTGCTGAAGCAGGAGATGACCAACAATATCGCTCACGAACTCCGGACGCCGGTTACCAGCATCCGGGGCTATCTGGAGACAATTCTCAGCCTCGATCCCAAAGATATAGGCCGCCAACAGGCTTTTATTAATCGTGCTTATGTCCAAACCATCCGGTTATCGGAATTGATACAGGATATAAGTATGTTGACTAAAATAGAAGAGGCCGCGGACAGGTTTGTTAAAGAACCCGTTTATATAAAAGCACTTCTCGATGAATTGGAATCTGATTTAACCAAGATATTTCATGAAAAAAATATTATATTCAACGTCGATGTAGCCGATAGCGTGGTTATTTATGGCAACCGCACACTCCTCTATTCCATTTTCCGCAATTTGGTCGAGAACTCCATTGCATACGCAGGCGAATCCATTGAGATCATGCTTCAATGTTATATGGAAACCGATGATGCCGTCTATTTCGAATTTCACGACAATGGGGCGGGAGTGGAAGAAAAGCATTTGGTAAAGATTTTTGAACGGTTTTATCGGGTAAACGAGGGACGTACCCGTGATACCGGCGGTTCAGGTTTAGGATTGTCCATTGTCAAAAATGCCGTGCTGTTCCACAAAGGCAATATCGTAGCTAAAAATCGTCCCGGGGGAGGTTTACTTTTTCTCATCACTTTCCCGAAAACCTCTCCCTGCTAACACTGGGCAGTAAGACTTATTTTAGCTGAAAATGTAGTGTGTTTAGTTAAATAAATCAAACTGCTTTGTAGTTTAAAACAATTCTAAATAACTTTGCGCGAAAATCACAGAATCAGGATTAGGGTTTAATCAACCTTTTTTATTGTCGATAAAAAAATGGTATATGTTAAACAAATGTCACTCAAGATATGTTATTGTTAGTGATTCGAGGAATACGATATGTTTAATCCAAAATTACAGCTAAATATATTATGGCAAAATCTAAAAAATCAACAGCTAAACAAGAAATACCCAAGGAAAAATTACTGCACATGTATAAGTTAATGTGCGATATCCGTAATTTCGACGAAAAGGTGAATTACATGGTGAAAAGGGGGCAGGTACCGGGGATGACGCACTTTTCGGTAGGTGAAGAGGCTGCCAATGTGGGCGCCATTGCTGCTCTTTCGAAAGGCGATTTAATTACTTCTAACCATCGTGGACACGGCCAGGCCATAGCCATGGAAATAGGCCTGAACGAAATGATGGCCGAAATTATGGGAAAAGCCACAGGAACCTGCAAAGGAAAAGGAGGGTCAATGCATATTGCCGATCTGGATAAAGGAAATCTCGGTGCTAACGGAATCGTGGGCGGTGGAATGGGGATGGCTATCGGAGCCGCTCTGACACAACAAATGAAAAAAACCGGAAAGATCGTGATGTGCTGTTTTGGCGACGGAGCGGTAAATGAAGGAACTTTTCACGAAACAATGAATATGGCCTCCGTCTGGAAGTTGCCGGTTATATTCTATTCCATCAATAATTTTTACGGGATCAGCACACCTATTTCGAGCGTTATCAACGTAGATTACAATTACCAGCGTGCCTGCGCCTATGGTATTCCCGGCCATTTTATCGAAGATGGAAATGATTTGCCGGCAGTTTACGACAAATTTGTTGAACTGGTAGACTATGTCCGCAGCGGAAACGGGCCTGTTTTGGTTGAATCGCTCACCTATCGCTGGCACGGCCACTCAACGTCCGATCCTGGAAAATACCGGACAAAACAGGAGGTTGATGAGTGGAAGAAAAAAGATCCGATTGTTAAATACAAAAATTACCTGATAGAAAATAATCAGGCAACCGAAGAAGAGTTGGACGAAATAGACCGGAAATCGATGGAAGCTATTGAAGAGTCTGTGAAATTTGCGATGGAAAGCCCCGAACCGACTTTAGAATCGGCTTTTGAAGATATTTTTGCAGATTAAAACATGGAGACGCGACATGCCGCGTCTTTACAACCCGTAACGCAAAACAAAACAACAACAAAATAACACAGGGCCAACTGGCCCTAAGCTCTCAGCAATTAAAAAACAAAAATGGAAAACGAAACTAAAGTAATGTCTGTAAGGGATGCCATTATTTTGGCAATGTCTGAAGAAATGCGTCGCGACGAAAACGTGTTTCTTATGGGCGAGGACGTGGGTATTTTTGGTGGCGACTTCGGAACATCGGTAGGGATGCTTCAGGAATTTGGGAAAGAACGTGTCCGTGACACGCCTATTTCTGAAAATGCTATTTCCGGTTGTGCCATCGGTGCAGCCATGACCGGCCTGCGGCCCATTGTTGACGTAACTTTTATGGACTTCATTGTTTATATGATGGACAATATAGTAAACCAGGCGGCAAAAACCCGATATATGTTCGGCGGAAAAGGACAGGTACCTGTTGTGTTCCGCTGTGCGGCAGGATCGGGTGTGGGCGCTGCTGCGCAACATTCACAGTCGCTCGAAGCCTGGTTTACTCACATTCCGGGACTCAAGGTTGTAGCCCCGGGAACGCCTGCCGATGTTAAAGGAATACTTAAATCCGCTATCAGGGACAATAATACCGTTATTTTCCTTGAATATAAAGCGCAGTTCAACATGAAAGGTGAAGTACCTCTCGATCCGGAATTTACCATTCCGTTAGGCAAAGCCGAGCTTAAAAGGGAGGGAAAAGACGTAACTGTTGTTACGTATGGAAGAATGCTCGAACGCGTATTGCAGGCGGCCGACCAAGTGCGGGAGGCCGAAGGCGTAAGCGTGGAAGTGGTTGATTTGAGAACATTGATGCCGCTTGACAAAGAAGCCATTCTCAATTCGGTGAAAAAAACCGGCCGTGTGCTGCTTGTTAATGACGCACACAAAACCGGTGGTTTCATCGGTGAAATTGCCGCAACAATTGCTGAAAGCGATGCCTTCGATTACCTCGATGGCCGCATTCTGCGATTGGCGGCAGAAGACGTTCCTGTTCCTTACAACGCTAAACTTGAAGCGGCCATGCTGCCCAGCGTTGAAAGGATTAAAAAATATATCCTCAAGTTGGTTAATAAAAGATGAATCGCCACAATCGACTAACAATTGAATAACAATCGAATAGGATGGAAGAGAGACAACTAGTAAGGGCAACCCCTGCAGCAAGATCGCTGGCAAGGCGAATGAATGTGACGCTGGCTAATGTAACCGGGACGGGTTATAAAGGGCGCATTCACAAAGAGGATGTCGCCGGATGGAATTTTCAGGGTAAAGTTCACGTTTCGCCGCTTGCGCGCAGAATTGCTGAGGAACACAATATTGATCTGAAAGGCATCAGAGGCTCCGGGCACAATGACAAGATCATGAAGGACGATGTCCTGTTGCTCATTTCGGATCCCGTATTGAAAGCACGCCTTACCCGGGATGATTTTGCCGAAGCGACGGCGCCGCCTAAGATCCTTTCGGGAATAAGTAAGCAACTTCAAATAATACCCGCCGGTGATAAACCCGATTTATCTGCTCGATCGGAAGAAGCCGCCGGTACCGAAACCGTGCCGATGAGTATGATGCGCAAGGTAATTGCAAAACGCATGTCGGAAAGTTATTTCTCGATACCTTCGTTTATTCAAACCTGGGAAATTGATATGTCCGAACTGCTTGAATTGCGCAGGAAACTGATGGACCCGATAAAGGAGAAGACAGATAAGAAACTGACCGTTACAGATTTACTTTCGTTTGCTGTTGTTAAAACATTGATGAAGCACAAGTTTATCAACGCGAGTTTGAACAGTGAGGTTACTGAAATTACCTTCCACAATTATGTGAATCTGGGAATGGCAGTGGGAATGGACGAGGGATTGCTGGTACCGGTAGTGAAAAACGCCGATAAAATGTCGTTGAGCGAACTGGTAGTGGCATTGAAGGATGTTACCGAACGTACCTTCTCAAAAAAGCTGATGCCCGACGAACAAATGGGAAGTACATTTACCATCAGCAACCTGGGAATGTATGGTGTGGAACATTTTACGGCAATAATCAATCAGCCGAATGCGGCAATTTTAAGCGTCTCATCGACAAAAGATATGCTTGTGGTTCGCAACGGAGAAGCCGTAATCCGTCCGATAATGAAGATCAGCCTCACCAGCGATCACCGAATCATTGATGGGCTTACTGCTGCAAAATTCATGACAGATTTGAAACAACTGCTCGAAAATCCGCTAACATTATTAATATAAAGTTCAAAGTTTAAAGTTCAGAGTTCAAGATTTTTAATTCTTCATTTTTAGTTTTTAGTTCTTTTGTCTTGGCTCTTGATTCTTAATTCTTAATTAATTCGTAACTGAAAAAATATGGCATACGAAATTATAATGCCCAAAGCCGGGATCGATATGACCGAAGGGCAAATTGTTAAATGGTTGAAAAAAGAAGGAGATCCCGTAACTGAAGGTGAAATCATCCTCGAAATCATGACCGATAAAACAAGTATGGAACTTGAAGCGGAAGCAACAGGCGTGTTGTTGAAAATTCTGCGTCACGATGGAGAGACTGTTCCGGTAACGGAGGTTATCGGTTATATCGGACAGGAAGGCGAGGAAATAGTTCCGCAAGAGTCCGCAGAGGAAAAGCCGGCTGAAGAAGAGGCGACGGATAAGTCGATGACGCGGCTTGAGGATTCCTACAATGTCATCGTTATTGGCGGTGGTCCTGCAGGATATGTGGCTGCCATCCGTGCCGCACAACAGGGGGCCAAAGTGGCCATCGTTGAGAAGAAAGAGTTCGGGGGAACGTGCCTCAACTTAGGATGCATCCCAACTAAAGCTTACCTGAAAAGTGGTGAAATTATCGAAGGGGTGGAGATGGCCGCATCACGTGGGATTATCTTTGAAAGCGTTAAATATAAAATAGATATGCCTAAGGTTGTGCAACACAAGAACTCGGTGGTGAAGAAGCTGACGAGTGGTGTGGAAGCGCTTCTGCGGAGCAACAAGGTGGATATTTTTAAAGGAGTTGCCCGGATCAACAAGAACAAAGATGTGGTGGTTGATGATTCCACAGTAATAAAAGGCGACAAAATTATTTTAGCGGGAGGATCAAAAGTATCCAGAATTAATATTCCGGGTATTGAGAATCCGAACGTGCTCACCAGTGATGATCTATTGGCTCTGGACGTATTGCCGGAAACCCTTGCAGTAATTGGCGGTGGCGTTATCGGTATAGAGATGGCTCAGGCATTTGAGGCCCTTGGAACTAAAATAACCGTTATCGAAATGATGGACAGGATTATTCCGTCGGTCGATGTCGAAGCATCGGAATTACTCACCAGACTGCTGAAAAAGAAGAATGTGAAGATCATGACTTCTACAAAGATTACTGAAATTGCAGATAAGAAGGGCAAAGTAGAAGTTAAAATCGAAGGTGGCGAATCGGTTATAGCAGATAAGGTGTTGATCTCTATCGGACGCTTGCCCGATTTGGAAGGGATAGGGGATATTCAGTTAGAAGTGGAGCGTGGCCGGATAAAGGTTGACAAGTATTTGGAAACCAGCGTAAAGGGAGTTTATGCACCGGGTGATGTAAACGGCATAAAGATGTTGGCACACGTTGCATTCCGTATGGGTGAAGTGGCGGCTGATAACGCTGTGAAAGGTAATCATCGCGAATTAAAACTGCATTCGGCGCCTTCGGTAGTTTACACACACCCCGAGGTGGCAATGGTTGGGCTGACGGAAGAACAGGCACGTGAGAAATACGATGTTCGTATCGGCCGTTTCGATTTTGCTGCCAACGGCCGGGCTATGGCATCCGGCGATAACGTAGGTTTCGTGAAGGTTATTGCCGACAGCAAATACGGCGAAATTCTCGGTGTGCACATCGTAGGCCCTGCCGCTGCTGAGATCATCAATCAGGCATCGTTGCTGATGGAAATGGAAATTACCGTGGACGAAGTAATTAAAACTATCTACGGACACCCTACCTACTCCGAAGCGCTGTTCGAAGCTTGCGCCGATGTGTTGGGAGAGGCTGTGCATATTATCAGGAAACAGAAATAATTTCACATACACAATATCCAAGGATACATGCGAAAGTTGAGTGATTTTTTATTTAAAATGTACTATTATGAAAATTTTTAATTTAGTTGTGTTTTTAATTTTGGCAAGTGCGGCACTTGATCCGTCCGCGTACGCTTGCACACGGGTTGTATATAAAGGGCCGGAGAACACGGTGATAACAGCCCGCTCTATGGATTGGAAAACCGAAATAGATGCTAATTTATGGGTATTTCCCAAAGGGATGCAACGCAACGGAGAGGTGGGCCCGCTTTCTGTAAAATGGACCTCGAAGTATGGGAGCATCATTGCCAGTGCATGGGATATTGCAACAGCTGACGGCATGAACGAAAAAGGATTGGTTACCAATGTATTGTGGCTTGTTGAGTCGAAATATCCCCAATTCGATCCCAACGGCACAAAGCAGGGGATGTCCATCTCTCTGTGGGCCCAATATGTGTTGGATAATTTTGCAACAGTGGAGGAAGCTGTTAACGGGTTGAAGGATGAACCGTTCGTTCTGGTTAGTGACTATATACCCGGCACTGAAAAGTTCACGACCTTGCATTTATCGGTTTCTGACGCTCTTGGAGACAATGCCATTTTTGAATACATCAATGGGAAGCTGGTCATCCATCATGATCCTTCTTATGTGGTTATGACCAACTCGCCTGTCTTTGAACAACAACTGGCTTTGAATGAGTACTGGAAAGGAATACCCGGGACAGTGATGCTTCCGGGGACTAACCGGGCTGCCGACCGTTTTGTCCGTGCCTCCTATTACATCCACGCTATTCCCCAGACCAACGATATCCGCACATCTGTGGCCAGTGTCTTTAGCGTTATTCGAAATTGCTCTGTGCCATTCGGTATCTCTTCCGAAACAGAACCTAATCTCTCTTCTACCCGTTGGCGGTCTGTATCGGATCAAAAGAACTTAGTCTATTTCTTCGAAACAGCACTGACGCCCAATACATTTTGGGTTAACCTGAAAGATTTCGACCTGAGCGAGAAAGGAAAAGTGATGAAACTGAATTTGGATAATTTTGAGACATACAGCGGAAAGACAAACAGCTCTTTTAAATCCACACCCGCATTTAAATTTTTAGGTCTTTGAAAAAGACAACACAGGTTGCCGCTCTATTATCGAAAGAAATAGGGCGGCAATGTTTTTTTAATCCTTTATTTGCGACAGCAGTGTAACCTTAAATGTTAAAGTCCAGTTTTCGTGCAACGTTTTTGCATTTTTTTCATCTTGTATATAAGGCGTTTTTTTGATTAATGTTTTATATTTAAAACAAGATTACTGTATTTGTACAAAATATTATAGTACTCCCCATTCTTTGTGCTAAAATATCAGCAAGTTAAGCTAAAGCTATTTATTGTAAGTAGTGAAGTTTGCCGATGGTAACAAGATAATTCCAACTCCCGCTTTTATCGACAGGCTGGTCATCCATCATGATCATTCTGCAATAACAGCAACTGATTCCAACATTTTTATTTCTAAAATGGGTTGTGGGTGCCTGGTAAGACATTACAAGAATAATTCTCCATATGATAGTATCCGATTTACATAAAGACATCTATTTTATACGCGTGATAAAAGACGGAAAAACATATACCAAGAAACTGATAAAGCATTAACTGTCCTGATACTGATATCGCTCGATATTACAAACGGATGAGCAAGGACAACACAGAAAAATTAACCGACCAATAGTGATTTTTATATATTTATAATAAACCGAAAAAGATGTGGAGTTATGAATTTTATTTAAAAATATTGTTGTTTTTGTAAAAATAATATATATCTTTGTTTTGTTTAACTTCAAATAAGGAATATTTAGCAACCCTTATGTAAGAAAAAGATGGTTTTTACTATTTGTTGTTGCACTTTAATATATATCGTATGATTCTTCACGCTCAATCCATTTATTTCCCATTAGCTATTATTAACGAAATATCGTTGGTAAGAACGGGATATTTGTTAGAGAGAGAGAGAGAGAGAGAGAGACTTATCGTCAATACTGTTAAGAATTCCGCGCGCGTAATTTATACAAAAACAACCAATTGCGCAACTTTTTTTAACTTATTTTTTATCAAATATATTGCATCCGGACGTTGTAGTTCCGGAAAATCATTTATTGTACCTCTCCGGTTACAGCCATACAATACTGTAACGGGAGAGGTTTTTTTATGTTAAAGAAATGATAAACAGTGTAACTAAATTATTAAAGTAATATGATGTTGAAATCAACCTTGGACCACATAATGAGTTTCATACTTTCTTTTGAGTTCAAAATCAGGTTGATTTTAGTATGGGCCTTGTTTTTTAAATTGTTCAATTAATCATTCATTAATCATTATTTTTATGCAAAAAGAAAAACATTTATTTTGGAAGGCGAGAAAGATTGTGTTTCTTTCTCTCTTCTTGGTGATGAGTGTAAGCATGATGTTTGCACAAGTACGCATTACGGGAACCGTGACCGATGCCGGCCGAGATCCACTCATCGGGGTTAACGTAATTGAAAAAGGTACCATGAACGGAACCGTGACCGATATGGACGGTAATTTTACCTTGAACGTGGCTTCAACGAATTCTGTTTTGGTTTTTTCTTATGTGGGTTTTAGATCACAAGAGATTCCTGTTGGTAATAAAACCAGGCTAGCGGTTGTATTGGCTGAAGATACGGAAACTTTACAAGAAGTAATTGTAGTTGGGTATGGTACACAGGCCAAGAAAGACATTACAGGCTCTGTGGCCGTGGTAAATACTAAGGACCTTTTGGCTGCAAGTGGCTCTTCGGCAGCGCAGCAGCTACAAGGAAAAGCAGCGGGTGTATATGTTGGACAAACCGGTTCCCCCGGTTCGGCAACCATGGTTCGTATTCGAGGAATCAATACGGTGAATGATAATGGTCCGTTATACGTAATCGATGGTGTATCTACCCGTAACCAGAACCTGAGCAGTTTGAATCCGAACGATATTGAAAGTATGCAGGTGCTGAAAGATGCATCTTCCGCTGCAATTTATGGTGCCCAAGCGGCAAATGGGGTTATCCTAATTACCACTAAACGCGGAACAGCGTCAGGACAGCCGAAATTAACGTATGATGCTTACTATGGAGTCCAAAAAACAACCAAGCGTTACGATTTGTTAAACTCTGCTGATCGATTAGCGCTAGAGTGGGAATCGTTACGTAACGCTATGCTGGTGCGTGGAGTACCTGCAGACAAAGCTATTCCGTATCATGCCCAATTCGGTGAATTTCCTGAACCACACATTCCTAATTATCTTACAGTAGGGGGAGCTAAAGGCGAAACACAGGATATTAATAATTATTCGTTTCCCAATAATCAGATGGTCCCTTTTTCCGATACTGACTGGTGGAGTGAACTTGACCGTACGGCTCCTATTCAGAACCATCAGTTAACATTGTCGGGCGGTAATACAAAAGGAAAATATTTGATGGGTTTGAACTATTTCGATCAGCAGGGAACAGTTGTGTACTCTTATTACAAGAGGTATCAAACCCGTCTAAATACATCGTTCGATGTTCGTCCTTGGTTGCGTTTTGGCGAAAATTTACAATATACATGGACGAAAGATGTTGGATTACATACCAGTTTTACAGAATCCAATCCTTATTCGTGGACATATCGTGCCTCTCCGTGGGTACCAGTGAAGGATACATTTGATAACTGGGCCGGATCGAAAATTACAGGAACAGGAAACTTTATTAACGTAATTGCTCAGGAATACAGGAACAAAGATAACTATTGGAGTAATTCACGCATTTTTGGGAATTTTTGGGGTGAGGTGGATTTAATGAAAGAATTGATGTTCAGAACGAACTTTGGTATGGATTATACAAATCGTTATTACTATCGAATGAGTAAAAAGAATCCTGAATTTTCAGAAAGTCCGGGAACGAATAATTTGGAAGAAGGTTCGAGTTTTAACTTTAGATGGGTATGGACCAATACATTGACATATAGTAAAATATTTGATGATATTCACTCTCTAAATGTGGTATTAGGTTCGGAAGCCATTCGTGACGGGCTAGGGCGTGGTATGAACGGGCAGCGATTCGGGTATCTGTATGAAGATAATATCAATACTTGGACGTTAGGAATGGGAGAGAGAAATGACCAACGGGAAAATGATTCATGGTATAATGGTGAATTTGCTCTCTTTGGGGTATTCGCCCGTGCTGATTATTCGTTTAAAGATAAGTATCTGATTACGGGAATTGTACGTCGAGATGGCGTTTCTCGATTTGCTAAAAAGAACAGATACGGTATTTTTCCATCGGCATCTCTCGGTTGGCGTGTATCAGAAGAGAAATTTATGGAGGAAACAAGAGACTGGTTAGACGATTTAAAATTGCGTGTCGGTTATGGGATTACTGGTAACTCTGAAATGGCTCGAACCACTAATTATGCGATGGAGTTTACGACCTATCCCAGAGCTACAAATTATGATCTTGGGGGAACGAATACCGCAACAAACTTAGGTTACAGATTGGGACGTTTTGGCAATGAGGATACTAAGTGGGAATCTACTAAAATGGCTAACTTAGGAATTGATGTTACTTTAGGAAAAGGTAAATTCTCTACGTCACTGGATTTATATCACAAACAAACCTCCGATATGTTGATAGAAGCAGCTTATTCAGCTTTAGCCAACAACGAAATCGGAAAACCGTACATCAACTACGGCGATATGAGAAATATTGGTGCCGATTTCACATTTAATTATCGGGATAAAAAAGGTGATTTTTCTTGGGATCTCGGATTAAATTTATCAACCTATAAAAATACAGTATTACGTTTATCCAACTCCGATGATTTTGCCTTATGGGGATATGGAGATCGCTTTGATGTTGGTGAAACGCGTACTATTAAAGGGCATCCTATATCGGAGTTTTACGGTTTTAAAATTATAGGTTTTTACGAGAATGAAGAAGACGTCATGAATTCTCCGATTCCCTATAACACGACAAAAAAAGATTTATTAGATCCTAGTAAACCAGGTCCTCAAGAATATGTAGGAAAATACAAATATGCCGATTTAGGTGGAGGCGAAAATGGAGAACCTGATGGTAAAATCGATATGAACGATCGTACGGTCATCGGTAGTCCACACCCCGATCTTATTGCCGGGCTCAATGCTTCACTTACCTATAAAAATTGGGATCTGACCATGTTTTGGTATTCAACCATAGGAAACGAAATTCTCAATAATACCAAATTTTTTACTGACTTTCCTTTATTCGGAGGAAACCGCTCTACAAGAATGCGCGATCTCTCTTGGAAAAAAGATGCAGACAATTCGAAAGCCAAATTACCCATCTTAGATTCGAAGGATGGTTGGACCGGAAAAGTGCTTAATACTTACTATATCGAAGATGGATCCTTTTTAAGGTTGAAAAATCTAGTGGTTGGATATACGTTACCGAAGTCATGGTTACAAAAAGCAACTATTTCCAACCTGCGCATATATATACAAGCCGAGAATCTATTGACTTTTACAAAATATACTGGTTTGGATCCTGAAATTACGAATAGAGAAACCGGAGCGGGTAATCGTGCCGACTTGAGTCGTGGAATTGACGGGGGAGGTTGGCCTACTACCATGCGTTTGCTTTTTGGTGTAAATTTCGCATTTTAAATCACTTTTTAATAATTGAAAAATATGAAAAATAATATAGTATTCTTATTGATTGGAATAGCTACTTTATTGTTAAATGCCTGCGGTGAAGATTTTTTATATAAAGCTCCACAAGGAAGTATTGATCAAGCAGCATTAATGAATCAGATGGGTATCGACCTACTGACTACTACTGCTTATGCAACTCTTACGGAGGATGATTGGGGTGCCAGTCCTTTTAATTGGACATTCGGTGGCATGTATGGCGGTGATGCCAATAAAGGCTCCGATGCCAATGACCAATCCGTTTTAAATGACATGGAAAAATATAGTGTACAATCAAACAATAATTATATTAATCAGAAATGGATATGGGTATACAAAGGTGCAAAGCGGGTTAATATTGCCTTGCAAATAATGTCAGGAGTAAATGATTTACCGGAAACTTTCGTAAAAAAACGAAATGGTGAACTACACTTTTTACGGGCATTATTCTATTTTGAAGGGATTAAAGTGTTTGGCCCTTTTATTCCTTGGGTGGACGAGACCATTACGGAGAATGATCCGAAAATACACAATGATATAGATATTTACCCAAAAGTGCTGGCCGATATTGATATTGCTATTCAAGATCTCCCTGAGAGTCAAGATCTGCCTGGCAGAGCCAATGTCTGGGCTGCCAAATCTTTGAAAGCAAAAATTTTAATGCAAAAGGGAGAAATGGCTACGGCAAAACCCATTCTGAAAGATGTAATAGATAACGGGCAAACATCCAATGGTCTGAAATATGGGTTGGAAAATGACATGAATGCCAATTTTGACAGTTATCGCGATAACGGAAAGGAATCTATTTTTGCAGTTCAGTTTTCCAACGATTACAACAATGCCAATACGGGAATGTCGTTATGTTACCCTCATGGTGGGGCAGGCTCTCCTGGAGGTTGTTGTGGGTTTTACCAACCTTCTTATGAATTGGCTAATTCTTTCAAAGTGGGTACGGATGGATTACCATTATTAGATAACTCTTACAGGAACAAACCGTACGTGTCAATAAAAAATCCATCCACAGAAAAAGATACACCTCTGTCCATAAATACGGATGTGCCGGTTGATCCGCGCATCGATTTTGCCATCGGTCGTTTTGGTATACCATATAAAGATTGGGGACTTCCCAAAAGCAACTGGGTGAGGGATATGGGCAATGGCGGTTTCTTCATGCCCAAAAAACATGTTTATACTCAAAAAGAACTGGATGCCGGACTGGCAGACGGTGGGTTAAGCGCCGGTTGGGCCCCCGGATCAGCTATAAACTTACAATATTTAAGCCTTCGGGATATTATATTGCTTTATGCTGAATGTTTGGCAAACGATAACGATTTGACTGGAGCCATGGGTATGGTAAATCAAATACGAACTAGGGCTGCCGGTGATGTAAATATAATAAAACTCGACGACGGCAAGCCGGCAGCCAATTATAAAATATCGAATTACCCGCTTACTCATACAACATTTACGAATAAAGATATGTGCGTGAAAGCGATTCGCATGGAACGAAAATTAGAGTTGGCTATGGAAGGACAACGCTGGTTTGATTTGGCACGATGGGGTGGAGAATATATGTCGCAACAAATTAAGGAATATATAGACTTTGAGAAAGGATATTTGTTTACCAAATTTAGTGCGGCAGTTACGTTAGATGCAAGTAAAACAATGTTTCCCATACCTCAGACTCAAGTACAAACCATGGGTGTTGACGAAAACGGCAAACCTTATTTGGTACAACCCGATCCTTGGAAATAAATAGATTATTCACGAAGGGAGGTTTTCCTCCCTTCTTTTTAATGTGAAATATGAAAAAATACAAGTTATTCGTTGCCTTATTTATTCTTTTGGTTATCGGTTGTAGGAGCAATACTGGGTTAAAGGATTTCACTTACAAATACAGCATGGAAAGTGCTGGTAATTTCAAGGTGGAATTTCAGTTGAACCCCGATTCGACCTACACAATTGCACAAAATAATTACTTTTTCGATAGGTTTGAGGGAACCAGCCGCCCAGTTGAAAAGGAAGGCGTTTTATCGCAGCAGGAGTTTGAAAAATTCAGCGAGCTGATCAATGAAAGTAATGTCAACAATATGAATGATGCCTATGGGTTCGAGGAGAATAAAAATTCGGATAATTCAATTGTGTATGTGGTTGAATTAATACAAAACGGCAAAAGCAAATTTGTAACCATTAATGCCGGTGCACATCAGGATTTTTCCAAAGCGTTTACTGAACTCATTGAATATACCAACAATTACATAAATGCGAATTTGAAGCAATAGAGTTTTAAATTTAGCCAGGAGCTGTTGTGGTCAATTGTTGACCAATTCCGGCAGCCTGAAGATATTTCACATCACATCAGGTGTTATAACCTCGCTATTTCAGGATTAAAGACCCGGATTATTCACAAATAATCCGGGTCTTTTTAAATCCTTACAAGCTCTCTCCAAAATCTTCTTTGAATTTAGCCAAGAGCTGTTGCGGCCAATCGTTGACCGGTTCTAGCCCGCCCATAAAGAATCGGAGGACGGGCGGTTCGTACACAAATTTCAGTCCGCCGATAAGTTCGCGGTTGTCGTAAAGCCACGTTATGCGATCGATAACATATTTTATTTGCGACAATGTGAAAACCCGGCGAGGTACTGCCAGGCGAACCAATTCCATATCGGCGTATGTTTCGTTGCCATATTCGTCGCGCTGATTGGAAACCGAGCCGCGTTCCATTCCCCGGATCCCGGATATCAGGAACAGGGCGGCGGCAAGCGACCCTGCCGGATATTGCGTTTGCGGTATGTGCGAGCAGAACTCCATTGCGTTTACGTGAGCACCCAGAACCCCGGCGGGTTTCACCATGGGGATGCCGTTTTTGTCCAATTCGTCCACCAGATACCGGATAAAATCGGGGCTTTGGCAAATCATGGTTTCGTCCCATGTCTCGTATAATCCCACCGCCATCGACTCAATTTCGCGTACCGAAATGCCGCCGTAAGTCAAAAATCCTTCGTATAGAGGAACGAGCGCCTCAAGTTCTTTGTAGATCGCTTCGCTGTTGGTGCAGATACCTCCGCCGCGCGAAGAACTGAGTTTCCGTGCCGAAAAATAGACAATATCTGCTAAGTCGGTCATTGTTTTTAGAATATCCGCCATTGAAGTTTCATTGAACTCCTCTTCCCTCAATTTTACCAGGTAAGCGTTTTCACCCAATAAACTGGCGTCGAGCACCAGCCGGATATTGTACTTGTCGGCAATGGTGCGCACATCGCGCAGGTTTTGAACCGAGAACGGTTGTCCGCCAATCAGGTTGGTAGAAGCCTCCATGCGGATAAACGGAACATTCTCCGCCCCGTGCCGGATGATGTTCTCTTCCAGCTTTTCGATATTCATGTTGCCTTTAAACGGATGGCTGGAGTTCATGACGTAACCTTCATCGTAAAGCAATTCCACGATACGCCCGCCGCACTCGGTTATATGGGCCAGTGTGGTGGTAAAGTGATAGTTCATCGGAACCAGGCTCCCCTGTTTGATGTATGCTTTCGACAGGATATTTTCGGCGGCCCGCCCCTGATGGACCGGCAGATAATATTTTTTTCCTAAAACCTCCTTTACGGCCTTCTGCAGCCGGTAAAAACTTTGCGATCCGGCGTATGCATCGTCGGCTTGCATCATGGCGGCCAGCTGGTTGTCGCTCATGGCATTGGTTCCGCTGTCGGTAAGCATATCCAGAAACACATCTTTCGTGTTTAGCCTGAACGTGTTGAATCCGCCCTCTTTTAATGCTTCCAGCCGGCGCTCAATGGGTACCAGATTTAGTTTTTGTACAATACGCACTTTGTGCAATTCCAACGGAATATTCTCTCCGTTATAAAATTTAATTTCCTGCATAACAATTGTTTATTTTATTTTGTAAAGATAAAAGTTTAAATTTCTTTAATCGGTCAAAATTTAATGATAAAATCTGTCGTTTTGATAAAATAATCCGCAAAGATAGGCCAAATTATAAAATCACAACCCATTATTGGGTTTTAATTTAAGAAAAAACAGTTTGATCACAATTTTTTTAACGATTTCAATTATGGATGACAAATTAATCGTATATTTGCGAGAACAATTGATCTTATTGAATAACATTTAAACAGAAACTCATGGATAAACCTTATGTTATAGGTATTGATGTTGGCGGTACAAACACAGTGGTGGGTATCGTTGATAAGAGAGGGCAGATTTTACGTAGTGGAAGCCTTAAGACGGCCAAACATGCTGAAGTAGAAGATTATCTGGATGAATTGAGCCAGGTGATTGAAGATGTGATGAAAGATATTGCCACTAAAGACCAGATCAAAGGGATCGGAGCCGGAACTCCCAACGGCAACTATTTTACCGGAAGTATCGAGTTTGCTCCCAACCTTCGCTGGAAAGGCGTTATTCCGTTTGCGCAGTTGCTCGAAGACAGGGTGGGCATTCCCGTAGCGCTTACTAACGATGCTAATGCGGCGGCTATCGGCGAAATGACATATGGCGCGGCTCGCGGGATGAAAGATTTTATTGTAATCACACTCGGGACCGGTGTTGGAAGCGGAATTGTGGTAAACGGACAGATGGTGTACGGCCACGATGGCTTCGCCGGAGAACTTGGCCACGTCATCATGCGCCGTACAAACGGAAGAATTTGTGGTTGCGGACGGGCAGGATGCTTAGAAGCATATACATCGGCAACGGGAGTTGCACGCACCGCACGCGAATACCTGGAACTGCAACATGACGCTAAAACTCAGTTGCGCAACATTCCCATCGATGATATCACCTCTAAAGATGTTTTTGACGCGGCCATGGCAGGTGATGAAATGGCAAAAGAAATTTTCCGTTTTACCGGTGAAATGCTGGGTGAAGCATTTGCCGATTTTGTGGCATTTTCAAGTCCCGAAGCCATCATCCTTTTTGGCGGATTGGCAAAGGCAGGCGACCTCATTATGAATCCTATCCGCGAATCAATGGAAAGGAACCTGTTGCCTATTTTCAAAAACAAAGTGAAGCTGATCTTCTCCGAACTTAAGGAAAGCGATGCTGCGGTGCTTGGCGCCAGCGCATTGGGTTGGGAAGTGAGGTAATTCCATATAAATTGATTCCCAATAAAAGGCCGTCTCAGGAGTGAGGCGGTTTTTTTATTTTGTTTTCATTCTTCACCAGCTCTGCTGCGAAGTGTTTTTTAAATATTTATTAATGATTGACCCTGTTGAAAAGATATTCAACTTTGATAATCAGTAAAATAGTATTTTTTCTTGTAAAAGAACGAAGATTTGTTTATATTTGCATTTGCATAAGATCTATGCGATGCTGTTCAGCTATTGATCTCAAAAACGGTTGTCCTTTTCATATTGAGTTTGAAAATAAGTTTAATCCCCAAAAATGCTGGTTAAAAGCGTCTTATAGCTTGGTTGGGACAAATCTGCCGAAGTTTATATCAAATAGATACTTCATATCGTCATAAATGTATTGGTAGTTAATGATCTGTAAAAGAAAGTTAAATTGTGATTAAAGTATTAGTCCTGATAGATTACTCAACCGAGTTCAGCCGTCGTTTTTTGGATGGGTTAATTCAGTATGCTCAGGAAACGGGGCAATGGCGTTTTTACCGCCTTCCGATTTATTATAAAAGTATGTATGGAGAAGAAGGCGTTATAGCGTGGGCTCAAGAGTGGGGGGCTAATGTTATTATTGCTCAATGGAATTATATGAGTCTGGAATCGCTTCGGAAGCTGCAGATCCCTGTTTTTTTACAAAATTACAAAGAGGAAGGTAAATGTTTTTCCAATATTACAGGAGATTATATTGGGATGGGAGTGATGGCCGCGAATTTTTTTATTCAAAGACGTTATAATAATTTCGCTTTTTACGGAAATAAAGGATTTATCTGGTCAAGAGAAAGAGCCGAGGGGTATAGGCGCGAGATTGAAAAAATAAAAGGGAATTATTATTATTTTGAAAGTGAAGATTTAAATTACAGGCAGTGGGAACACGAGCACATACAATTGGAAGATTGGCTAATTTCATTGCCGAAGCCCGTGGCAGTTTTCGCATGCGATGATAGTTTCGCCATACAGATATCGGAAATCTGTAAATTGAACAACATAAATATTCCTAAAGAAATTGCACTCTTAGGGGTGGACAACGATAGGTTGATATGCAATTTGTCCGATCCACCAATCTCTTCAATAATATTGGATGCCGAAAAAGGAGGGTTCGAGCTGGGCAGGAAGATTCAAGAGACATTAAAAGAAAATAATCAGAAACCTTTCAGTATTTGCATCAATCCTTTAGGAATTGAGATGCGAAAATCTACGGAAAATTACAATGTTAAAGATAAATATATCCTGGAAATTATAAAATATCTTCAAAAACATTTTGATTCGACAGTAAAAATAAATGAGTTAACTTCTTTAGTGCCGCTTTCCCGGAGAAGTATAGAGAGTAAATTCAAAAATGAAATGGGAATTTCTCCCTACCAATTTATTCTAAATTTAAGAATTGAGTATTTTACTTTTTTACTAACCACCACAAATTTATCCATATCCGATATAATCTTTAAGTCCGGATTTAGTGATTATTCGAACGTTTTAAGGTTGTTTAGAAAAATAAAGGGGAGTACCCCTATAGAATATCGTAAAAGATTTATGTGATTACCGGTCTATTCACATACGGCGTTCTTGACGAGGAACTTACCAACGTGCCGCCTTGGGTGCATACTGCAATCAATAATGCCAAACGACAGCCAATCCCCTTTGTCAGTCTATCGCTTGGTGCGATAAAACCTTTCCCCGGCACATTTCGGGGAACTACGGTGAGGAGTGCCACTCCACCCGGGGTTTTTAAAATTGCTTTCCGATAGTGGGTACAAGGGTGGAATGGGTCTGATCTAATTCCGGTCACGAGATTTATATGTTCCTTAACTTGTTCGTATCTTGCTTCCCCACAGTGCATAATACATGATAAACAGGTAAGCCGGTAATCCTATGGCATAAGCCATTTGATAGGAAAAATGCTGTGCAAAATACCCAAAAAACAATGGGATAATGCCTGCACCTACAATACCGGTCACTAATAACGCGGATCCCGACTTGGTAAATTTTCCCAAGTCGGCAATCGCTAACGGCCAAACGGCAGGCCACAGTAAAGCATTGGCTAAACCTAACAGGGGAATCATAAAGATTGATACGCTATCGGGTAGAAACAAAATTAATAAGCTAAAAATTACTCCTTCTATTGTAGATAAAAACAAAACTTGTGTTTGGCTGATGTATTTAGGTATGAGAAATATACCTGCTAAATAACCTGCAATCATTGCAAAGGAAACATACCAGACATAATTATGGGGAGAAGGTAACCCTAAGATATAGGCATAATCATTTATGGTTCCTAACGCCAGATATTCCACCCCGACAGTAAAAAATATGGCTATCACACCCAGAAGCAAATGCGGAAATTGCCATATACTCGTTTTTACATTGGCTGATCCTGCATGTTGTGTTTCTTCTGCTTCATCTGATGTTTCCCCTGTTGCTTTCACTTCGGGAAGAGGCGAAAAGTAGTAGATTATGCCCATTATAAATAATACCAGCGCAATGATGTAAAACGGAGTAATAATATCGGTAATCTTTATATCGGCTAAATCAATAAATACGGCTAATATAAAAGAAGCCATTGCATAAAATATCTTCGCGCAGATTCCCATAAACGAAATTCTTGATGCCGCGCTTTCCGGCGGTCCTATAATGGAGACGTAGGTGCTGTAGGCTGCTGTTAGTAATGCCTGTCCCAAACCATTGATGAACAGGGCCAATAAAAACAATGGAAAGTTTATCGTTTTAGCTGAAGGCACGATGATCAGAAAACCTGCCGCCATTAGTATGAGCGCGATAACCATTCCGCCTTTATAACCTGCTTTTTTTAAAATATTGCCCGCCACGCCTCCAAAAACCAGGTAAGCAGAAAAAGTAGCCAGCATTATCAAGTATGACATTGCCGTGGTTACGTGAAATGCTTGTTTTACAAAAGGAATAAAGAAAGCATTAACTCCCAGTGCAAAACCTAAAATGGCATTCATCGAGCCTACCAGAAGTAAAGGCACAATAATGTTTTTTTTATCTCTGTCCATTTTTAAATTTATGTCATTTATATTCTGTGACTACATATTCTGTTAAAATATCCACACTCATCTCCATACCCGTTGTAAGCATATCGGGACATCTGCCGCAACCTTCTATTTCCATAAATCCGGAGGGATCGCAATAAACACTCAATTTGACACCTTTGGCTGAAGGAGTCTTATCGGGAGAATCATCCGCAATATCAATATATCGATGCGTTGGGACAGAATTCAACACGCTGCGTTTTACCCTGAACTCATCACCGGCAAAATATTCTATCCAATCTACTTTTTCACTTAATCCTAATTGAAATCTTTGATCGGTTTTTGTGTTAACAATCAGTTGATTGTCTTTAATAAAACGTTGTTGTCCGCTGGAACTGTACAGATCCCAAACATTTTCTTCATCAGAAACAGGTATTACAACTTTGCCTCTTTCATCTGAATCAAACTGACACAACGACCAGGGTGCCAACATGAATTCTCCGTTATTGATCGTCTTTTTTCCTACATATCGAATAAGTTCGGTAACATTTTGTATTAAAACATTCTTTTTTGTTTCAATCTTTATGTGTCTTTCAAATTCGCAGGGCAGCCCTGTTTGCTGGTTGTTTATCAAATCAATTTCGGTTCTTAAGACCGTTTTGTTTTCTTCCGCGGAAACCACTTCCCAAACTGCCCCGGTAATAGACGGCGGAACCCGCCAATATCCCGTGGGGTATTCATAACCCAGCGTTGTTCCCTCGGGGGCGGGCCAAAGCGCATCGCCTCCGGGGTTTTGATATGCATTTTTATTGGAACGTTTCTCAATAGCCGAAGGCAGAACCCTGTTTATAACTTGTCCGTTTATGATCGTAAACAACCTTCCTTCCAGATCCAACGCGGCTATTACTCCGTTTTCCATATCACCTGTAAGGTGCCAACGTCGATAAGACCTGTTCAATAGTTCAATTAGCTCAATTCCGGTCATTTTATTTGCTTAATCTTTTCTTTAAATCTGTCAGGATAAAGGCCTTTGCCTTATTCGCATATTCCATGTTGGCCTTGGGCGCATGTTGTGCATACCAATATTTATCGTCGAAACGCTTCATGTCAACTCCTTCGGGAGCAAAAGCCATCATAAGCGAGGTTTCCTGTTCCCCGGCATGATCAATCGGCCATTGTGCCTGCGCTTCGGCACTCATAAAAGGCTCTACCCGAATCCAACTGAACGGGTCAGTTCCCGCATCATGTTCTGCGTAGTAATTGGCAGAGGCCTTGTCTTCTCCCCACCAGCCATCTCCTTTTTCCCGGTCGAGGAATGCAAAAATTTCCTGCTTGGCAGCCAGTCTGAAAGCTAAATCGTTCGGCATGCCGCTTGCGAAGTTTTCGCTTTGATGATGATAAAACAAATTTATATTCCGGAAACCAATTCGCAACAGGTTGTAAAATAATTGCCGTGCAAAGGTGTTGAGTACGCCTGAATCAATGTGCATGCCTCCCTTGCGTTCAGGCCCGGATACGGCATAAGATCCTGCGCCGAACCAAAAAGGCGGTAAAATAATCACCTCCATTTCTTTCTCCAACATTTCCAACGCACCTTGTACAACTAATGTATCTACACCTGTGCAAAGATGTTCGGCATGATATTCTATAACACCTAACGCCATAACTACCGGAGTATTCTCATCAATAGACTTTCGGATTTGATCCGGAAACATATATTCGTAACGCATATTTTTTATCGTTTAAAGTTCAATGTATTTCATAAATTTAGAGGACATCATTTCTACACCGCCATCTTTAACAATGACTCCGTTTTCCCACCTTAAGCCAAAATCTTTATCGTAGAAAAAAGTATCGATTTGAAAAGTCATATTTTTCTGCAATAGATATTCGGAAGTCGATTCCATCCAGGGGCGCTCTACTTCCATCATGCCGATAGCATGACACGGGCCGTAAAGAAGATATTGGCCAAAACCTTGATTCTTTACCCAATTCTCGTAGTCATTGACAACTTGTCCGGCAGGCTTTCCTGCAGCAATCATACCTATGGTTTTTTTGTGAGCTTCTAACCCAAATTCTATTAAACGTCTTTTTCGCTCGGGCAACGGCCCGATGGAGAACGGCAAACCCACGCTGGATGAATAGCCACTGACTCTTGCGCCTATATTAAGTTGTATTACTTCATTTTCTACGATTGTATTGTGTCCTGGTCTTGAGATAGCATTGTTGGTAGACTCTCCGCAAAAACAGTAAAGGGAGTGTCCTTCATATTCTCCCCCGTGTTTATATATCTCACGTTGGGCAATTCCAATGACCTGGAGTTCCGTCATACCCGGTTTTATCTCGTTCAATATAGCTTCCACAGCAAGTTCCGATATCTGGTACGCCTTCCTCATGCATGCGAGTTCATTTTCACTTTTTACGAACCGAAGGGGCCAAAGGGTCATGTCTGCTTTTACGATTTCTACGTTAGGAAGCTGCTCTTTTAGGGAGGTATATACGGGTAGGGGAGTAATAGCCCATCCCACGATGCCTAATTTACGAATGTGTTGCAAATCGTATTTCTCCAACAAATCTTTGTATGTAATAAAAGACATCCCAGGCGCGTCCGGCTCAGCTGATTCGCGGTATTCTATCAACTTTTCAATATTTTTGAAAAAACTTCTCTGTGACGCGTATAAATCACTTTCGGGGCCAACTAACAATATTGCTTCTCCCTGTGCCGGTACAAATACCGCAGCTGTTTCAAACACGGGCCAGTACTCACTCAAATACCTGACGAATGCCATGTCTGATTCTGTGGCATGTACTAAACAGGCGTCTAAGCCTTCTTTTTTGATGTTTGCCTGAAACTTCCTGATTCTTTCTTTAAATTCACTTGTTGGGATTGTTGTTGTGTTCATAATACAGTTTTTTTTCATTAATAATTTTGTTATAAAGTTTATCGAATGTTTTCTTTTCTGACTTTAGGCAACTGGTACAATAAGGTGTCTTTCAAAACCAAAAGTTTCTCTTTTAATGAGTATGGGGTATAGACATAATCTTGCTCAAACTGAAAACCCATACGGGAATCTCTAGTTGTGGCCAATAAGGAGAGTTCAGTCCGTTCGATCTCGTCTTTTACAATATTTTCCATTCTATCAAGGATCTCCTGAATAGCTTCTTTTTCTTTTTCTTTTACTAGCTTCATCCGGAGATCTTCAAATTCAAGGATAGCGTAGTCGCTTTGCATCATTCGTTGTAGTTGTTCAGCCACAATTACTTCTCTTACCGCTTCTCTGCGTTTAGCCTCAGGACTGTTAATTGCGGCAGACCTGTATAAAGTCAATCCCCTTTCCATTTCATCAATGGCTTTTTTTAGATAATTAAGGAAAAGGGGCAGAATCTTTGTTTCATTTGTAGCGACAATACCTGTTGCATTTCTGGCATATTGTTCTGCCCTATTTACCTGATTCGAAAAATCGGGGAAGAATACCATACGGGAAACGGTAAACGGCCAGTAAGGGTTGAGATCTGGATCATTTTTTGCCGGATCTGACCATGAATAGGTAAAAGTTGCTGTTCTTACTGGGGGTACCTGGAAAAATATAGGGTTTCCAATAGCATTGTTAGTGCCCATATTAGGCCCGGTGTCGGGAACAAGACGGATAGCCCTGCTAAAATGTTCCCATGCTTTTAATACCTGTTCCTGCTGATTTTTTCCAAAAATTACCGTAGCCGTTTGATTCAAAAGTGTCTCAAAAGAAGGATAATCTGTCCAACAAGTCCATGCACGAAGCTTACTTAAAAAATTGGGTTTGTAACCGCTGCTCCAGCTCTCTAATGTTCCATTCACACCTAATTTTTCCAATGCCTTATAACGGTCATGCCATTGATAAGGACAGGGCAGATAAGGAATTGTTCCGTACTGCCAACTGGCAAAGGTATCTACTTTAGAGAAGACCCGCATGTTACGATTTTTGGCTTCCTCTATTTGTGCTTTCGTCACTTCGGCCGGGCCAATTTGATTTAAGGAATAATCGCGTAAATATCCCTGCATGCCGTCTATTTCAAAACTTTTTCCATTTTCCCAGGTGAGCATGGGAGTGGTGTTCTCTGGGAGTTGTTGAATGAAATAGCGCTTTATTTCCGTATTTTGGGGACGAAAATCGATATTGTATTCCCATGGAAGTATTTCTATGGCGGGGTTCACTTTATGACACTCTTCTTCCACTACTCCTACGGCATACGACCAGTTTTTAGCCCAATCCTGAAGGTACTCCTTATTTGCACCGTGGCCTCCTCCCCATTTTTTGTACCAGAATCCCTCCGTTAAGAGAATGTATCCATTGATTTCAGGAAATTCCCGGACAATATCGCGTACCAGTCTACGCAATTCCGCTTCGCTTTCTTCGGTTCCCAAGTATTGAAAAATGATCTGCGTGTAAACTTTCAAACCGTATTTGGACGCCCGTTTAATCAGATCTCTTATTTTTGTGGGATCTTGTTTGCGCACCCCGTACATCAGGCGCGCGTAAAAATCGGTTGAATTGTCGGCTGTTGTCCGGTCCCCGTTCGGATTGGTATATACGCCGGCAAAAATACCGTCAAATCCGTCATGGACAAGATGGGACAAAAGCGCGTCAGGCCATTCCATCCATCCCATCCACGATAGAACCATGCGCGTATGGTATAAACTGTGGCGAACTGTTTTTAAGTTGTCGGGTAAAAAAGGAGCTTCACGAAGATTCATTCTTGCTTCCAGGTTATAAAGGCCGAATATCACTCCCCGCTCGTCATAACCACACACAACAATACGACGGGGAGTTACCTGTATTTCGTAATCTTTGGGGCTTTTAAGGGTTAACCCGCATCCGGGAAGTTGCTCTCTCGTTCCTGCAACAATACATTGACTTAATTTCTTCCAGTCATTCAAGGTGGACTTCTCCTCGAGCTCTATTTTCACGCCGTGTGAAATATCCATATAATCCTGAAAATCCTGAATGGCGGTTGAGGTGACAATACCTGCCTGTTTCAAGTAAACCAGTTTCCACCCGTGATTGAGAATGGTCATCTCATCCTTTTCCGCCGTGATGTTCTTGTCCCTTCTCCATACATGAACAGGAGCCGTTGAAAGATGTTTGTGGTAGTCATACGGTTCTTCCACGGCAAGGCGTTCAACTTCTGAAACGAAAGGGGTTACGATCCTGTTTTTTATGGTGTTTTCTGTGGAAATATCACTCTTTTCAGCAAACCCCATAGTGGGTGAAACAGTCATTCCGACGAGGCCGGTAGTGCTTGTAATTAAAAAATTTCTACGGGTAAAATTTTTTTTCATTTATTCTTCGATAATTTTAGCTTTAGACAGTACGGTTAGTATTTCTTCTTTGGTAAGTTTATTCGTTCGGATATACCGTCTATCGTTTGCTGGAATAATAATGTTACCGTCTGGATCGGTCATGACAGGCTCTTTTTTACCTAATGTTTTATATAGCTCAATATCAGATGATTTCAACGGTAGTTGAAGCTTTTTGTTACCGGATATATGCCAATAAACAACGTAATATTCTCCCTTTCTCTGAAATATAAAAGCCCTGATTTCTTTGCTACCTCCTGCCACGGAGATTTGCTCATAAGGCACCAATTCAAATTGATTTTGTTCATTCAGTAATAAATGATGTTCCTGTTCTGTATTTTTCAGTTCATTCTTCTGCTCTTCCGTAAGCCAATGCTTCGCTCTGACCTCTTCCCATCTTCGCACTACTTCCAGATTATCCGAAGTTCTCGGATGAGCTTCAAATGCCTGAAGATTAGAATGGATGGAAATTGGGCAATCCCAAGCGGCTGCCACACTGGTGACGTATTCCAACATATCCGGTTGTGTTCCTATGGTTGTCTCACTTGGAACCCAATAACCTAACCATCCGAAGTTGATTCGCGTAAAATCCTGCCTCATCCGGGGAGCTTCTTCCGCCGGCCATTTTTTGGTTTCTTCTTTCAATACTTCCGGACTGAAAACATCAAAAGCATTTCCTCCACTTAACATATGCCAGCTAAAGTGCGTTTTAGCAGCTCCTTCTGCAAATAACGGCTGGGGGTTTAACCGTTTAAATACCCTGTATTGTGCCAAAGCCACGTTGATACCAAATGGAGGATTTACTCCTTCGGAGCCGTCAAAATAGAAAAATTGAAATCCTGCATCGTAAATAGCTGCAATTTTTTCCGCAATTTCATCTTGTAAGCTTGTTTTCTGATTTATATAAACACTGGTAGCACCAAATTCGCTGACATCCAGTATGCCAATGAATGATCCTTTGGGCAGGCTGTTTACCGTAGTGTTATCGATTCCCCTTTTGCATCCCGTAAATTTATAAGGCGGCACAGTAGTAAAATTCTCATACGAAATAAGTTCCGTTCCCACTTTTAGAACCCGGCACCCTTCCGCCATGACTGATCCTTCGGGATTTTGTTCTACATACACAGTCGTATCGTTCCTTCCCAGGTTTTCCGACAAATTAAATATTTTCACGAGATTTAGCCGATAATCGGGAACGGGAGTTACGTACCGGCTTTTTCTTCCAATATGCGAATGGAGAAAATGAACCCCGGGGACGATTCCTTCCGCTTTAATTTTATCCAGCATTTTTCGGAGATCTTCTTTTCCATTGGGATATAATGTTTTGTTAATTTCATAACTCCCAATTATACTATATCCTCCCTCGCCTTCAAAACTGGGGTAATAGATATTCATCAACCTGAAACCAGCCATCTTGGCGTATTTGATATGTTGATCAACGTTCGCTGGATTTATGTTTGCCGTCCAATAATACGAAGCATTGATAAAATCATTTCTCCGGCTTTCCACTCCTTTTGGCAGATTAAAGTCATTTTCTATCTGAGCAATATTATCCAGTAATTTATCGGTCTCAGAAACAATTAATGCTGCTCCGGTCCCTTTAAATTTTATATCCTTAATCGCACTTGCCTTCAATATTTTATACCCATTCCGTCTTTCAAAATCGATATAGGCGTATTCATCTGTGCCCAATACATTAATCGCGGCCTTATTATCCCAACTGACATTTAACCATTCGCCAAAATTCTCTCTGTTACGGATAGGTAATTGTAAAATACATACTTCGGTAGCTGGAGGAGGAGTTATTTTAAGGTATGAGGGGTAAATGTCGTCCGTGATAAAATCGTGAAGGCTAAAGCCTATATAAGCAGGTGTTTCCCTGACTTGAATGACAGCTTTGTATGGTATTAATTCAAATCCGACAATGAGTTTATCTCCCTCCCGGTAGATAGTATCGGCCTGATATGTTGTTCTCTTATTGGGGTGACTCAACTTTATTTCATTATGATACGGTCTTTCTTGAGTCACTGAGATAATGGCGATATTTTCTCCCTGCATCAAACACTCTTCATTTGTAGATTTAAGAATCAAACTTTTGGCAATAGCATTATTTCCGATGACTAATTTAAATTGCTCATTTTCGATAACAATGTCATTTTCATGGTTGTCACTTTCATTCTTTTGCGCACACGACATTAAAATGATGTTAATCAATACAAATAATGGAATAATAATTTTTTTCATGACTGCATATATTTATTGTTCGTTTATTCTTCAATAACAAGTAAAGAGTATCCTTTACTTTCAGGTACAGTTATATGGACATAACCGTCTTCAACGGTATAAGCCAACCTTTCTTTTTCGGGCGCCAGGTAGATATTCTTAAATTCCTTATCATCCTGGCGAAGGGAGATTGTTATATTATTAAGCTCTACCGGTTCTTCGATCATTTGTGTATTTCCTCTCATTTCAGGCAGATAAGAGAGCAAATGCACCATTCTCCTTCCCGGTTGTTCCGTGACAAAAACACGGGAGAATGACGGTAACTTCCCCGTTTTTATTAACGGTCTGGGGAAAAGCCGGTTGAGCACATTGGAGAAGACTGTTCTTAACTCCACGGATGCCTTATCGTAATACCCGGAGAATATCCGGTGGCTGAAATGGGCTACTTGCCCGTTAATTGTAAGCGCCGGCTTTTCCGTCACTTTGTCGGGCGGATTATAATAAAAGGCATATTCTCCATCCCAATCCCGGTTGTGATATGGTTTTATAAGATATGCCTCTGTTTTTGTTTTGCCGGATACTTCCACTTCAATGCCGTTGGAGTATAAAGAGAGCGGCATTTCCGGCAACCCCTTGTTATAATTTTCCCCTACGGCAAAATAAGCCGGATCAAACGGATCTTCTCCTAAAAATTTGATACCCCATTCCTGCTCGAGCGCAAAATGTTTCTTCTCGGGGTCAAGACCGGAGAATCCCGTTGAAATAATCGCTTTTCCTTCATTGACGTGTTTTTCGACGCGTTTTGCCGTTTCCTCGTCAAATACAATGTCGTCGGGAAATATCAGCACCTTGTATTTGCTCCAATCCGACGCAAGCGTCACCACATCGAACTGCTGCTTCAATTCGCTCAACATACGCACCGCGCTTTTGAGTTGTCTGTCGCCCCGTATGTTTGCAATTTTCTTTGGATAGACGATTGCAATTTCAGTTACCGGTTTTGCACCGTCGTACCATTCTTCTTTTGCCTGCAAACCGGTATATATTTTTCTTATTCTCTCTAGAACAGGCTCCTCCAAATCGCCCCGCGGGTGAAAATGGCTTCCAATATTGGGGCGCATCCCGTTGGCCAGCCCGTAAAGTAACTCCGACTTGATGGCTTCTTCGGGACGTAACCCTCCGAAATCACCCCATTCATAAAACCGGCCCGTCATATTCAAAACCGGATAATCGCCCAACGTCCTCACGTAATGGGCCATCACGGGCATAAACTCGTATCCGTCATCCGATGCCGGTAAAGACACAACATCAAAATAAGTATTTATACCTGATAACTCTTCGTAACCCGGATAGTTATTGGAAATAAGTAAATCGGGATTTATTTTCCTCGCTTCTTCCGCGATATCTTTCGCTAATCGTACCGCTGAAATTTCTGCAAAACGTGTGACCGCACTTAAATCCGACCAGTCAATATTTCTTTTCTTCATTTCTCGTACGCAAATCGGACATACACAGGGGTAATTGATCAAACAGTCAATCATCAGCCCCGCAACAGGATACTTGCAGAGCACCTCTTTTACCATTCCAATCAAATGGTCCCGATATCCCGAATTGTAGCACATTGTACGGACATGCGGTGTAAAACGCGGCTCACGTAACGACCTGCCGTCGAAATATAAGGTTGTCCATTCCCGATGTTGCAATCCTTCCTCACTGCTGATACCCGCGTTAAAGTACGCTCCCAATGCAATACCTTTCCGTTGACAGGCTTCTGACAATTTGCCGAAAAGATCGTATTTTAACGAAGGGTGTCTTGTCCCGATCCGGGTATTATAGTATGCAAGCCCCTGATTACAACGAACATGGAATACGAGATAATCGACTCCGCAGTCTCTGACTCTATCGGTAAAGGTTTCTACGTCGAAATTTTCTCCCACATCGGGAATAGCCTTCATCGTGTGATTATCATAGAATAAACAATATTTAGGTTTATGTTTCATGTAATAAATCTTATATTCAGTTATATGCCTTTGTTATTTAAATAATATCCATCCCAGGTCCGTTGGGTTGGCGTTCCCTAACAGTAAACGCGCGGGCAACGGGTTTTTTGGTATCCACACATTACCTCCATACTGTAAATTTATTCTTACAGGAGCGTTCCGTCCGGCTTCATCTCCTATCTCAGAGAAAGGAATAGTAATAATATTAAGCGTTTTGTTATCGATTTTTTTTGTTTGATATCCTGCATTGTTTTTTCCTATAGGATAGTTGAAATATTTTACAGGCCATAACCTCCGCGGTTCAATTTCAATCTGGATATTTCCTTCCGTTACTCCAATTTCATCTGAAATGATAAAATATAAATTAGTCTCATCGTAAACGGAGGCCCATCGTATTTTATTTCCTGTTTTCTCTTTATCAAACGATAACCAGTTTTTGATTTTTTGAGCAGTTTCATAAATATCTCCACTGCTCGCTACACTGTTCATTGACAATCCTTCAGGCTTGGCTCCCGTATATTCAGGGAATAATTCCTCGTTGTTTAATATCTTTTGCCTTACTACGGGAAAATCATTAATCAACACACTGTCAAGCTGCTCAATTCTCCATTTTAATTTTGCCGGATAGTATTTATATCCTTCTGCTTCAGAATGATACCCGAGTCTGGAATCCTTAAGGCACAAAATTATCATCTCTTCGGACTGTTTGATCTCTTCACGTACTATATGCTCCATTTCTACCAGCATTTCCATCTTTTCTTTATTAAAAGCGGAACGGAACATTTTTTCACGCGTCAAATAAAACCGGAGAATATTATAACTGCTTCTTAGATGTATTTGTATGGCTTTTGCCAGAATAAAATCAAGCATTCGATCATTATCGTGCTTATATTTCTTCTTGACGCCGTTCAATATTTGGATTCCTTCTTCCCACTTATCAGCCATTTGTTTGCATAAAACGACAACCTCATTCAACGTGAGATTCCATCCTAAACATTCTCCAATCCGGTCACCGCTTGGAGGCCACACTTTTACGTCTGCCTGGGAACTTGAACCCAGCAACCATGTCGGAGAAAGATATTTGTCCTGAGGAATTAAATACAACGGCCAGACTATGCCGTCGTGCATCGGCCCGTAATATTGAAATGTGTTTGTTAACGGATAATCGGAATATGCTTCTCCGAACAATGTCCATGCTTCAATTATCTCAGGGATGTCTTCCCTCTTCCAATAAATTGATGCCAACGATTCCAAAAAATCTTTTACATCCGCATAAGAATTCACAGAGAGTAGCCCCGCCCCCTTATTCATTAACCCCGGATAGCTTCCGAAGTACCACGACAACATGGTATGGGTAACACCTAATTGTTTCATCGAGTCGAATTTTCGATAAAGCAACGTGGGTACGGGAATATAGGGTATCGTAGCCATTTCATGAGAATTACCCGTTTGTATCTTAGCTGATGTGAGAGTTCCTTTTTCTTTTGCCACAGTCGCTATTTTAACAAATCGGTCGCTCGGGCCGGGAGTAGATATCCAATAATCACCTCCGACCAGAAGCTTGTTAAATACCTCTTTGGTCACCCCCGACTCAAAATTGAATTGAAGGATAACATTTTGAGGAGTGTGGGCCGGGATGTCATAAACCCAGCTACCTAAAGAAAAATCATCTCCTCCGATATAGTTTTGGGGTTGTGGCATATATAGCCAGCTAATTAGCTCAGCCTCGGGGGAAACGTCGTGCATTCCTTTTTCCATGGGGAGCAAAGACGCGTATAATATTTCCCAGGGTTTTTTATTTTTGCAGCGTGGACAATCTATTTTCCCTTCATAGGGTGAGGTTGCCTGAACACTGCTTAGGCAGGTAGTCCCTCTTTCCCCATGCGAGATATTTATCATACCCCCTAAATCGGGCACCTTTGTGAAAATTGTTTTGACCGTTTCGTATAAATAGTTGTACGCGTCCTGACTACACGGACAAAAAAACGAACCGTTTGACCCACGTAGCGCGGGGTATTTTTCAACATCAATTGCATGCAGCCCGGGTTCGATACAGAATATATATGTTCTTATGCCATAGCGCATACAGGAACTGACCACGTTGTTCAATTTTTTCAATCTTTTTTCAGCATCTTTTCCTCCATCAATTATGTAAGGCGAAGAGACCAAATCCTTAAATTCAACTGTCAGCCAAAGTCCGTTTACTCCCTCATGAGCTAATCTGTTCAGGTAATTATCGGGATAATAATTGACGGTATCCATCAATTCATCGCGCATCAGAGGAAGCCTTTTTATGGGTCCAAAAGCGCAACGGGAAATCCTTCTCCGTATATCCGGTGCTTTTTTAAGAGTCCCCATTTCTAAAAAAGGGCCTTTTGCTCTTAACATTTGGTCTTCTAAATAAAATATTCCCCGCCGGATGCCTTCCGTGTCTCCCGAGCTTATCTTGCAGCGGAACGAATCCGTCTCTATAATAAATGATTCTTTGTCCAAATCCGGCCTATGAACTGTTTCTATAACAAAACGGCTGCGATTGACAGGAATATCTCCCGCTTTTAAGAACGTTTCCAAGTCATCATATGCAGTGGCCAGCAAATCTTTTGAATCGGGAAAGTTTTTTTGAATGGTGACTCCTTTTCTTATGTTTACATAGTTATGTGCGGGAGGAGGAGTAGTGGGCCAATTGTGTTTAGTCCACAAAGGAGATTTAAGGTCATCAATAAATTTCATGTACTCTTCTTTAGGCTGGGGAGGTACAGAATCCAAAAGTTTTTGAGAAAGTTTAATCTGTTTTTGTATATTATAACTGTATCCATTATATACAAAAAAAATCAAAAAAAATATAATTAATTCCCTTATCTTCATGATGTTGGTTGTTTTTTATTCCAATATTGTTCAAAATATTTCACCGTAATTATAAGATAAATAGAGCTTCAATTTGAATAACATTGGATTTCAATTCCTGAATAAACAGTCACTTAGATGGATAAAACTCTTTTTGGGCTACCTCCATTTGTTCTATTGTTGCTAAGTTTTTTCTCAAGCACGGTTTTAAAGTCGGAGCCCAGGATGTTGCCAGAAAACCATATAATCTTGAGGGACTAATTATCTTTTTACAATACTCAACAGTTAGTCTTATATTTTCGTCATTATTCCAGTTACCTCCACAAGGAAGCTGATCATATCCATGTTTTTCAAGTTGCTCATAAAACTTCACCTCTTTGACATTTTCATTAAATTCTTTAAAGTAATACCAATTGCTTTGTAATATGTTTTTTGGCATTTTTTTAAAAAATATCTCGTTGTTCTCGGGACTTTGCCAGCCATAGTCAGACCATATCCAAGCACGTGAACCTTTCATTTCAACTAAATCAACTAAATAATAAAGATCTTTCCACCATAGATCATATTTCCGAACCACCACATATTCCTTGTATGGTTGATAGGCTGTTTCTTCATCCATTCCTAAGTGGAAGAAACGTGGCTTGTCAAATAAATCAATAACTTCATTAATAAGATCCCGACAAACCATATAATATTTTTTGGATGATATTTGTCGGGCATATTCCCCCAACCAAGCACTATGGGTAGTGGCAAAATTCATTTTCGGAATCGGCTCTAATCCCATTTTTTTTATTTTAGCTAGTTCAGCCCGTAACTTTTCTGTACTCCAAGCGTTTTTGACAGCTATTTCCGGATGACTTTTGTATTTCACCCCATCACCCAGGTCAAGAACTACCATATTCATCCCACTGTCCGACATTTTTTTTAATAGAGTATCCCACGTTGACTGATCAAAAGTAAGAAAGGGTCTGTAAGATTTAGCGTACTCTGTCGCCTGCATGCAGTCAAGATCAGGATTATTGTAATCCGGATTCTTCTCCTGAAGTTCAGTGATATCACCCCACATATTAAAACTTAAATGCAAAAGATTTGCCCAGATGAATTTTTTATTCTGAAACAATGAAGATAAGTTAGGATAAGCAAAAAGGTCGGGATAAGTAAGAAAACCCGCTCCCAATAATGATGTCTGTTTAATAAAGTCTCTCCGATTTAACATGTGATTTAGTTTTTAATATAACTTAAATATCCATCTGCTCGGCAGGTGGTTGTTTAATCATTTAAAGTATCGCATTGTTTACTTATAAAAGCAATCAACAACGGTTACGACAAATAATCAATTAACAAGTTAGAGGCTTATGCATTATTACACTTTTAAATAAATTATTTAATTCTTTTGATGAGTTTCTGCGCATTACCTGAAAATATTTTTTCTTTATCTACTTCCTGTATATCGAGTGTACGAATAATATCTATGGCGAACTTCATTTGCATATGACCTTGCAAAGGACAATCGGTTCCAAAAACGATATGATCTGCTCCTACAAGTTCGATCATTTTTTCCATAACTCCGGGATACACATACATTAGCTGATGAGCGGTATCAACATAAATATTATCGCAATGAGTTGTATAGCCAGACACTTTTTCCAATCCCTGGAAGTTTGGAAAATAGGGATAAACTCCATTCTGAAATATGCCGGCCATGTGTGCCATAATAATATTGGTAGCCGGATGTTCAGACCCGAATCGTGCAATATTTTCTGCGTCTGCAAAGCCCGTACCCGGCATGCATGAAACATGAAATAACATCAGGCTGGTTTGTTCAGCCACTTGATGTAGAAAATCCCAAACATAGGGAGATGACATTTGATATCCGTGATAGTCAGGATGCACTTTTACACCCACGAATTTTGGGTTCTCAAGATATTTTAATTCTTTGATTGTTTCGGGAAATATGGGGTTTACGGTAACATATCCTAAGAGTTTATTACTATTCTCCAAGGCATTGGCCAGATCTGTATTTCCTTCTTGTACGTCATACATCAAAGATTTAGCGGAAGATACACACAAATAATCTATACCCGCTTTACTCAAATGTTCCTCTAATTTTTTTGCATTTGCTTGCCAAAATGGGGCAATGTTTATATTCCCCAGATGCCCATGAATATCAATAATCATAATATATTAATTTTACGTTTAAAATTAGATAACTCTTCTGCTTTATTATCGGTGATAATCACTCCATCTTCCCAACGAAAGCCCATAGTGGGTTTTGCCAGAAAGATATCCACCATGAAAACCATCCCTTCTTCCAAAACAAATTCCGAACTTGATTCTATAAACGGAAATTCACACTCCATTTGTCCACAACCGTGAGCCGGGCCGTATAAAATTGTATCCTCGTAACCTTTCTCTTTTATATAACCATGGACTTTCTTTGCAATATCACCAGCTCGTGCGCCAGCAATCATTAATTCAATAGTCATATTTTCAGCATCCAGACCGGTTTGTAAAAATCGTAACATTTCATTATCACATTTTCCCAATACAACAGGTCTGCCGATACTGGCACTGTATCCTGCTACTTTAGCTCCTATGCTGAAATGGATAATTTCACCTTCTTTGACTTTACGATGTGTGGGACGGCTGATGGCTTGTATAGAATTAGGGCCACTACAACACCATACAGGATAGCCGGTTGCTTCGGCACCATTGGCCATCATGGCCGCTGTGGCGACTCCTACGAGCTGTGCTTCAGTCATACCAGGTTTTATATTTTCCAGTACAGATTTAAATCCTAATTCTGAGATTCGCGCGGCTTCTTTTAAACACTTTAATTCAGTATTACTTTTCTTCAGTGTTACTCTTCTAACCAATTCATCTGCTTCTAAAATATTATTTCGGCCGATTACATTGGCAATATTTTCAAAAATAACATGTGGAAACATATACCAACCGGATATTCCAATTTTTTTGATGTTCAGATTATTCAATAGTTCCTTCCAGCTCATTAGAGTTGTGCCCGGATAATCAGGTTGAGAAGATTCTCTGAAGTCTTTCATTTTAATAATTTTCTTAATTTTAGAACGGCTGGCAGCGAACGTCATACTTTCCGGGCCTATCAAAAGAACGGGCTCTCCTGTTCCCGGCACAAAAACGGCTGCCGACTCAAAGCTGGGCCAGTAGTCGGAAAAATACCTCACACCAGCCGGCTCACTTTCTGTTGAAAAAATAAGAATTGCATCCACTTCTTTTTTATTAGCAATAACATTTTGTAAACGTTGAATTCTTTCTGAAAATTCATTTTCCGGAATAAAAAACTCTTCCATAGTTATAAATAATATTTAAAAAATTAATCTTTATATACTTTGTAAGCTCTATAGCCAAAAACAGTCACAACGACAAAACATATAAAAGGTAAAATAAAAGAAAAACGGATCGCCGAAAAAGTAAATACTGTTTTTAAATCGATAATTGCACCCATTATTGGAGGCATTATTGACCCTCCTAATATAGCCATGACTAAACCTGCAGCTCCAATTTTAGTATCCTCTCCAACTCCCTTAAGGGCTATACCATAAATAGTTGGAAACATTAAAGACATGCATGCGGAGATAGCTATTAATGAATACAAACCTAACATGCCCCGGATGAAAATTGTCCCGGCAGTAAATGTCATACCTCCAATTGCCAGATACAGTAATAATTTGCTGGGAGAAAGATATTTAAGGAAAAAGGTGCATATAAACCGGCTGGATACAAAAACCATCATGGCCACAATATTGTAACTTTGGGCAGTAGCCTCGGAAAAACCTAACTCTGAAACAGCATAATGAATAACAAAAGTCCATACCATAATTTGAGCACCCACATAGAAAAACTGTGCGATTATTCCTTCATAATATCTATTTCTTTTAAATAAACGTTTCACTGTCGGGATAAAATCCAATACTTTATCGTAATCCCGTTTACTTGGCAATTTAGCTATAGAAATAATTATTATCAGAACAACTATAACTGCAGCAATAACAACATATGGCAATCTTATATACGACAAGTCGCTCATGGTTATGGTTTTGTATGCATCCGGGCTCATAAGTAGACGCTCTTCAGAGGAAGCCGTACTTAAATTTTTAAGAATTACCTGTTGTGCGGTAAACATACCTATCAGTGATCCCATAGGACCAAATGATTGAGATAAGTTTAAGCGCCTTGTGGCAGTTTCCTCCGGCCCCAGTGAAAGTACATATGGATTTGCGCTTGTCTCCAGAAATGAAAGTCCGCATGTTAGCACAAAATACGCTGACAGAAATGGCCAGAACATCATGGTTAGGCTGGCTGGAATAAAGAGTAGTGCCCCTATTGCGTACAATAATAAACCCATAAGGATACCAGATTTATATGAAAATCTTTTTATAAAAAAAGCTGCCGGAAGAGCCATTGCAAAATATCCGCCATAAAAGGCAAACTGGATCAGCGCCCCCTCAAAATGGCTCATGTTCAGAATTCTGGGGAAGGCATGGACCAATGGATTTGTTACATTTTCACCAAATCCCCAAAATGGAAAACAAATTGTAACCAGAATATAGGGCAGTAGAAAATTTCTGGGAAGTAATACTTTATTTGTATGCTTCATATAAAACAAGATCACGTATTTTCAAAAACTCCCATAGTTGTATAATACGCCAAATTCGTTTCAGTTGTATCAAGCCTTCCAAACTGTGCAATTATTGATAAATCGGAGCGAACGCAAATCGAATATTGGCATAAGGCAGGAATAACCAATCCATTTATTTCATCAGGATGGTCAGGCCTGATGCATGAGACCCTTTCCGGTTGAATGTTTACCTTAAAGAAACACCAAACCCTTGTTCCATTTTTTAATTTTTGCATAAATCTTTTTCTTAATAATAGGAGTATTGGATAAGGTCTGATATCTGAAAACTTTACCCAACAACTGTTATATTTTCATTTTACAATTTTAGATTTTGTTGTCTCCTCTCATCTCCATGTTTGGCTATCCACTCTTTAGCATATTCAACAGCCTGCAGGTTTTTATTTACAAGAGGCGTACAATGAAAAATCATGCCCTCAATTTCTCCTTCCTGGTATAATCGATACGCGTAATCCAGCTGCTTGACCATAAAATTCTGGTCCAGCTCTTTTTTACCACCAAAATCCCACATATAAATACCCAGTAGTGTTCGTTTGTCAGGTACCAGTGACCGATATTTCTTAAAATTCTCCTCAATTTGTTGAATATCAGCCCCAGTCCATATCCATAGCGATACAACATCCACATATTGCATATAGGGCTGAATTGCAGGATGCAGCTGGTGGGTATACAAAACCACTGCAAGATCAAGACGTCGTTTATAGGCAAGAGTTTCGTTATAAAGCTGTTTTATCTCCTCAATAGAGAGAGCTGCAGGAGCTGGTCCGGCGTTGTCTTCAGGCAGTGTGCTTCCACTGAATCGAAAGAAATCGTCAAGAAAATATCCGGTGAGGTTAGGCATGGTGTCACGTAGTCCAAATACATAATCCTTCAAAGTATGATAAGATTCGTTAGTTCCCATAGAGAGAGTCCAGGCAATCCGTTTAACATCATCAAACTGTTTTAGGTATTCACTATTTTCAGGGATCCCCTGTCTTATTACGCATACATTAGGAATTCCCATGTACCTGATGCCTTCTGCCATACTAATCTGTGGGCTGAGAGGAATATTATATACTCCGTCAGGACCGTCATAAACCCCTGAATCATGCCCCCACATCCAAAGGTGGTCCCTTAAATTTTTCCCATATGCCTGAGAAGTAACAGTCACTGGTCTGCCACATCCATATCCGAAAGGAAGGGCTGCCCATCCTGACAATGCACCTGCTCCTGTCAGGATAGATGCATTTTTTAAAAATTCTCTTCGATTAATCATATTTTTTATTTTAATTTACTAATCTTATGATGCAAACAATCTGATAAAAATTAATAAGCATGAAGATAAATTATACGCGTTATTTACATGATGGGTCCCTGTATCCTGCTCCCAAATCCGAAAATAATCTTTTAACCTTAAATTGCTTATATTTCGGTCGTATCTGGAACCTTGAGGCATTGTATTACCTGTCATTGAAAAGCAGGTGGCTGCAACACCCCCGTAAATAGTATTTTTTATAAATGCTCCCCTTTCCATAAAAAATCATATTGTAGCTCTGTAAACTCTTTGTTATTCTACTTTGCTTATTATTGAAATTCTTATTTTTTTAATCTACAAGGATTGTTTGTCTTCTTTTATTAAAGATCAATCTTAGATTTATATCGATTGGAGAATCTAAGATTGACCTAAAAGCTTTAAATACTATTTAGTCCATCCTGGATTTTGTGATAAACTGCTGTTTAATGTAAATTCGATGGATGGAATCGGATACAAATAATCTCTTTCCGGTTTGAATCCATATCCCGAAGGAAGTGATTTTTGATATGGATCAATATAACCATTCTGATCCAGATATACGTTTGTACCTATAATCATGTTTGGAAAATCAGACTGTATGAATTTCATTCCCAAAGGCCTATGGCCTGCAAAAACATTATGGGACCGCCATCTTAATAAATCAGGAAGCCTTAGACCTTCACAAGCAAGCTCAATTCTTCTTTCTCTTCTAATCTCATTCATAACAGGCGACAATTCAGGATAATCCCAGTCTGGATCAACAGAAATATTATTTAACATCAGATGGGGCATGGCAACCCTGTCTCGCAATTTATTGATGGTTAAGTCTAAATCTGTTTGAGTAATTTCTCCTAGTTCAGCTCTCGCTTCCGCGTAGTTTAATAGAGCTTCTGCATATCTGAATATTATTGATCCGATTTGTGACTGGTAATAACCTTCTTTCAAATGGTCGTCCCACCTGTTTGAATATTTTTTTAACTGAAATCCTGTAACACATAGATATGAACCACTTTTGTCTATATCGGGCTTATCAAATAAGGTAGTATCAGAGCCTATAATATTAACTGGGTCACCAGGCAAATAAATTAACTGAGGCAATCTGGGGTCCCTGTTTTTAACAGTATTAAGCAAGTTATCATCACCTTTATAAAGAGAGCTTGTACTTATTGGTTTACCATCAATACATAAATAATCATCTATCAGAGATTTTGTAACACCTCTGTCCATTCCCCAAATACTCGGTTGCCACCTCTGTAGTCCAAGTGAAATATCCCATTTTTTCCAGAGCATAACCTCAGGATTACTGCCATAGTCATTTTGACCAAAGAAACGATAATAATCTTTATAGGGACTTCCCGTACTATATATGTCATAAAGTTTTCCATCGATCAATTGTTTTGCAGCATCTCTTGCTAAAATCAAATATTTTGAGCCATCAGAAGAAGCAACACCAAACGGTGAATTTGCATGATATTTTTCCCAAGTTCCTTCAAAGAGACACACTCTGGATTTATACAACATGGCAATTTGCCTGTTCAGCCTTGAAGCAGAGACTTCTCCTTTATTATTCATATAGGAAATTGCTTTATCAAGATCTGCAACTATTGAATCTACTACTGTCTGTCGTGGTGTCCTTTCCATAAATAATTCTTTGGATTCAGAATTTAAAGGTTTATTAATCCATGGTAAATTTCCAAAGTTTTTCAACATATCAAAATAAAAATAGGCACGAAAAAAGTAAGCTTCACCTACATATTGTTTTACACTTCCCCAAGGTGCTTCTACAGTATTATAATGATTTAGAAAATAATTTACATTTCTAATATCACTCCACGACCAACCTCCACCGGATGCAGGAACTGTTCTTGTTCCTGCTAAAACAGGATTATAAACAGTTTCAACTAAATTATCACTATTGTTATCGAGTATAGTTCCATCATTCCGTGTGTCGTTGGGAAAGCGAGTATAATACTGATTAACATATAATTGCAAATCTTGTGCTGTTGTCCAGTATTGATTACTTGAAATTGCATCTAAGGGATATTTGTCCAAATAATCTTCACAGGATAATATGCCAATTGCAAAAATTAAGAGAATATATGTTTTTGTTTTCATATTATTATTCGTTAAAAGATCATATTTATTCCTACATAAAAGCTTTTTGAAAGTGGATATACCAAACCACTTGACAAGCCAAAATTGGCTTCCGGATCAAAAGAATCCATAATTTTAGAAAAAGTAATAAGGTTCTCTACATTAACATGGAGTCGTATGCTTTCGGTTTTTAATTGTTTTGAGATACTTTCAGGAAGGGTATAACCCAATTGAATATTTTTGAGTCTTAGGTATGAACCATCCTGAAGATATCTTTTCGAGGCCTCATGATTTTTATTGTTTTCAGTTGTAAGGTATGGTTTTGGGAAATAAGCATTCGGATTATCAGCAGTCCAAAAATCAAGATTGTGTTTTTGAAGTGATGAATTCCAGAAAGCAGTTTGAAAACCCCAAAAGCTGGGATTATTTCCCATCCATATATCCTTTTTCCCAATGCCTTGCCAAAACATATCGAAATCAAACCTTTTATAGTTACAATTAAAATTAATTCCATAAACAAACCTCGGATAACTATTTCCTATCACTTTCAAATCACCGGGATCTGCAAGCGTTTGATTTCCTCTCGTAATTTTTCCATCACCATTTAAATCTTTATATTTGACATCACCGGCACCCCATTTACTATAAAGTAATGATTGGTCAGCCCATTTTGCAGCTTCCTGATCAGTCTGGAATAATCCTTCAGTCTCAAATCCCCATATTTCACCAACTGTTTTTCCTTCATAATACCCATAAACATAATTTGTTGGATTATTATACTGTGTGACTATTGATTTATTATCAGAGAAAACGAGATCAATATTATATTTAAAATCCTGATTAATTGTCTGTTTCCAATTTAGAGTAAGTTCAATCCCGTTTGTCTTTAGCGTTGCATTATTTTTCAAAGGCACATTAGCTCCAAACACTGATGGCAATGTTTCACCGGGGCCAAACATATTTATTGTTTTTCTGTTAAACCAGTCTAAAATTAAAAATAGTTTATTATCAAAAAATCCGGCATCAAATCCGATATTGGCAGTTTTTGATTCCTCCCAGGTAAGTCCTAAACTTGTATTATTAGGAACAGATGTGAAATTAGGCCTTTTCCCATCCATGATCCAAGCCAAATTTGTGCTAATTGGTAAAACTTCAACGTGTAAATAATTTGCCACATTTTGATTACCCAAGGATCCATATGAGGCTCTCAATTTCAGACTATTGACGAAAGAATTGATCCCTGAACTTTCCCAAAAGTTCTCTTTCCAGATATTATAGCCGACAGAAGCTGAAGGAAAGAAGCCCCATCTCCGTCCTCTTTCAAACCTGGATGAACCATCATATCTGCCATTTACCTCAAACAAGTATTTCTCTGCGTAGTTGTAGGTTAGTCTTGCGAAAGTGCCTAAGGTAGACCAATGTGACATTGCATCAGAAACATCTTTATCACCAGTTGAAGTTTTAATGGAAGGCACTGTTTCAGCTATCAGATCTCTTCTCCAACCATTTAAAGAAAAGTTATCAGACAATTCTGCCTGACCTCCAACGATTGCAGCAAACGAATGCTTATTTATATTTTTTTTGAAATCGAAAAAAACGTTGGAAGTATAATATTCATAGAATGATGAGGTTTGGTCAATTCTGTTATAATTTTGAGAATAGTGTCGCACGGGTGTAACCCCATCTACTGCAAGTCCCTGAATAATTGCCCTAAAATTATTTCGTTTAGACGCAATTGAGTTATAACTAAAATCAGCTTTTAATTTAAGATCTTCTGTTAATTTAAATTCCAGGGAAGGACTCACCCAAAGATCAGTAGAATATTGTTTATCAAACCCTCCATTTGCCAATGCTGGAACCTGGTTTAAGTCCATCGCATAATCTCCATTAGGAGTATATATTGGATAATTTGGCCAGTTTCTTGCAAACATTCCAAATATGGCGGTTCTATCTGTGACATCTTCACTGGATTGTGGATACTTTTTATAACTTCTGGTAAATTTATTTTTTAGCGAAAGAGTCATCCAGTCTGTAACCTTTAGTGAGAAATTTGAAGTTAAATTAAATCTTTGGTATTTTTCATTAGCAAAATTAAGTTTTCCTCCTTCATCATCCCAACCTAATCCAATAAAGTAAGTTGCATTTTTTGAACCACCTGAAACATTTAAATTATGATTTTGCGATAAGGTCCAATCTTTGAAATAAACATCATACCAGTCAGTGTTTCCATTAGCCAAAGTCCAATATCCCCATCCATTAGGATCATTGGGATCAGGAATCATGGAAGGAAAATTTTCAGGATCAGCTTGATATTTTTTCATTCTCTCAATTGTTTCATCTGAAAATAATTTGTTTTGTCCTGAATTAATAGCGGCCATATTCATGCGGTCAGCAAAGACTAAAGAATTTATTCCTTTAGGTAAGGTTGTAGGAGCTGCCCATGAAAAATTGTTACTGTAAGTAGTTCTCGTTTTCATATCTGTTGTACCTGATTTTGTAGTAATCAAAATTACTCCATAAGTAGCCCTTGCACCGTAAATTGCAGCTGCAGAAGCATCTTTCAGTACAGAAATTGATTCTACGTCATCAGGATTAACGTTATCAATATTCATTGGCATTCCGTCCACCAACACATAGGGAGAACCTCCGGAAAGGGAGCCAATTCCCCTGATATTGAAATCCATAGATGAGCCAGGTTCTCCGCCATATTTACCACTTGGTATAATATTTAATCCTGGTGAGACCCCTTGTAGAACTTTATTGATATTAGAGAACGGACTTTTTTCCAACCTTTCCTGAGTTACCTGATTAACTGCACCAGTTAAGTTGATTTTTTTCTGTGTCCCATATCCAACAACCACAACTTCCTCTAACGCTCTTGTATCTTCAACAAGTATTATATTTAAAACATCCTTACCTGTAATACTGATATTTTGTTCAAGATATCCGATATATGAAATATGAATTGTTGCATTATTTTTCACATTAAATGAAAATTTTCCATCCACATCCGTAATGGTTCCATTGGTTGTCCCTACCTCGACAATATTTACCCCGATAATAGGCACTCCGGCGCCATCTGTAACCGTCCCGGTAATTCTTCTGCCATCTTGCTGTGTCTCCCAATAGTGTGCTTTCTGAATATCAGAGGCTGGTGCAGTGATTGTAAAGCCAATCAACAATAAAACCGGAAGAAACAATTTTTTTAAGTACAATAAACTTTTCATGACTCATTAAAATTAAATTAAAATTTCAGATTAGAAAACCATTACTATCCACTAAAAGTGGACGATTAAAAAATTAAATAAATTCGGTTCACTTGAATCAACACGTTCATTGACATTGTTGAAATTCGATTTGTCGGAGAGATCTCTAAGATTAGTTTTGCCGGTAAGTGAGATTCCTATCTGCGACTATAAGAGCCGGGAGGTCCAAATTGTTGGTAAGGAAGATAAACTCACGTTGCCGCTCTTCATCCCGACAGGCCACTTTGCGCAAAGGAATCGGATATGCTTTAGAACTTTTATAAACGACTAACCCGATCGATGGTTGAGTCGGAGTAACGTTCTTTGGCAACCTGCGTTCCCATGAGATTTGCCTGAACTGGAGGTTCTTCTTTACACGAACAACGAATGTGCTCTCAATCTGTTCTGTCTTAAACAAATTAACAAAATAGTTGTAGCTACGGTCGAAGATGTAGCAGGCTCCCTTTGGGTAAGGTGTCCCGGATACTTCGAACGGGATAATTAAAAATGGTTACGGTCTAAAAACTCAACTAATTGAGCAAAACGCATTCGTCTTTATGCATAATGATCTTTATGACCGCAAAGGTAAATTCAAATCCGTTGACTCGGAAAAGTCTCATAATAAATTAAATTTCAATTATTTCAAAGAACTATTTCGATTTTTTAGCAAACCCTAACGTTAGAAAACAAGCATTAAAACATGATATATATAAGTACGAACAAACACGATACAAATAAACATTGCTTTTTATAATTGTTTTATATAATTCACGAAATATTTATTGTAAATTGCGTAAAATATATTATTTTATACAGATACGGTTAAAATCGCAAAATCAGGAGTGAAGCGGTAACCTGTTTTGTATCCTTCCCACTGTTGATTTACTCCTGTGTCTGAACGTCTTCCCGTTCCGGCCTGTCGGAACAGGGGCTATGGAGATGTCTGTTCGGCACGTGAAAAAAGAGTTTACAGCAGCGGAAACTATTCTGGATTTGCTCCTGGTTCCCTTTTATCCGGATAGTACCATCCAGGCGTATAGTCTTATCCAGTTGCTTTTTCTCAAAATTTCATAAAACAAACTCCAATTTCATCAAAATTACGATAGATTTTGTACCTTTGTACTCTTTAAAAAAAGGTTTCATTAATGTCAAAGAAAATAAATTCAGCACTCATTTCTGTATATCACAAAGACGGTTTAGACGAGATATTGAAGTTACTGGACCAGTTAAATGTAAGGCTCATATCAACAGGAGGAACCCGTGATTTTATCCAGTCGCTGGGTTATGAGTGCGAATCGGTAGAAGATGTTACAGGTTATCCGTCCATTTTGGGCGGACGCGTTAAGACGCTGCATCCAAAAGTTTTTGGAGGGATTTTATACCGGCGTGATAACGAACAAGACCGGAAAATCATCAAGTCGTACGATATCCCTTCCATCGATCTGGTCATTGTGGATCTCTACCCGTTTGAGGGAACAGTGGCTACAAACGCACCGGAAGAGGAGATCATAGAGAAAATAGATATAGGCGGAATTTCGCTTATCCGCGGGGCTGCCAAAAACTTTAACGATGTTATTGTTGTAGCCTCCCAGAAGCAGTATAAACCGTTGCTCGACCTGTTGAAAGAAAAAAACGGAAATACCGATATCGAAGACCGGCGTTGGTTTGCCAAAGAAGCTTTTGCCGTTTCGTCCGAGTACGATTCAGCCATTTTTAATTATTTTGATAAAGGGGAAGACAGCGTTTTACGTGTTTCTGCCGACAATAGCAAAACATTGAGGTACGGTGAGAACCCCCATCAGAAAGGCGTTTTTTACGGCGATTTTAATGAGGCCTTTGAGCAGTTGCACGGCAAGGAGATCTCGTACAATAACCTGCTCGACATAGATGCAGCTGTTTCGCTGATGGCCGATTTTGATGAAACGGCGCTGGCCATCCTCAAACACAACAATGCCTGCGGCATGGCCTGCCGCAGCACGGTAAAAGAATGCTGGGATGCTGCTTTGGCGGCAGATCCGGTCTCGGCTTTTGGAGGGATTGTGGTGACCAACCGCATAGTGGATGCCGAGGCTGCAAAAGCCATAAACGAGATTTTCTTTGAAGCGCTCATTGCTCCCGATTATTCGCAGGAGGCGCTCCATATCTTGTTTCAAAAGAAAAATAGGATCATCCTGAAACAGAAAACAACCGGAAAAGAAACAAACAACAGACAGATCCGTTCGGCGTTAAACGGATTTTTGGTACAGGATAAAGATACAAGTGTCCAGACAAAGGAAGATTTAACGGTGGTAACCGCAAAGGCGCCAACGGAAAAAGAGGTGGAAGACCTGCTGTTTGCAAATATCCTGGTGAAACATACAAAATCGAACGCTATCGTCCTGGCAAAAGACAAACAGTTGATTGCCAGTGGAACCGGACAAACATCGCGTGTGGACGCGCTGAATCAGGCGATAGAGAAAGCCGGGACGTTCCAATTCAGCCTCAAGGGGGCAGTGATGGCATCAGATGCTTTCTTCCCTTTCCCCGATTGCGTTGAAATAGCGCATAAAGCCGGAATAACGGCTGTGATCCAGCCGGGAGGATCCATCAGAGATGCAGAGTCAATTGCCTACTGCGATAAAAACGGTTTGGCAATGGCAACCACCGGAATCAGGCATTTTAAACATTAATAAAACGGCTGTTGGCTATTCGCGCTAACGGCTAAAAGTTAAAAATATGGGATTATTTTCATTTACACAAGAGTTGGCGATGGACCTGGGTACCGCCAATTCCATCATTGTAAACAATGTTGGAAAAATTCTTCTGGACGAGCCGTCTATAGTGGCATTGGACCGCAAGACCGACAGGATGATCGCGCTTGGCGAAAAAGCCCGGCAAATGCACGGAAAAACACACGAGAACATACATACGGTCAGGCCTTTGAGGGATGGTGTGATTGCCGATTTTAACGCCGCTGAACAGATGATCCGCGGAATGATTAAAATGGCTACAAAAAATAAAGGAGGGCTATTCTCTCCGTCGCTCCGCGTGGTGATTTGTATCCCGTCGGGAAGCACCGAAGTGGAGATCCGTGCCGTCCGTGACTCGGCCGAGCATGCCGGCGGACGTGATGTTTATATGCTCTTTGAACCTATGGCTGCCGCTTTGGGGATTGGTCTGGATGTAGAGATCCCCGAAGGGAACATGATTGTGGATATAGGCGGGGGAACAACCGAAATTGCTGTGATCTCGCTGGGCGGGATTGTATCGAACAAGTCGATAAAAATTGCCGGAGACGACCTGACCGAAGATATTATGGATTATATGGGCCGTCAGCACAACATGAAAGTGGGAGAGAGGACCGCCGAGCAGATCAAGATAAATGTGGGTTCTGTTTTGACTGAACTTCAAGATCCGCCGGAAGATTTTGTGGTACACGGTCCCAACCGTATGACGTCTCTACCTATGGATGTACCTGTTTCGTATCAGGAGATAGCCCATTGCCTGGAAAAATCGATATCGAAGGTAGATTCGGCGGTGCTCAGCGCACTGGAACAAACTCCGCCGGAACTGTATGCCGATATTGTACGCAACGGAATTTACCTGACAGGCGGCGGTGCCCTGCTCCGCGGTTTAGACAAGCGATTGACCGATAAAATCGGTATCCCGTTCAAGGTAGTGGATGACCCGTTGCACGTAGTAGCTAAAGGAACAGGTATTGCTTTAAGAAACATTGATAAATTTACTTTCTTGATGAGATAGGATGAGAAACCTTCTCACTTTTATTATCAGAAATAGTTCGTGGCTGGTAGCAATTGTTCTGATTGTTTTCAGCTTCCATCTTCTGTTTTCTTATAATTCATACCAGAGAAGCGTTTATCTCTCATCGGCAAACAATGTAACAGGTTGGTTTTACGAAACTTCGAACAAGGCAACAACCTTTATCCATTTAAGCAAGAACAACAAACTCTTGCTGGAGCGAAATGCACAACTCGAATCGGAATTGTATTCCCTGAAGACCCATTTGCAGGATATGCAAATGGATACGTTGACGACGAACGCTTTTCTGAGTGATTCCATTCCGGTTTCACAGTTTTCGTTTATCCCGGCCGAAGTGACCAATGTCAGCTTTTCGGGCCCCAACAATTTCATCACGGTAAACAAAGGCTCCCTACACGGCGTTAAGCCCGATATGGGAGTGGTTTCGCAAAACGGTGTGGTGGGAGTGGTGTTAACGGTTTCTCCCAAGTTCTCGGTGATCATCCCCATTATAAATCCGAAATTCAGGTTGAGTGGCAAGCTGAAAAACTCCAACAATACCGGATCCATTTCGTGGGATGGCAAAGATTTGAATGTTGCGCAGATAGGCGAACTCCCCAAACACGAAGTTTTTCAACCGGGTGATACGGTGTTGACCAGTTTTTCGCGTATCTTCCCGAAGGATATTGTTATCGGGTACGTTATCGGGCAGATCCCGTCTAAAGATGATAATTTCAATACGTTAAATGTGCGAATAGCTACGGATTTTTACTCCGTAAGGGATATTCACATTATCGATGATAAGTATTACGACGAGCAAAAGCAATTAGAAAACTCGATTCCATAATGAAAGCGATTCCCCTGTTTAAAGAGATCTTATGGTTCGTAATATTGGTGCTGCTGCAAGTATTGTTGTTCAACCGCATCACCGTTTTTGGAGTGGCTGTGCCCATCCTGTACATCTATTTCCTCATTAAACTGCCTTATGGAAGAAATCGGTTTTATGTTATTATTTCAGGCTTTTTAATGGGGCTTATTATTGATGCCTTTCTCAATACGCCCGGTATGAATGCCGCGGCCACAACCATTGTAGCCGCACTGAGAAGCATTATATTAAACCTGTTTTATCCCAAAAATGAATATGAGAATTTGATACCGGGCATCCATACGTCGGCAGCAGCTTTTATAAAATTTACCGTAACGATGGTATTATTGCATCAAACGCTGCTCTTTTTTATCGAAGCTTTCACATTCTTTAATTTCACCAGTACAATGATCAGGATCGGCTCATCTTCGCTACTGACAATTGTCCTGATTCTGGCATTGGATTCCCTGGTAATCAAGAGAGAAAAAACAAGTGGTTAACGACAACAAGTCATACGGGAAAAGAAGGTACGTCATTGCATCTATTGTAATGATAGTGCTTTTGGTGTATATTGTTCAACTCTTTAATTTACAGATACTGAAACCTGAATATCGTAATTTCGCCGACAGCAATGCGTTTTTCAGAAAAACACTCTATCCGGCGCGCGGGGCAATTTATGACAGGAACGGCGAACTGCTGGTATTCAATCAGCCTACGTACGATGTGATGATGGTTGTCCGTGAAATGAAACAGCTTGACACCCTCGATTTTTGCCATACGCTGAACATAGATAAAACTACTTTCCTGCAATTGGAAGCCGACATGAAGGACAGACGAAAAAATCCCGGTTACTCGTCCTATACCCCACAGCTTTTTATGTCGCAACTCGATGTGGAAGAATACGGCTTGCTGCAGGAGAAGTTGTATAAATTCCCCGGGGTCTATATTCAAAATCGAACTGAACGGCAATACAAATATCCCTATATGGGATTGATTTTAGGATACGTTGCCAAAGTGGATAAAAACAAAATGGCCGCCGACCCGTATTATGTCCAAAACGATTATGCGGGCAAATCGGGAATAGAGTTATCGCATGAGGAAGATTTACGTGGCGAGAAAGGGGTGGAGGTACTTTTACGCGACGCGCACGGCCGTATCCAGGGAAAATACCGTGACGGCGAATTTGACAAATCGCCCGTTTCGGGACGCGATTTAACGCTGGCAATAGACATTAACCTGCAGGCTTACGGCGAATACCTGATGCAGAACAAAGTGGGTTCTATCATCATGATAGAGCCTAAAACAGGCGAAATCCTTTGCATGGTGGCCGCACCGTCTTACGACCCGTCCATCCTGACCGGAAAGAATTTCAGCCAGAACTACCTCCAACTCGAACAGGACCCCTACAAACCGTTAATTAACCGGGCCGTTTCGGGATTATATCCGCCCGGATCAACTTTTAAGCCTTCGCAAGGATTGGTCTTCCTCGAAGAGGAGATCATTACTCCCGAAACCCGGTATAGCTGTTATGGCGGTTATCCGCCATTGGGCGGGCGCCCCGCCTGCCACCCACACGCTTCGCCACTCAATTTGCAGCCTGCGCTGGCTACTTCGTGCAATTCGTTTTTTTGTTATGGGCTTAACGCCATGCTGAATAACCGGGCCAAGTACAGCAGCACCATCGAGGCTTTTGAGGTTTGGAAAGAACATATGGTTGACCTGGGTTTCGGCTACAAAACGGATATCGACCTACCTTCGGAAAAAAGAGGATTTATTCCTAACAGCAAGTATTACTCCAATGCGTTTAAAAACGACAGGTGGAACGCCCACAACATCATTTCCATTGCTATCGGACAAGGCGAGATCTTGGCCACGCCCCTTCAGCTTGCCAACTATACGGCTATTATCGCCAACCGCGGATATTACTACAAGCCGCATGTGGTGAAAGCGCGGAAAGGAGCGCCGTTGGACACACTCTACAGCAAACGCAGGGAATCGAATATCCACCGTGAGCACTTTGAGCTGACAGTTGCGGGAATGGCGGATGCGGTAACGCACGGTACATGTCGCCGGGCAAATATGGAACCGTACCTGACGGTTTGCGGCAAAACGGGGACTGCCGAAAACCCGCACGGCGACAGCCACTCGCTCTTTATCGGTTTTGTACCCAAAGACGATCCGAAGGTGGCTATTGCCGTGATTGTGGAGAACGGAGGTTTTGGCGCTACAAACGCCGTTCCTATCGGACGATTGATGATGCAGAAGTATTTGATGGGTGAGGTTATGCCGCAAGACCAGGAGTTGGAAAGAACCATTGCCAGCCGGGTAATTTTGCCGTTTGCATACCGAAGAAATGCACCTGCTCTACGAATAGATTCAATTGTAACTCGGGTGAAGGATGTACAGGGGGAGTAAGGAAATAGAGGAAAAAGGGCGGGTGGACTGGTTCATCGTAACCATGTACCTGATCTTTGTCGTGCTGGGTTGGGTTAATATTTACGCGGCCAGTTTCGACCTGGAAAATGCTGTAAGCATGTTCGACCTTTCGGGACGCGCCGGGATGCAGCTTGTATGGATAGGAACATCGTTGGTGCTTGCATTTGTCCTTATAAAAATTGACACTTCGTTTTACGAAACATATGCTTTTGTGGCTTACGTTATCGGCATTGCGCTACTGATTATTACCCTTATCGTTGCTCCCGACATCAAAGGCTCGCGTTCGTGGCTGGTGATAGGGCCGGTTCGGTTGCAGCCCGCCGAATTTATGAAGTTTATCATAGCGCTTACGCTTGCAAAGATCTTCAATGTTTACAATTTCCACCTGATGGAAAGAAAAAACCTGATCATCGTATTCACGTTGATCCTGCTTCCGTTGGTATTGGTTATCCTGCAAAGCGAAACGGGTACTGCGCTGGTTTACTTAAGCCTGGTTCTGGTTTTGTATCGCGAGGGGTTGCCCGGCGGGATCCTCTTCATGGGAGTGGCGGCAATTCTCTATTTTGTGCTGGCCATCCGTTTTTCGGATGCTCAATTGGGGATGTTGTCCGTTGGTGAATTCACGGCGATTGTGCTGATTATCATTTTTGCTGCTGCCATGGTCCGGAACTACGTAAAACGCAGGAGAACAGCCTTTATAATTATCGGGTTAGCTTTGATTGTCCTTGCCGCCGGGTTGGGAATGCATTTTTTCAACCTTCAGGTTGACCCCGGCCTGTTGGCGCTTGTGGCGTTGGGGCTGGTTACGGTTTACCTGGCTTACCTGGCGCTTCGGTTTTGGAAAAAGTCCTATTTGTATATCTTGCTGTTTGTGGTTGGCTCGTTCGCATTTGTTGAATCGAGCGAATACGTCTTCAACGATGTGCTGCAGCCGCACCAGCAGATGCGTATCAAGGTGGCGCTGGGGATGGAGCAGGATTTGCGGGGGTCGGGTTATCACGTGGGACAATCGAAGATAGCCATCGGCTCGGGCGGAATGGTCGGAAAAGGTTTTTTAAACGGTACGCAAACCAAGCTGAAGTATGTTCCCGAACAAGATACCGATTTTATTTTTTGTACGATAGGCGAAGAGTGGGGGTTTATCGGTTCAACGGTTATCCTCGTGCTTTTTGCCGTGTTCATCCTGAGGCTTATTTCGATGGCGGAACGCCAGACCACTACTTTCGGACGTGTATATGGCTATGGCGTTGTGAGTATATTTTTGTTCCATTTGCTTGTAAATATCGGGATGGTGATTGGTATTATGCCCGTGATTGGGATCCCGTTGCCGTTTTTTAGCTACGGCGGTTCGTCGTTGTGGGGATTTACCATCTTGCTCTTCATTTTCTTGCGGATAGATAAAGGGAAAAAGTAAAAGGGCTTTATGATTAGTGAAAAAGAGATATTTCAACGGACCGGACTTCTGATGGGAAGCAGGTATTTGGAGCTCGCAGCCCAAAAGCGGGTCATTATCCTGGGTGTGGGCGGAGTAGGGAGCTGGTGCGCGGAAATGCTGATAAGAAGCGGGATTGGACATCTTACGCTGGTGGATTCCGACAAAGTGGGCGTAACCAACATCAACCGTCAACTGATGGCTACCACCCAAACTATTGGCCGGGCGAAAGTGGATGTGCTGAAAGAACGATTGCTCGAGATAAACCCTCATGCCGAAGTTGTTTCTATACAGGCCGTCTATAGCCCCGAGACTGCCGGTTCCTTTAAGCTCGAAACGTATGATTTCATCATTGATGCTATCGACAGCCTTTCCAACAAAGCCCATCTTATACGTTTTGCCTCGCAAATGCCGGGAGTTTTCTTTTCATCAATGGGAGCGGCGTTGAAGATTGATCCGTCGTGTATCCGGGTAGATGAGTTTTGGAAAGTGAAAGGTTGTCCGCTGGCTGCCGCGCTACGGACAAGAATTAAAAAATCAGGCGGATTGGAGAAAAAATTTCTTTGTGTTTACAGCAATGAGGTGCGTGAAAACAGAGGAGAGAAACTATCCGTGGAGGAACAAAATGCTCCTGTATCACAGTGGGATACAAAAAAAGCGCGAATCAACGGTACAATGTCGTACCTGCCAGCGATTTTTGGAATGACGCTCGCCTCCCTGGTAGTGAAAGAAATGGATACTGCTTTTTTAACAGATTGAAAGAAAAGATTTTGACTGTTTTTTTTAAAAAGAAAATGTTTTTTCGTATCTTTCGCCTCAAGATGTTAAAGAGAAATGAAAAGCATTGTCTGTATAGTATTGATCTCTTTTTCTATTTCTGTAGCCGGCGCACAAAACCCGGTTATAAATACAGACAGTATTCCGTATTATTTCAATCAGGTAAAGCAGGCAACGCGTGAGAACATTAAAATATGGGATAAGGATATCTACGGGCCTATCATGTTCGTCAATCCGGATACACGTGTGGTATATTGCAATGAGCCTGACAAAGATAGCGCACTGGTGGCAAAAGACGGTTACTACACTGGAACCTTACCTAAAGAGATCAGTTTTCAGAATACTTCACTCGACTGGAACGGAAAAACATGGGCAACGGTCGTGTTGCCGCTTCCGGCCAACAAGTACCAACGGATTGATCTTATCACACACGAATTGTTTCACAGTGCACAACTTTCTTTGGGTTACGATATAGGGGGATCGGATAATTATCACTTGGATGACAAAGACGGCAGGATATATCTCCGGCTCGAAATAGAAGCGCTGATAAAGGCATTGAAGGCCAAAAGGCTCTCCCTGGCGGAAGAACATTTACGGAATGCGCTGATTTTCAGGAGATACCGCCATCTGATTTATAGCGGATCACAACTGTCGGAGAATAAACTGGAACTGCTCGAAGGCCTCGCCACTTACACGGGGCAAATGATGAGCGGACGCGATAAATGGCAGTTGCGCGAATACCTTATCGATAGGCTGGAAAATTACGACAAGACACCCACATTTGTCAGATCCTTTGCCTATGAAACCGTTCCGGTATATGGTTTTTTCCTTTATCAGAAAGACAATAACTGGAATAAAGGCATTACCGGAGAAACCGATCTTACGGAATTTTTTGAAGAGGCTTTTGAACTGGATATGCGAATAATACTGCCTTCATATGTGGGGCAGGTGGCCGAAGATTATCACGGCAGGAAAATTCGGGATGAAGAGACTATACGAAGCGAAAAGAACGCCATAACGGTGAACGGATTGCGGGATAAATTCCTGGAAAAGCCGCACCTTGAGATCAAGCTGGAAAATATGAACATGTCGTTCAATCCTGTCAACCTGATTCCCTTGGATGTGGATGAAGGAACGGTCTATCCCACCATCCGTATTAGCGATAACTGGGGAATCCTGACGGTGACTTCCGGAGGTGCTTTATTGTCACCCGGACAAGTATGGGTGGTAGTTTCCGAGCCGCTGGAAATTAAGGAGGATGAGGTCATCGGCAACGGGTGGCGCATAGAACTGAATAAAGGCTATTACCTCGAAAAAAATAATCAGGGAAATTATTTGATGACGAAGAAAAAATGAAGATGATTATGTGAAAAACCGCTCTGCAAGCGGCATTCACATCTGATTTATATTGAATGATTCTATTTATTTAAAGATTATTAAAATTTAACACTCTTATGGCATAATTTTTTCAATTGAGTACTACTTTTGCACCGTTATAAAGAAAAAAGTTTAAGTAAAAATCAGAGCTTTATGTTTACAGTTTCACATTTGCATCCTATGTTGGTGCATTTTCCCATTGCATTGGTCTCGGTTGGCTTCCTTTTAGAGATTTCCTATTTCTTTTGCAAGAAAGAAGTGTGTCTTACCAGAGCAGGTTACTACTTGTTGATTATCGGAACATTAGCAGCCGCAGCAACTTGGTTGTCGGGAATGCTTTTCACCTCTGAGATGGAGGGTTCTGCCGGACAGATTCGCGAAACGCACGAGTTATTTGCCACGGTAACACTGGTGCTGTTATTGATTGCCGCTTCAATTCGCATCTATTTGAGTTTGAAGAAGAAAGAAGATAATAAAACGCTGAAAAACATGGCTTTCGTGCTTTATGCGTTAGCAACGGTGAGCGTATTTATTACGGGATTTTTCGGTGGAACGTTGGTGTACAACTATATGATGCCTATTTAATTTTTAAAACGATAAAAGATGAAAAAGAGTATTTATTTTACAATGATGCTGATTGCATCCTTGCTGGTATTTGCAAGTTGTAACCAGAAACCCGTTAAGACCATTGCAGATCTGAAAGACGGAATTAAGGGCGAAACAACGGCGAGCGCCAAGTATGCAGCTTTTGCACAAAAAGCGCGCGAAGAAGGTAACGATACCATTGCCAAGCTTTTTGATGCTGCATCGAGAGCAGAAGCTATTCACGCGGCCAATCACACGAAAGTGTTGGAGAAATTGGGTGAAAAGATGGAATCGTTTACTCCTGAGTACGAAGTGAAAACAACTGCCGAGAATTTGCAGGCTGCCATCGAGGGCGAAACGTATGAAGAAACAACCATGTATCCGCAGTTTATTAAGGATGCCGAAGCCGAAAAGGTACCCGATGCCGTGAAATCTTTCACATGGGCTATGGATACCGAAAAGAAGCATGAAGCATTTTATAGTAGCTCGCTCGCTGCTTTGCAATCCGGAGACGAAAGTGTGCTGCCGGCAGATTATGAAGTGTGCCCTGTTTGCGGTAACACTTATGCTGCCGATAAAGTGGATGAAAGGTGCGCATTCTGTCAAACGCCGCGCGACAAGTTTGAGAAGATTTAAAGCTTTCCGCTGAGAATCTTATTCGGGGTACGGCTTTGAGCCGTATCCCAAATTCGAAAAGGGTTGTTCTTTCGGGAACAGCTTTTTTTTATTAATTTTGTGCTTTAAAATTGGTTATGGAACTTAACGGACACAACAAACAAGAATATCCGCCAATGCATACAACGGAACATATTTTGAACCAGACAATGGTGCGGATGTTCGGGTGTGCCCGCTCGAAAAACACACACATAGAACGCAAGAAAAGCAAAGCCGATTATTTACTGCCACAACCGCCCACCGATGAGCAGGTGCAGGCTATTGAAATGAAGGTAAATGAAGTTATCAGCCGTAACTTACCGGTTTCGGAAGAGTTCCTGCCGATCTCTGCAGCAGCTGAAATAGTAGATTTGTCGAAACTTCCCGGTAATGTGTCAGAAACGTTGCGCATTGTCCGGATAGGGGATTATGATGTTTGCGCCTGCATCGGTTCGCATGTTGAAAATACATCGGAAATCGGGCGTTTCGAGATTATCAGCCACGATTTTACCGATGGAAGGTGGCGGGTAAGATTCAAATTGCTATGAAAAAAATATTCCGTTTCCTCACTAAAGTAATTCTGTTCTTGTTTATCTGGAGCATCGTATCCGTGATATTGTATAGGTTTGTTCCCGTGTATTTTACACCACTGATGGGAATAAGGGTGGTAGAGCAGGTTGCAGATGGGGAAAGGCCTAAGGTGAAGCATAAATGGGTATCGTCCGGAAATATATCCGACAATATGAGACGTGCCGTTCTCGCTTCGGAAGATCAGCGTTTTTTTGATCACAACGGTTTCGACAGGGTGGAAATTGAAAAAGCCCTCAAAGAAAATAAAACCCGTAAACGTCCCCGGGGAGCAAGCACCATCAGCCAGCAAACGGCAAAAAACGTGTTTCTCTGGCCCCGGTCGTCATGGTTCAGAAAAGGAGCGGAGGCTTATTTTACGGTACTGATTGAGCTTTTTTGGTCAAAGGAACGCATTTTAACGGTCTATCTGAACAGTATGGAAACGGGAAACGGAATTTACGGTGTTGAAGCGGTTGCACGGGAACATTTCAATACTACGGCGGCAAAACTTTCGGCATCACAATCGGCATTGGTAGCTGCTACGTTGCCCAATCCGCTGAGATTCAGCTCTAAATCCCCCTCTTCGTACATGATGCAACGGCAATCTTATATCCTTCGGCAAATGCGTAACGTACAACTCCCTCCCGTTTCGAAAAAGAAGTAAAGTAAGTAATTTTATCCCGATTTTGAGGGAAAAAATAAAAATGTTACTTTTACAGTTCTTTTTTGAAAATAATGTAGGTAAAGGTTACAACTTTTGTATCAACTACTCGTAAATACAGCTAAATCTTTCAATAAGATTATCATTTAGCTTGATATATGCGGAACTTAAATAAATAATATGAACGAAGGTGAAAAAAAAGTGGTGGACAAGATGATCGCTATTTATTGTCGGGCGAACCATAAACCCGCATTGGAGCTGTGTGAAGAGTGCACTGTATTGAAAAATTATGCGATGAAACGACTTGAAAACTGCCCCTTCGGCGAAGACAAACCTACTTGCGGATCATGCCCCGTTCATTGCTACAAAAGTGATATGCGGCTGAAAATTAAAGAGGTCATGCGTTTCGCAGGCCCAAGGATGCTGCTTCGCCATCCTATAGATGCTGTCCGGCATTTCTATAAAGAATACAGGCGGAGCCGCCTGGCTTCGGTTACTGAAAAATCTTTCCGAAAATAAATGGCAGACATGAATAAAAACGTAGTTTTATCTGAATTGCTGACCGAGCACAGTGAGCTGATTCCTGTTGTGAACAGGTTCGGCATAAAGCTTGGGGTGGGGGAGAAAACTATCGGAAAAATTTGTCTGGAAAATGATCTGAACATCAATTTCATTCTAGCTATCCTGAATGTTTACCTGGATGAGGAATATGATCCGGATGAGGATTTGGATACGTTTGATGTTTCGCTTATTGTGGATTATCTTAAACGAACCGTTGAGAATTACATGCAGGTATTGGTTCCAAACATAGAAAAGCACTTTACGCCTTTTATCGCGATGAACGACGGCGAAAATAAAGAATTGAGCCTGCTGCATAAGATATTCTATCAGTTCAAATCGGGGCTTTCGGATCATTTGCAGCAAGGCTTGGAACACCTAAGCGATTACCCGAACGAATTATTGCACGATTTGAAAAACATAATAATCAAGCATATTTCGGGAAATTATAACCAGAACCTTGCTTACGCTGTTATTTTCTCAATAACCGCCCTCGAAAAGGAATTACACATTTATAACCGATTACTAAATAAACTGTTGCTACCGAAACTCAGGGAGCTAGACTCCGAGCATATTGAAGATCTGAACCATACGTTTTCCGACGAATACAAATCACGGGGATCGAACAAACAGTTGACAAACAGGGAAATAGAAGTATTGAAGCTGATTGTTCAAGGACGTTTAAATAAAGAGATTGCCGACAAATTGAACATAAGCCTGAACACAGTGCTTTCGCACCGAAAAAACATTATATCGAAAACCGGCATTAAAACCGTTTCGGGACTTACGTTTTACTGCATTTCCAACGGATATGTTTCGCCCGGAGATCATGTTGTTTGACCTTGATTCTGAACTATGAAAACTAAAACAATTCCATTTATTGCCAACTTTACGGGTATATTTCTCTTCGGGATTTCCATGGTGATCATCGGCTCGCTATTGCCGATGCTGAAAACCCGTTTTGGAATGACCGACATCGCCGCCGGAAGTTTGTTCTCCATCCTGCCCATCGGGTTGCTTGTTGGCTCGGTTTTGTTTGGGCCTGTTGTGGACAAATTTGGGTATAGATGGGTACTTTCCACTGCTTCGTTGCTTCTGGCACTCGGATTTTTCGGGATAGCGCACTTGCATTCCATTCATTGGCTGAGAAGTAGTATTTTCTTTTTCGGATTGGGTGGCGGGGTTATCAATGGCAGTACAAGCGCGCTGGTTTCCGACCTGAGCGAGGGGAAAAATAAGATCATAAACCTGAACTGGCTGGGAATGTTTTACGGCATAGGCGCATTTTCCATGCCTATGATCCTGAGTAGGATAAACGAAATACATTATGTTACGGTTATTGATGTTGTCAGTAGTATCAGCCTGCTCATTGCTGTAGTTTTTCTTCTGATTGATTATCCGTTAACCGTTCAAAAAGAAAAAATATCAATAGCACTTATTCCTGTTTTTGTAAGAAACAAGCTGTTTATGGCCATCTGTTTTTACTTATTCTTTCAATCGGCTTTCGAAGCCATTATCAACAACTGGTCGGTATCATTTTTTATTGATAGGCTTGGCGTGCCGCAGAGCAGGGCATTGGTGGCGTTATCGGTTTCGATCTCAGGGCTTATTTGCATGAGGATACTCACCGGAAGCGTGTTGAAGAATTGGTATCATTTTCGATTGGTCCGGTTGTCGCTGTTGTTGTTCTCTTCCGGATTGATCTGTCTGGTTATGCCGGCATCGTATTACGTGCACCTACTTGGAATGTTCCTTATCGGCGGCGGTTTGGCGCCCGGATTTCCGGTTATGTTGGGTGTGATAGGCGAAATCTTCAAAGAAGTATCGGGAACGGCTTTCAGTTTTGCAATGCTTATCGCACTCACAGGGAATATAATCATTAATTACCTGACCGGCGTGCTGACCGAAAATTTTGGAATGAGTATATATCCGTATGTGATTCTCACGGAAATTGTGATGATGCTGTTTATTTTCCTTTTGATAAGAAAAGCGGATAAGAGAACTAAACTTAATTTAACTTAACAACATATGAACTCAATTGATTTAAGATCAGCTAACTGGATGGATGTGAAAAGCGTCCGGTACGATGTGGTTGTGTTGCCCTGGGGCGCATTCGAACCGCATAACTATCACTTGCCCTACCTTACAGATTGTTATTTATCGCATCGTATCGCGCTGGATAGCGCTTTGCTTGCTTATGAGAAATCCGGTGTTTTGTGTGCAGTTTTACCGCCTGTTTATTTTGGCTCGCAAAATCCCGGACAATGGAATTTGCCGTTGTGCATCCACACGAACAGCGAAACGCAAAAAGCTATTTTGTGTGATGTGGTGGATTCCCTTCACGGGCAAGGTTTTAAAAAACTGGTTATCGTAAACGGGCACGGCGGGAATACATTTAAGGGACACGTCCGCGATTTGGCAAAAAAATACCCCGATTTTACCGTTATTGTGGTGGATTGGTGGTCTATTGTTCCTACCGGGGGCTACTTTGAAGAAAAACCGGACGACCACGCCGGAGAACAGGAAACATCGGTGCTGCTCCATTATCGTCCCGATTTGGTGAAGATGGAACAAGCCGGAGACGGCAAAGTAACTCCCTTGCCCATGGAGTCGATCAATCAGAAAGTAGGTTGGTTGCCGCGTCACTGGCAACTGGTTTCGGAAGACACGGGCATAGGCAATCCTAAAAAATCCACTGCCGAAAAAGGTGAAAAATATGCTGAAGCAGTGGTTGAGAAAATCGCAGGTTTGTTAATGGAAATGAAAGAGTTATGATGTTTCGACAGAGGGGTTGCTTTCAACTGTTCTTCAAATAATTCCTCAACACGTACCGAAGGATTCCGTTGTTTTTATAGTATTCAATTTCAATAGCGGAATCCAAACGTGCTCTTACCTCAAATACTGTCACTTTCCCGTCCGGGTGTACAGCTTCAACCTCTAATAATTTGTGGGGAACCAGATTATCTGCTAACCCGAAAATAGTATAAGTTTCAGTGCCATCCAGACCCAGGGTTCCTGCGTTCTGCCCTTCGAGAAATACCAACGGCGCAACGCCCATTCCTACCAGGTTGCTCCGGTGGATGCGTTCGAAACTTTCGGCTATAACGGCTTTAACACCTAACAGGAAAGCTCCCTTGGCGGCCCAGTCGCGGGATGACCCCGAACCATATTCTTTGCCTGCTAAAACAATCAAGGGCGTATTGTCCTGCTGGTAAGCCATTGCTGTTTCGTAAACGGTTTTTACTTCGTTGGCCGGAAGGTACCGGCTGAAACCGCCTTCCCGGTCAACGATCTTATTTTTAATACGCACGTTAGCAAAGGTGCCCCGCATCATCACCTCGTGATTTCCCCGACGCGACCCGTAAGAGTTGAAATCCGGTTTTTCTACTCCGTGAGCTTTCAGGTATTGTCCTGCCGCACTGTCTTCCCGGAATGAGCCTGCCGGCGAAATATGGTCGGTGGTTACCGAATCGCCCAGGTAAAGGAGCACGCGTGCGTTGCGGATATCGGTTACCGGATCGGGGTTCACAGTGATATTTTTAAAAAAAGGAGCTTCTTTAATGTAAGTGGAATCCCTGTTCCACTCAAAATTTTCGTAGAGGTTCACTTTTAAATCCTGCCAATCTTTTGAACCCTCGAAGATAACATTGTACACTTCGCTAAAATCACTTTGCTTCACACATTCGTTGATGGTTTTAACAATCTCTTCCCGGCTGGGCCAGATATCTGTCAGAAAGACAGGGTTCCCGTTCGGATCGTAATCCAACGGCTCTTTCAAAAGATTGATATCGACACGCCCGACCAGTGCATAAGCCACTACCAACATGGGTGACATCAGAAAATTCATTTTTACCTGAGGATGGACCCGTGCCTCGAAATTCCGGTTGCCCGATAAAACCGACGCTACCACCAATTCACCTTTTTCAACCGCTTCCGCTATCTGTGGCGGCAACGGGCCGGAGTTGCCTATGCATGATGTGCAGCCGTAACCCACGGTGTGAAACCGGAGTGCGTCTAAATATTCATTCAGCCCCGCACGTTCCAGGTACCGGGTTACTACCTTTGATCCGGGTGCCAGCGAAGTTTTTACCCACGATTTGGTTCTTAACCCTTTCTCTACCGCGTTGCGGGCCAGCAAGCCGGCACCGATCATCACGGCAGGGTTGGATGTATTGGTGCAGCTGGTGATCGCAGCTATAACGATGCTCCCGTCACTGAGCGTAAGTTCTTTATTTTTGTATTTGATACGTACCGATTGCAGAGAATCCATAATCACTTCGTGTGGAGCGACGCTTTCGATAGGCATTTTGCCAAAGGTGAACTCTGTGCCCGAACCGCCATCGGCCAGCCATGCCGACTCCGAACGCTGTGTGGGAGGCTGGTATTTCCGGCTGTGTTCTTTTTCGAGTAGTTCGGAGAATTTGTTTCCCAACTCTTTTACCGGAATTTTGTCCTGTGGACGTTTGGGTCCCGAGACCGTAGGCTCCAGAGTGGATAAATCGAACTCCACCACCGATGAATAGGTGATCTCTTCGTTGCCTGTTCTCCAGAGCAGATTTTCTTTGCAGTATTTTTCCACGATGCTTATTTGCTCCGGTGAACGGTTGGTGACATGCATATATTCCAGTGTCCGGTTATCGATGGGAAAGTAGGTTACCGTACATCCGAATTCGGGCGACATATTGGCTATGGTAGCCCGGTCGGTTACCGTCAGATTGTCCAGTCCGTCGCCAAAGACTTCTACAAATTTTCCTACCACACCTTCTTCACGCAGCACTTTCGTGATGGACAATACCATATCGGTGGCTGTACAGATTGCCGGAATCCTGCCTGTAAGCTTTAGCCCTATAACTTCGGGACAGGTAAAGAATATGGGTTGTCCCAGCATGGCGGCTTCGGCTTCAATTCCGCCCACACCCCAGCCGATAACCCCAATCCCGTTTACCATCGGTGTGTGCGAATCGGTTCCTACCAACGTGTCGGGAAACAGCCAGCCGTCGCGTTTTATGATTCCACGGGCCATATACTCCAGGTTCACCTGATGGCAGATTCCCATTCCCGGCGGCACAACGGTGAAGTTTTTCAATCCTTTCTGTGCCCACTTCAACAGTTCGTAACGCTCCTTGTTCCTCTCGTATTCCAGTTCCACGTTTTTGTTGTAGGAATAATCGGTCCCGTAATAATCTACCTGAACCGAATGATCGATAACCAAATCGACCGGAATGGCCGGGTTGATCTTTTGTCCGTCTTTCCCGTGACGGACATATTCGGCCCTTAACGAAGCCATATCCACCACAGCGGGTACTCCTGTAAAATCCTGCATCAGGATGCGGGCCGGTTTAAACGGAATATCTTTATCCGTGGTTTTGGGTGACCAGTTGACCAGTGTTTGGATATGCTCGTCGGTAATGCTGAACCCATCGTAGTTCCTCAACACGTTTTCCAGCAGGATCCGAATACTGAAGGGCAAGTGCTTAACGGAGCCTCCGGACAAGTGTCGCAATGAACTGTAACGATAGCTGTTGCCGTTAATCTCAATGGCTTTGACAGCTCTGGCATTTGAATTATCCATAATTATATTTTTTTGAGTTGACACAAAAGTTAAACATATTTTCCGGGAATCACGCACAAATCTTCCCCCCTTGTTTCTCTTTAACACCTATTCTTCATAAAATGTTGGGGGACGAGGGTGGATATAATGAGATAATAACACAAATTATTGCAGAAACCTATTCGCGTCAGGTAGCCGCTCAGTTTGTTCCCGGTTACAAGGAAATGTTTGGTAAAAAACTGAAAGTGAAATTTAGAGATGCGGCAGATGCTCGAACAGTCGCATTCGCTGCCTAAAGGCGTTACGACCGACTATCCCGTCTATCCGATGCGCGGATTTATGCTTGATGTGGGGCATAAATATTCCTCTTCGGATAATGCGATTTTTTATTTGGCCGATACAAGTGAAGGAGAACTTGATCCCTAAAACCCTTTTAACCACTCCGATAATTCGGATAAAAAAAGTGAATGGTACGAATAGGATTCCCGGAAGCCAAAACCATGACCACCCTCCGGGTATAAAAGAAACGTCACCGGAATGTTGTTCTGTTGCAATGCTTCAACGTACCGGAACCCATTTTTCGGAGGGACAGCCTTGTCGTCTGCGGCAAAGATGATAAACGCCCGGGGTGTTTCTTGAGTCACCTGTTTATCGTTTGAGTATTTGTTGATCAGCTCTTTCGACGGATTTTCCCCGAGCAGGTTCTTTCTCGATCCCGTGTGGGTGAACGTTTCATCCATAGTAATAACCGGATAAAGCAGAATTTGAAAGGCGGGACGGTCGGTCCCGGTTGTGTGCGTGGCGTAGGTTGAAGCCAAATGCCCCCCTGCCGATGCACCCATTATACCGATATCACCGGGATTAATGTGCCATTCTGCAGCATGCTGTTTCACCAGATCGAAAGCGGCCCTCACATCGGCAAACGGAATGGAAGGATCACCCTGCGGCATTCGATATTTCAGCACGGCGAGCGCAATTCCTCTGCTCAGGAAATAGGGCGCCCAATCGAACCCTTCATGAAAAACAGCCAGATTCTGATATCCTCCGCCGGGCAACGCGATGACCATTCGTCCCGTAGATTTGGCGGGATCGGGCAGGTACACCCGCAGAGAAGGCGGAAGCATCCCTCTAGACTTGTCGGCATCCATTGCCGGAGTTTTCTTCACGGTATTCAACGGATATTCCTCCCATTCACTTGATTGTCCCCCGCGCTTGATGGCTTTTACGTTTGTCTGTTGTGCAAACGCAACGGCTGCGAAACAGGCGATAAATACAAAAAAAGAAAAAAAGTGCTTCATACGATTAAAAATTAGAACCAAGAACCAAGAATCAAGAACCAAGAATCAAGAATCAAGAACCAAGAACCAAGAATCAAGAACCAAGAATCAAGAACCAAGAATCAAGAACCAAGAATCAAGAGCCAAGATAAAAGACAGGAGAACTAAAAGTGAAAAACTAAAAACTAAAAACTCTGAACCTTAAACTTTGAACGTCTTGTTTCTTATTTTCCGCCAAATTTACAAAACATTCGCTAATATCGGTCGGCAAAGCAAAGAAAAGTGCCTTTTTTTCCGGTTAACTTCTCAAAAACAAATCCCTAAAACACTTTTTTAACTAAGTAAAAAAGAGTAATTTTGCAAACTTGTTGAGGACAAGGATAGAAGAGCAAGGATAGAAGAGCAAAGACAAAAGACAAGGAACAAAAATAGTGCTTGAAAAAACCCAAAATAATAAATATGAGTAAATTATGAGTAATCAGAAAGAAAAACTTTTTACCGATTTTCCCCCGGTATCCACAGAGCAGTGGATGGAAGTTATTACCAAAGACCTGAAAGGGGCTGATTTCCAAAAAAGATTGGTGTGGAGAACAAACGAAGGTTTTAATGTAAATCCTTTCTACAGGGCCGAAGACATTGAAGGGTTATTGTCGGCTGAGAATCTGCCGGGACAATTCCCTTACGTGCGTAGCACAAGAAAGGACAATGTTTGGTACGTGCGTCAGGATATTGACGTGAATGATTATGCCGAAGCCAACAAAAAAGCATTGTCGCTGTTGGAAAAAGGTGTCACATCGTTTGGATTTCATCTCCCGAAGAATAACCTTTCGGCGGAAAATCTTGAACTTCTTCTCAAGGGTATCGCTCCCGATAAAGTGGAGCTGAACTTCAGGACCTGCATCTCCAAAACGCACGAACTTGCCCGGTTGGTGGTGGCTTACATTACATCACAAAACCTGAATCTGTTGGAGTGTTTTGGCTCGATTGAGTATGATCCGTTCCGGAAAATCCTGAAAAAAGGAGTGGATGTGTCCAACTGGATTGACGATGCTGCCGAGATGGTGCAAATCACGGCTCCACTTCCCCGTTACAGAAGCATTTCCATTACCGGAAACCTGTTGAACGATGCGGGAGCATACAGCTACCAGGAGTTAGGCTTCAGCCTTTCCTACGGGAATCAGGTGTTGAGCGCACTTATCGGAAAAGGGCTCGCCCCATCGTTGGTAGCCAAGAAAATTAAATTTGAGTTTGGCGTAGGTTCCAACTATTTTATGGAGATTGCCAAATTTCGTGCAGGACGCTGGTTGTGGGCAGAAGTTGTGAACGCCTATAAACCGCCTTGCCCGCCTTACATAGAATGCGAAAATACAGCCGCGGACGGCACTTGCCTTTGTGCGGCTAAAATGAATATACACGCTTCCACTTCACGGTTCAACCAGTCGCTTTTTGATCCGTACGTGAACTTGCTTCGTACGCAAACCGAAGCTATGTCAGCTACTATCGGCGCAGTTGATTCGTTGACGGTGCGTCCTTTTGACGAAGCGTTTGAAACGCCTGCCGAATTTGCGGAACGCATTGCTGTGAATCAGCAATTGTTATTGAAAGAGGAAGCGCACTTCGATAAGGTTACTGATCCTTCATCGGGCTCGTATTATATAGAAACGTTAACTGTGTCGCTCGCCGAACAAGCATGGAAACTTTTTCTCGAAACCGAAGAAAAAGGATTTTACGAGGCTCTTAAAGCCGGAACCGTACAAGATGCCATTGCTGCATCGTCCGATGCCCGTTTCAACGCAATGGCTAACCGAAAGGAGATTCTGTTGGGAACCAACCAGTATCCGAACTTCACTGAAACGATGGCCGAAAAAGTGGCCGATCCGAAAAATCATTCGTGCGGATGCGGAACCGGAGATAAAACTGCATTAAAGCCATTAACGATACGCCGGTTGGCAGAACAGTTCAACGAACTTCGCCTGGCTACCGAAAAAAGCGGCAAAACACCGAAAGTGTTTATGCTGACTATCGGAAACCTGGCTATGCGTTTGGCGCGCTCGCAATTCTCAAGTAACTTCTTCTCGTGTGCAGGGTATCAGATCATCGACAACAACGGTTTCCTGACAGTGGAAGAGGGTGTAGATGCTGCCCGTAAAGCCGGTGCCGATGTAGTGGTCCTCTGCTCAAGCGACGACGAGTACGTGGAGCTCGCTCCCAAAGCTTTCGATCTGTTGAAAGGCGGAAAAGAGATCTTTGTGGTTGCAGGCGCCCCTGTTTGTATGGACGATTTGAAAGCTCGCGGAATTGAATATTTCATCCACGTTCGCAGCAATGTGTATGAAACATTGAAAGAGTTCAACGGAAGATTATTATAAGAGCAAGGAACAAAGAACAAGGAACAAAGACGATGCATAATTTCAGGAAACTTAATATTTGGTTGAAATCTGTAGAGCTCGTAACAGATATTTACAGATTGACAAATACATTTCCTGATTGCGAAAGATTTGGATTGAAATCTCAGATGCAGGATGCAGCAGTATCTTGCCCTACAAATATTGCAGAAGGTTCTGCCAAGTCAAGCAACAAAGATTTTGCACGTCTTCTTGAAATATCTCTCGGCTCTTTATATGAATTAGAAACGGAACTGCTTGTATCATCGAATTTAGGATATACTGATTCTGAGAAGTATGAAACGCTTCAAAACAGAATAATTGAACTCGAAAAAATGATAGTAGTCTTTAAGAATCAACTTGATAAATAATCTAACAAAGGGCTGACTAAAAATGTCTTTATTCTTTACTCTTTGTTCTTTATTCTAATTAAATATGCCCAAGTTCAAACACTGGATAATAGTTGCCCATCCGTGGGCGTGGCCGGCTTCAGGATCACCGGCGATGATAGCCTTCTCGTACGTGTTTTACATGTACAAGACCGGAATTGTTGCCGAGGTGAACTGGTCGTTTGGAATATTGGCGATAATCGGAGCTGTGATATTCCACGCTGCAGGAAACCTCATCAGTGAATATCACGATTACGTAAGCGGAGTGGATAAGTTGGAAAAAACAGGCCCCATCCGCCTTATCGTTCTCGGCATATTTAAGCCGAAACCGGTGCTGATTTACGGATATGTAGTATTGTTTGTCGGTATTCTGCTGGGTATCTATCTGTTGGTGAATACAGGGCTTCCCCTGCTGTTTATTGGGATAATAGGGGTTATAAGCTCCACGCTTTATTATAAGTTCAAGTATGCCGGCATGAGTGATTTGATCATATTTATATGTTATGGATTGTCGATCGCTTTAGGTGTTGTCTATGTAATGACAACGGAGCTTATCTGGTCAACATTGCTGATCAGCATGCCTGTGGGGTTGCTCGTCGTGGCTATTCTCCATGCTAACAACACCCGCGACATGCTTCAGGACAAAGAAGCCGGTATTAAAACGCAGGCGATGAACCTGGGGCTTGAAGGTTCGCAAATTGTGTATCAAACGCTGTTACTGGCTGCTTATCTTGTAGTTACCGTTGCCGTGATGATGCACTTCCTGCACCCCCTTGTCTTTCTGGTTCTTATTACTTTTCCGGTTGCAATAAATAATATCAAGTTGATGAAAACTGCTACTATTGACAATCTTGCAAAGATACAGTTCCTCGATACGTTGACCGCAAAACTTGTGTTGATGTTCAGTGTGCTGTTGGCAGCTGCAAATTTCATTGCACCGTTTATTTAGAGTGAAAAACGAAGAGTGAAGAATAGAGAGCCAAGAGCAAAGAACAAAGACAAAAGACAGTTTGAAAATGAATTACGAACTTTGAACGTTGAACTCTGAACTTTTTAAGCGAAGCAATACACAATATGAATTATAAATTTACAAACAAATAGGGCTAAAGTAAACATAAGGTTTTTACTCTTTGCTCTGCAATTTTAAAAATATGAAACCTGATTTCAAAAATATCGATGTTAAATCGGCCGGCTTCGAAGTGACAAACGTTGCCGAGTGGGCTGAGAAAAATGAAATAAAAGCCGATTGGCTTACGCCGGAACAAATTCCGGTAAAACCTGTATATACAAAGGAAGACCTTGAAGGAATGGAACATCTCGGATATGCTGCCGGAGTGGAGCCTTTCTTGCGCGGGCCTTACTCTACCATGTATGTAATGCGTCCGTGGACGATTCGCCAGTATGCCGGATTTTCCACCGCCGAAGAATCCAATGCGTTCTATCGCCGCAACCTGGCTTCAGGTCAAAAAGGGTTGTCCGTTGCGTTCGATCTCCCTACGCACCGCGGATACGATGCCGACAACGAACGTGTTGTGGGTGATGTTGGTAAAGCGGGTGTGTCGATATGCTCGGTGGAAGACATGAAAATCCTTTTCGACGGGATCCCGCTTAATAAGATGTCCGTCTCCATGACCATGAACGGTGCTGTTTTACCCATTCTGGCTTTCTATATTGTTGCCGCACAGGAACAAGGAGCCAAACTCGAAGAAATGGCCGGGACCATCCAGAACGATATCCTGAAAGAATTTATGGTGCGGAATACCTATATTTATCCGCCCGAATTTTCAATGAAGATCATTGCTGATATCTTTGAGTTCACATCGCAGAAGATGCCGAAGTTCAACTCTATCTCCATTTCGGGATACCATATGCAGGAAGCCGGAGCCACAGCCGACATCGAGTTGGCTTATACACTGGCGGACGGTATCGAATACCTGCGCGCAGGTATCAACGCGGGTATCAATATCGATGCCTTTGCGCCACGCTTGTCGTTCTTCTGGGCAATAGGCATGAATCACTTTATGGAAATTGCCAAGATGCGTGCAGCACGATTGCTTTGGGCAAAGATCGTGAAGAGTATGGGGGCGAAAAATCCGAAATCGATGGCGCTGAGAACCCACTCGCAAACATCGGGTTGGTCGCTTACCGAACAAGACCCGTTCAACAATGTGGGGCGTACCTGTATTGAGGCCATGGCTGCAGCGCTGGGGCATACGCAATCGTTGCACACCAACGCATTGGACGAAGCCATCGCGCTTCCGACCGATTTCTCGGCCCGTATTGCACGTAACACTCAGATTTACATCCAGGAAGAGACGCAGATCACCAAACAGGTTGACCCGTGGGCAGGTTCGTATTATGTGGAATCGCTTACGCAGGAACTGGTGGACAAGGCCTGGACGTTGATTCAGGAAATTGAGAAATTGGGCGGAATGGCGAAAGCCATCGAAACGGGAGTTCCCAAAATGCGTATAGAAGAGGCTGCGGCACGTACCCAGGCGCGTATCGATTCGGGAACGCAAAAAATCATCGGTGTAAACGTTTGCCGCCTGGAGAAAGAAGACCCCATCGATATCCTCGAAGTGGACAATACCGAAGTGCGCAAACAGCAGGTTTCCCGTTTGAAACAACTCAAGGCCGGACGCGACAACGAAGCTGTGCGCAAAGCGTTGGAAGCTATTACCAAATGTGTGGAAACTAAACAGGGAAATCTCCTTGAACTATCGGTCGAAGCGGCACGGGTTCGCGCTACATTGGGCGAAATTTCCGATGCCTGCGAAAAAGTTGTAGGACGTTATAATGCAGTAATCAGAACAATATCAGGAGTGTATTCATCAGAATCAAAATCGGACGCCACGCTTGAGGAAGCGCGCGCCATGACCGAAAAATTTGCTAAAAAAGAGGGTCGCCAACCCAGAATTATGGTGGCGAAAATGGGACAAGACGGACACGACCGTGGGGCAAAAGTAGTAGCCACAGGTTATGCCGACTGCGGTTTCGATGTGGATATGGGGCCGCTGTTCCAGACTCCGGCGGAAGCTGCCCGCCAGGCAGTGGAAAATGATGTTCACGTGTTGGGTGTATCGTCGTTGGCAGCCGGGCACAAAACACTGATTCCTCAGGTAATTGAAGAGTTGGCCAAATTAGGCCGTCCCGATATTATCGTTATCGCCGGAGGAGTAATTCCCGCCCAGGATTACGATTTTCTTTACAAAGCAGGGGTTGCTGCCATCTTCGGCCCGGGTTCTCCTGTGGCGAAGTCGGCTATTCAGATTGTGAAGATTTTGTTGGGAGAAGAGTAAGACGAATTGTGATTAGATTTACGAGTTGCGGGTTATGAAATTTTTTTCGTAATCCGCAATTGTTTTTTATTTCGACATAATACTGTATATTTGCAGTATACATAACTCGTCATATGCCTTACATCCCGCTTAAAAAGAAAGAAGACATCGGCCTTTCACCCTATGAGCTGAAGTTCAGGGGAAAGAAGAAAATAGAGAACGTACGTATTCAGGTAATCGATTTTGATTTGGAAGAGGTACGTGAAACGGAGATAAAAGATACCGGCGAGCTTAAGAAGTACTTAAGTTCTGACTCCATCACCTGGATAAACGTTGATGGGTTGCACAACGAGCAAATTATCAGAGATATATCGGAGACCTTTTCTATTCCCGGCGATATCCTTTCGGATGTGATGGAGCCATCGTCCCGTCCGCAGGCGGAAGAATTCGATAACGGTTTTTTCGTGTCCATAAAAATGATGGAGTTCAATGAGAAGAAGAACAGGGTGTCGGTTGATAATTTGAGCCTTATAGTGATGGATAAGATCCTGATCACTTTTCAGGAAAAGCAAGGCGATGTGTTTGATCCTGTCCGGGAAAGGATCCGCAAGCATAGAACCAAAATCCGTACATCCGGATCCGATTATCTGGCGTTCACTTTGCTTGATGTAGTGATCGATAATTACATCTATATTTTAGGTGTTTACGGCGAAAAGGTGGAAACGCTTGAGGATAGGCTTATTATGAACACCAATAAAGAGGTACTTAAAGTTATTAGTCTTTTCAAGCATGAACTCAACAACTTACGGGTAGATATAAAGCCGGCGAAAGAAATGATTATGGGCTTGATGAAATTGGATACGGATTTGATACAGGAAGATAACGAAAAACATTATAAGGAACTGCAGGATAATATTAATCAGGCGGTCGATCTGCTCGATTATTATCGTGAAGTTCTCTACGATGAGCTGAACATGTACCATTCGTCGATGAGCACAAAACTAAACGACACGATGACCGTACTCACCATTTTTTCGGTGATTTTTATCCCGCTAACTTTTATCGTGGGTATTTACGGAATGAATTTTGATAATCTCCCCGAGTTGCACTGGAAATACGGATATTTTGTGGTATGGGGCGTGATGATTGCGGTTGTGGTCGGGATGATTTGGTATTTTAAAAAGAGGAAGTGGTTTTAATTGTCTGAGAGAGATGAAAATTAAATTGTTAAAAGCCGATATAACCCGGTTGGAGACGGATGCCATTGTAAATGCGGCCAACACTACTTTGCTTGGTGGCGGTGGGGTGGACGGAGCCATTCATCGTGCAGCAGGACCGGAGTTGTTGGACGAATGTAAAACGTTAAACGGTTGCAAAACAGGAGAGGCAAAGATAACCGGCGGTTACCGGCTACCGGCTAAATTCGTTATTCACACCGTTGGTCCGGTCTGGTACGGCGGAACCCGGAACGAAGAAAACTTGCTGAGGAATTGTTACGTCCATTCGCTTCAGCTTGCCGATGAATACCGGTTAAAATCGGTTGCCTTTCCCAATATCAGCACGGGTGTTTACCGGTTTCCGAAGGAGAAAGCAGCTGAAATAGCCGTGGGGGCTGTGAAGAGTTTTCCGGCCAAGTCTGTGGAAGAAGTCACTTTCGTCTGTTTTGATGATGAAAATTTTGAGATTTATACGAGGTTGCTGGAATAGAGTATTTTATGTATTATTAGTGGTAAGCATTCGGTCTAGCCCGTGTTTCATTCCAGTTTAGGTTATCCTATTTTTGCAGGCAAAAAACCTATGTGGAACCAGAAGCAGTTTGAAGAGATTTATGCCCGCTACCAATCCAGCGGATTG